>Ga0194123_10000258_pt1 | contig 105147 bp, 102 predicted proteins | sample TA2MahsurfametaG_5_FD_155479 | JGI IMG/M metagenome (GOLD analysis project Ga0194123, IMG submission 155479) | Freshwater microbial communities from Lake Tanganyika, Tanzania - TA2015023 Mahale A surface | ecosystem: Environmental > Aquatic > Freshwater > Lake | place: Tanzania: Lake... | reverse complement strand
CTTCAACAAGTTTCAAATCAATCGCGGTTGAATCGCCTATGCCTTCGGTTGCGCGTAAGCGAGCAAGCGGCGCACCCAGCACTTCGGCAACTGAACCAAATTCGCTGATGAGTTTTTTTGAAAGTGGTTTTACATCGCGGCGCGGGATCGAGCGGAAGAGAATAAGTTCGAGTAATTCATAATCTTGAAGCGCTTCGTGCCCCGCGCGCATGAAGCGATCCTTGAACCTATGGCGGTGGCCGTTTGCGTGATCTTCCTCCTGTTTGTCATCGGAGGAAGAGATCACGCGTTCGGTCATGTTTCGCTCGGTTGGCTGATATGAGTTTTATCGAGACCTTTTGGCGAGAGGGTGAAGATCTCGCATCCCGTCTCGGTCACGCCAATCGTATGTTCATATTGCGCAGACAGTGAGCGGTCACGCGTCACGGCGGTCCATCCATCGCCCAATACTTTTACTTCTGCACGGCCGAGATTAATCATCGGCTCGATTGTGAAGAACATGCCCGGCTTCAGCGGCACGCCGTCGCGCGGGCGGCCATAATGCAGAATATTCGGCTCGTCATGGAATAGGCGACCGAGACCATGGCCGCAGAAATCGCGCACAACCGCGCAGCGTTCGCTCTCAGCATAAGACTGAACCGCGTAGCCAATATCGCCTGTCGTTGCGCCGGGCTTCACAGCCGCGATGCCGCGCATCAAACTCTCGAACGTGACGTCCATCAAACGTTCAGCACGGCGCGGGATTTCACCCACGCCATACATCCGGCTTGAATCGCCATGCCAGCCGTCAACCACAAGCGTGATGTCGATATTGACGATGTCGCCTTCACGCAGTGGCTTGTCATTTGGAATGCCATGGCACACGACGTGATTGATTGAGGTGCAAATGGATCTCTTGAAACCGCGATAGTGAAGCGACGCGGGATAGGCACCATGATCCATCGCGAATTCGAAGGAGATCTTGTCGAGATATTCGGTTGTTACACCCGGTTTCACGAGATCAACCAGAAGATCAAGCGCCTGCGCCGTCAATTGCCCAGCCTTACGCATTCCCTCAAAGGCTTCCGCTCCGAACAATTTGATTTGTCCGGGCTGGCGGCGCGTGGCGGAGGCGGCATCCACAAAAGTCATCGGAAGTGCGGGGGCTCTCTTTTGAGAACGGATCGTTTAGAAATGGGGGAATTATCGTTAGGATGCAAGGAAAAGAGCGGCCTCAGACGTGATTGAGTGCCTGCGGAGTGCTGATTTCGTGGGGAAGGGCTGTACCCACCGCTTGAGCGTGGCGCTTTGGCCTCTTATGGTCGCGATCTTCAACAGCCTCAGGAGCCCCGATGAGCAGCGAAAGCCCGATGCGCGTGACCGCGGCCCTGCTTGTGATTGGGGATGAGATTCTTTCGGGTCGCACCAAGGACAAGAATATCGGATTTCTCGCCGAATATCTGACCGCGATCGGGATAGACTTACGCGAGGTGCGCGTGGTGCCCGATGATGAAGACCCGATCATTGAGGCGCTGAACGCTTTGCGCGCGCGAAATACCTATCTCTTCACCACAGGCGGCATCGGTCCAACCCATGATGACATTACTGCGGATTGTGTGGCGAAAGCGCTTGGCGTTTCGATTGATCATGATCCACGTGCGGTGGCGTTGTTGCGCGAGCGTTATCCTGATCCGAAAGATTTGAATGAATCGCGGCTACGCATGGCGCGTATTCCCGCGGGCGCGGATCTCATTGACAATCCGATTTCAAAAGCGCCGGGCTTTATGGTTGGCAATGTGATTGTGATGGCCGGTGTGCCCTCCATCATGCAAGCGATGCTTGAAAATGTTACGCCGCGATTGAAGACTAGTGTGAAATTGCAATCCGTCTCCGTTGATAGTGGTGGGTTACCCGAAGGCATTTATGCATCGGGATTAGGCGCCATTCAAAAAGATCACCCCGATGTCATCATCGGATCTTATCCGCATTTTGATGGACAGACTTTCCGCAATCAGATCGTGTTACGAGGTCGCGATGTTTCCGCGCTTGAACGCACGAAGACGGTGGTTGAAGCGATGCTGAAGGGCCTTGCTGAAAATGACAAAACCATTCCTTTATAAGTGACGAGTGAGAATAAAAGATGAGCGGACAGAGTCAAAAAGCCTTTCCTGTTTCATGGGATCAGTTTCATCGTGATGCGCGTGCGCTCGCTTGGCGTCTTGTGGCATCGGGTCCATTCAATTCCGTGATTTGTATTACACGCGGCGGGCTTGTACCGGCAGCGATCGTCGCGCGTGAATTTGGTTTGCGGATCATCGAGACGATCTGCATCGCCTCTTATCATGATTACACAAACCAAGGTGAATTGCAGGTTTTGAAATCGATTGCCAAAGATGTTTTGGCAACAGGGGGCAACGGGGGCAAAGGCATTCTTGTTGTTGATGATCTTGTCGATACAGGCAAGACCGCAAAAATCGTGCGCGACATCATTCCGAATGCTTATGTCGCAACTGTCTATGCGAAGCCTTTGGGCCGACCTCTGGTCGATACTTTCATTACTGAAGTCTCACAGGACACGTAGATCTATTTCCCGTGGGATATGGGCCTCGCCTATCAGGCGCCCATTGCCGAAGACCATAAGGGATGAGATTGGGGTTCGGGTATGGGATCAAGCATGGGATCAAGCATGGGATCAGGTTATACTTGCGGGCGCGCGCAAGCTCACTTAAAGGGGGCGGGGCGGGCGAACCCGTTCCTGGTGATTCTTCGATGCGCCAATTCTTTGGTGATGGCGGACATGGCGAAACTGGTAGACGCAAGGGACTTAAAATCCCTCGGTAGTAATACTGTGCGGGTTCGAGTCCCGCTGTCCGCACCATCGAAATTTTTATTTCCTCAAAAGCGGTTTTGAATTTTCAGTGACCCAAACACTCCGCACGCTTGATGATCTTGTTGCCGCGCGTTTGGTTGCAGAAAACGCACGCGCTGCGCTTGAGCCTGTCGCTGAGCGCTATGCGATTGCCGCCACGCCGGCGATGGATACTTTGATCAAGCGTGACGATCCTATCGATCCGATACGTTTGCAATTCATTCCGGATCCGCGTGAGGTGATCGTCACTAAAAATGAAGTCGATGATCCGATAGGGGACTTCGCGCATTCACCACTCCAAGGCTTGGTGCATCGCTATCCTGATCGTGTGCTTGTAAAGCTCACGCATATTTGTCCGGTTTATTGTCGCTTTTGTTTTCGTCGCGAGATGGTGGGGCCTGGAAAGGGCGATGCGCTTTCAGAAGAAAAACTCGAAGCGATTTATGCCTATATCGAAGCGTATCCGGAAATTTGGGAAGTGATTGTGACGGGCGGCGATCCGCTTATCTTGTCACTAAGACGTATTGAAGCCTTCACGTCGAGTCTTGCAAAGATCACGCATATCAAAGTGTTGCGTTGGCATTCGCGTGTGCCGTCTGTTGATCCTTCACTTGTGAGTGATGAGCTTTCGCGCGCGCTTGTGGCCGCTGGAAAATAGATATGGCTTGCTCTTCATGTCAATCATTCACGTGAGTTAACCGCTGAGTGCCGTGACGCGGTCACGCGTTTGAAAAATGCGGGCGTGAACCTCATCAGCCAGAGCGTTTTGCTCAAGGGCGTGAATGACTCAGTTGAAACGCTCGCCGCGTTAATGCGGGGCTTTGTGGAAGCGGGCGTAAAGCCCTATTATCTTCATCAAGGTGATCTCGCGCGGGGCACTAGTCATTTCAGAACAAGCGTTGAAGAGGCAAAAGCACTGATTGACGGTCTGCGCGGTCGTGTTTCTGGTCTTGCCCAACCGGTTTATGTGATTGATTTGCCGGGGGGCGCTGGAAAAGTGCCTGTCGCAGCCCTTTCTTGTGAAATTGAAGGGGAGGGCTGGCGCATCAGGGATTGGCAAGGCTATACCCATCATTATCCGCCAAGGGATGAGAAACGGTGAGCGCCTCCGATGCTCATCGCTGAAGTGAAGGAATAAGTTTCGTGCGTGCACCAGAATTATCAATCGTCGTTCCTGTTTTTAATGAGCGCGCCAATATCGCACCGCTTGTTGGTCTTGTTGCTGACGCGCTTCCAGACGTCGCGTGGGAATTGATTTTTGTTGATGACAATTCACCCGATGGCACGAGCGAAGAGATTAAAGAGTTAGCAGCGAATGATCCCCGTGTTCGTGGCATTCGTCGTGTGGGGCGTCGAGGCCTTTCAGGTGCGTCGATTGAAGGCGTGCTCTCTTCAAGTGCGCCTTACGTTGCAGTGATGGATGGAGATCTGCAACATGACGAGCGAGTTCTTACGCGCATGTTAGCTTTGATCCGCGCCCCCAATGTCGATCTCGTGATTGCCACGCGGGAACGCGAGGGAAGTCATATTACGGGACTTTCCGATAAGCGCTCTTTCGTCAGTGATTTTGGTAGCTTCCTGTCGCGCCTTGTCATTAAGAATTATGTCAAAGATCCGATGAGTGGCTTCTTTATGTTCCGGCGTGAAGTGGTTGAGCGCGCAGCGCCGAAGCTTGCGACGGAGGGCTTCAAGATTTTGGTCGATATCCTGGCGACAACCGAAGAGCCCTTACAAATTCGCGAGACGCCTTATGTGTTTCGCGAGCGGCAACATGGCGAGAGTAAACTTGATGCGCGTGTGGCGTTCGATTATCTCGGTTTCTTGTTTCACCATTTGACTGGCCGTTTGGTCCCCATTCGATTTTTTCTTTTCGGGATTGTTGGCGCGTTAGGTGTCGTTGTTCATCTCGCCGCACTTCGTTTTGCTTTATCAGGTTTGCCTTCACTCGGTTTCGATGGGGCGCAAATCACCGCGACCTTGATCGCAATGGCCAGCAATTTTATTTTGAATAATCAACTCACTTACCGCGACCGGCGTTTGCATGGCTTTCAATTCCTGATTGGATTTGTTCTCTTTGCATTGAGCTGCTGCATTGGTCTCGTTGCCAATGTCGGCATCGCGCGGTTGATCTATTCCGACGGACAGATTTGGTGGCTTGCTGGCTTAGCAGGCGCCATCACAGGATCTGTCTTCAATTATGTAACGAGCGGCCTTTTTGTGTGGCGTAAGCGCTGAGCGTTCAATGTCTACGCATAGGCGTTGAATTGTGTCGCGCTTACTTTTTTCCACAATGATGCCATTTCTTCATGAGCGGTCCCAGCAATCAGTGCATTCTTATGGAGGGTTGGATAAAGCTCGGCATAGGTTTGGGTCTTTGTCGGACTGATTCGGCGATGCAGCAATTCAGGGCGAAGATCTGAAGGGTGGCGGAGCCCTGCTGAACCAATCACTTCGGCAAGCGCTTCAAGCGTATGCGCGTGGAAATTCTTCACACGTTCAGCTTTGTCAGGCACAACAAGTGCGCGTTGACGAAGGGGATCTTGTGTCGCTACGCCTACCGGGCAACGATCCGTGTGGCAGCTTTGGGATTGAATGCAACCGAGCGCAAACATGAAGCCACGCGCGGCATTGCACCAGTCCGCACCCAGTGCCATTACGCGCACCATATCAAAAGCAGATGTTATTTTTCCGGCCGCGCCGAGTTTGATTTGGTCGCGCAAGCCCAAACCAATCAATGTTGAATGAACGAAGGAAAGACCATCGCGCAATGGCATGCCGATATGATCGGTGAATTCAAGCGGTGCGGCTCCCGTGCCACCTTCTGTGCCATCAACGACGATGAAATCTGGTGTCACATTCTTTTCGATCATCGCTTTGCAGATCGCCAGAAATTCGCTTTTCTCGCCAATGCAAAGTTTAAAGCCAACGGGCTTTCCGCCAGACAGACGACGTAGTTCGAAAATAAAATCGATCAATCCGATCGGTGTTGAGAAAGCCGGATGAGCGGCCGGTGATACACAATCTTGACCAATGCGAACACCGCGCGCTTCGGCAATTTCGCGTGTTACTTTTGCACCAGGCAACACGCCGCCATGTCCGGGCTTCGCTCCTTGGCTCAATTTGATTTCAATCATTTTGACTTGCGGCGATTGCGCTTGTTCAGCAAACCGTCCGGCATTAAAGGAGCCATCTTCATGTCGGCAGCCAAAATATCCGCTGCCAATTTCCCAAATCAAATCGCCACCCGGTTCACGATGATGAATGGAAATGCTACCTTCACCTGTATCATGCGCAAAATCACCTTCCTTTGCGCCTTTGTTCAAGGCGCGGATGGCATTCGCGCTTAAGGCGCCGAAGCTCATCGCCGAGATGTTAAACACAGACGCAGAGTAAGGCTTTGTGCATTGAGGTCCGCCGATGGAGATACGAAAAGTTTTTGGATCGGGATGTTGCGGCTTGAGCGAATGGGAGAGCCATTCAAAGCCCGGTTGATAAACATCCAGAATCGTACCGAAAGGTCGTTTATCGAGTTGCACCTTCGCGCGTTGATATACAATCGCGCGTTTGTTGTGACTAAATGGCGTTCCATCGGTGTCGCTTTCTATAAAGTATTGCCGCATCTCTTTGCGGATGCTTTCAAGAAAAAATCGCATCATGCCGATGAGCGGATAGTTTCTCAAAATGCTGTGATGTGTTTGGAAGAGATTATAGATCCCGATCCCTGTGCCGACCGCGCCGATCAGCGCGAATATGATAAAGAAGGGATGATGAAACGAGAGCGACGCAAAGATTAGTGTGGCGACCGTGACGATCAGAAAAGTGAGATACCGCATGATTTCCCCGACGCCCCCTATGCGTGATTGTGTATACCTTAAAGTACACGCGTTAGCTTAGGGTGAATGAGTAAAGCCAGTCATAGCGTTTGGAAAGATCTGTTCGCGCCATCACAAAATTTCGGGCTTTGTTTAACGGCCAGCCGAGGTGATAGGTGCGCCCATTCGCGCGGGCTGCTTCTTGGACCTGAGAAGCCCGAGGGCGTCGTTTGGCTTCATAGCGGCGCAGGGCACCGGAAACATCAGTTGGTGTGGCGATGATGTCTTTTGCCAGAGTTGCCGCGTCTTCGATTGCGAGCGCAGCGCCTTGCGCGAGAAACGGCAGAACAGGGTGGGCGGCGTCGCCCAACAGCGTTACACGATGAGTACCCCATTGCGGTCGTGCGGGCCGATCAAAGAGCGACCAGACCGACCACTCTGCCACAGCGTTGATGACGTCTTTTGCATCGGGCGCCCACTCACGAAACCGGTCCGTTATCTTATGGCGCTCACCGGGATGAGACCACCCGAGACGGTTTTCTGCGTCTGATGTGACCGCGACAACATTGATCGCATTGCCGCGCCGCAGCGGATAATGAACAAGATGCGCTTTTGAACCAAGCCATAGCCGACTTTCTGTTTTTGGCAGATGCGATGGCCAGTCTTGGATTGGGATCAAGCCGCGCCAAGCCTGATAGCGCAAAAACTCGGGCACTTTTGCAGGGCCAATTAAATCCGCGACACTTGACCATAGACCATCCGCGCCGATCAGCGAGCGACATGAAACATCTTCCGATTGGGTTGCCGAACTACAGGTGACGATCAGGCCTTCATCATCATTTTTGACGAGCGCCGATACTTTTCGTCCAAAGATCAAACGTACTGTCCCGAGGCCGCGCACAGCATCAAGCAAAACGGTTTGAAGATCAGCACGATGGATCGACCAATAGGGCGCGCTAAATTTCTGAACCATGGATACACCCATCGGGAGGGTGCTCAGTGTTTTGCCGTCTGTGCCGTCACGCACGAGAAGTTGTTCGGGCGTCGCCGCATAGCGGGTAAGCACGGGTTCAAGGCCCAACTCGATCAGAATTCGTGAAGCGTTCGGTGAAAGCTGTAAGCCCGCGCCAATCTCTTCGATCTGCGTGCGTTGTTCCACAAGAAGGCAGGAAAAGCCGGCGCGGCCAAGGGCCAAGGCAGCAGTCAGGCCGCCAATTCCGGCGCCGGCGATAAGGAAAGGGGCATCCTGCATGACGCGGATGCCGGATTAGGCGGCGATCGAACCGGGCTCGAACACACAGTCTGCGGGCTCGGCGGCGGCCTTCAAAGAGGCGTCAAAGACAAAGACCGTCGAGCAATAGGGGCAGATGGCTTCTGCATCACTGCCCATATCGATGAAAATATGCGGATGATCGAGCGGCGGAGAGGCGCCAACACACATGAACTCCCGAGCATGAATGCGAATCCGGGCCAAACCGGCGTCATTTTTGAAATAGGGAATGGCATGAGCGGCCATAATTCTTCTCCCGAGAAAGCCTTCAAATCGGCATGACCTTAGTCCGATGCGGGGTTTGAGGCCAGAGGAAATCGGCTGATTTTCGTCTTTCTTATATGGAAGCCAGCCCCTATGAAGGACCGTATTCGGGATTAGGCAAAGCGCTATGGATTATTTCTCCTCGGGCGGGGTTCGGATCGCCTATATCGATCAAATGCCGGAAGCTGGTGCGGGAGATCCAGTGGTTCTCCTGCACGGCTTTGCTTCGACCCATCGCGTTAATTGGATCGACACGTCATGGGTCTCAACGCTCACCCGCGCGGGCTATCGCGTCATCGCGCTTGATCATCGCGGCCATGGGCAAAGTGATAAGCTTTATGAGCCTGAAGCCTATGATCCCGCAGTTATGGCCAAAGATGTGATCGCGCTTCTTGATCATCTTCATCTCGTTAAAGCCAATCTGATTGGCTATTCGATGGGTGCGCGGATTGCGGCGATGGCCGCTTTGCATTTTCCTGATCGTGTAAGGTCGGTGATCTTGGGTGGGCTTGGTATTCATCTCGTTGAAGGGCAGGGCTTGCCGCCGGGTATTGCCGAGGCGCTTGAAAGACAAACACCTGAAACCATTAGCGACCCTACGCAGAAAATGTTTCGTTTGTTCGCAGAAAAGAATGGTGGCGATCTCAAAGCCCTTGCGGCCTGTATGCGTGGATCGCGTCGCGGTCTGACCGCTCATGATGTCGCGACGCTTACAATGCCAGTGCTCGTGGCGGTGGGCAGCGAAGACCGGATTGGGGGTTACCCGGAGCGCTTGGCATCCCTCATACCGCAAGGGCAGGCGTTCGTAATCAAAGGCCGCGATCATAATCTCGCTGTAGGAGATCGCACGCATAAGGCCGCTGCGCTTGAATTTCTGAGCTCAGGCCGCTGAGCGATTGCAAGAACCTCTTTTCATACCTAGATTAAGACGAATAATCTCTCCGCCGGAACCGCACCCATGGAAACCAAGCGTCTTGAAGCTCTGACAGAGGACCGTTCGGTTGCGGATCCGATTTGGGTTCATATCCGCAGTGAAGCGGCAGATGTTTTGTCATCCGACGCCGATCTCGTGCGTCTGCTTCGCTCGAGTATTCTTGATCAACCCAGTTTTGATCGGGCTGTGATTGAAAGGCTTGCGGCGCGTCTTGATCATCCCGATGTTCCGCGCGCGGTGATCGTTGAAATCTTTGCATCAATCGCTCAGTCAGATCCCTCCATTGGCGAAGGATTTCGCGCCGATTTAATGGCGGTTGCTGATCGTGATCCGGCATGCACACGTTTTGTTGAACCGCTTCTTTATTTCAAAGGCTATCACGCTCTTCAAACACATCGCTTTGCCTACGCGTTAGCGCGACAGGGCCGGAGAGATTTTGCGCTCTATCTGCAAAGCCGGTCATCCGAAATTTTCCAAACCGATATCAATCCGGATGCACGTATCGGTCGAGGTGTGTTTCTCGATCATGCGACGGGTCTTGTTGTTGGTCAGACGGCCGTCATTGAAGACGATGTGTCGATCCTTCAAGGCGTGACCTTAGGCGGCACCGGCAAAGCCACCGGGGACCGTCATCCGAAAATCCGTCGCGGTGTTTTGATTGGCGCGGGTGCAAAAATTCTTGGCAATATCGAAGTTGGCCAATGCGCGCGTGTAGCGGCGGGGTCAGTGGTGCTCAAAGATGTTCCGCGCAATGTAACGGTTGCCGGCGTGCCTGCAAAAATCGTCGGGGAATCGGGTTGCGCCGAACCGGCGCGGACCATGGATCAAATCCTGGCCGACAAGGGTGGCGGCGCTACTTGATCCCCTTTGGGGGTTGCGGCGCGTCCTTGGAAATGGCATTCGAAAGTCTCGAGTGACTTCGTAACCGATCAACAGGCGGCAGTTCCATGGACAAGGCAGAGCTCTTAAAACTTCAAACCTATCTTCGTCGCCTTTTTGGCAATGCGAATATCAAGGTTGTTGCGCGTCCGAAGAAAACCGACTCCGCCGAAGTGATGATTGGCGACGAGTTTATCGGTGTGATCTCGCTTGATACCGAAGATGGCGATCGTTCTTACGCGCTCACAATGTCGATCCTCGATATCGATCTTGAAGGGATTGATTGAGTAATCAAATCCAGAAAGGGGCGTCTTCATGCCGATTTATTCGCTTGATGTGAAGAGTCCCAAATTCGCCGATCAACAAAGCGTTTATATTGCGCCTGATGCGCATGTTATCGGCGATTGCCGGATCGGCGCTGATGTTTCGATCTGGTTTGGTGCGGTATTGCGTGGCGATAATGAGCCGATCATTATCGGTAAAAGAAGCAATATCCAGGAAGGGGCTGTGCTTCACACAGACCCCGGCTTTCCTCTTGAGATTGGTGAAGAATGTACCATTGGCCATCGTGCGATTTTGCATGGCTGCGTGATTGGTGATGGTTCATTGATCGGAATGGGTTCGACGATTTTGAATGGCGCGCGGATCGGGCGGGGTTCGCTTGTGGGTGCTAGTGCGCTCGTCACCGAAGGCAAAGAGTTCCCGGATTTTTCTTTGATTGTCGGCGCGCCTGCAAGACTCATTCGTACACTTGACGAAGCGGCGGTCGCAAAACTCAAATCATCGGCCGATAATTATGTGCGCAATGGAAAGCGTTTCGCCGCACATCTTTCGCGCATCGATTAGAAATTAATTTCGGAAATAAATCAGTTTTGACCCGAAGCGGTAAGGGTGGCGTTCGACGGATCGCCGATTTTTTGCCACTCATTCGGATTTTGTTCCGATTGCATCTTCACAAAGACATAGCTCGTTGATTGCCAGTTAAGAATCTTATCGGTGCGATTATCGAGAACGAAATCGCCGCGATTGCTACGCAAGGTGAGAACAGCATGACCAGCGCCATTTTCATCGGTGACAACGGTCATCAAGAGCGCTTGGCGCGGAACACCGATGTCGGTCAACTCTTTTCGTTTCTGTAGCGCAAAATCTTCACAATCACCCGCACCTGAGCTTGGATAGTCCCAGCGCTCGATGACACCAAAGACCTCGCGGTCATCGGCTTCACGGATCGACGCGTTCACCGAATGATTGATCATTTCAATCTGTGACCAGAGGCTTGGGGTCAAAATTACCGGCTCGGGCTTAAGCGTCGCCACATCGCAATCTTCCTGGTGGCGCGTACAGAAATCCGCCCAGCCCCAAGGCGCTTTTGTGGACCCATGGGGCAAAGCGAAACTTGTGATATGCGGCAGACGCGCAGCCGCCTCCGGCACGCTTCGCCCGGCGAGAACCGGACCGCATGACAGGCAAAGTAGCGCAACAATATGTGCGCGAAGAGAGAGACTGCCCCCGATCATTGGATGACCGTATCGGGGCCTTACCGAAGCCTCAATGAAAAAATTAAGAAAGAGTTAATTTTTTGTCGGGCGAATTTGTGTTTGTTTATGAAGATACTTAAGGTCGAGCTTAGCGGTTCACTTTGTTCAAATCATGCGGAATTCGGAGAAGCGACATGAAAAAGCGCGTTCTGATCACAGCGGGGGCGGCGGGCATTGGTCGCGCTTTAGCCGAAAGTTTTTTCTCGGATGGTGATGAAGTCTGGGTCACCGATGTTGATGACGCCGCGCTGAAATCCGTACCCTCAGCCATCCGCGCCACGCGAGCCGATGCCTCGAAAGAAGAGGAAATGGCGCGGCTTTTTGGGGAGATTGAAAAGACGTGGGGCGGGGTGGATGTTCTCTGCGCGAATGCCGGCATATCCGGTCCCACAGCGCTTCTTGAAGATATGCCATTGCAAGGCTGGCGCGATTGCATCGCGGTTAATCTTGATGGTGCCTTTCTGGCCGCGCGTTACGCGGCCCCGATGATGAAAGCACAAAAGAAAGGCGTAATCATTTTTACATCATCAACGGCCGGTCTTTATGGATTTCCCAATCGCGCGCCCTATGCGGCAGCGAAATGGGGTGTGATCGGTTTGATGAAAACGGTTGCGATGGAGCTTGGGTCTTACGGCATTCGCGCCAATGCGATTTGTCCGGGTTCGGTCGAGGGGCCGCGTATTGAACGCGTGCTTGAAAGAGAAGCGGCGCTCAAAGGCACAACGCGAGATGCGATTTATGAAGGTTATACATCGGGTACATCGATGCGGACTTTTGTTGAAGCGCGCGATGTTGCGGCGATGGCGCTCTTCTTAGCCAGTGATGGTGCGCGCTACGTGTCAGGGCAGGTGATTGCCGTTGACGGCCACACGGAAAATCCTGATCCGAAAGTTTAAAGACGCGCGGCTTACAATTTAAACCGCGCGCTCATATTTTTTAAATCAACCGAGACGATTGCTCACATGCGCGAGCATCGTGTAGACGCGGCCTTCTGGTGAAGACAGGATCGATCTTGTGATCGCGCCATCAGCATCCGTGACGGTAAGGTCCTTCAACACCGATTCAAAGCGGTTCGCGTAAGAGTTAAGGCTCGTACGGAATTTTTCATCGGCTTGATAGAGTGCATTCAATTCAGAGAAGCGACGTTGACCACCCAATGTATAGAGCGAGCGCGAGAAGGAGACATTCTCGCCACGGAGATAGGCAGCCCAAAGATTTTTCACCGCATCATCATTCATGAGCGAGCGAATATCGGCGAGGAGTTGGGCAATTGGTTCCGTCGGCGTTGAGAGAGGCGCCGAGGGAGCTGGGATCGTGCGTGTATTTTCGCTCTGCAGTGGAGCAGGAGCCACTGGTGCTTGAATGCGCGTTGTCTCCGGTTTTGCTGTCTGTGCTTTCGTTTCATCACGCGAGGCGCGATCAAGAAGATCAGACAACCACCCGCTTTTCGCTTCACGCGATGGTGCTTGCGGCATAGGTGCGCGTGCCGTTGTGGCAACCGGTTCCGGTTTCACTTCCGGCATCACCGGCGATGCCGACGGCTGTTCTCGGATCACTGGTTTTGCCGACGGTGGAATGATGCGTCCGGCTGTTTCTGGCCGCGCGGGCTTAGGCATTTCATAAGAGGTTGGCCGCGGTGAAAGGATCTGCGGGCTCCGCTCTGGCGCACGTTCAGGAGCAAGGGGTGCCGAACGTTGTTCAACAGGCTTTGCGGTGTCTGTTATGCGACCATTTGCGGCCATGATGGCGTTCAATTCGCCAAGTGCGCGGATTTGTTCGCTGACTGCACGTTTCAAAGCCGCAGCCTGTTCCTTGGTTTCATTCGGCAGAACAGCGACGCTCTTTGTGATTTCCTCGCGTGAGGCTTCAACTTCTTGCGCGATGGATTCTGTAGCCGCTTTGACATCCGCAGCAGTGGCTTCAAAGCGCGCAACCAATTGACCAAGGAGGTCACCCATTTCGGTGAGCGCTTCAGTCGAGACCGCACGTACTTGCTCAACGGTACGAAGTTTTTCAGCGTCAGCTTGCGCACGGACCGAGTCAAACTGCTCGCGCATGGTTTGGCTCGCAACCGTTGCCGCATCACTCATAATATCGCGGATCGACGAGGCGCGGTTTTCAATCGCCGTCAACGCGCCATTGAGATGGAGCGCGAATTTTTCAGCGACGGTCTCGACATTGTTGAAATGTTCGTTGAGCGTGCGGGTGAGAACTTCAATCGACGCTTTACGACTTTCAAGATCGGAACCGAGACGTCCTTCAATGCTGACAAGCGATTGCGCGGCATTCTCAAGAATTTCGACATGTTCACGTGTGACCGAGGACACCGCTCGCGTTCTTTCATCAAGCACATCGATGAGCGCGCGTGTTTCGTGAATGCCAGTGGCCGTGACTTCGCGCATGGATTCGATTTGCTTGAGAAGAAGGCTTGCGGAGTGGGCAGCGTCTTCCTTGATGACGGTGCCGGCATGGGCAAGGCCGATGACGCGGTCGGCAAGTTTGCTTTCGAGTTCGCCAATCGACTGATTGGCTTGTTCGACGAGACTGCGCACGATCTGGCTTGCATCCGACATTTTCTGCAAGGTGACAATCGTCTCGCTTTGCAGGCGATCTGCTGTGCCGCTCAAAATATCGGCCGTATGCGAACCAACTTGCGCAATTGTTTCCGTGATGTTTCCTGCATTCGATTGGAGTGCCGAAATGAGCGTTGAGCCTTGCGTGTCGAGCGTTGTTGAGAGACGCGAGATGGCCGAATTCAAGGCATCCGAAATCTTTTCTGTATGCCCTTCGAGGCTCAGACCAAAAGTATTGCTCTGGTCGCCAATGACGGCACCGATGGTTTCAAGGCGCGATACGATATTGTCTTCGAAATGGCTGACTTGGCCTTCGAATGTATTGGCGATGTCGAGCGCCTTTTCGCCGAGAATTTCGTTGATCTCAATAGCACGAACCGCGAGCGATTGCGCAACCGTATCGGCACGATCGGTCATCACGCGACCAAGTTCTTCGGTCTTGGCTTCGATGGTGTTGCCAATCGCAAGGCTCGAACGCTGAAGCGTTTCTTCGAGATTGTTCGAACGTTCCGACATAGCTTCCATGAGGATATTGGTACGCTCGATGAGGCCTTGGTCGACACGGCTGAAGAGTGCTTCGATGCCTTCGACAACGGCGACACTCTTCTCGCGTGAATTGGCTTCGATGGCAGCCAATTGAGATTCAATTATGGTTGAAGCGTTCTTAGCCTGTTCGACGAGACGATCGGAGAGGGCGCGTCCTTCGGTCGAGAAGAGATGTGCCACTTCACCAAGCCGGGCTTCGATGGTGGTGGTGAAGGTCGTGGTGTTCCGCTCGATGCGTTCTGCAAGCTGATTACCGCTCGTCTCGAGGACGCGTTCGAGATTGGTGAGGTTCTGCGTGATGTTCGAATTGATCTCGCTGCTTCGACCCAAAATATTGGTTTCGAAATCATTGAGACGACGATAGAGCGCTTCGCTGAGCGCGCCGCCTTTGACGATGATTGTCTTCTCGAAAGTTTCGATCTGACCGCCAAGCTTCTCATTGATCCGCGCGCCGCCTTGATCGAGCGTTGCCGTGATCGAACCAAGATAATGCGAGAGATTTTGATCAAGAGCCGATGCGCCATCACGGATGGTGGCTTCGAGCGAAGCGACACGCCCGCCAATCGCTTGGTCAATACGCGTCGAATAGCTTGAAAGATTGGCTTCAATCATTTCGGTATTGCGTTGCAGGCTCGCATTCAAGAGCGTGGTGCCGGTCTCGAATGACGCCGTCACAGCGGCGATTTTTTCGCCGATTGATTGACCCATATCGGCGCTTGCGCCTGAAAGCGTGTTTGCAAGCGTTTTAGAATGGGCGGAAAGGACTGTGTCGAGTTGTTGCGTTTCGTGCGAGAGCGAGTCGATCAACATGCCCGAGGTCGATGAAATCTGGACACGGATCGCATCGGCTTCGCGTGAGAATTCATTCTTGATCTTCTGCGTCTGGCCGCTGACTGCATCGACAAGATCATCAAGACCTTCGCTGAACACGCTGCGAGAGGCAGCCAGATTGTCATCCATAATGACGGCGAGGCGGCTCACACTATTATCGATGCCGCGCTCAAGCGTTTCGGCTTGATGTTCAATCGTCGAACGGATCGATTCACTCATATCGGCAATCCGCGCGACAAACATATCGGAGTCAGACGAGACTTGCTCTTTCGCACGCTCGGACGCGGTTTCAATCGCCTGAACCATCGTTTCCGCACGGCCGACGATTTCACGCACAAGGCCTTCACCGGTTGAGGCGAGGCGGTTGGTGACGAGTTCGGACTTTTCTTCTAGCGCATCGACAATGTTTTTGCCGATCTCGGTTAATTGCGTTGAAACCGTCTGGTTGGTTTCCGTGAGATTACGCAACAATTTGTCGCTCTTCTCAGAGAGAACACCGATCATGGTTTCGCCGTTGCGGCCCAAAGTTGCGGCGATGTTTGCGGTCTTTTGATCAATCGCACCGGCAACTTTCGATCCTGCATCATCAACAAGCGCGGTGATGCGCGTCATGGCCTGATTGATTTCACGGCCCAAATGTTCATGCGTGTTTAGAATGGACGCGCGAATATGTTCGGCATTTGAGGAGATCGCGTCACGTTGCAAAGCAAGTTCATCAATAAGCGCGCGAATACGCACTTCATTTTGGCCATAAGCGCGTTCAAGCGTGGCGATTTCATTATGCACCATGGATTCGAGTTCGCTCGCGCGGGCGACCGCGCGCTCCATGCCATCGCCCATGGCGGCGACTTCACGACGAACGACTTGTGAAAGCGAAACAACGGCTTCTGTCGTTGCGGCTTCGGGCTGTGCCAAGCGCAAGGCCACTTGCGTCATTGAATTGGCGATAGTGCGCATTTCTGCAGCGCGCACGGAGGCAAGCGCCAGCAAGAAAAAGAGCACGACCGGCAAAGCGAGGCCTACGACAAGAAACGGAATGATGGCAGACGATTCAGCGGAGGAGAATGCATTGCCGAACAAATCGGGATGAATGAGCAGCGCAATAAGAGCCGACAAAATCCATGCGCCCGCAGCGACGCCTGCAAAGAGATAAGGACGGCGTGAGGGGCGTGCTTGCAAAGTCTGAATGATTTCACCAACAGCTTTGCGATCATCATTAGCGGCAAGGCCCGGGAAGGAGCGTTCAATATCTTGAAGGCTCGGACGCGGATCGGCTTCGATGCGGGCCTTTGGCGTCGCCCGTGGTGTTGGGCGCTCGGTCGTTTCCTCTCTGGCTTTTGTTTCAGTCGTATCTCCGGCGGCAGCCAGATTGATTGACTGGGTCAAAGCTTCCTCAATCGCGGAAAGCGCCGCTTCGGCTGAGTCCGAGATTTTTGTCTGCGTAGCCATGATTGTCCTACCGCTCCAAACTGAATTTTAGGCGAGGGTTCACCCATTGACAGTCTAACTTTTGAGGGGACCCTTGAACACCCGGCCGCAATAAATAGTGAAAACGTCGTTAACGGGGGTGTTTTTAGAAGAATTAGCCCTATATCACTCAATAATCTTGCGAATTCGGCCTCCGTTTCGACAAAACTCCTCGTCAAACCGGCGCTGGTCCTGTATCGAACGGCAAGCGGGTTTACATCCGGAATATGAGGGTCTTATGGCAAAAATTCAATTCATTGATTTTTGTGGCACGGCGCGGACCGTTGAGGCGGAGCCAGGCTCAACCGTTATGGAGGCGGCCATCAAGAATGGTGTTCCCGGTATCGAGGCGGAATGCGGCGGCGCCTGCGCCTGCGCGACCTGCCATGTGTATATCGAGCCTGAATGGCAGGAAAAAGTCGGCCCACCCTCCTCAATGGAAGAGGATATGCTCGATTTTGCCTTTGATGTGCGACCAAATTCCCGCCTTGCCTGCCAAATTCAGGTAAAAGCGGAATTGGACGGTTTGACCGTCAGAACGCCAGAAAAACAGGCCTGATTGACAGAAAGCGCCAGAAAAATCATGACCGAGACCATCAAGACTGACTGCCTGATCATCGGCGCAGGGCCTGTGGGCCTGTTCGCTGTCTTTGAACTGGGGCTTCTCGATATTCGGGCGCATGTTGTTGATATTCTTGATAAAATTGGCGGACAATGCGCTGAGCTTTATCCCGAAAAGCCGATTTATGACATTCCCGGCTTTCCCACGGTTACGGGGCAGGGGCTCATCGACAATCTTATGAAGCAGATTGAGCCCTTTGGGGCGCAATTTCATCTGAACGAGATGGTAAGCGAGGTCGAGAACCTCGGCACCGCAACGGCTCCTTTGTTCCGCGTGAAGACCAATGGTGACACGGTCTTCGAGACAAAGACCATTTTGATTGCGGCGGGCGGGGGATCATTCCAGCCTAAAAAGCCGCCGATCCCGGAAATCGAAGCCTATGAGCAAGAGAGCGTTTATTACGCGGTCCGCAAGATCGAGACGTTTCGCGATCGCTCGGTTCTGATTGTGGGCGGTGGCGATTCCGCACTCGACTGGACGCTCAATCTCGTTCCTGTGGCGAAACGCGTGACGCTGATGCATCGCCGCGATGATTTCCGTGCCGCGCCGCATAGTGTTGAGCAAATGCGCGCTTTGGTGCGTGACGGGAAGATGGATCTCAAAATCGGTCAGGCTACGCGGCTTGAAGGCCAAAATGGTCGATTGTCCTCTGTAATCTGTCGCGACAATGACGGTGGCGAATTTGCTGTCGCTTGCGATGCAATGTTGCCCTTTTTCGGACTCACGATGAAACTCGGCTCCATTGCCGATTGGGGTCTATCGCTGAATGAAAATCTGATCCCAGTGGACACGGAGAAATTTGAAACATCGGTGCCTGGAATTTTTGCCATCGGCGATATCAATACCTATCCGGGGAAATTGAAGCTGATCCTTTCGGGTTTTCACGAGGGCGCGCTCGCAGCTCAAAAAGTGCAACGCTATGTCTATCCGGATCGTCGCGTGACGTTTCAATACACGACGTCCTCCACAAGCCTGCAAAAGAAGCTTGGCGTGGCCTGAGCGACTTAGCGCCCGTTATTCAGGCGCCTTTATGATTCAGATCAAGGCGTGGGTCTGACCATGGCGACTATCTTTGCTCTGTGACGCGCATCCCGCGCGCGTCGATGAAGGAGGCGTCTATGTTCAAATCGATTGTTGTTCCGGTTGATCTCGCAGAGCTTGAAATCTCAAAATTGGCGCTAGCCCGCGCGGCAACGCTTTCAGCCGTTGCCAACGCGCCGCTTCATCTTTTCTATGTGAGATCAATTTTGCCGATCACCTTCATGGAATATGTGCCACCTTCATTTGATGAAAAGCAACAGGCAGATCGCGAAAAGCGCATGAAGGAGCTCGTTGCATCTCTCACGCTGGCCGACAAATCCAAAGTGACGACAGCTGTTAAAATGGGATCAGTCTATAATGAGGTTTTGGCGGAAGTCGAAGAAAAGAAAGCTGATCTTATTGTGATTGGCTCGCATCGTCCGGCCATGACGACATATCTCTTGGGTTCAAACGCCACAACCATCGTGCGTCATGCGCCCTGTTCGGTGCTTGTCGTCCGCCCGTCTGCCTAAACTAGCTTTGTCAGATTATCGATACCGCGTGTCATCATGCACGCGGTATTCGGTTTCAATAATGGTTTCGTCTTGACGGTAATTTTGTGACGCATTTCGTAAGGCTTTAAGAAAACGCCAGCGCAGATAGAGACCGATGGCAATAAAAATCGGTGCCAGAACCAATAACAGGCTTGCGCTCACCAGAAACAATACAAAGCCCGCAACGGCGATGGCCACAGACACAAGCACAATGACCCAGCCAGGCACCGGCTTCATGATGAAGCGTTGCCCCCTCATATTCTGGAGTGACTCATAATCTTGTTGCATCGGCGCCATTCCCATGAAACTTTAGCTTTATCAATCCCCAAAACATGGCGATTGAATGTCGATCTTCAATAGAGGCTGATCGAATTCTTTTGGGGCAGGGTGCAACAAAAAGGAGTTTCGGGGTTTTTGATGCTTCGTCTTGTGCTTTTTCGCCATGGTCAGGCAGTGCCGCATGATCAAAGGCCCGACATCAACCGATCACTAACGGTTACAGGTCAGCGCGAAAGCGGCGCAACGGCTAAAACTCTTACAGAGCACGGCGTCTTGCCTGATCTGGTTCTCGTTTCGCCAGCCACGCGCACACGCGAAACATGGGAGAACACAAAGGCTTTTTTTAGAGCTTCGGAGATACGACTTGAGCGCGATCTGTATCTTGCAACGCCAGATGTGATTTTGTCTCTTCTTCACGCGTTAGAGTCTGTATCAAAGACCGTGATGATCATCGGGCATAATCCGTCACTCCATGATTTCGCGTTGGAATGTTATGGCTTTGGTGATCGCTACGCCTTCGTTAGTTTGCGCGATGAGTTTCCAACCGCCGCTTGTGCAGTATTCGATTTTGACGTTCCGTCTTGGGCAGAGATTTCCGCGCATAAAGGACGTCTTGATCGTTTTCTTATTCCGCCACCAACTTAATTGACCTCGGCAAATTTTGCCGTATCAATGATCATTTTTTCCTGATTGTTTTAGCTCTTCTCAAAAATTCTCATTGAAAATCAATAGTCCGTCATCGGCATGGTCCTTGCGTTTTCGACTCTGAAATCATGTCCGCGAAGAAGCGGAGATATCAGTTTTGAAAATCGATCACGGAGGCCGATATGGGTATTTTGGGCGCTATGCAAACGGCGGTTTCGGGAATGCAGGCACAAGCCTATGCGCTTGACAATATATCAGGGAACATCGCCAATTCGCAGACGATTGGATTTAAAAGGATCGATACTAGCTTTCTGGATCTTGCTCCCGATCTTGCCCTTTCTACGCGTCTCACAGGCGGGGTTAGTGCGATCTCGCAAACCACGAATGCTGTTGCCGGTGCATTTCGGATGACGGGTGTGCCAACAAATGTTGCGATTTCAGGCGATGGCTTTTTCGCTGTCAGTAAAAAGAGTTCCGATGCCACAGGTGCGGTTACAGTTAGCTTGTCATCCTTTTTCACGTGACGTGGTGATTTTAGCGTTGATGTGAATAATCACCTTGTAAATGGAGCTGGCCAATATCTCATGGGCTATGCCGTTGATCCCATTTCGGGCGCGGTGAAAGACGGAGTGGCGAAAACAATCCAGATTCCCACAACCGATTTACCACCTGCAGCTACGACGGCAATCAAATATGAAGGTAATCTTCCTGTAACGCCCACAAATGAAATGCAATCAAACGGATCGCTTACGCCGTCAACTGCGGGATCAATAATTCTCGCAAATGGCGAGTATGCAATTTAAGGTTGTATAGTTTTATAATTGTCGCGGCTTTATCGATGCAGATCTTCGCGACGTTGCAATATCGATTAAAACATAGTCGCCATTTGCCTTAATGGGCGCGCAGCTTTTTAACAGCAGCGGCGACGACCGGCTGCAGCTCTTTCTCACCGCCTTTGTCGAGATGCGCAAAAAATTCATCGCGCATTTTCCGGTTCCAGAATTTTGCGATGTGTTCGCGCACGCCTTCGACTGCGGTTGCTTCCGGATAGGATTTGAAGAAGTCGCCGATTTGATTGGCCATTTTGACAAGTTTTTCTGGATCCGAGCCGTGTGTGTTTGCCGTGCTCATCAGCGCGTCTCCTTTGAATACTCATCGTTCAAGTTTGTAAATTTCATCGCACCGTCAGCGCGGGCAATCGCATAGAGCGTGATGCCGAGCGCCTCGGCCCGCTCGACAGCGAGACTTGTCGGCGCAGAGATGGCAACAAGTGTGTACGCGCCGAAGCGTCCCGTCTTCTCGATCATTTCATAAGATGCGCGGCTTGTGATGAGGATAAAGCCCGAGCGCGCATCCGCATCGCTGCGCATTAATGCGCCGATTGTCTTATCCAGCGCATTGTGCCGGCCGACATCTTCGCGCGCGAGAATGAAGTCGCCGTTACGATCAAACCACGCAGCAGCATGAACCGTGCGCGTCGCGTCGTTCAAAGGCTGATGCTCGGAAATTGTATCGATCGCGTGTTTGATCGCATCTTCTGAAATACGCGTGCTATGCTTTACCGCTTCTTCTTGCGAGGGGAGGGAGGCGAGATCTTCAATCCCGCACACACCACAGCTCGTACGTCCCGTCATCGCGCGCTGGCGTACAAGATGAGCTGAGAGTTTTTCTGGCACGAGATCAACAAGCGCGCGCAAGCCTTTCGGATGCTGCTCAATCGTAATTGTGCGAACATCACTTGCGCGTTCGATGACGCCTTCGGTGAACGCAAAGCCGGTGATGAAATCTTCGAAATCATCTGGCGTCACCATCATCACGGCATAGGGGATCGTGCCGAACACCAGTTCAAGCGGGGTTTCCACCGCGAGCGCGCGGCGCGCCCCCTTCACCTCTTGCGAAGCGAAGGAGAGCGTTGAAGCGGATACCTCACGCGCGCCCGGTGTCATAAAAGTTAGATCCTTACTCAGCCGCCATCACAGTCGCGATGCGCTTCATCTCGACTTCTTCGCGATTGTTGCGCTCTTGCCATTCCGAATAATGGTTCGTGCGGCGCACTTCCACCGCCGTCACTTTGTATTCGGGGCAGTTGGTCGCCCAATCGGAATTATCGGTGGTGATCACATTCGCGCCCGTCTTGGCGTGATGGAAGGTTGTGTAGACAACGCCCGGCTGCATGCGCTCGCTCACTTCGGCGCGCACGGCAATATCGCCAGCGCGGCTTGCGAGCATCACGAGATCGCCCGTTTGAATGCCACGCTGTTCGGCATCGAACGGATGGATTTCGAGCGCGTCTTTATTGTGCCAGACATTGTTTGATGTGCGGCGCGTCTGCGCGCCGACATTATATTGCGACAGTATGCGGCCCGTCGTGAGAAGCAGCGGGAAGCGTGGTCCCGTGCGCTCATCCGTCGGAACATAATCCGTGAGCATGAATTTGCCCTTGCCGCGGACGAAGCGATCAATATGCATGATCGGCGTGCCGTTCGGCGCTGCGTCATTGCACGGCCACTGGATCGAGCCCATTTCCTCAAGACGTGCATAAGACACATTCTTGAAGGTCGGCGTGAGCTTCGCGATCTCGTCCATGATTTCGGACGGATGTTTGTAATCCATCGAGTAGCCAAGCGCATTCGAGAGATCGATCGTGATCTGCCATTCGTCCTTGCCCGATTTCGGCTTCATCACCTGACGCACGCGGTTGATGCGACGCTCGGCATTCGTGAAGGTGCCGTCCTTTTCGAGGAAGCTCGATCCCGGCAAAAAGACATGCGCATATTTTGCGGTCTCGCAGAGGAAGAGATCCTGAATGACGACGCATTCCATGGCCGCGAGACCAGCCGTCACATGCTGTGTGTTCGGGTCCGACTGTGCAATGTCTTCACCTTGCACATAGAGACCTTTGAAATTGCCGCCGACTGCTTCATCAAGCATATTCGAAATGCGGAAGCCTTGTTCATTCGAGAGCTCAACACCCCAGAAGCTTTCAAACATGTGGCGCGTCGCGTCATCGCTCACATGGCGATAGCCGGAGAATTCATGCGGGAACGACCCCATATCGCATGAGCCTTGCACATTGTTTTGACCACGAAGCGGGTTCACGCCCACGCCATCACGACCGATATTGCCGGTGACCATGGCCAGATTTGCCATAGCCATCACCATGGTTGAGCCTTGGCTGTGTTCCGTCACGCCGAGGCCGTAATAGATCGCGGCATTTTTTGCCTTCGCATAAAGCTGCGCAGCAGCGCGCACTTCTGCGGCGGGGACGCCTGTATACTGCTCGGTCGCTTCCGGTGAATTGCGCTCTTCTGCAATGAAGCGCGCCCAGACAGCGAAGTCTTCGAGTTCGCAGCGCTCGCGCACGAAAGCCTCGTTCACAAGACCTTCTGTGACGATGACATGCGATAGCGCATTCATCAGCGCGACATTGGTGCCGGGGAGAAGTGGCAGATGATGCTCCGCCTTGATATGCGGAGACTTCACAAGATCGATGCGGCGCGGATCGGCGACGATCAGTTTCGCGCCCGCACGCAAACGCTTCTTCAAGCGCGAGGCAAAGACGGGGTGACCATCGGTCGGGTTCGCACCGATGACGAGAACGATGTCAGCCTTCGCAACCGATTTGAAATCCTGCGTGCCGGCCGACGTGCCGAATGTTTTTGACAAGCCATAGCCCGTCGGCGAGTGGCAGACGCGGGCGCAAGTGTCGACATTGTTATTGCCGAAACCGGCGCGCACGAGTTTCTGCACCAAGAACACTTCTTCATTCGTGCAACGCGAGGACGTGATTGCGCCAATCGAGTCGCGACCATATTTTGCTTGGATGCGTTTGAATTCGTTCGCGGCATAGTTGATCGCTTCATCCCATGAGACTTCGCGCCATTCATCCGTTGTCTTTGCACGGATCATTGGTTTGGTAATGCGGTCTTCATGCTGGGCGTAGCCCCACGCAAAGCGACCCTTCACGCATGAGTGGCCTTCATTCGCTTTTCCATCTTTATAAGGCACCATGCGGACAACTTGGTCGCCCTGCATTTCGGCCTTGAACGAACAGCCGACGCCGCAATAGGCGCAGGTTGTGACTTTCGAATGTTCTGGCTGGCCTTTTTCAATGACTGTGTTTTCCATCAAGGTCCCAGTCGGGCAGGTTTGCACACATGCGCCGCATGAGACGCAATCTGACCCTAAGAAATCCACGCCACCCGGTGATACGCGGCTGCCAAAGCCACGGCCTTCGATGGTGAGTGCGAATGTGCCTTGCACTTCTTCACATGCGCGAACGCAGCGATTGCAGACAATGCACTTCGCTGGATCATAAGTGAAATAGGGGTTCGATAGATCTTTCGGCAAAGCAAGCTGCGAGGCTTTGTCGAAATGATTGATGCCGTTTTCATAGCGAACTTCGCGCAAGCCCACGACGCCCGCCACATCTTGCAATTCGCAATCGCCATTCGCCGAGCAGGTGAGGCAATCAAGTGGATGGTCGGAGATATAGAGTTCCATCACACCTTTGCGTAAGCTTTGGAGCTTGTCGCTCTGTGTATGCACGACCATGCCGTTTTCGGCCGGCGTGGTGCAGGATGCGGGTGTGCCGCGACGACCTTCGATTTCAACGAGGCACATACGGCATGAGCCGAAAGGCTCGAGCATATCGGTAGCGCAGAGTTTCGGAATCTGCGTTCCCATTTTCATGGCGGCTGCCATCACCGATGTGCCTTGCGGCACGGTGACAGAAACGCCGTCGATGGTGAGTGTCACGGTCTCTTCATCCAAACGAATGGGCGTGCCGTAATCGAGTTCCTTGATGAGCGTCATGGTTCGCTTTTCCTTCACTCGGCCGCAAGCTTATGTGCGGGCTTGAAATCTTCAGGGAAATGTTCTAGCGCACTGATGACAGGGATCGGCGTCAAGCCGCCCATCGCGCAGAGCGATGCGTCTGTCATCAATGTGCAGAGTTCTTTGACAAGACCGAGCTTCGCAGTTTCACCTGCAATCACTTGGTCCATTGTTTCCTGGCCGCGCACTGCGCCGATACGGCACGGCGTGCATTTGCCACAAGATTCCTTCGCGCAGAATTCGAAAGCGAAGCGCGCTTGCCTTGCGAGATCAATCCGATCATCGAACACTACGATACCACCATGACCCAGCATGCCCTTCTTCGCCGCGAAGGCCTCGTAATCAAGCGGCGTATCAAGAAGCGAGGCGGGGAAATACGCACCAAGAGGTCCACCCACTTGAACAGCGCGGAACGGACGGCCCGAAGCCGTGCCACCGCCATAGGTCTCGATCACATCTTTCAATGTGACGCCGAAAGCTTTCTCGATGAGACCGCCGCGCTTGATATTACCAGCAAGCTGGATCGGCAGCGTTCCGCGTGAGCGGCCCATGCCGTAATCAGCATAGGCTTTAGCGCCATTCGCCATGATCCACGGCACGGTCGCGAGTGACATCACATTGTTGATGATGGTCGGCTTGCCGAAGAGACCTTTGATTGCAGGCAGTGGCGGTTTTGCTCGCACAATCGCGCGCTTGCCTTCGAGGCTTTCAAGCAGCGACGTTTCTTCACCGCAAATATAAGCGCCTGCTCCCAAGCGCACTTCGAGATCAAAGGCTTTGCCTGATCCGTTCACAGATTTGCCGAGCCATCCGGCTTTCTTCGCAATCTGAATCGCTTCGCCGAAAATCTTGTGTGCATTCGGATATTCGGAACGGAGATAGACATAACCTTTTGTTGCGCCGACTGCGACGCCGGCAATGATCATGCCTTCGATCAGCGTGAAGGGATCGCCTTCCATCAACATGCGGTCGGCGAATGTGCCGCTATCACCTTCATCCGCATTGCAGACGATGTATTTCTGTTCGTCATGCGTATTGAGAACCGTCTTCCATTTGATGCCTGTCGGAAAACCTGCGCCACCGCGACCACGCAGACCAGAGTCCGTGACAGTTTGAACAATATCCGCGCCCGTCATTGCGAGCGCTTTCTTCAAGCCTACGAAACCGCCATGTGCGATATAATCATCGAGCGACAGCGGATCGATCATTCCGACGCGCTGGAAGGTGAGACGTTCCTGATTTTTGAAAAACGGAATCTCTTCTGTGAGGCCATGGCCGAGCGCATGCGCGCCGCCGTTGAAAAACTTTTCATCAAATAATGATACGACATCTTTCTGCGTCACGGGGCCATAAGCCACTCGGCCTTTTGCAGTGACCACTTCGACAAGCGGCTCAAGCCACAACATGCCGCGTGAACCATTGCGGATGATTTTCAAATCGACGCCGCGCTTCTTCGCTTCGTCTTGCATCGCTTTGACAACGCGTTCTGCACCGACGGACAGAGCGGCGGCATCGCGTGGAATATAAATGGTGATCGGCGAGGTGGTCATCTTGTCACCCTTCCATCCGCTCATGCGGGCGCTCTGCGCACACGGCATCAAGCAGCTCTTTATCGACGCGACCGACAAGCGCGCCGTCGATCAACGCAGCAGGGCCGAGCGCGCAATTGCCGAGGCAGTAAACGGTTTCGACCGTGAGGTGACCGGATGGCGAGGTGCTATCAATCTTGATGCCTTGTTTGGTCTCGAGGTAGTGGACGAGATCCTCGCAGCCCATGGATTGGCAGGCTTCGGCGCGACAGAGTTTGACGACGCGCTTGCCGGCAGGAGCCTCGCGGAAGTCATGATAAAAGGTGATCGCGCCGTAGATTTCAGCTTTCGACATATTGAGGGCGTCGGCAATCATCGGCACAGCGCGGCGGTCGACATAGCCGAAATTCTCCTGCAGAGCGTGCAGGATCGGCAGGGTCGCGCCCTCTAAGTACTTCAATTCATTGACAATTTGTGAGGCCATCGCCTCATTCCACTCAGCCTGATGCGTCACGCGTTCCCCCGATAAGCGGTTGTTCCGCCATGTTAGCGCACATTTGTCACCGAAAGTTGATCGGCAATCAAATCGTTTTTATGGATTATTTGATCGGAATTTCCGATTATTTGCTCATCGGGATGGGTTCGGAGATCGCCATCAAACTCTGCGCCAGCGGCGCCTGCGGCTGCCGATCCGCGAGGATGATCCCGACCGAACGCGAGGCCTCGGGCTCGATCAGGCGAAGCGCTTTGAGCCCCGACGGAATGCCAAAAAAGCGCGGCAATTGCGAGGGCACAATCGACACCCAGCCCGGCACGGCCGCGTGACTGCACAAATTGAAGATCGAATTCGTCTCCATCACCGGAACGGGCGCTTTTCCGACAGAACGAAAAATTCCGTCGATTATACGTCGGTTCTGCATGTCGGGTGTGAGCAGACAAAGATTTAGATCGGCCGCTTCGCGCCAACCGATCTCATCACGTTTTGCTAGCTCACTGTCCTCGCGCGTAAGCAAAACATAGGCCTCATTATAAAGGGGCTTCGAGACGACGCGTTCGAGCGGTTCATTGTCGAGATAGGTGATGCCAACATCGATATCGAAATTATCAATTGCGGATTGAATGGCGGTTGATGTCATCGAAAGGACGGTGAGTGTCACCGCGGGATAGCGTTCGGAAAACGGTCCTGTGATTTGCGCGACAAGTGGCAGTGCTGTCGGGATGGCGCCCAAGCGCAAACGACCTTTCAATCCTTGCCGCACATCCGAGAGGCTTTGCCCCATCGTATCAATTTCAGCGAGAATGCGTTTGGCATGTTCGAGGATCATCTCGCCTTCTGTGGTAAAGCCCGTGAAACGATGACCGCGCTCGACCAGAGGCACGCCGAGTTCGTCCTCTAATGCGCGGATCGCACCCGATAATGTTGGCTGTGAAATGTTGCACGCCTTAGCCGCGCGCGCGAAATGTTTTTCACGCGCAAGTGCCACAAGATAAGCGAGTTGTTTGATGACCATCTGTTATATCACTCTGCTTTTATATCACTCAGCACGCACGCGCAGCGCGCGCTGTGAACGGGAGAAAAACCAAGAGGCCGCCCATGCAAATGCGAACACGCCGACAATGATAAAACCGAGATCACCAAAATGATCCCACAACAGACTGACTTGATCCCAGAATTTTCCGCTTAAATCGAGCTTCTCTTGAATGAGGCCCAACACCTGAATGAGGCCGATGACCAGCGCGACGACAACAGAAAGCCCCGTGATGATGAGATTGTAAGTGATCTTGCGGCGCGGATTGAGATAGGCCCATTGATAGGCACCAACCATCAACACACCATCAAGCGTATCAACAATCGCCATGCCTGCCGTAAAAAGTGCCGGAAAAATCATCACAGAGATGAGCGTGCAACATCCGCCTGCCGCTTCCGCCGCTGCGATACCAAAGAGGCTAATCTCGGTTGCGGTATCAAAGCCGAGACCGAACAGAAAACCGAGCGGAAACATGTGCCAGCCGCGTGAAATCAGCTTGAACAATGGCCGCATCAGGCGTGCAATAAAACCTCTACCATTTAAAACGCGATTTAATTCTTCTTCGGACCAGTCTTGACCTGAGCGGATCATGCGTGCGGTTTTCAAAACGTTTAGAAAAACACCGAGATTAAACAGAGCGATGACGAAAAGAAAACTCGCAGAGAAAAGCGTTGAAAATAAACTGTTATAATCGCGCCAATCGGCAAAAGTCGCATCATAAAAAGAACGTGCAGTGAGCGCAATCAACCACACAGCTACGCAGACCAGCGTTGAATGACCAAGCGCAAAGAAAAGCCCAACTGTTAAAGGCTTTTTACCTTCCTGCATCAATTTGCGTGTGACATTGTCAATTGCCGCAATGTGATCAGGGTCAACGGCATGACGAAGGCCTAATACATAAGCCAATGCGCAGTTGCCTAAAAGAACCGGTTGATCACCAAAGGTCAGAAGTGCCCAAAGCCAAACGAGAAGATTGGCGAGTAGCAAGCCCGAGAACAACGTGATGATGCGCGGTTTCAACGGTGCGTCTTGAGAGAGATGTGACTTGATCATCCTTGGTCTATCCGTTGGGTGCTTCTGCAATGGCATGAAAAAAACTTCCCGTCACATGACCGCGACGACTGCCCGAAGGTTTAGGATCAGCGCCATAGGCGTCGATGACGGTTGCAAAGGGCAAATCGAAGCCTTGGTCGATAATCGTGGCGTAATGAAATTCATGACCGCGTAGATGCGCGCCTTTTTTTCCCAATGGCGTATCGTTGAGAAGCGTTGCATCGCGATAGCCGAGCGTCATTTTGCGTTTGGCAAAACTTGTCTTCACACTTAAAAGATTGGCCATGGGCCATTCATGGCCTTCGGCATCGGTGAGTGTTTGGCCAAGAACCATATAGCCGCCGCATTCGCCATGAACGGGCTTATTTTCAGCAAAACGACGAAGGCCGTTCAAAAATTCCTGCGCGTGAGAAAGCATGCGAGCGTGCAATTCCGGATAACCACCGGGCAACCAACACACATCGCAGGTTTCATCAGGCGCTTCATTGTTCAAAGGCGAGAAAGGGAGAATCTCTGCACCCGCCTTGCGCCATGCTGCAAGATGATGCGAATAGATGAAAGAGAAAGCGGCATCACGCGAGAGCGCAATACGTTGACCGGGCGGTTTGATCGCGTGAATATGCGTTGAACTTTGAAGCGTTGGTAATTTCGCAGCTTCGCGTACCGCCTCAAGATCAATATGGTTTTCAACAATATCCGCCATGTGATCGAGAATGCGATCAAGCTCTTTCGTTTCCTCCGCTTGCACAAGACCCAAATGGCGTTCGGGAATCGTGGCCGAAGCATCGCGCGGCACGCTGCCTAAAATTTTGAGGCCCGCTTTCTCCATCGCAAGACTGATGAGATAGCGATGACGTTCGCTGCCCACTTTGTTGAGGATCACACCCGCAATTTTGATGCGCGGATCAAAGGTCGCGCAGCCAAGCGCCACAGCGCCTGCCGATTGCGATTGCCCGCTCACATCAATCACCAAAACAACAGGCCAACCAGTGGCTGCTGCAACATCGGCGCTGGAACCGCTGCGACTTTGTTCGGCGGGCACGCCGTCAAAGAGTCCCATCAAGCCTTCGCATAAAGTGAGCTCGGCCTCTTGCGCGGCATCAAATGCGAGCGACGCCATCAGGTCTGGACTCATGGCCCACGCATCGAGATTGAGGCTCGGTTTGCCACAGGCGGCGGCATGAAAAGCGGGATCAATATAATCAGGCCCACATTTAAGCCCGCGCACCGCAACGCCTTTGCGATGAAAGGCGCGCAAAAGGCCGAGCGTGATCGTAGTTTTTCCCGACGATGAACGCGGCGCGGCAATCACTAGACCAGGAGCGATCATGATTTGGATCCCGATTTGCGTTTAAGGTCGATCATCCGGTAGGAAGCACAGCGATGAACGAAGACGATTCCACCATTACCGATGCGCCATCTTTGCGGCGCGGTTGGACGACGGGCACCTGCGCGACCGCTGCCGCGCGCGCCGCTTACACCGCGCTTATTACAGGCGATATGCCTGCAAGCGTCGATGTGCTTTTGCCGAATGGCACGCGTCCCGTCTTCGCGATTGCGCAAAGTGAAACGGGCGAGGGTTTCGCGCGTGCTTCTGTAATCAAAGATGCGGGCGATGATCCCGATGTTACACATGGGGCTTTGATCATCGCGACGGTGCGACGCGATGCGCGTGGAACGGGCGTCACGTTCAAAGCGGGTCAGGGTGTCGGCATGGTGACAAAGCCTGGCCTTGTCATTCCGCCCGGTGAACCCGCGATCAATCCTGTGCCGCGCGAGATGATGCGCATCGCGATTGATGAAGCCGCGCGTGAACTCTCCGGTCCGCGCGATGTCGAGATTGAAATTTCGATTCCGAATGGCGAAGTACTTGCCGCGCAAACACTCAATCCGCGTTTGGGGATTGTTGGTGGCTTGTCTATTTTGGGAACGACCGGTGTTGTTATTCCCTTCTCCTGCGCGGCGTGGATTGCCTCCATTCATCGTGGCATTGATGTCGCGCGCGCTGAAGGCATCACGCATGTTGCGGGCGCGACCGGCCACACGTCCGAAAAAGCGATTCAAAAATTTCACACGCTGCCTGATGTCGCCCTCATCGATATGGGTGATTTCGCGGGCGGCATGTTGAAATATCTGAAAGCGCATCCCGTGCAAAAGATCACGGTGGGGGGAGGCTTTGCGAAAATGACGAAACTTGGTCAAGGTCTGCTTGATTTGCATTCGCGTCGCGGTGAAGTCGATTTGAATTATCTTTCCGAGCGCGTGCGTGAAGCGGGCGGTGACATGGCTTTTGTCGAGAGTGTGAAACACGCCAATACGGCGAATGAAGTTCTCACCAATTGCGAAGCGCGTGGCATTGATATTGGCGCTTTGATTGCGGAAGATGCCTGGAAGACGGCGGCAAAAGCGCTCACCGGTTCGACATGCTTGCTTGATGTCGTGATTGTTGATCGCGCGGGACAGGTCGTTGCGCGCACTAAACCAAAAGCGGTGTGACATCATCGCGCGCATCACTCTGTTCCCCGCCAGCCCGGTGTGCGAAAGCGGCGTTGATAGTCGGCATCATAAAGAGCGCTGTTCTTGAAAGCGCCGTCTCCAAGCGAGTGCCCAACAAGAATGAGCGCAGTGCGTTCAACAGGATGTTCCAAGAATTGCGCCGTGATGGTGCGCAATGTTCCGCGAATGATCATCTCATCAGGCCAGCTCGCGCGATAGACAATCGCCACGGGGCAGTCATCGCCATAATGCGGTATGAGTGTTTCAATCACATTGTCGAGCGCGTGAATTGAAAGATGAATGGCGAGCACGGCACCTGTTTTTGCAAAAGCGTCGAGCGTCTCACGTTCAGGCATGGAGGAGGCGCGCCCGGGTGTGCGTGTGAGCACGATTGATTGCACCACTTCAGGCCGCGTGAGTTCGACAGAGAGTGAAGCAGCCGCTGCTGCAAAACTTGGAATACCCGGTGTGATCGTGTATTCGATGCCAAGCATTTTCAAAAGATCAAGCTGTTCACCCATCGCGCTCCACACGGATAAATCACCCGAGTGAAGCCGCGCGACATTATGATTTTCTTCCTTCGCGCGTTTGAATTCCGCTCCAATATCTTCCAGCGACAAAGCGGCGGTGTTGATGATACGCGCTTCTTTTGGGCAATAGCTTAAAATTTCCTTTGGCATGAGCGAGCCTGCATAAAGACAAATGGGTGAACGCGCGATGAGATCGCGTCCGCGCAGCGTGATCAAATCGGGTGCACCGGGACCTGCGCCGATAAAATGTACTTTCATGAGGAATGTCCTCCTGATTGTGCGATGGCGCAGGTGACACCGCCTTCGCTGATGCGTGGTAAAATGAGCGTAGCACCATCCCCGGCTCCTGCGAGCGCCGCCGTTTCAGCCACAGACGGGACGCCGAAGAGTTGCACAACTCGTTCCGACCTTGTCTCGGTTCTGCAGGCGACATTTTTCACTGATGTTTCCGGCAAGAACATCAATGCTAAAGACAAACGCGCCGCCGCTTCATGAAGCCCCGCCTCATTTGCTTTTTCCGCAATGGTGAAGAGGCCAGAAATTTTGTCGCGTTCAACGCGCGCAAGCGCCGTTTCAACAAGCGCGATGATCGCTTCCGCCTTTGTGCCCGTTTTGCAGCCAATGCCAATCGCCATCATGAAGCATGCTCCTTAACGAAGGTCCATTGAATGACGGGCATCGACGCGCGCCAGCCATGAAAGGGCCCCACAGGAACCGCCCTAGCGATATCAATTTTAATTAGGGTACCGCCAAGTGAAACATGACGCTGCATGAGATCAGCTTGCGTTTCAATGGTGACTGCGTTCACGACCAGATGACCACCGGGTTTCAACGCAGCAAGCGCATCATCAATCACGCGGGGATCAGTGCCACCACCGCCGATAAATATGGCATCGGGTTGTGGGCGGTCTTTCAACGCATCAGGCGCTTCATCTTCAATCACCATCAATTCGGTAAGACCAAAAGCGAGGGCGTTTCGCGTGATGCGCGCGGCACGATCAGGCCGCACTTCGATCGCGATTGCACGATTAGACGGATGACGAAGCATCCATTCAATTGAAACCGAACCCGAACCCGCGCCAATATCCCACAAAAGCGCACCTTGATGCGGCGTTAAGGATGAAAGCGTGATCGCGCGGATTTCTCTTTTAGTGATTTGATTGTCATGCTCAAACCAAGAGTCTTCAAGGCCAGTAGCGAGCGGTATGATGCGGGCTTGACGCCCCGTAACTATCTCAACACCGATTGTATTGAGCGGATTAAAGTCTTGCTGTGAGTCATGCAACACCTTCGCGACGATACGAGAAAGTTTTGCACGCGGGCCACCGAGCGCTTCGCCAATATGAATGACGCTTTCACCCATGCCGCGCTCAACAAGAAGGCTCGCGAGCTTATGCGGCGTCGTGCCATCCCATGACAAAGCAAGAAGCCGTGCATGAGGGTGAAGATGCGGAATGATTTTCTCAAGTGGGCGGCCATGCAAAGTGAGTTGCGCGCATTCCTGCAAGGCCCAACCCAAGCGCGCGGCCATGAGACTGAACGCGGAAGGAGCGGGAACAACAAAGATTTCGCCCGCCGGGATATGATGTGACAGTGTCGCGCCAACGCCATAGAGAAACGGATCGCCCGATGCGATGACAAGTGTGTCTTTACCCCGCCGTGAAAGAATTTCTTTGATGCCGTCTTCAAACGGATGCGGCCACGACTTCGCTTCGCCTTTGACGGGACCGATGAGCGATAAATGCCTAACACCACCCACGATAAAGGGTGCTTGATCAATCAAGCGTTGCGCGAGCGGCGATAAACCCTCTCGACCATCTTCGCCAATGCCGATAAACGTGAGCCAGGGTGCCGTCATAACGATACCCTTTTGTGAACCGGTGTGATGTTTCTATGCGCAAGCGCGTTTTGATTTTGGGCGGCACGACAGAAGCGAGCGCTTTGGCGCGTGCGCTCACGCAACGCTCTGATCTTGATGTTGTGCTGTCTCTCGCTGGCCGCACCGAAACGCCGGTGCGTCCGCCGATACCGCATCGCATCGGTGGTTTTGGCGGTGTTGATGGTTTGATTGACTATCTCAAATCGCAATCCATCAGCGGCGTGATTGATGCGACGCATCCTTTCGCTGCGCAGATGACGCAGCATGCGGCTCAAGCGTGCGCGATTCTTCAGATTCCGCGTCTCGTTTTCACGCGGCCCGCGTGGGATTGTGTAGAAGGGGATCAATGGCAACGCGTTGACCATGTTGATGCGGCGGTTAAGGCTTTGGGAGAGGAGTCCAAGCGCGTGTTTTTGACTGTCGGGCGTTTGTCTCTCAGCGCATTTCGGCAAGCGGAACAACATTTTTATCTTGTTCGCAGCATTGATAAGCCGGATGAAAGCGAGATGCCGTGTAACACCACGCTTATTCTCGTGCGCGGGCCTTTCACCATTGATGAGGAAACGCGGTTGATGCACAAAGAGCGCATTGACATTCTTGTCACCAAGAACAGCGGTGGCCAACAAACGGATGCGAAGCTTCAAGCGGCGCGCGCGTTGCAGATTCCGGTGCTTATGATCGAACGGCCGCCTCTGCCTGAAAGTCGGGTGACTTATGATCTTCAAAACGCGCTTGCCTTTGTTGGAACTCATGGCCGCGTTCCATAATGACGCGGCGTGTAGAGCCAGTTTGTACCATCGGGCTTTTTGATAAAGCGCGTTTTGCTTGATCCGATAATCACCAAGGTGGCCATATCGACGATTGAAGGATCGGCCTCAGCCAGCGTTGTGAGTGTGATTTTTTCGTCGTGACGACCGACAGCGCGCACGAAGGCCACGGGCGTAGAGGGCGCTTTTATGGACCGGAACACTTCAAACGCATCATAGATGCTATGCGGTCGCACTTTTGAAGCGGGATTATAAAGCGCGATGACAAAGTCACCTTCGGCCGCAGCCTTTAAGCGTTTCGCAATCACATCCCAGGATTTCAAATTGTCTGAGAGCGAGATGGCGCAAAAATCATGGCCTAAAGGCGCGCCAAGCTTTGCGGCAGCGGCATTCATCGCCGAGATACCGGGATGAATGCTGATCAAAATAGAATGATCTTCAGGCGTTCCGTGATCAAGGGCTTCAAAGAGTGCGGCCGCCATCGCAAATACGCCCGGATCGCCACCCGAGACAATTGCTACTACTTTGCCATGATGCGCGAGTTCAAGAGCGTGACGCGCACGATCAAGTTCGACGCGATTATCTGTGGCGTGTTTGGTTAGACCTACGCGCGACGGAATACGTTCGACATAGGGAATATAGCCAATCACATCGGTTGCATCGGCAAGTGCCGCCTCGGCATCATAAGTTATAAAGCGATGATCACCCGGCCCGAGCCCGATGACGCGTATCGAGCCCTTCTTATGTGAAGTGTTCATTGCGGGCGTCTCCCGTTGCCGGGCATCACGATGATTGAAAAATAAGGTGCAGCGTCATTGATCATAGAGGCAAGCGGCATCACACGTTGATTTTCCATTGTGCCGCGTTCAATATAGAAAGCACGATCTGTCAACTTCAATTCATCAAACACGTCGCGGATCTTTTGAAAATTCTTACCGATCTTCATGATCACAGCAGCGTCAGCGTTTTCAAGACGGTGCGCCAATTCTTCACGCGGTAAAGTGCCAGGTAATACGCTTAATACATCATCGCCCCATGTCATGGGAATGCCGGTTGCGGTCCAACATCCCGACATACCCGTAACGCCCGGACATATTGTTACGTCATAGCGATCTTTTAGCCTTATATAGGGATGCATGAAGGAACCATAAAACAACGGATCGCCTTCGCATAAAAGTGCGACATCACGACCTTGATCAAGATGGGTCGTAAGATATGCGGCGCTCTCATCATAAAATTTTGCAAGCGCGTCATTATAATCGGGATGATCAAAGGGAATTTCGGTTGTTACCGGATAATAAAGCGGCACTTCAATGATGCCTTGCGGCATATAGGGTGCAACAATGCTGCGCGCGTGACCTTTGCGCCCCGCTTTGGCAAACCAAGCGATGACGGGTGAAGATTTGATTGCGTTTAACGCTTTCAACGTGATCAACTCTGGATCACCTGGCCCTAAACCGACGCCATAGAGACGTCCTTTTTTATGAAGCGCGTTCATTCTTTGTCACTCGCCAAAGCATTGACCGCACCGACCGTCATTGCGCTGCCGCCCTTGCGACCTTTCACGATGATCCATGGCGCTTTGTTATGCGCCATCAAAGCGTCTTTTGATTCTGCTGCACCAACAAAGCCCACGGGCATGCCGACAATGCACGCAGGCAGCGGCGCGCCGTCATCAATCATTTCAAGAAGGCGAAACAAGGCCGTCGGTGCATTGCCGATCGCAACAATGGCGCCTTTAAGATAAGGGCGCCAGAGTTCCATAGCCGCAGCGGTGCGTGTAGTGTTCAAATCTTTTGCAAGCGCGGGCACGGAACGATCATCAAGCGTACAGATCACTTGATTATCCGCAGGCAAACGTGAGCGTGTGATTCCATTCGCCACCATTTTTGCGTCGCATAGAATGGGCGCCCTTTTGAGCAATGCCTCGCGGCCCGATTTTGCCGCACCTGGCGAGAAGAAGATATCGGCGGCCGCTTCAACAATGCCGCATGAATGGATGATGCGGACGGCTACTTTTTCTTCTTCCGCCGTGAAGCGCTTCAGATCACTCTCCGCGCGAATGATCGCGAAGCTCTTATCATAAATCGCCGCACCATCGCGGATATAATCGTAACGCACACTCACGCAAACTCGCCTTCGAGCATATCTTTTAGAAAGGATGCGGCGTGCATCGGATCAAGTCCGCGCTTGATCGGCGTGTCACTCGCTTTGCCCTTGAGGATCAGATCATAACGCCCCTCGCGTCCGACAAGCGTCACCTTGCTTGAGCGCGGACGCGCGCATGCTTTTTCGCACCCTGACACATGGAGATCTATTCCGCTTTGCGGTATCTTGGTGAAGAGTTTTGAGAAAGCGAGCGCATCCTCTTGCGTTTTCACACTTGCATGAAGGCAAGCGGGCTTTCCGGAACAGGCGGCAATGAAAAGACGCGGATCGTGCGGATTTGTGATCAACACATCATTGAAGAGAGAAAGTGCTTCTTCAGCCGCTTCTTCGGAGATATCGGGCAACAACAAAGCGCGCCAAGGGGTGAGACGCAAAGAGCGGATATTGTGTCTTTCGGCAAAGTGAGTGAGATCCGATAAGACCTTCGCATTCCACCGACCGAAAGGTGCTGCGAGACCAAGGCAACCAAAAGCCCTGAAGCGGTGAAACCCGATGGGGCTTTGCCTAGCGTCTCTCTTGTCGATTGGTGCGTGACTTACACTGAATGTTTCAAGCCCTATTACAGAGAATAGTTTTCGTGCGCCTTCCCGCTCGACGAGATGTTTCATGCGGCGGATTTGATCATCATGCCCTTGCCGCGCATTGATAAAAGAGTGAGCGAGCGCGTCAGCGGTTTTGACGAGATCTTCGGGGCGAATGAGAGCAATCTCTTCCTCGTCAGCAAGGCGGACGGCAAAAGCGACGCTGCTGTTGTTTGTTGTCGCTTCAAAGGCGATATCCGTTGCGATGCCCCGAAGAGAAAAGGCGCCGCCATCATCAATCAGAAAGCCGAATTTCGCCGGCAGGCGATGAAGCGATTTTGTGCTTTTGAGGTGATCTTCAAGCGCTTTCACGTGAGGCGTGATATTGATGAGGGCGGTGGAATCTATGCCTGAAAGCGGGGAGGTCATCACATTGCGGACGGATTCAGCGTCTTCATTCGCGTCAATCAAGTCGTACTGTGAAAGTTCATCAATGAGCTTAGACCATGTCTCCTGCGTCACACCACGCACTTGTAAATTTGCGCGTGCGGAAAGATCCATCACGCCATTGCCATAATCAGTCGATGCTTTAGCGATTGCATGCGCCTGTTTCAAAGAGAGGACACCGCCCGTTACACGCAAGCGCACAACTAAGCCATCGCCGCTTTCCATCGGACGCAGCGCGCCCGGGCACCAGCCTTTGATTGAGGACGCGCTTGTCATTCCGCCGCCGCCGCAAGAAGCGCATCAAGCACGGCTGCGGTTGAATTACGCCGCGAGGTCCAATAGCCGCGCTGTTCGGCCGCGCGAAAAAGCGTTGCGATGGCCGCAGCCGCTTCCGGATTGGCGCTGATGAGAAAGGCTCTCACGCGATCATCGGCAAGAGTTGCTGAATAAAGCGCTTCAAAATCGCGGCTCTCTGTCGCATTTGTGAGCGCCGCATAGGCGTAAAGATTGCGGATGGTTTCAGCAATTTCAGTTGCGCCGCGAAAGCCATGCCGCATTTGACCTTCGATCCAGCGCGGATTGGTCGCGCGCGCTTTGATCACACGCACCATTTCTTCACGCAGCGTTCTAACTTTTGCGGCGCGATCATTACGCTTTGAATCGACATGATAAAGCTGAGGCTGATTGCCAAGGATTTGAGCGGCAACGGCAAAGCCTCCCTCATGTTCGGAAAATGCATCCGAATCGAGAATGTCTTGCCCTTCAAGATCCTGAACATGGACAAAAAGATCGGCGTCTTTGACTTGATCACGAAAAGCGCTTTCTGCTTGCTGCGCTTCGCCCGACGCGCGATAGGCGTGACTATTGGCTTTCAGATAGGCAGCGCCTAATTCGTCGCGTTCCGAAAAATTCTGCGCGTTGATTTTTTCATTCACGCCTAAGCCGAATGTGCCGGGAGCAGAGCCGAAAATACGCAACGGCGTTGACTCTGTTGCCCGACGCCGTGCGGCAAGAGGATTTTCATCATCCCCTTCATCAAGCAAAGAGATAGCTTGAACCGCCTCATCAAAAAGCGCGATTTGTTGCGGAAACACATCGCGAAAGAGCCCTGAGATGCGCAAGGTTACATCGATGCGAGGCCGGCCAAATTGCGCTGGCGGCAGAATTTCAAAACCATTTACGCGCGAGGACGCGTGATCCCATAGAGGTCTCACACCCAAAAGCGCGAAAGCTTGCGCGAGATCATCGCCACCCGTGCGCATGGAGGCCGAGCCCCAGAGATCGATGATGATTGAACGGGGCATTTCGCCATGATCTTGCAGATAACGCGCAATGACTTGATCAGCCGTGCGGCGACCAATTTCCCATGCGGTGCGCGTTGGCACGCTGCGCGGATCAATAGTATAAAGATTGCGACCCGTCGGCAACACATCAAGCCGCCCCCACGAAGGCGCACCTGCTGGGCCCGGTTTTACAAAGCAACCTTGAAGCGCTGAAAGAAGTGCTTGCGCTTCTGAAGTCGGACTTTGCGCAAAGAGGTGTTTGGCTTTTGAAACATCATCCACCGCGAAACTTCTTTCGATCCATGGGTCATGCGCGGCGTTTTCTGCCGCGCGTCCAAAAATATGCAACCCATCGGCAATACGCATTTCTTTGACGTCGCAAAGAAAAGCATCAAGCGTAGCAAGCTGCGCCTCGCGATCAAGGTCAGGCGTGAGACCTGCATCTTGTTCAAGATTTATTTCTTTCACGTGCGCCAGGATAAGATCGGCGAGATGCGATGCACGGCGGGGATCAAGTGTTTGTGCGGTTGAATATTCATCAAGCAAAGATTCAAGCTGTGAGAGATCGCCATAGGTTCCCGCTTCAACAAGCGGCGGTGTGATATGTCCAATCGTGACTGCGGCGAGGCGACGTTTTGCCTGCGCGGCTTCGCCGGGATTGTTCACGATGAATGGATAAAGGACGGGGAGGGCACCAAGCAAAAGTTCGGGCGCGCAAGAGTGAGATAACGCCACAGATTTTCCGGGCAACCATTCAAGCGTACCATGCGTGCCACAATGAATGAGCGCATGCGGTTGATAGAGCCTCGTCAGCCAAAGATAGAAGGCAATATAGTCGTGGCATGGCGGGCGGCTCGCATCATGATAATCATTTTTTTGTGCGTCACGCGTTCCGCGCAAAGGTTGCAGCGCGATGAGAAGCGCGCCGCTGATGATGAGCGGAAATGTAAAATCTTGTTTCGGCACATCGCCCCACGACGCAATCACAGACTCGCGGAAAGAGGGAGGCAATGTCATAAAGAGGGAGTGATAATGCTCAGCAGATAAAATCTCCTTCTGAGCACCATCCGAGAGTTGATGAATGAGAGCGCCTGCGTCTGGCAGATCAACGATATTATAGCCTGCTTGTTTCAGCTCATCCGCAATCGCGATCACACTGGCGGGTGTATCAAGCCCCACCGCATAGGCCTGATAGCCCCCTTTATGAGGATAGTCGGAGAGAATGAGCACGAGTTTTTTATCTTTATTCGGCGTGCGCTGAAGCTTAACCCACTTCAAAGCAAGATCGGCCACAAAGGCGATGCGATCTTTTTTTGGATTATGAATGATTTTTTTAAACTCCGTGTCACTTGTTTGTTGCGCTTCGGCTTTGAATGATATTGCGCGCGTTACGAGACGTCCATCAAGTTCCGGTAACACCACGTTCATCGCGAGATCGGCGGCGTTGAGCCCGCGTGTTGAGGCTTGCCAAGGTTCTTCACGCGTGGTCGCAAGGATTGTTTGCAAGACGGGCACATTGCAGACATCCAGCACCGTCGTGCCGTCATCACGTTTTGCGGAAAAGGCCGTTGTATTCAAAATAATATCAGGACGCTTTACTTGTAGATGCGTCTCAAGTGCCGTGATTGCAGCAGGATCTTTGAGGCTTGAAACCGCAAGACATTCAACCGAAAAACCGCGCGCGTTAAGCGCGTCGGCTAAAGCGGTAAGCGGTGCCGTATCATCCGCAATTATAATGGAACGATAGGCAAGGATCAGCGCGTGCGGCGCGTCGGTGATGTGAGTCCGGCATGCGTCTTCAAAGCGGCTTACCGCCGGTTGCGCCTCGGGTGCTTCGGGCTTGGAGGAGAGACCAAGATGCGTCGTGATATGATCAAGCGCGCGTGAAAAATTATCGCGCCCGCTTTGATGAAAACATTGCCACAATGTTTTTAGCGCGTCGTCGTCAAGCGTTGACGCCTCATTCAAGCGTTGATCGCTTTGATAATCACCGGGGATGATGGCGAGCGCGATGTTTTTTTCGCGCGCCAAACGCGCCATTTCATCGACACCATAGGCCCAATAATCTTTGCCGCCCAGAAGTCTGATCAGGATAAATTTCGCATGCGCGGCTGTCTTTTCAATAAAAAGATCAACCGAATAAGGGTGCTGCAAATCTTTAAGCGAAGCGACACACAGAGAGGGTAATTCACTCTTGCGTTGATCCCACGCTGCAACAAGGCCGGAAAGATCGCTATCGGTAAAAGATAGAAACAGAATCTCTGCGGGTGACAGATCAAGATCGACGGCTTCCGCCGTCTGATCTAATGAAATTGTCTCTGTGCGCAGGAGATGCATTTTTAAGAATATTCGTTTTTAGTGAGTGTGAAGCGCGCGCTCGATTGCGGCACGGTCAATGCCTTTCTCGGCGATAAAGACGAGTGCACCATTCCGCTTCTCATCTTCCATCCATGGCCGATCAAATTGATGACGGAAGCGCGTGCCCACACCCTGCACCAAGAGTCGCATCGGTTTGCCTGCGACATCGAGAAATCCTTTGATGCGCAAAACATCGAATTGATCCGCAATTTTTTTCAAGCGCGCGATGAAAGCGTCAATATCGGCAACTTCACCAATGGGCAAAGCGAAACTGTCAAAATCTTCGTGGTCATGGTCTTCTTCATGATCATGATGGGAGGGTCGTGAAGCGAGATCATCTTCAGCCGCTGCAGACAGGCCGAGCAGAATTTCGCTCGCCACTTTGCCTTCATGTGTTTCAACGACACGCACCGCGCGCGGCACGGTTGTGTTGATTTGATCGGTCACTGATCCGATCTCGTCTTTCGACATAAGATCGGCTTTATTCAAAATCACAAGATCGGCGCAGAGCAACTGGTCTTTATAGACCTCTTCAAGCGGATTATCGTGATTGATCGATTGATCGTCTTCGCGTTGCGCGCTTAGCGCTTTGGGATCATCGGCAAAACGGCCTGCAGCCACCGCTGCGCCATCAACAACGGTCACAACACCTCCAACAGTGAGCTTGGCGCGGATCGGCGGCCAATTAAACGCTTTTACGAGCGATTTCGGCAGAGCCAAGCCTGACGTCTCAACAATGATGTGATCTGGCTTTTGCGGCAGCGCCAAGAGTTTTTCGATTGCGGGAACAAAATCATCGGCGACCGTGCAACAGATGCAGCCATTGGCGAGTTCGATGATGTTGTCTTCAGGGCAATTTTCAACGCCGCATGATTTAAGAATGTCTCCATCCACACCGACATCGCCAAATTCATTGACGATAAGCGCCAAGCGACGGCCTTTTGCGTTTTCAAGCACGTGACGAATGAGTGACGTTTTTCCCGCGCCGAGAAAGCCGGTGATAATCGTCACAGGTGTTTTTTGTAATGATGTCGGGCTGGTCATTGTTGCGCCTCCGGCAAGCGAGATGAGTTAAGGGATGCGGGCAGGCGCGCGATGACGCCTTTTTTCAAAGCGTCGGGGCGCTCTTTCCACGGGATGAGGCCATCAGCGGCGTGCGCATAAAGCGACGCGCAGGCGAGAATTTGTTCGGCGGAGTCATCGGCGGTGAAATCGCCATAGATATAAGTCCATTTGTTTTGATCCGCGAAGGCAATGGTGCAGGGGCGTTTGCACACGCTCAAACATTCAACGCCTTCAATGATGACATCGCTTTGATGTGTTTGCGTCACCTCGTGCAGAGATTTGAAGAGCCGCGCGCCAGCGCGTTCGGGTGAAGGATCATCCGGCGTTTTGCAGGTGGTGCAGACGTAAATTCTTATTGGCATCCGTGGCGCTTTCATCCCTTCATCGTAAAAGGCGGGCGATGACCCGGGGATGCGCGCAGTGGCGATACGCCACGTCGGGGATGGTTCCTTTGTGGACTCATCCCGCGAACAGGACCGGGGCACCCCGCCCGGGCACATGCGTTCGTGTCACGCCAAGGCAGGTCTCCTGGCTCGCGGCTTTAGCGTGTCGCACCGCCTTCCCGGGTTGTCCTTTTTTCAAAGACATTCCAGTGGCTTAGAGGCGCGAGACTTGCCGCTTACAGTTGCGGGGGCAGCCAAGGCTTGGCTCCTTTTCACGGGCACCACCTTGTTCCCTTTTCACCCCCCAGATGGAGGGACCTCGACAGACACGGACACTGGCCCCGCTGCGACTTTCTGTCAAACCCAAACCGCGCCCTAGAGTGGTCTTTAAGCGCTGAATTTCGTATGAGCGGCTCTGATTTCGTTTCAGGAGCGATAAAATGTCCGCCGCGAGTGAGGCCGAACGCCGCTATAAAGAGAAAATGGCGAAGCGCAAACAAGTGCAAGACGCCGAAGTGGCCTCGAAGACGATTCGGGAAAAAGGCTTGCTCATCGTCCATACAGGCCCCGGCAAAGGCAAATCGACCGCAGCTTTCGGCCTCATCATGCGTGCGCTCGGCCATGAATGGCCGATTGGCGTTGTGCAATTCATCAAGGGCGCGTGGTCTACCGGCGAGCGCAAGGCGCTTGAGCGCTTCCCCGATCTCGTTCGCTGGCATTCGATGGGCGAGGGCTTTACTTGGGAAACACAAGACCGCGCGCGCGACATAGCGGCGGCCGAAGCCGCTTGGGCGAAAGCAAAGGAGCTGATGGCTGATCCCGCGATCCGGCTTTTGGTGCTCGATGAACTCAACATCGCTTTGCGTTACGATTATCTTTCGCTTGCGGCGGTGGTGGACACGCTCAAAAACAAACGCGCAGATCTTCATGTCGTTGTGACGGGACGCAATGCGAAAGCGGAGCTTATCGAGGCGGCCGATCTTGTGACCGAGATGAAGCTTGTCAAACACCACTTCGCCGCGGGCGTGAAAGCGCAAGAGGGAATTGAATTTTAATGACCGCGCGCGCATTAATGATTCAAGGCACGGGATCGGATGTCGGCAAATCGCTGATTGTTGCGGGGCTTTGTCGCGTCTTCGCGCGGCGCGGTATTAAAGTGATGCCGTTTAAACCGCAAAACATGTCAAACAATGCGGCGGTAACTGCGGATGGCGGCGAGATTGGTCGTGCGCAAGCGTTGCAAGCGCGTGCCGCGGGTGTTGCCTCAAGCGTTTATATGAATCCGGTCTTGCTCAAACCGCAAAGCGAAATCGGTTCGCAAATTGTGGTGCAAGGCAAAGTGCAGGGCACGGCCAAAGCACGAGACTATCAGGCGTTGAAACCGAAATTGCTTGAGGCGGTGCTTGAGAGTTTTGCGCTGATCAAGCGTGATGCGGATCTCGTTTTGATTGAAGGCGCGGGCAGCGCGGCGGAAGTCAATCTCCGCGGCAATGATATTGCCAATATGGGTTTTGCACGCGCGGCTGATGTACCTGTTGTTCTTTTGGGCGATATTGATCGCGGCGGCGTGATTGCGCAAATTGTCGGTACGCGCGCGGTGATTGATGAAGCGGATGCGGCGATGATCAAAGGGTTTCTGGTCAATCGCTTTCGCGGTGATGCGTCTTTGTTTGAAGAGGGGATGCGGATCATCGCTGAGAAATCCGGTTGGCCGTCTTATGGGTTGATCCCTCATTTTCGTGACGCGTTTCGCTTGCCCGCGGAAGATGCTGTGGCGCTTGATCGACGTCGCGCATCAAGCGATGCACCGATCACGATTGCGGTATTACAACTGCCGCGCATTTCGAATTTTGATGATTTTGATCCGCTCGCCGCGGAGCCTTCGGTAAAATTGGTGATGGTAAAACGCGGCGAAGCGATTCCCGCCGAAGCGTCTTTGGTGATCATCCCCGGTTCGAAAGCCACAATTGCGGATCTCGCCGCGCTTCGGGAAGCGGGATGGGATATTGATTTGCAATCGCATGTGAGGCGCGGCGGGAAAGTGCTGGGCCTTTGCGGTGGCTATCAAATGCTTGGCACAATGATTGATGATCCGCATGGCATTGAAGGGCCTGCATCACGCGTTGAAGGGCTCGGCCTTCTTGATGTTGAAACTGTGATGGCGCCGAAAAAAACACTGCTCTCTGTCACCGGTCATTTGATTGAAAACCAATCGCGCTTTCATGGTTATGAAATGCATATCGGAGTCACAAATGGCGCTGATTGCGAGAGGCCGCTTTTGCACTTTGATGATGGACGTGTTGATGGTGCGACGTCAAAAACGCATCTCGTGCGCGGCATTTATGTGCATGGAATTTTTGCCGATGATCAGCAACGCGCCGCATGGCTTGAATGGATTAGTGCTGAATCATCTTCGCTTGCGTTTGAAACCATGATCGACGCCACACTTGATGCCTTGGCCGATCATCTCGAAAAGTATGTCGATTGCGACGGATTGCTTAAGCTTGCGCGGTGAAAAAAAGCGCTAACCCCACAATCACAATGCCCTGAATCACGCAAGCGATGCGATAGAGATAAAGGGCGCGGCGAATATCGGCCGCATTTAATTCACGGCGGCCATTACCCATATAAACATCTTCAACAAGCGTATCGCCATAGATACGCGGACCAGCGAGTGCATAACCGAGTGCGCCCGCAAGCGCTGATTCTGGCCATCCGGCATTGGGTGAACGATGCTTGTGTGCATCACGGAAAACGCATTTCACCGCATCAAAGGGAGACGCATCGCGCACAAAAAGCGAACCGAGAATAATCAATAGTGCCGTGAGACGAGAACAGGGGAGATTGACAAGATCATCAAGACGCGCCGAGGCCCAACCGAACGCATGATATCTTTCTGATTTATGGCCAATCATACTGTCGGCGGTGTTGATGGCTTTATAAAGAACGCCACCGGTTAGGCCGAAACACGCGGTCCAGAAAATGGGTGCAACAACACCATCGGAAAAATTTTCAGCGAGACTTTCAATCGCCGCGCGGCTTACACCCGCTTCATCAAGCGCATCGGTTTTACGACCGACAATCATCGAGACCGCTTTGCGACCGCCTTCAAGCCCCTCATTTTGAAGCGCATCGGCAATCGCTCTGACATGTTCATCAAGGCTTCGTTGCGCGGGCAGAGTGGCGGCCAGAAATATAACCGAAATAAGCCCTAGGGCATAATGCCCAAGCCCGCGCTCAATCAGATAAGCGATGCCTCCTGTGACGAGGATGAGGATGACGAGCGCAAAGACGCCCGTGATCCGGCGCATAAAAAAAGGCCAGTTTTCACGGTTGAGACTGCGGTCAAGGCGGGCTATCAACCGGCCGATCCAGGTGACCGGATGGCCGATTGCGCGGAAGAGTGCTTGCGGATACCCAAGGAGCCCTTCGAGCAGGAGTTGAGTAGCCGCAATGAAAAGCGAACCCGTAACCATTGATCCCCTTGACCCGCAACGGGCCCTTGAAAGCCTTGTGGTTCATGGCGGACGCCTGTTCGACGCCCGTCACGCCTTTCCGAAAGCGCCCGAACCCTGGATTGATCTCTCAACCGGGATCAATCCCGCGTCCTATCCGGTGGGGGAGGTTTCTGAGGCATCATGGACACGATTGCCAGAGGAAAATGAAATCCGCGCGCTCGAGGCCGCTGCCGCCCACACATTTGGGGCGCGGTTTGAGTCCTTTGTGATTGCCGCACCCGGCACGGAAACGCTGATCCATCTTTTGCCGCGTCTTTTTCCCGCCCATCATGTCGCAATTTTGGGCTTCACTTATTCAGAACATCAGATTGCGTGGGAAACGGCTGGCGCTGTGGTCAATATTGTGAGTTCGATTGACGAGCTTCTCACAACTGATGATTTCGACACGATCGTTGTGGTGAACCCGAATAATCCCTGCGGGCGGCTTGTCGATCCGAAACATCTCACGGCACTTGCAAGCAAACTTGCTCGTAAAGGTGGTCGTTTGATTGTCGATGAAGCTTTCATGGACCTGATGGAAGACGCGGCGAGTTTTGTTCATCGTCTTCCGAATGAAGGCGCGGTAATCCTGCGGTCTTTCGGCAAAACTTTTGGCCTTGCCGGATTGCGCTTGGGCTTTGCGCTTGCGGGGTCGCTTGATGGAGAAAAAATCCGCGCGGCACTTGGCTCATGGCCGATCTCGGGCGCTTCGATTGAAATTGGTCTGCGCGCCTATAGCGACACAGGCTGGCTTACCAATACCATGGCGCGGCTCGAAGAAGATTGCGAAGAGCTTGATGCGGTCATCGAAAAGCTTGGGTTGAAAGTGATTGGCGGCACATCGCTTTATCGTTTGGCGGAAGGCGATCAGGCGCAAGAGGTTTTTCAACGTCTTGCGCAATCAGGCATTCTTGTGCGGGCCTTCAAAGACAAGCCGAATTGGTTACGCTTCGGCATTCCGGGCGGTGACCCTGAGGTCTGGGATCTCCTGATCGAACGCGTGCGGAAATTACTGCCGCGGTAAAATTATCTAAGCGCTGAACTCACACCTTCTCAATAAAACTATCCAGCACCATTTTGCGGCCAGCTTTGTCGAAATCGATTGTGAGTTTGTTGCCATCAATACTCGCCACTGAACCATTGCCGAATTTGATGTGAAACACACGATCCCCTTCGCTAAATCGTGAAGGTGAGCCCGTCGATTTTGCAACAAGTTCGCCTTCGATCAGCATTGTGCTGCGACGTGCGGGCGGTGCGCGATAGGGTTCCGCGCGTTCTGAAAATCCGTCAGTGCTGAAACGGCATACTCTTTGCGGGTCATCGCGGCGTTCACTGCGATCATCATCTTCATCATATCCACCGGCGACGCGTCCGCGTCCACCCGGGCCACGATCGGTACTCCCGCCACGCTGTTGTGCGCGTTGCCAGCCCGGCGTTTGATAGGATGATCCACCGAAACTTTGTTGATCAAAACGCGAGCGACCATAACCGCCTTGACCACTCGCAAATCCTGCAGGCGCGTCCATCACTTCAATATGTTCGGGCGGCAATTCATCAATGAAGCGTGAGGGGACAGTCGCGCTCCACAAACCATGAATGCGACGATTGCTTGCGAAATAAAGTTTCGAGCGTCGTCTTGCGCGGGTGAGGCCGACATAAGCGAGGCGACGTTCTTCCTCCAAACCCGCACGCCCATTTTCGTCCAATGCGCGTTGATTTGGAAAAAGGCCTTCTTCCCAACCAGGCAAGAATACCGTTTCGAATTCCAGACCTTTCGCGCCATGCAGGGTCATGATCGATACGCGATCGCTCGAATCATTGTCGCTCATTTCCATGACAAGTGAGACATGTTCAAGGAACCCTGCGAGGTCTGGAAATTCTTCCATAGACCGCACAAGCTCTTTCAAGTTCTCGAGACGACCGGCGCTGTCGGCAGTACGTTCCTTTTGCCACATATCGGTGTAGCCGGATTCTTCCAAAATCTGTTCGGCGAGTTCCGAATGTTTCATGGTTTCGATGAGTGAAGACCAGCGTTCAAAACTTTTAGCAAGCTCGCGCAAAGTCGAGCGCGGGCGTGGTTTCAATTCATCGGTTTCGATCAAGCGGCGCACAGCTTCAAGCATCGCGACGCCATTCTTGCGCGCGTATAAATGCACTTGCTCTATTGTTGCATCACCTAAGCCTCGCTTCGGTGTATTGACGATGCGCTCAAAAGCAAGATCGTCAGCAGGGTTCGCGACGACACGCAGATAGGCCATCGCATCACGAATTTCGGCGCGTTCATAAAAGCGCGGACCGCCGATGACGCGATAAGGCAGACCCAATGTAACAAAGCGATCTTCAATCTCGCGCATTTGCGCTGAGATACGAACAAGAATCGCGATATCGGCAAGCGCATGACCCTTATGTTGAAGCGCTTCGATTTCTTCACCGATCAAACGCGCTTCTTCTTCCGAGTCCCAAGCGCCAGTGAGCGTCGGTTTCTCGCCTTCTTCATCATCGGTGAAAAGCGTTTTGCCGAGGCGACCCTGATTATGCGCGATCAGTTTTCCGGCAGCATTCAGAATATGCCCGGTCGAACGATAATTGCGCTCGAGGCGAATGACGACCGAGCCGGGAAAATCTTTCTCGAAACGCAGTATGTTATCAACTTCCGCGCCGCGCCACCCATAGATCGATTGATCATCGTCACCCACGCAACAGACATTACGGCGGCCTTGCGCCAAAAGACGCAGCCATAAATATTGTGCGATATTGGTGTCTTGATACTCGTCAACGAGCATGAATTTGAAACGCTCTTGATAAGCACTCAATATATCGGGTTGTTCACGGAAGAGACGCAAATTCTCAAGCAGCAGATCACCAAAATCGGCCGCGTTTAATTGTTTCAAGCGCTCTTGATAGAGTGCATAAAGTTTCGCGCCTTTGCCATTGGCAAAAGCGGCTGCTTCGCCTGAAGGCACCTTGTCGGGCTTGAGTCCGCGATTTTTCCAGCCATCGATAAATGAAGAGAGCGCGCGCGCAGGCCAGCGTTTCTCATCAATGTCTTCGGCGCGGATGACCTGCCGCATCAGACGGATCTGATCATCCGAATCCAGAATGGTGAAATCTGATTTCAACCCGACAAGTTCAGCATGACGGCGTAAAATTTTTGTACCAATCGCGTGGAATGTTCCAAGCCAAGGCATGCCTTCGGCAACTTCACCAACGAGATGCGCGATGCGCTCTTTCATTTCGCGCGCCGCTTTGTTTGTGAAGGTCACCGCGAGAATTTGTGATGGATAAGCGCTGCCGGTTGCAATGATATGGGCAATGCGGGTGGTGAGCACACGCGTCTTACCTGTGCCTGCACCGGCAAGCACAAGCACTGGACCTTCGATGGCTTCGACGGCGCGACGTTGCTCGGGGTTTAATCCTTCAAGATAGACGCCATTGCCGCGCGCAGCGGTTTGCGCGCGCTGCGCCAACCCTCCGGCTTTCGGCCGATAGGCGAGATCATCATCGGAGGGGAAGGGATCACTCACTCGAAACCTCGAAAGAGACGAACAAAGCACGAATCAGAGCGGGAGAATGAACGAGCTGACCCGCGATGTCGATCAAAAGCGCGGCGTCTGATGGCGGCCAACTTTACCCGCGCGGCCTGTATTGGGGATGGTGATCACGCGGCCGATGTGGTCGGGGCGGGGCAAAGCGGCATGGGCCGATTTCATCACCGCAATGGCTTCGAGAATTTCGGGCGGGAAGGGCCCAACTTTTCGCCCCTCATGGAGAATATGGAGCAGCATGACTTCCGCGGTCGCAGCCAGCCATCCTTCTTGCGCGTGGCGCATCTCCAGCGCGAGATGCATGCGTTTCACATCATAGTCGATGAGTTGAAGCGTTACCCGCACGGGCATATCGGCAAGAACTTCGCGCCGATAAGAGAGATGCGCTTCGGCCACGAAAATGGTGCTAGGCCCCTCGCGATAATAGTCCTCATCTAGCCCGACGAGATCGAGCGCCTCATCGAGCGTTCGGTCGAACATGACGTGATAATAAGCCATATTCATATAGTTATTGTCATCAATCCATGCCGGTTCAGGCCGCATGACGGAGGAGACAAAAGGCGCAAAAAAGAGCGGATTGATCTTCGGTTTGGCGGACGTTGGGGCTCGATCGCGCGAGGGATTTGATTTGTTCTCATTATCGGGATCGGGAAGCGGCTGGCAAGGCGTGAAATTTCTTAATCCTATTGCCTTTCTTTTGCCGTCTGACTTTGAAAAACCGTCGCGCAGGGCTCTTTCCCCTTGTATGGTGCGCCGCGGCGGCCGGGGTCTTCGGCCTCAACAACAAAAATGGGTAGGCGTTTCGTGCGCGAGTTTCTGACCGGACTGGCGATTCTGATTATCGGCGTGCTCTTTATGGCACTGCTCGCTCCGCTTTTCGTTGATTTTAACGAGCGTCGCGCCTTTGTCGAAGAGACGCTGTCGCGCGCTGCCGGAACCCGCATTGCGGTCGAGGGTGCGATTTCGGTTCGCTTCCTGCCATTTCCTGTCGTGAAGCTTGTGGGTGTCACGATCGGCAGCAAGGCGGCGGGTATCGAAGTGAAGGCTGATCGCGTCTCGCTCGATATTGGCACGATGCCGCTTCTCAAAGGCGAGATCCATGTGATGGAGGCGATCGTTGAAAAGCCGGTCGTCACGCTCGCAATTTCAGCCGATGGTCGCGTACCGAAATTTCCAGCTTTATCGAATAATAATACAGGCGATGCGTCTTCGGGTTGGGCAATCCGTATTGAAACGCTAGCTCTGCGTAATGGTGAATTGGCTGTTATTCCAACCGCAGACGCGCCTCCCATGCGTCTCTCGAAATTGGAACTCGATGTTGAGGCTGCGGCTTTATCAGGTCCTTGGTATGTTGAGGGCACGGGTCAATGGCATGGACGTTCTGTCAATGTTCGTCTCACAACCGGTGCTCTTGATGAAGCAGGCTTGTTGCGCACGCGTGCGGGGATTGATCGCAAAGGTGGCGGCTTTCGCGCTGAACTTGATGGAATCATTTCAACACTCGGTGAAACAGGTTTTGACGGCAAGCTCAAACTTGAAGGCGATATGGCCTGGCCGGAAGATAATGATATCGGCATTCGTCCTGTAACAGTGTCCTCGTCATTGCGTCTTGCAGGTCGTGGCTTTGATATTTCATCGGCCGAAATTCAAGCCGGTGGTGATGAAAGCGGTTTTAAGCTCACAGGCTCTGGCAATGGTACGCTCGGACAAAAGGGCGGTATGATTTTGTTTCTTGATGCGCGGCAAATTGATCTTGATCGCACATTGCCCGTACAGAACAGAAATTTCCCACCTTTGCTCGACGTATTGTCCACATGGCGTGGCATTTTGCTTGCGTCCGATCAGGATTTGACTCCGTCAATACCGGTTGATGTCAAGCTGTCGATTGAGAGCGTTCTTGCAGGCGGCGATACAATCAAGAACCTGAAACTCGATACGCATCTTGATATCGAGGGTATGAAACTCAAACAAGGTGAAGCGGATCTGCCCGGTGGCGCACGCTTGGTCGCGAAAGGCGATATTGGCTTAACGGATGGCGGTGCCTTCTTTGGCAAAGCGACTTTTACGGCAAAAGATTTCCCACGTTTTGGGGCTTGGGTTGATGGCGAAACCTCGGGGCGATCTGTGCGTTTTGGTGAAGCGCGCGACATCGCGATTGAAGGCGATTTAGCTCTCTCTTCAACCTTGATTGGCGCCAGCAATCTGAAAGTCCGTCTTGATAAATCCAACCTCACTGGTCTCGTTCGTTATGCGATGCCGGAGGAGGGCGCGCGGGAGCGGCTTGATGCGCAATTGGCGTCCGATGGATTCGATATCGATCAACTGCCTGATTTTCCGATGATGGCCGCACGCTTGGGCGCGATCGATGCATCGCTTTTGATCGATGCGCGCAATGTGCGCACGGCGCGTGTGAAAGATGCGCATGCTGGTCGCGTTCAAATGAAGGCGCGAGCGTCCGACGAAGGTCTTGTGATCGATACGCTTGAGATCGCAGACCTTGGAGGCGCGACGGTGAAAGCGAGCGGTCGTTTGACCGCTGCCGGTGAAAAAGTAGAAGCGATGATTGATGCGCCTGACATGGCGCCGCTCTCGATTCTTTTTGAGAAATTGTTTCCGGGTCATGTGACAAACATTATTACGGAACGCGCTCGATCTATTAGCCCCGCGCATGTAACGGTGAGTGCGGAACGATTGACGAATGCGGCGCATACTGTGCGCATTGGCTTTGATGGAACGCTTTCGTCCACAACAATCAATGGTAATGGCCGTATTGGCTTTGCGGATGCCGGATCAAATTTTGATATCACCGCAAAAATCACATCAACGGATGCGGCAAGCCTTTTGCGACAAGCGGGAGTCACTCTCTTGCCTGTGCCGCTTGAAGGCGGCGCGCGTCTCGATCTTCATGCAAAGAGTGATCCGCAAACCTCAACGGGCCTCATGCTTGAGGGACAAGTGGCAAGTATCAATGGAATAGCGAATTTAACCATTGATCCCTCGTCAACCCATGTAAGTGGTCCGATCAAATTCGATACAAGGGATGCTGCACCGCTTTTGCTCTCTTTTGGCATGCCTCTCCCTGATGCAACCATGAAGTTACCGGTCTCTGCGACGGCGTCGTTGGATTACAAGAATGACATTTTAGCCGTGAATACAGTTGAGGCATCCGTTCTTGGTCAAAAGATCAAGGGTTCACTGGCTTACAAAGCTTCCGTCGCAAAGATTGAAGGCGATCTTAAGGCCGAAGCCTTGTCGTTGACCGCGATCACCACCCTCATTACGGGCCCGGTAGCTGAGCCTGTGTCTGGTTCCGTCTGGTCCTCGAGTCGCTTCTCGGAAATGGGCCCGCCGCCTCTCGATGCTTTGATCACACTCCAGATTGATCGTCTTGATACCGCTTTCGGTGCAAAATTTTCGAAGGTCAAAACTGAGATTCTTTGGCAGCCGGACGCGCTTGAATTCAGATCAATTGATGCACGCGTTTTTGATGTGCCTTTCGCGGGCTCATTGACACTGCGCCGGCAGGGAAGTCTTGCGACCTATCTTGGAAAAATATCCATTAAAGGTGTAGCGCTTTCTGATCTCTTCCCGCGTGCGGGCCTGGGAGGCAGTGCTGATATTCAATTTGATGGGGGCGGTTCGGGAGAAAGTATCTCCGCCTTTACCGCATCGCTTTCGGGTGGCGGGCAGCTCAAAATATCGGGTCTTACGGTTCCGGGTTTTGATTTATCTGCGCTCGCGAATACAACGCGCGCTCTTGATGTCGAGCGTGATCCACCGGAGCTGAAACGCGTGACCGATATGGTGACAATAGGATTATTGCGTGGGGCGTTGCAGGTGCCGGAACTTTCCGCGCCGCTTACCGCATCTTCGGGCGTCATTCGCTATGGTCCCTTAGATGCGCATCAAGATAGGCAATCGCTTCAAGGCAATGTTGCCCTGGATATGCGCAATTTGAAATTTGATGGCCGCGTTGTGATCGATACGAAAGAAGTGCCGAATGATTGGACGGCACCATCGCCGCAAGCGATTGTGACTCTTAAAGGTCAAACAACCGGAACGGTATCGCGCGATATCGATGTGACCAATCTCACCAATATTTTGACGACACGCGCAGTCGCGCGAGAATTAGCACGGATTGAAGCGCAAGAATCGGATTTACGTGAGCGCGCCTTTTTTGCCCGCCGGATCAAAGTAGAGCGCGACCTTGCAGAGCGCGCCAAGCGTGAAGCGGAAGAGGCGCGCTTGGCTGAAGAAGCGCGGAAAGCGCAAGAAGAAGCGGAAACCAAACGCATACTTGACGAGTTAAAAGCTAAAGAGCTTGAAGCGCAGAAATCAAATCCCCAACAAACAATGCCGGATCAGACGGTGCCTGCCGCTACACCTGCGCCTTAATCTTTGATGTGCGCCAAAGCGTCTTTCAACACATGCACTCGGATCGCCGAGGAGAGATTGCGTGTGCTGCGTTCCGCGTCAATAACCGCAATTTCCGAACCAAGACTTCTGTTGTTACGTTTGGCTATCTCGCGTAACGCACTCCAAAATTCAGGTTCTAATGAAATGCTCGTCCGATGGCCGGCAATCGTCACTGAATGTTTGACGAGACCGCTTGTCATTCGCTCTTTGGATTATGGCGCTTAGCGCCATCAAGAAGAGCTGCTCGCTTTTCTTCTGAGCGACGATCATTTTCTTTTTGTGCTTTTGTGCGACCGAAGCGAATTCGGTTTTCAATAACTTCCTGATCATGCGCTTTGCGTGAAAGCAATTTTTTGGCTTTTCGAAACGAAATGATATCAACCACCGCGATGCGATCTTATCTATGGTTTTTTACGAAATGCGCTTAGACTTACAATTTCAGCACCGCTTTGCGGTTCGGATGTGTTTGTGGCTATTGGTTCGGCTGAATTGTCTTTTGTCTCAACCGAGGCGGGAAGCTTCATAACTGGTTCTACATTTTCAATAGACTGTGTGGCTTCGTTTGTCGCGTCATTGTCAGCCGCATCCGCTGTAGCCAATTCAAATTTCAAACCGAAATCGACAGAAGGATCCCAGAAACTCGTGATGGCTTCGAAAGGGATTACCAATTTTTCCGGAATGCCGCCAAAAGAAAGCCCAACTTCAAGATGAGTGGTCGTGACATTCAAATCCCAGAATTGATGTTGAAGAACGATAGTCATTTCTTCGGGGTGGCGTTCCACCAAACGAGACGAGACTTTAACGCCCGGCGCTTTTGTGCGGAAAGACACGAAAAAATGATGCTCGCCCGGGAGACCTTTTTCCGCCGCATCGAGCAACACTTTGCGCACCACACCACGCAATGCGTCTTGCACCATCAGATCGTAACGGATCAGATCTTCGCCCATCACTGCCCGCCGAAGACGTCGGCGTTCCCCCTCAAAAACAAAAGTGGAGGCTTCTGTTGCCAGGCGCCTCCGGGCCCCGCCTTACGCGGCTAAGCGCAAGGGCTTTGATTTCGGTCTTGGCACTGCATTACGCAGCGACGGCAACCGGAGCATAGTTGTCATTGGCAACTATAAGTTTAGCCCGATAACGGTGGTACAATGCCGGACGAAAGACCACCCTTTACACCCTCGTCGATCCTAGTTCGCCCCCGCCAGAGCCCGTCTTTTCGGCTTAGGCCGCAATGGGTTCTGGTGGAGGCGCCGGGTACTGCCCCCGGGTCCGAAAGGTTTATTTTGATGACAGTTTATCGTCATAGTCCTCTTACGAGAACAGTCGCAATATAAGGTGTCTGGTCGAGAAACGGAAGAGCAGGGCAAAACCATGAGGTTCGCCCGCCTTTTTCGTGCCCCTTTTCGCATTCGATTGGGGACAGCTGCGCTTACGAGCCCGGTTCCGATCTGCCTTTTCAGGGAAAGACAAGCTAAGGTCCCCCCTCATTCCTGGGCGAATCGACAAACGCGATGAAGGCCTATCTTGATCTATTGCGCCGCGTGATGGCGGAAGGCGTTGTGAAGGGCGACCGCACCGGCACCGGCACGCGCTCGGTTTTTGGCCATCAGATGCGCTTTGATCTCTCGAAGGGTTTTCCTTTGGTGACCACAAAGAAATTGCATCTGCGCTCGATCATCCATGAGCTTTTGTGGTTCATCGCGGGTGAGACCAATATCGATTATCTGCGCAAAAATGCCGTAACGATTTGGGACGAATGGGCGGATGAGAGCGGTGAGCTTGGTCCTGTTTATGGTAAACAATGGCGCTCATGGGCGAAACCTGATGGCGGCACGGTTGATCAAATCCAATGGGTCATTAACGAGATCAAACGTAATCTCGACTCGCGGCGTCTCTTGGTGTCGGCATGGAATCCGGCCGATCTCGATAAGATGGCGCTGCCGCCTTGCCATTGTCTTTTTCAATTTTATGTTGCTGATGGGAAATTGTCTTGTCAGCTCTATCAACGCTCGGCGGATATTTTCTTGGGCGTGCCCTTCAACATTGCAAGCTATGCCTTATTGACCGCTATGATGGCGCAAGTGACCGGATTGAAGCCCGGCGATTTCGTGCACAGTTTCGGTGATGCGCATCTTTATTCCAACCATGTTGAACAAGCGACGCTGCAATTGACGCGCGAGCCAAGGCCCTTGCCGGTATTGAAGCTCAATCCGGAAGTGAAATCTCTTTTCGATTTCACTTATGATGACATTAAAATTGAAGGCTATGATCCGCATCCGGCGATCAAAGCGCCGGTGGCGGTATGAGCTTTCATCCAAAAGCACGCGTAACTTTTGTCGTCGCGATGGCGGAGAATCGCGTCATCGGACGCGATAATGGTTTGGCGTGGCATATAAGCTCTGATCTCACACGCTTCAAAGCCGCGACACTCGGCAAACCCATGATCATGGGGCGCAAAACATTTTTGTCGATCGGCAAACCTTTGCCAGGGCGTGAGACGATTGTTCTGACACGCGATAAGTCATTCGCGGTTGAAGGTGTTCATATCGTGTCTTCTATTGATGAGGCGTTGATAAAAGCGGATGGGTTGGCGTCATCGCTTGGTGTCGATGAGATCACGGTGGCAGGTGGCGGTGATGTCTATCAGCAAATGATGGATCGTTGTGATCGCATCATCATGACCTATGTTAATGCAGCGCCTGAAGGTGACGCGTTTTTTCCAGCCTTCGAACAGTTGTGTTTTTATGAAACGGCGCGCGAAGCGCATGAAGCAGGCCCGCGGGACGATCACGCTTTCACGATTGTGACCTATGAAAGGCGGCGCTCTGGGACATGAGGTCGCAAAACCTTGGCAGTTGACGGATTGAGAAGCGATGGCCATCTAATAGGCGTCAGCGGTAATTGAAATGCATCAAGATTCTGAAAAAAAGGAATATTAAATGAATTGGAACAATCAAGGTGGCGGCCCCTGGGGTCCGAAACGCCAAAATCCATGGGGTTCGGGCCCTCAAAATGGCGGTTCTGGCGGCGGACACACCCCCGACTTTGAGGATCTGATCGCAAAAGTGCAGGACCGTCTGTCGTCCTTTGTGCCCGGTGGCCAATTTGGCGGGCGTGGAATTGTTGTGATTGGGCTCAGTGCCATCATTCTTTGGCTTGCGAGCGGTCTTTACACTGTTCGCCCCGACGAAGTGGGCCTCAATCTGATTTTTGGCCGCTATGTCGGCACCACCCAGCCGGGATTGAATTACAATCTGCCTTACCCGATTGGCTCCGTGATCCGTCCAAGCGTGACAACCGTCAACACAACGGAAGTGGGTTTTCGTTCTGGTGAGAGCCGCACCCGCACGGGCCAAAGCGACGTAAATGAAGAAAGCTTGATGCTGACGGGTGACGAAAACATCGTTGATATTGATTTCGCCGTTCAATGGCAGATTAACCCCGCGCGCGCATCTGATTATGTGTTTAACATTCAAGAGCCGATTACTTCAATTAAGGCAGTTGCCGAAAGCGCGATGCGAGAAGTCATCGGCAAGCGCAACATTCAAGCCATTCTGACCACTGAACGCGGCGCTGTTGAGACGGACGTCAAGCAATTGATGCAAGAAGTGCTCGATACCTATGGTGCAGGTGTCGTTGTCCGTCTTGTGCAATTGCAGAAGGTTGATCCGCCCGCGCAAGTCATTGATGCGTTCCGTGATGTGCAAGCAGCGCGTCAAGACCAGGATCGTGCACGCAACGAAGCCGAAACCTATGCCTCGAAAGTTGTTCCGGAAGCGCGCGGTGAAGCCGCACGTATTCAGCAGGAAGCTGAAGCCTATCGCGAACGCGTGATTGCGGAAGCGAGTGGTCAGGCAAGCCGCTTCGATCAAATTTATACTGAATATAAAAAGGCGCCCGAAGTGACACGCGAGCGTATGTATCTTGAGACGATGGAACGGATCTTGGCGGGCTCTGAAAAGACCGTCATCGATCAGAATGGTGCAAGCCAGCAAGGCGTTGTGCCTTATTTGCCGCTCGGTGAATTCCAGAAAAAAGTAGGAGCGCCCAAATGAGTTCGACTCTTCGATTTGTAGGAGGCATCCTTCTCCTTGTGGTTCTTGTTGTCGTCTTGTCGTCGACCTTTATCGTTCAACAAACACAACAGGCGCTGGTGTTTCGTTTCGGCAGTATCTCGCGCGCACCGATCACAACGCCTGGCCTTTATTTCAAGCTGCCATTCGTCGAAAATGTGATTACGCTTGATAAGCGCATTCTCGATCTTGAACTGCCGCAGCAAGAAGTGATTGCTTCAGACCAGAAGCGTCTGGTTGTTGATGCGTTTACGCGCTATCGCATCACCGATCCGTTGCGCTTTTATCAAAGTGTGAACAGTGTCGCGGGGGCGAATATCCGTTTGACTTCCATCGTCAATTCGACGGTCCGTACAATTCTCGCTGAAGCGCCCCTTGCGACAGTTGTGCGAACGGATCGTTCAGGTTTAATGCAACGTATTCGCGACGATGTAAATCAACAGGCTAAAGGTCTCGGCATGCAGATCGTCGATTTAAGATTGCGCCGTGCGGATTTGCCTGAGCAGAACTCTCAGGCTGTCTTCCAACGTATGCAGACTGAGCGTCAGCGTGAAGCGGCGGATATTCGTGCGCAAGGTTCACAATTCTCGCAAACGATCAAAGCGAAAGCGGATCGTGATGTGGTCGTGTTGCGTGCAGAAGCGACGAAGAATTCCGAGCAAGTGCGCGGTGAGGGTGACGCGCAGAAGAACAAGATCCTTGCAGAAGCCTATGGCAAGGATCCGGAATTCTTCGCCTTTTACCGTTCACTTTTGGCCTATGAGCAATCCTTCCGTTCCGGCGAAACACGAATGGTGTTGAGTCCTGAATCGGAGTTTATGCGCTTCTTCAAGATGCCCTTTGCGAGCGCCCCTTCGGGCGGCTTTGAATGAGACAAAATGAACCGGCGGCAAAAAGCCGCCGGTTCTCTTTGAGTTTGACGGAGTGACCGTGATGATAGCGTTTATACGAAGAGTTGCGTGTATGGGTTATGCGGCGCGGACAATTGTTTTCGTTACATTGCTTGTGCTCGCAATGGGTCAACGCGCAGAAGCGCGCGGGCCTGAGTCTCTTTCAGGTCTTGCTGAAAAAGTGATGGATGCGGTGGTGAATATTTCAGCCGCAACGTCAGCGCCCGCTGATACGCAACGTGGCGTGCCGATGCCGCAATTTCCGCCGGGCTCTCCCTTTCAAGAATTCTTTGATGAGTTTTTGGGACCGAATGGTCCGAATGGCGGCAATGGCGGAAAGATCCCGCAGCGCAAATCGTCATCACTTGGTTCTGGTTTTGTGATTGATTCATCTGGTATCGTTGTCACCAATAATCATGTGATTGGCGATGCCGATGAAATCACCGTCATTTTCAATGATGGTAAAAAACTCAAAGCCGAAGTTGTCGGCAAAGATCCAAAAGTCGATCTGGCTGTTTTGCGTGTGAAACCGGAAAAGCCGCTTGTGGCGGTCAAATTCGGTAATTCCGATGATGAGAAAATCGGCGATTGGGTCATGGCGATCGGAAATCCGTTTGGCCTTGGCGGTTCGGTATCAGCGGGCATTATCTCCGCACGCAATCGCGATATCTCCGATCAATCCTATGGTCAATATTTGCAAACTGATGCGGCAATTAACAAAGGTAATTCGGGTGGACCGCTCTTCAATATGGAAGGCGAAGTGATCGGCATTAACACGGCCATCCTGTCACCATCGGGCGGTTCAATCGGCATCGGTTTTGCAATTCCCTCAAGCCTTGCTCAACCGATTGTCGAACAATTATTGGCGTTTGGTGAAACACGTCGCGGTTGGCTCGGTGTTCGCATTCAAAGTGTTGATGACACGATTGCTGAGAGCTTGGGATTGGGTTCGGCACGCGGCGCGCTTGTTGCGGGTGTTGATGATAAAGGCCCGTCAAAAGCCGCAGGCATTGAGCCGGGTGATGTGATCGTCACTTTCGACGGCAAGGCGATCAAAGAATCGCGCGATCTGCCGCGCATTGTAGGTCAAACCGCTGTGGGCAAAGCGGTTGATGTTATCGTGATGCGCAAGGGTAAAGAAAAAACCATTAGCGTGACATTGGGACGTTTGGAGGAGGGTGAAAAACTCGCGAAAGGTGAGACGCCAAAATCAGCCGAACCTGTTGTGAAAAAGACTTTGGGTCTTGAAGTCTCAAGCATCACGGATGAATTGCGCAAGCGCTTTCAAATCAAAGACGGCGTCAAGGGCGTGTTGATTGTGAAAGTCGATCCCTCAGCGGCGGCTGCGGAGAAGCGCGTGACTGCCGGCGATGTGATTGTTGAAGTGCAGCAAGATACTGTTTCTGCACCGGACGATCTTTTGAAACGCGTTGACGCCTTAAAGAAGGAAGGCAAGAAATCAGCCTTGTTCTTGATTGCGAATAATCAAGGCGATGTCCGCTTCGTCGCGCTGCCTTTGGAGTGAAGGGTCACTCAATCCAGCTAGAACGCAAATAGCCTTGCGCGTATAAAAGCGCTGTGAGATCGGCATGATTAATGCGCGCATGCGCCGCTTCTGCAACAGCAGGCTTTGCGTGAAACGCGACGCCCAAGCCCGCTTCCTTGATCATATCAAGATCATTGGCGCCGTCGCCAATAGCAAGTGTTTCATGATCTTGCAATGAGAAAAGCTCGCGCAATTCGATGAGTGCTGATTTCTTGGCTTCACGGCCGAGAATGGGATCCACGACCTCGCCCGTCAATTTACCATTTTCAATTTCAAGACGATTGGCGCGATGCTCGTCAAAACCAATGGCAAGTGACACCGGTTCGGTGAACAAGGTAAATCCACCGGAGACCAGCGCCGTATAAACGCCATGACCACGCAGCGTTGAAATTAAGGTGCGTGCGCCCGATGTATGAGTGATGCGGTTTGAAATGACTTTCGGAATAACGCCCGCATCAAGCCCCTTCAATAGCGCTACACGCTCTCTGAGTGCCGGTTCGAAATCGAGTTCTCCTTTCATCGCGCGTTCGGTGATTTTGGCAACCTTCTGTTTCAGGCGTAATTCGGCGGCAAGTTCGTCGATACATTCCTGCTCGATCATGGTGGAATCCATATCGGCGATGAAGAGTTTTTTACGACGTCCCGCGAGTGGCTGCAGGATCACATCAATCGGTTTGCTGGTTAAAACTTTCTCGACGGGTGCGAGGGCGGCTTCTGCCGCTTTGGCGGTCTCGGCCGCGAACACGATGTCGATGGCGATCGCGCCATCAAGCCGGATCACTTTCGCATTTTCAGGAAGGGCTTGCGCAAGTTTCGAAAGCAGCGCATCGAACAGGGCGGCCTTTTCGGGATGAGAGACAAGGGTCGCAACGAAATCACTCATCTGAAATTGGTCCTCATGGGTCAGTCGAAACCATATCGCGCGCTCCTGATTGCCGGGCCGACGGCCAGCGGCAAGACAGCGCTTGCGCTTTCCCTCGCGGACCGGTTCGGCGGCGCAATCATCAACACCGACTCAATGCAGGTCTATCGTGATCTTTCTATCATAACCGCACGGCCAACTGAGGAAGAAATGGCGCGCGCGCTGCATTTCCTCTTCGGAACTGTGGACGCCGCGCTGAATTACTCGGTCGCGCGATGGCTCTCGGATGTGACGTTCGCGTTTGAGGCTGCTGAGTCCCAAGGCCTCCTGCCCATCTTTGTTGGCGGGACGGGGCTCTATTTCCGCGCGCTGACCGAGGGGCTCTCCGCTATTCCGCCCGTGCCTGAAGCGGTTCGCGCGGAACTGCGCGCCTGGGCCGAGGGCCGCGATCCGGCAGCGCTCCATGCGCGGCTTACCGAGCGCGACCCCAAAACGGCGGCGCATCTGCGCCCCACAGATCCGCAACGGATCCTGCGCGCGCTCGAAGTCTTCGAGGCGACGGGCCGCTCTTTGCGCTCCTTCCATGAAGAGCGGCGCGGCGCGGCGCTCAACTCAGGTGAGGTGCTTTCGCTTTTCCTCGCTCCGGATCGTGAGCTCTTGCGCGCCCGTATTGATACCCGCTTCGACGGCATGATCGCTGCGGGTGCGGTTCAAGAAGTCACACGACTGGCGGAACGCAAGCTCGACCCTGCTTTACCGGCCATGCGGGCCCATGGCGTGCCGGGCATCACTCGCGCGCTTCATGGCGACATCTCGATGGAAGAGGCGATCGAGAAAGGCAAAGCCGACACGCGCGCTTATGCCAAACGCCAACACACTTGGTTCCGCCACCAAGCGCCCGATTTCATCTGGGTGAGGCCGGAGGAGGCGGAGGTGTGGGTGGGGGAGCGAATTGGGTTGTAGTTAAGCGCTTTGCATCCGTCGCTTTCTGGACGCTTTGGTGCGATCAGGCTTTTCTTGGATCAACAAGATCCTTGACATTTCCAATTATTGTTACTACAAAAAATGAAAATTGAATTTAATCCTGAAAAGCGCCGACGCACTCTCGCAGATCGTGGTTTGGATATGGCTCACGCTTTTCGGGTCTTCGAAACTGTACACACAACAGCCGAAGATGATCGCGTTATTTATGATGAAACACGTTTCATAACGGTTGGATATTTGAATAATCGTATGGTTGTCGTGGTTTGGAGTTTGCGCGCGGGAGCGCGTCGCATTATCAGCTTGAGGAAGGCTAATGAGCGTGAACAAGAAAAATTTGGAAAGCGACTGGCAAGATCCTGATGATGCGCCCGACCTTTCCACGCCGGAATGGCAGGCGATTTTTGCAAAAGTCCCTGTTCGACGCGGGCGGCCGCCTTTGGATGAACCCAAGGTTTCAACGACCATACGGCTCGATGCCGATGTTCTGTCTGCTTTTCGTTCAGAGGGCCCAGGCTGGCAGACGCGCATTAATGAGGTGTTGCGTGCGCATCTTGATATGCAATCACATGGTCGATAGCGCTGATGGCGGTGATCTGTTACCCCCTTGACGATCCGCGTCTTCCGGCTTACGTTCCCGCGCGAAATTAATAGGAGAGGCGCGGTGCGCACGACCATTCTTGTAGTTATGGGGCGTCAGGAGCGGGGCGGATTTTGATCCGTTAATCCCGAGACTGGCGCTTAACCGACCCCCTCCGGACAGGGGGTTTTTTATTGCCTTAAAGCCGAACCCCAGACTTCCCAAACGGGCCGGCACGGAGAGACGACGATGACAGAGACGATGAGCGGTGCGGAAATGGTGATCAAAGCCCTGCAGGATCAGGGGGTCGAGCATATTTTCGGCTATCCCGGCGGGGCGGTTCTGCCAATTTATGACGCGATGTTTCATCAGGACAAAGTGAAACACGTCCTTGTCCGCCATGAGCAGGGCGCAGTTCACGCCGCTGAAGGCTATGCGCGCTCATCTGGCAAAGTCGGCTGCGTGCTCGTAACCTCCGGCCCTGGTGCGACCAATGCCGTGACTGGGTTGACGGATGCGATGCTCGATTCCATTCCGCTTGTGTGCATCACCGGTCAGGTGCCGACCCATCTCATCGGCTCCGACGCCTTCCAAGAATGCGACACGGTCGGCATCACGCGACATTGCACGAAGCATAATTATCTCGTGCGCTCTGTTGAGGATTTGCCGCGCATTCTGCACGAAGCTTTCTATGTCGCGTCGAACGGACGTCCGGGTCCGGTTGTGGTTGATATTCCGAAAGACGTGCAATTCGCGATGGGCAAATATGATCGTCCGAAGGACAATCAGCACAAGACCTATCGCCCGCAAGTGGAAGGCGACATCGAGAAAATTCGCGCCGCTGTGAAGTTGATGGCGGGTGCAAAGAAGCCTGTGTTTTATACGGGCGGCGGCGTGATCAATGCGGGCACCGAAGCTTCAGCCACTTTGCGTGAGCTTGTTCGTTTGACGGGCTATCCGATTACATCAACTTTGATGGGGCTTGGTGCTTATCCGGCGGCCGATCCGCAATGGCTTGGCATGCTCGGCATGCACGGCACTTATGAAGCCAATCTCGCGATGCATGATTGCGATGTGATGATCTGCATTGGCGCGCGTTTTGATGACCGCATCACCGGTCGTTTACATGCGTTCTCGCCGAATTCCAAAAAGATTCATGTCGATATTGATCCGTCATCGATCAATAAAAATGTGAAGGCGGATATCGGGATTGTCGGCGATTGCGGTCATATACTCAAAAGCATGCTTGCAGAATGGAAGGTGCTCGATAAAGCGCCGGATTGTAAGCGCCTTGATCCATGGTGGAGTGAAATCAAAACTTGGCAAGCGCGCAAGTGTTTGGCTTATCGTGGTTCTGACAAGGTGATCAAACCGCAATATGCGGTTGAGCGTCTTTATGCGCTCACCAAAGATATGGATCCCTATATCACAACCGAAGTTGGCCAGCATCAAATGTGGGCCGCTCAATATTTCCGTTTTGAAAGCCCCAATCGTTGGATGACATCGGGCGGTTTGGGAACAATGGGTTATGGTTTGCCTGCTGCGATTGGAACGCAGATGGCACATCCCGGTAAACTCGTGATTGATATTGCGGGTGAAGCTTCGATCCTCATGAATATTCAGGAAATGTCTACAGCGGTTCAATATCGGTTGCCAGTGAAGATTTTTATTCTGAACAATGAATATATGGGAATGGTGCGCCAATGGCAGGAATTGCTGCACGGCTCGCGTTATGCGGAAAGCTATTCAGACTCATTGCCCGATTTCGTGAAACTCGCCGAAGCCTATGGTGCGCGTGGCATTCGCTGCAATGATCCTGCAAAGCTTGATGACGCGATCCGCGAAATGATCGCTTCACCAAAGCCTGTGATTTTCGACTGCCATGTGGAGAAGATGGAAAATTGTTTCCCGATGATTCCGTCGGGCAAGGCCCATAATGAAATGTTGCTCAATGACCTTAGCGACGATGCTGGGGTGGATATAGGCAATGTAATCGACGTCAAGGGCAAAGCGCTTGTGTGAGTGTGTTTTTCGCGAATTCTTCTGATCAGAAAGACTAACAAATGAAACTCGCCATTGGCACAAAAGCCTATTCGTCATGGTCGCTTCGGCCATGGATTTTGTTGAAGGTGCATCATATCGCGTTTGAAGAGGATCTCATTCCTCTCCATACGCCTGAATTCCGTCCTCGTGTGAATGTCTATCAGGCAGGCTCAACTGTGCCAATCCTTGTTGATGGTGATGTGACGGTGTGGGAGTCGCTTGCGATCATGGAATATGTGGCCGATCGCTTTCCTGAAAAAGCGATTTGGCCGAAACACATCAAAGCGCGTGCGTTCGCGCGGGTCATTGCGAATGAAATGCATGCGGGTTTTCGTGGTCTTCGTGCCGCATGCCCAATGAATTTGCGCAAACGCTATGCTAAGATGGATCGTGGTGAACTTGTCGCAAAAGATGTTGCGCGTTCAACGAGCATTTTAAAGCAAGCCATCGAGCGTTTCGGTAAACCGTCAGGTGAGGGTCCGTTCTTGTTTGGTGCATTCACCGCAGCGGATGCGATGTATGCGCCGCTTGTTTCGCGCTTCCAGACTTATTCCATCAAAGTCGATCCGGTGATTCGCGCCTATATGGATGCAATCTTCAATCATCCCGCTTTTGTCGAATGGCATAAGGCGGCGATGGAAAACACACAAATTGTTCCGCATGACGAAGTCGATGAGCCTTCGATCGGTGCGTTCCGGTAGAAAATAATCGCGTTGAAAGTTTAATCAGATGAAAAGCCACTATTCCGATGCCCCGATTGATACGCCGCCGCAACGCCGCACACTCTCGGTTCTCGTTGACAATGAGCCCGGTGTTCTCGCGCGTATCGCGGGCCTTTTTTCCGGGCGCGGTTATAATATCGAAAGCCTCACAGTGTCCGAGACCGAGCATGAAAAACATGTCTCGCGCATCACCATTGTGACAACTGGCACCGCGATGGTGATTGAACAGATCAAACACCAGCTTGATCGGCTGGTGCCCGTTCATCGCGTTGTTGATCTTACGGCAAAAGGCGATGCGGTTGAGCGTGAATTGGCGCTCGTCAAAGTGATCGGCAAAGGTGATAGTCGGAGTGAGGCGTTGCGCATTGCGGCGGCTTTTGGCGCACGTTCGCTTGATGCAACACTCAACTCCTTCGTGTTCGAGCTTACCGGCGACAGCGAGGAAATCGAGCGTTTCATTCGCGTGATGGCGGGCCTTGGTCTCTCGGAGGTGTCCCGCACCGGCATTGCCGCAATGAGCCGGGGTGCCGAGGCGCTTTGAACCCTGCCGGCAAAGGATCAATGATCTACATTGTAGATACATTGTTCTCAGACCAAAAGGGTCAGGCCCATGCGGGTCAAAATCGCTAAATGGGGCAATTCAGCCGCCATCCGCCTGCCTAAGGCGGTGACGGACGGTTTAAAGCTTGGGGAGGGCGCTGAACTCGATTTGAGTTTGGTGGAGGGTGAATTGCGCGGCGTGGCAGTTCGCTCTGGTTCAAGTCCGTCTCTTGAAGCTCTCGTTGCTCAGATGAAGCAGCTTGGCGGTGCCGATTATGATTTTGGTGCGGAGGAGTGGAACGCTCTACCAACCGAAATCGGCGATTATGACGGCTCTCATGATAGACAGTGACGAGGATTTTGCCGCGGGCGATATTGTCCTTGTCGATTTCAGTCCGGTGCGCGGTCATGAGCAAGACGGTATGCGCTCTGCGCTTGTGATGACGGATCACTCCTATAATTCTGCGTCGTCTTATTTGATTGTTTGTCCAATCACGTCAAACACAAGGCCATGGCCGTTTAAAATGGCTTTGCCAAAGGGATTAAAAGTGCAAGGTTACGTGATGCTCGATCAAATCAGATCGATTGATCGGCGTCGTCGTGTGTTGCGTTTGATTGATCGCGTTCCGCGTGATGTTTTGCTCGTCTGTCGCGAGCGGCTTGGTGTCTTGGTGAGTCTGCGTAGTGTTCCAAACGCGTGAAAGAACTCCATCACCTTCAAAAGAAAATTGATAAACACTTATGACCTCTGACACGCTTTTGGCATTGATCCTCTATTTTTTTGCCATATCCATCAAACCGGGTCCGAACAATCTGATGCTTCTGGCATCAGGCACAAATTTCTGCATGAAGCGCACGATCCCGCACGCGTTTGGGATCGGCTTTGGCTTTGTTGTCATGACGATCCTCGTGGGTCTGGGTATGGGTGTGATCGAGCAGCTTCTACCAGGGTTCTCAATTGCTTTGCGGATCCTCTCGCTCATCTATCTCGTTTGGTTGGCTTGGCGTTTGGCAACGAGCGGCTCATTAAGCGCGGTCGATGGGGACGCTAAGCCCATGGGCTTTATCGCCGCGAGCCTCTTTCAATGGATCAACCGGAAAGCCCGGGCAATGGCTTTGACCGCAATGGCGATCTACACATCGCCCGAAAATCATATGATGAGTGTCTTTATGGTCGAACTCATTTTTGAAGCCGTGGGCCTGCCTTGCATGTTTGTTTGGGCCGGATTTGGTGTGGCTTTGCGCGGATTTCTGTCGGTTCCCGCCCGTTTGCGGGCTTTTAACATCGTGATGGCGCTTATTCTGGTAGGCTCAACCGTTCCTTATGCGCTCAGGTGAGGGGCGCACAGCGCGCGCCCGCTTGACCAAACCGACCCATCCCCTTAAGCGGTGTCGCCGACAGAATTGACCCTTAAACCACTCAAATATGGCCAGGAGCCCCGCCCATGCGTGTGTATTATGATCGCGACGCCGACATCAATCTGATCAAAGGCAAGAACGTCGCCATTGTCGGCTATGGATCGCAGGGCCATGCCCATGCTTTGAATTTGCGTGACTCCGGCGTCAAAAACATTGTTGTCGCGTTGCGTGCCGGTTCGCCGACCGCAAAGAAGGCTGAAGGCGAAGGCCTCAAAGTCATGACAGTTGTTGAAGCGGCGAAATGGGCAGATGTTGTCATGATGCTCACGCCCGACGAATTGCAGGCCGATATTTATCGCGACGAATTGCATGCCAATATGAAGAAGGGCGCAGCCCTTTTGTTCGCGCATGGTTTGAATGTGCATTTCAATCTCATCGAGCCGCGCAAAGATCTCGACGTGTTGATGGTCGCACCGAAAGGCCCGGGCCACACCGTGCGTTCGGAATATCAAAAGGGCGGCGGCGTGCCGACTTTGATCGCGATCCATCAGGACGCGACCGGCAATGCGCATGATCTAGGTTTGTCTTATGCCTCAGCCAATGGCGGCGGTCGCGCGGGCATCATCGAAACGACATTCAAAGAAGAATGCGAAACCGATTTGTTCGGTGAACAAGTCGTACTTTGCGGCGGTCTTGTTGAATTGATCCGCGCCGGTTTCGAAACCTTGGTCGAAGCGGGTTATGCGCCGGAAATGGCCTATTTCGAATGCTTGCATGAAGTGAAGCTGATCGTGGATCTCATCTACGAAGGCGGCATCGCCAATATGAATTACTCGATCTCGAACACGGCCGAATATGGCGAATATGTCACCGGCCCGCGCATCATCACGTCTGAAACAAAGGCCGAAATGAAACGCGTTCTCGACGACATTCAGACCGGCAAATTCACGCGCGACTGGATGCTCGAGAACAAGGTCAACCAGACCTCGTTCAAAGCCGTGCGCGCGCGCCACAACGCGCATCAAATTGAAGAAGTGGGCGCAAAGCTCCGCGCGATGATGCCGTGGATTGCGAAGAACAAGCTCGTCGACAAGGCGAAGAACTAAAAGGTGAAGAACTAATCCTCGCTTTGGTAGGATGAAATTCAAAAGCCCCGCGAAAGCGGGGCTTTCTGTTTGTGTATAAGAGCTTGTTATCCTTCATTGCGAGCGTGAACGAAGCAATCCAGTTGATGGCTTAAGAAAGGTCTGGATTGCAACGTCGCTTTGCCCTCCGCTTCCGCTACGGGCGTTCGATGTTCGAAAAGCGTCACTGGCGCTTTTCATTCTTGATTCGAAAGAAACACGTCTCACTCCCTAAAATCCTATCTTTCAACTTAAAGCTGTATCCACCGCGTATCAGCTACCTAACCCCTTCGCGTTGAACGCGTGAGGGTTTGTATTTTGGTGCGAGGCTGATAATATTTTCCTAAGGTCAAGTGCATTATGACTCGGGGACGTAGAACTCCTCACAATAACCGGCAGTGCATCTGCCGACACCAAACTGCCCTGACGCGTTCACTTCGGGGCGGCGGCGTTATGTCTAGGTCGCGAGACTAAAAGCGTCGTGGCCAAGGTGTTGTGGCTGTTCTAACACCCCGACTCCAACGCATTCGTGTTGGGGTCGTTTTCGTTTCGGGGATTTGCTCCAGCGCGAGTCCTGCGCCGGAGCCGGTCCCTCTTTCGGGGAGTGACGGGGATTGGAAACGCCAAAGATCGATTTTTCTAAACCCATGACATTTCAAAATGCGCTCGAGACTTTCACGCTTTCCTTGGCGTTCGTTATGGTGGCCTTGCGTGATGAAGTGTCTTTTCGCGAAGAGCCTGATCAAGCGGTAATTCAGGCAGCTTTTCTTTTTTGTTCATTACTCGAGGACGCGTAGGTTGAGGCTAAGAGGTTGACCGGGATTTTGGAGACGTCAGGCAATGGCAGGAATTCTTGATCGTCACCGTCAAGCCGTCTAATCTTGTTTAATGCCCATTCTCTCCATCCAATCCCATGTTGTTTACGGCCATGTCGGCAATGCTGCGGCGGTGTTTCCATTGCAGCGCATGGGGTTTGAGGTTTGGCCTTTGCATACCGTGCAGTTTGCCGCGCATACCGGTTACGGCCCACCGAAGGGGCGCGTCTTCGATGCGGCGATGATCGACGAAGTGATGGAGGGGCTTGCGGCGCGACCGGATTTTTCGACATGCAAGGCTATGCTATCAGGATATCTCGGATCGGTTGAAAGCGCCAGAGCGGTATTTCGCTCCGTTGAACGTGTCAAACACGCCAATTCCAAAGCGCTTTATTGTTGCGATCCCGTGATAGGCGATGAAGGCAAAGGGTTTTATGTGAAGCCCGATATGCCTGATTTTATCCGCGAACATATCGTACCGCGCGCGGATGTGTTAACGCCCAATCTTTTCGAGCTTGAAGCGTTGACGGGTTTAAACGTGCGCTCGCACAACGAAATCAAAACAGCAATTCAAAAAATTCACGCGATGGGTCCGCGTATCGTGCTTGTCACATCCGCAATCACGGATGATACGCCGCGCGGATCTTTGGATATGATCGTATCGGATGGTCATTTATTTCATCGGCTCCGAACACCGCGTCTTGATATCGTCCCGAATGGAGCGGGGGATCTCACGGCGTCTTTGTTTTTGGGGCGCTATTTGGTTGATCATGATGTGGCCAATGCGTTATCGCACGCCGCATCATCTGTTTATGGTGTGTTGAAGAAAACCAAATCTTTAAACGCTCCTGAGCTTGCGCTTATAGCCGCTCAAAATGAGTTTAATTCTCCCTCGCAGATTTTTTTGTCGGAAGTCCTTTGATATCACGTAAATTTTTTACGCTTGATGTTTTTACGAAGACGGCACTAGCCGGAAATCCACTCGCTGTTGTTCTCGATAGTAACGGGTTGAGTGATCAAGCGATGCAATCCATTGCAAAAGAATTCAACCTCTCTGAAACCGTGTTTGTGTTTCCACCGGAGGATCAAGCCAATCGTGCGGCGTTACGCATCTTTACACCCGCAGCCGAATTGCCTTTTGCTGGACATCCGACAGTCGGCACGGCGGTGCTGATGGTTTTGCTTGATGGATATGCATCGTCATCTTTTGGATTAGAAGAGAAAGTTGGTCCGGTTGCTTGCACGGCGTCACGCATTAGTGTTCGCGAGGGTGAGGCGATTTTCACTTTGCCGCATTTACCTGAACGCATTGCCGAACCAGCGCCGTCACCCATCATTGCCGAAGCGTTGGGTGTAGCCGTTGATGAGATCGGGTTTGATGATCATCGTCCACTCATCGCATCTGCAGGCGTTGGCTTTAATTTTGTACCGTTGAAATCCAAAGACGCTGTGACACGCGCATCCATTAAAGGTGCGAATTGGACGGAAGCCTTCAAAGCGGCGGGGCGTCCGAATGCGTTTATCTACACGAGCGAGGCGGTGGAAGCAGGTCATCATTTTCATGCGCGCATGTTCGCGCCGCATTTGGGGATTAGTGAGGATCCGGCGACAGGCAGCGCGGTTGCAGCCTTTGCGCGAGCCTTTGTTGATTTTGAAAAACCTGAAGACGGCACGCATCGCATTGTCATTGAGCAAGGCTATGCGATGGGCAGACCGTCGCAAATCGCGCTTGAGATGGATATTGCAAAAGGCGCGCTCGTTGCCGCGCGTATTGGCGGGTCAGCGGTAATTGTGAGTGAGGGAACGCTAAGGGTTTGATCGGAACTTAATTGTGACCCGCGAGGCAGATCAATGAGATCATTGCGCCTTACATCACGACAGTTTGAACCCCAATCGCCCCGATGATCCATTTCAGCATTTCAATCCGCAGAGAATCAATTTTTGCCTCGATGCGCAATTCCATTTCGCGCATTTCCTGTTTTAATTCGCGAATATCAGCTTTTGTCGCCAATTGATCTGACGTCGCATCAGCGATGGCGGATGCCAGCCCCTCCGACTGTTCCTGCGTAAAATTAGCTTTGTCGCGCTAAGTCTGCGCAAATTTTAGCGTATCAAAGGCGAGTGCTGTCATGGATCTAATCATCCCAGAATCCAAGTGTCCGATACGCAACGCGACACGAGAAAAATATGCGCCCATGTGAGCTCAAATTCAAGACGGAGATCCCGTATTCAAGGAGGGGATTTTAGCGGCTCTTGCGCCCGAGGTGGCTTTTCTTGTATTGATAGCGAAGTCTTAACCGGCGCGTGAGCATGATTCCGCGTAAGGTTAGACCGGAAAGGACTTTGTTGTGGCTTCGACCCTGCCTATCATCGCGTTTTTCGCGACCGCCGCTTTGGCGGCGAAGGCAATGCGTCGTGCTTTTTTTGCGCGTCCGCTTTCCGGCCTCCTTCTTCTTAGCCGCCCCTGAGGGCCGGCCGGGCATCAGCCTGGGCGCTCAGGGGAGCATGACAAGACCAGCCGCTCCAACGGCCTGCGCGACCCTATGAAAGCCGTGTCCCGGGCAAGACGAAGGACCAAAGATCATGGCCACCACATCTGATAAAGACCGCGTCATCATTTTCGACACCACCTTGCGCGATGGCGAGCAATCGCCGGGCGCGTCCATGACGCTCGAAGAAAAGCTCGAAGTCGCCGATCTCTTGGACGCGATGGGCGTTGATATCATTGAAGCCGGTTTCCCGATTGCGTCGAATGGCGATTTTGAAGCGGTCGCGGAAATTGCCAAGCGCATCAAACGCGCAACGGTTGCCGGTCTCGCGCGCGCGATCAATGCTGATATTGACCGCGCCGGTGAAGCCGTGAAGTTTGCGCAAAAGCCGCGCATTCACACTTTCGTTTCAACCTCGCCCATTCATCTCGAATTCCAGATGAAGAAGAGCGAGGCGGAAGTGCTCGATATCATCACCGCCACCGTCACACGCGCGCGCAATCTCGTCGAAGATGTCGAATGGTCGGCGATGGATGCCACCCGCACCTCGATTGACTATCTCTGCCGTTGTGTCGATGCCGCAATCAAAGCCGGTGCAACAACGATCAATTTGCCCGATACAGTTGGTTATGCGACGCCGGATGAATATCGCGATATGTTCAAACAAGTACGCGAACGTGTTGCCAATTCTGACAAAGCGATTTTCTCCTCTCACTGCCATGATGATTTGGGTTTGGCGGCGGCAAATTCGCTCGCGGCTCTTGAAGGCGGTGCGCGGCAGATCGAATGCACGATCAATGGCCTTGGAGAACGTGCGGGCAATGCCGCGCTTGAAGAAGTCGTTATGGCGATCAAGACACGCAGCGATAAATTGCCTTATGTCACGGGCATTGACGCGACAATGTTGACGCGGGCTTCAAAGCTTGTCGCGGCGGTCACGTCGTTCCCTGTGCAATACAACAAAGCGATTGTCGGCCGGAATGCGTTTGCGCATGAAAGCGGCATCCATCAAGACGGGATGCTGAAGAACCAGCAGACCTATGAAATCATGACCCCTGCATCCGTCGGCGTTTCAAAAACATCGCTCGTGATGGGCAAACATTCAGGCCGCGCGGCCTTCCGCGATAAGCTCAAGGAATTGGGCTATGAACTCGGCGAGAATGCGTTTGAGGAAGCCTTCAACCGCATGAAGGATTTGGCCGACCGTAAAAAGCATGTTTACGACGAAGATATCGAAGCGCTTGTGGGCGACGAGATGAATTCGGGTGCCGATCCGATCAAGGTTGAAAGCTTGACTGTGATTGCCGGCACACAAGGCCCGCAACTCGCAACACTCACTTTGAACATCGGCGGCACGCATAAGACGGTGCAGGCGCGCGGCAATGGCCCGGTGGATGCGTGTTTCAACGCGATCAAAGAACTTGTTCCCAATGAAGCGCAGCTCGAACTCTATCAGGTTCATGCGGTGACAGAGGGCACAGACGCGCAAGCGGAAGTCTCGGTGCGTTTGGGTGAGAATGGCCGCTCGGTGACGGCGAAAGCGGCTGATCCCGATACGCTTGTGGCCTCAACCCGCGCCTATCTCGCCGCGCTTAACCGTTTAATGGTGAAGCGCACACGCGGACCGAACGCGCAAGCCATGGCAAGCTGATTTCATTTTTCTTAAAATGATTAAAGGGCGTGTTCTTGATAGAGAGCGCGCCCTTATCCTTTTCGAAGACCGCTCAGCAATCCGCCGATTGAGGATGGTGACGGGGAGGTGTGCTTTTGTTTGGCGCGAAATTGTCACGCGATGGTGCTGTGATTGTGCGTGACGGAGCATTGCTGAGTGTCTGGCTTTGCGTTTTCAACGCCGCACTTAAACCTGAAAAAAAATTTGTAAATGAAACCGGACGTGGCGTTTGTGTCGTTGATCCGGATGGCGGCTTATGCGCGGTTGTTTTTGGTGCTGGTGCTACTGCCTTTGAAATTTGATTTGGCGAGGATGGGGCTTCACGCGGGGCCGCGCCCTCGCTCACGCGAATATTTGCGATGTCATCGGTACGTGGTTTGCGCTCGTTGCGGGGCACCAGAGCTTTCAAAGGCCAAAGGCGGCATTTCAAGATCAGGCACAGGCCAAGGCCACGGCCACGGCGCTTCATTTTTTATAACGAGCGGAAAGCTTTCAAAAGAGCTCCATTTCGGCCCATCGTTCCACACAAGAATTGTCATGACAAGGGGCGGGTCATTCGGTTCGATTGTGCTGAAAGAAAGAAGATGAAATGCCGCAACGAAGGCACCGAGTTTGAAGAGGTCTTTCAATCTGAAGCGTGGCTGTAGTGCGTGCGGGGGAGGGATAGACTCGAGGGCGTTTTGAAAGGCCTCGATTTCCTGATCGGAGAGCGCGGCGTGATGCGGCCGATCCATGGTCTCCTTTGCGTTGCTTCATGCACTCGCTGTCAACAGGCTGACGGCGAGCACTCGTTCAGCAGCAGATATTGCATATGCCATACCATGCGGAAAAACTTGTGCGAAGCGCAAGATTCTACGGGTGAGAGCGGCTTGATTTTTCCATTTATGCTTGCATCCCAATCCGCTGCTTGCTAAGGAGCGACTTAAGCGCGGCCATTTTCCGCGCCTTTGTTTTGATGGGCGCATAGCTCAGTTGGTAGAGCAGCTGACTCTTAATCAGCGGGTCCTAGGTTCGAGCCCTAGTGCGCCCACCATCAAAACTAAACTTCCTCGATGAGTTGTGATGGTCTTCATGCTGCGTTCCGCAAATGGGAGACGGTTATTTTTCTTAACGCTTTAAAACAAAAGTAACAAAAAACCCGCCGTTTCTGGCGGGTTTTGTATTTCGAACTGATTTTTAAAAGATCAGCGTGAATAGAATTCGATAACAAGCGATGGTTCCATCTGCACCGGATAGGGAACATCCGAGAGCGCGGGAAGGCGAACAAATTTCGCGGTCATCTTCTTGTGATCAACTTCGATATAATCGGGTGTGTCGCGCTCAGGAAGCTGTGTCGCTTCGAGAACCACCGCGAGTTCACGTGATGATTCCTTCACTTCGACCACATCGCCCACTTTGAGCTGGTAGGAGCCGATATTCACGCGGCGACCATTCACTTTCACGTGGCCGTGATTGATGAATTGGCGCGCAGCGAAAACGGTCGCAACGAATTTTGCACGATAGACAACCGCATCGAGACGACGCTCGAGAAGGCCGATCAGATTTTCGCCCGAGTCACCCTTTAGGCGAAGCGCTTCGTGATAATAGCGGCGGAACTGCTTTTCCGAAATATTGCCGTAATAGCCCTTGACCTTCTGCTTGGCGCGTAGCTGCGTGCCGAAGTCGGACAATTTGCCTTTGCGGCGCTGACCATGCTGGCCCGGACCATATTCGCGGCGGTTTACGGGGCTCTTCGGACGGCCCCAGATATTCTCGCCAAGGCGGCGATCAATTTTATGCTTTGCGTCAATACGCTTTGTCATCGCTGTTCCTCATAAGTTTAAGCGAAGTTTCGAGGAACGCGCCCATCCTCTGCCCAATCTCTCAGGCCGACAGACCAATTTTCTATGAAAAAGGGTCACGGGAGCGTTTAAACGACAAGCGGACCCATATGGACCCGTCAGACGTTCACGGGTCCATACTCACAGTCGCTCTTGATGTCAATTCACGGTGGGGGTCAGACCGCGTGTGGCGAAGGCCGAGCGCAAGGTCTCCGTCCAATCATTGGCCGCGGTCAGATCCACAACGCCGTCACCGCTCTCGATCGCGCCAGTCGGCGCATCCCCCAAGAGCTGAACCACCCGACGGGCAATCGCTGGCGCGGGGTCGATCCAGGTTACTTGCCAAGGTGCCTCACGCTCAAGGCGCTCGAGGAGCAAGGGGTAATGGGTGCAAGCGAGCACGACCCGATCCGTCCGGCGGCCGTCCCTTTCGACAAAGGCGGGAGCGATTTCCGCGCGGATGTCATTGTCAGAAACGGGACAACCATGAAGTGCATCTTCCGCATAACCTGCAAGACGCGAAGCACTCACAAGTGTGACGCAACAATCACCGGCAAAATCACGGATAAGCGCGCTTGTGTAATCGCGCTTCACAGTCCCCTTGGTGGCGAGCACTGAGATCAAACGGCTTTGAGAACTTTCTGCCGCGGGTTTGATTGCGGGCACAGTGCCGACAATCGGGATGGTAAAGCGTGCGCGAAGTGCTGGAAGCACAAGCGTTGAGGCGGTGTGGCAGGCAATCACAATGAGATCGGGTGTGAAGCGCGCGACTGCGCGATCGATCACGTTCACAACCCGCGCGATCAAGTCTTCCTCTTCGCGTTCGCCATAAGGAAAAAATGCGGTATCGCCAACATAAACGAAATGCGCGTCGGGACGTGCTGTCCGAATAGGATCAAGCACAGTGAGGCCGCCAACACCTGAGTCAAAAATCAAAATCGTTGGCCGCGCTGCACTCATGTCTCTTCGATCTCTTTTGCGGCCTTAAGCGCCGCTTCAGCTTCGCGACGCGCCTTTTTCGAATAGGGTTTTCGCGGACCATCGACGAGCCGTACAATCACGCCGCGCAGGGTTCGTAGATCCTGTTCATCCATGCCGATACGCATGAAGATGTTATGCAGATTCATGCTCATGCGGGGCTTCTTGCTCGCGGGGCGATAAAATCCGCGCTCGTCCAGTTTCTCATCGAGATATTCAAAAAAATTCAGAAGCGCTTCACGCGATGCGGGCGGCCATTTTATTTTATGCGTGAAGGGCAGAGCTTTCCCTTCTTCTTGCGCGGAGCGCCACGCATAGCTCATCAATAAAACCGCTTGCGAGAGATTTAAAGATACAAACTCCGGATCAACGGGAAAGGTACAGATCGCATCAGCGAGCGCGATGTCTTCATTTTCAAGACCTGTTCTTTCACGGCCAAAAAGTATGCCGACTTTATGATCTTTTTTGACGTGATCGGAGAGGCGGCGTGAGGCCTCGTCAGGACCATGCACCGGTTTGCCTTGCCCGCGTTCACGTGCAGTCGTTGCGTAAAGATAATGAAGATCGGCAACGGCTTCGCGCACGCTGCTGAAAAGAGTGGCTTTCTCGATTACAAAGCCTGCGCCCGCAGCCGCCGCGATTGTCTTTTGATTGAGCCAATTCTCGCGCGGATTGACAAGGCGCATGTTATGCAAACCGAAATTCGCCATGGCGCGCGCGGTCATTCCGATATTTTCTCCAAGCTGCGGTTCGACAAGAATGATGATCGGGGTATCACTCATGACGCGGCTGCTTTCACCATGCGCAAAGCTTGGTTAAACGCATAACGCAATGAGGAATGATCGGCGATGCCTTGACCTGCAATGTCGAACGCCGTGCCGTGATCAACGCTTGTACGGATGAAGGGTAGGCCAACTGTGACATTCACACCTTGTTCGATGCCGAGGTATTTTACGGGGATCAGTCCTTGATCATGATATTGCGCAACAACAATATCAAACTCGCCTTTACGCGCGCGCATGAATATCGTGTCACCCGCATAGGGGCCAGAGACATCTAATCCTTCTGTGCGCGCTTCAGTGATTGCGGGGATGATGTGGTCAATCTCTTCTTGACCAAACATGCCATTTTCGCCTGCATGCGGATTTAAACCTGAAACCGCAATGCGTGGCTTTATTATGCCATAAGACGCGCACGCCGTCGCAGCAAGATGGATGGTTTTTAGGACACGCGCCTTTGTGATGAGGGGCGCTACGTCCTTCAACGCAATATGAATGGTAACAAGGATGACACGAAGCTCGTCATTTGCGAGCATCATCGCATAATCATTCGTTCGCGTCTTGTCAGCAAGAATTTCCGTATGGCCTGGATAGGGTATCCCTGCTTGCTTGATAGACTCTTTTGCAAGCGGCGCTGTGACAATGCCAGCAATCGCTTTGGTTTTGGTGAGGTCAATCGCTTTGATGACATAATCATAGGCCGCTTGTCCTGCGTGCGCGTCAATCGCGCCCGCTTGCAATGATGGTGGTAAATTGCTTGCCGCCATCACATCCATTGTCCCACGCTTGAGAGAACATTCATGTGCGTTATGGATCGCGCGCAGGTTCAATGAAGCGCCAAGAGTTTTGATTTCGCGTGTGAGCACACCAATATCGCCAATCACAAAAGCGGGGTGAGTTACGCCCTCGGCAAAGAGTTTCACGCAGAGTTCCGGGCCAATCCCGTTCGGATCGCCCATCGTGATGGCCAGAGGGAGAGTATGAGGCGTGTTCATAAACCGATCCCTAGCGAATGCTTGGCTTTCGGGCAATCCTTAGGCGTTAGGCAAATTGTCTTTGTCGCTCGGCTTTGGCATTTAACCAGAGCGCGATGATGACGAGGGCCGCGCTCACAATGATGCGCGCATCAATCTCTTCGCCATAAATCATCGCACCCATAATCACGGTACTGACGGTTGCCAGATTGACAGCTTGAACGGTTGAAACAGGACCAAAATGCCGGACCAGATTGAAAAAGGCGATGCGTTCTATTACCCACAACACGCTCACCGCTGCGAGGAGATAGAGACCATTCGTCGTGATATCCGCTGACTCGCGGCCTTGGCTCACGAGCAAAAGCGGTAAAAAGGCGAGGCCTGCGGCGAGGCTCTCGGCAATCCCCACGGCGCTGGTCTCGCGATCTTTCGGCCAAAATTTTGCAGCGAAGAGATGATAAATTGCGTAGAAAAAAGGAAGACCAAAAGCGGCGGCGAGCCAAGGATCAATCACAATACCACGAGCGATCATTTTAGCATCGATGATCAAAAAGGCGGCGCCCAAAAATCCAGCGATAATCGCGAGAATGCGCATGCGGTTCGGTTTTTCCATGCCGACCATCAAAGCCAAAAGATAACCGAAGAGTGGCGTTGTTGATGTTACAATCGAGAATGTTGAAACTGGAACATGCGCGACAATTATCAAGCTCAAGCCAAAAGGAAGATTGAGCATAATGGCGCAGCCGAGTCCAAAGAACCATAAGTGTGTATCCCATAAACGCACAGGTCCGAAGGCACGCCAAATTACGAAGAGAACAACACCAACTGCGAGGCTTGAATAGGTAATCGTTTGCAACGGAGTGACGCCCACTTGCGCGAGCGCCTTTGTCATTACGGGTGACAAACCCCAGAAAAGCCCGAGACCCAAAAGATTTGGGATCAATCCAACGCGTGATGCGGACGGACCAACTGCCGCCGGAGTCTCAGCCATGAAGGCTTAACCACGCTGCTTTCTAGCTGACCGACGAGAAAGTATGTTCAAACCTTCGACGCCCGCTGCAAATGCCATGGCCGAATAGATATAGCCTTTTGGTACATTTGCACCGAAACCTTCGGCGAGCAAGGTCATACCGATCATTAACAAAAAGCCAAGCACCAACATCACGATTGTCGGGTTATTTTTGATAAATTTCGATAAGGTGTCCGCAGCTAAGATCATCGACAAAACAGCAGCAATAACCGCAATGATCATGATAGGTAAATGCTCGGTCATCCCAACAGCAGTGATAATGCTATCGATTGAAAAGACAAAATCGAGGAAAAGTATTTGCACTATGGTAGTCGAAAGACCACTTCTGGTGGCAGAAGAGAATAGATTAGAGTCCTCTTCGGGATCGAGCACGTGATGAATTTCACGCGTCGCTTTCCAGACCAGAAACAAACCACCGGAAATCAAAATCAAATCGCGCCCAGAGAAACTCTTTCCCATGATCGAGAACAGAGGTTCGACAAGATGAATGATGAAGGTCAATGCGCCCAAAAGAACAATGCGCAGGCCTAGGGCGGCGAGTAGGCCGATCCGTCGCGCAATCTTCTGCTGCTCGGGCGGTAGCTTATTTGAGAGAATTGAAATGAAGATCAGATTGTCGATGCCGAGCACGACTTCCATGGTCACCAAAGCGGCAAGCGCTATCCATGCATGGGGATCAATAAGCAGCGAATAAAGATAATCCATTGTACTTGGCTTTCGGAACGCGACCGTTTGGTTCAGTCAAGAGAATCGGAAATGTCAGATCTTGTTTATCGACTAAACGTCGAAAACGCGAACGCGGCGTCTTGTGTTGCGCTCGACAACGACGGCGGGCTTTGAACCGCCACGGGCAATGGTTGCCACACGTTCTGTCATTTTGCGGTGGGCGACTGCGCGCATCACCTCACGCTTCACATCCTCGACCGGCATGCCCATCAAAGCGGCGGCAATTTCAGCCTGCGCTGCAGGGTCATCACTGATATCGCGCGCGGCTTCGATCGCTTCCTTGATATTGGGAGGCGATTGTTTGACTTTTCTATAGCCCTGCTTGGTTTTCCAGACGGCACTCATCGCCGCGACCTTTCAAAGAGAGACTTATTCTACTGGGATCAGATGCGATTATCGCCGATTTCGCAGAAAAATAAACATATCAGATTTATGCTGCGGTGCAACATATACCATTGACCGCCGTTCTTACGGCTCACTCCCCCTTTTTGGATCAATCGAGGCGCTTTCCGCCGTAAAAGACACCCAAAAGCCGATGATCAGGCCCGAGATGTACGATATCAGCCGGATAGCCGGGGCGAAGGGCACCGATCTGTCCCTCAAGACCAATAAGGCGGGCAGGGGTCCTTGTGGCCATCTGCAATACGTATGCGAGCGGGATCCCGAGCGAGAGCATATAGTTGACCGCATCGAACATCGTGATGTCGGCACCCGCGAGCGTACCATCATCAAGCGTCAGTTTCTTATTTTGCCGCCGCACAAGACGGCTTTGAAGCGTGAAGTGGACTGGGCCCCCCGCAGCTGAAGGCATTGCATCGGAAATCAGTGCAATCCCTTCCGCGCCTTTGGCAGCCAGCGCAGCGATAATAGCTGTAGGGGCCACATGATGACCATCGGCGATCAAACCACAGATCACGCGTGGATCGGCAAGCGCTGAGCCGACAAGACCCGGGGCTCTGCCTTCACATTGGCTCATCGCGTTAAAAAGATGGGTCACCGCACGCGCACCGGCATCGATCGCCGCTTTTGCTTCGAGATCGGTCGCGTCGGAATGACCGAGGCTTACATGGATCCCCGCGCGCGTGAGTGCAGTGATCTGATCAGCCGTCACTTTATTCGGTGCAACGGTTAGAAGAAGAACGCCCGAACGCGCTTCTGCAAAATGATCAATGTCCGCTTGTGTCAGTGCGCGAATATAATTTGCCGGATGCGCGCCTTTTCTCACGACATCGATGAAGGGACCTTCGACATGGATACCTGCAATATCGCGTCGTATTTCGCGCGCACTCTGTGTGGCGCGCAATGCGTCGTCGATTATCTTTTGGTGATCAGTGATCACGGTCGGCAAAAGGGCGGTTGTTCCAAAACGACGATGCGCATCAGCAATTGCGGCGATGCCTTCAAGCGTCGGATCTTCATTGAAGAGTGTACCGCCGCCGCCATTGACCTGAATATCAATAAAGCCCGGCGATAAAATTCCACCTGCCAAATCAATGATCTCACTGTCATGTGGTCTTTCGCTGAACGGTACCAGCGCTTTGATCAAGCCGTCTTCGAGCACAAGCGCGTGATCTTTGATAATCCGCTCGCCGTCAAAAAGATCAGCTCCTAAGAAAATCTGTTTCATGCGAGGGATCCTCCCGCAAGAAGAATGGCCCCGTCAACTGGATCATAAAGCGGATCAGAGAAGGGGTCTTCGCCTTCAAGCGCAATCCAAGGCCGCATGACTTTTGAAAGCCCGCCGGTAAGCGCCACGCGTTCCGCACCTTGCTTTTGCAGTGCATGAGCCAAATCGAGAAGCGCGCGTGCAGCGTGTTTCACAATGGGCAACCCGACTTCATCGCCTTTCAAGGCATACTCAAAAACAAGCGGAGCGAGCGCGCCGTAATCGCCACCTTTCGCATCAATCGAAAACCGCGTGATGACGGCAGGATCCTGATCAAATTTTTTCAAAAGATATTTGGTGAGAGGTGTTTCGGGCTTTAGATCATCAGCGGCGAGAAGCGTTTGCCGCAAGGCTTCGCTACCGATGCGTGCAGCCGAACCTTCATCACCCAACCGAAAACCGCGCCTGCCTATGTGATAGATTTTTGTCTCGGTGCGATAAAGACCTGCCGATCCTGTGCCGGCTATCACAATCGCACCGTCCTTGCCGGCATGGGCACCAAGGCAAGCAATCATTGCGTCGCTGTCAACATGAATCGCTTTGAATTCTGAGAATGTTTTTGCCACACGCACGGGATCATCAAGCATGATGATACCTGCCAAGCCGAGACCGAGCGCGATATAATTTTTTGAAACGTTATTTCGATTGAGCTTTGCCAGGGCGCGATCAAGCGTTTTCTTTATTTCAGCAATCGCGGCATCAGAATCGGAATAGATATTCGCCGGCCCGCCATCGGCATCAGAGCAGATCACTCCGTTCTGATTGCGGATGCGGATTCGGCATTTTGTGCCGCCGCCATCAACACCAATGAACAACGCTGTCTTTTGATCGTTCATTTTGCAGAGAGATCGCGCGTTGTGATGGACACAGTTTCAACAGTCGAGGACGGATCACGATAATTATCGATATTCTTAAACGCCTCACGCAACGCGCCCGACCAGCCCTTCGAGAGTTTTTCGAAATAGGGGTCATTTTGGGAGATGCGGCGCTGATAGGAAATTTCAAGCGAGTCACGTTCATACATTAAAAGATCAATCGGCATGCCGACCGAAAGATTAGAGCGCAAGGTGGAGTCAAAAGAAATCAGAATGACTTTCGCGCCTTCGCCCATGGTCATTTCAGGACGCGCCACGCGATCGAGAATGGGCTTTCCATATTTGTGCTCACCAATCTGGAAAAAGGGCGTGTCTTTGGTTGCTTCGATAAAATTGCCTTCACTATAGATTTGAAACATGCGCGGTGGCTCACCATGAATTTGTCCGCCCAAAATAAAGGAACACGCAAAGACACCATTATTGGCTTCAAGCGCCGGACCATCAACACGCCGAACATCGCGTACCGCATCGCCAATCAGGCGAGCGGCTTGAAACAAAGTGGTGACATTGACAAGCGAAGCACCGCCATTTTCTTCAGCCGCGTCGATCTGCTCATTGAGATTGGAGATCACCGCTTGCGTGACCGCGAGATTGCCCGCCGACAACAGAACCAAAACGCGATCGCCCTTTTTCTCCCAGACATGCATTTTGCGGAAGACGGCGATGTTGTCGAAACCCGCATTGGTGCGTGTGTCTGAGGCGAAGACAATGCCATCATCAAGGCGCAAACCAACGCAATAGGTCATAACGGGCTCCTTCGGATCGCGGCAGCGAAACTTAAAGGAGAGCTTTTACTGGTCTCCTGCCCGCACGACAACCTCTACGGAAAGATCTTCGCTTCCCGCGCCTCGCATTGTGCCCCGAACCGGTGCGGCGGTGGGCGCATCAAAGCCGATGGCAAGGCGCGCATAATGATTGGTCGGGCAAACACCATTGGCGGCATCAAAGCCGATCCAGCCGAGATCGTCGGTATAGGCCTCGGCCCATGCATGATGAGCAAAGGCGGCTGTATCGCCTTCGATCAAGAGATAGCCCGTGACATAACGAGCGGGGATCCCTAACACGTGTGCAGCGGCTATAAAAATATGAGCGTGATCCTGACAAACACCGCGCTTGGCGCGAAAGGCTTCCGCCGCCGTAGTCAGCGCATGCGTCGCATCTGTGTCATAAGTCACGGTTTCATGAATTGATGACAAGAGTGCGTGAAGCGTGTCGAGCCGTGTTGCGCGGCAGCATTGCAAGGCTAAGGCTGCAATCGCTGGAGACTCGATTGTTTTTGCTGTGGGACGCAGAAAAATTGCAGGCGGAACGATTTTATGCGTTGAACCAATAACGCCCGCGCGATCATTTGTTTCAATCACGCCTGAGGCTTCAATCTCGAGTCCATCTGTTTCGCCCGGCGGTGTGACGAGATGAACGACATTTCCGAAAGCATCTTGATACTCTGCCGCGTATTCAATGCCAGGGCATGTGATGCTCCATGAACGAATGATCTGGCTCTCGTCAGTGGGGGGCGTCAAGCGCAAGGCCTGGATCGCATGATTGAAGGGCCGATCATAGCGATAGGACGTGCGATGATGGATCGAGATCAACATGGGGATATCAGACTTTCTCACTCATAAGAAATGGAAGTCATGCGCGATGCGGCTAGAGAGATCATTATTGCGCTTGATAAAATTCGAGAGGAATTCGTGAAGGCCTGATTGGAAAATTTCATCCATGGACGCGCTCTTGAGATCGCTTAAAATGGCTAAGGCGTCATGGCGGCTTTGCGGCGATTGTCCAAGAATTTCCAAAAGCCCTTCGAGTGATCGTTCGATCCACCCATAACAGAAGCGGAAGGAGCGGGGCATCTCCTGACGCAAAATTAGAAACTCGGCGATGTTCCACGGCCGATAACGATCTTTGTAAACATGTCGGTAAGAGCGATGTGCGGAAACCGAGCGCAGAATCGTCTCCCATTGAAACGCATCAAGATCACCACCGACCGATTCATTCGTTGGCAGAAGCACATAATATTTTACGTCCAAAATGCGCGCGGTATTGTCGACGCGTTCAATGAAAGCACCGAGTTGGCCGAAGTGAAACCCTTCGTCGCGCAGCAAAGTGCCAAGCATTGAGCCGCGAAAAAGTGCCGAGCGTTGGCGCACCCAATCAAGAAATTCCGGCAATTTGCCAGAGCGTAGATCGCTCGCTTTCACGGCGGTGAAATCAATATAGGTTGAGTTCAACGCTTCCCACATTTCGCGAGTAAGCGCGGTGCGCACGGCGCGGGCATTGTTGCGCGCGGTTTCAAGACAAGAGCGCACAGAAGAGGGGTTGTCGCGGTCAAACAGCAAAAAATGCTGCACTTTTTCAGGCGTGATCGCGGAATGGCGTTCGAGATAAGTGTTTAACCCCGCCGCCGCAATCAAAGTCGATTGCCAGTCTTCGCGATGGCCTGAACCAATATCGGGTGTGAGTGCGATGCGATAGCCGACTTCCGTCAATCGCGCGATGTTTTCGGCGCGCTCAATATAGCGCGACATCCAAAAGAGACTGGCAGCGGTGCGTCCGAGCATCGTCAGTCCTCCAAAACCCATGTGTCCTTGGTGCCACCCCCTTGCGAGGAATTCACCACCAAAGAGCCTTTTTTCAGCGCCACGCGCGTGAGGCCGCCGGGTGTAATGCGCACGCGATCACCGACAAGCACAAAGGGGCGTAAATCCACATGGCGCGGTGAAGGGCCTTTGCCGACATTGGAAGGGCAGGTCGAAAGACTCAATGTTGGTTGCGCAATGTAGTTTGAAGGCTTCGCTGCAATTTTTTTAGCGAACGACGCGCGTTCCGCCTTTGTTGCATGCGGTCCAATCAACATGCCGTAACCGCCTGATCCATGAACTTCTTTCACAACGAGCGTATCGAGGTTTTGAACAACATGCGCACATTCGTCTTTGATCGCACAGCGCCATGTCGGCACATTTTGTAAGATCGGCTTTTGACCGGTGTAGAATTCAGTGATGTCGGGCACATAGGCGTAAACGGCTTTATCATCGGCAATGCCGGTGCCGGGTGCATTAACGATTGTAACATGTCCCGCGCGATAAAGATCAAAGAGGCCTGGCACGCCGAGCGATGAATCGGGTCTAAAAGTCAGCGGATCAAGATAGGCATCATCAACGCGGCGATAAAGCACATCCACTTTTTCTTTGCCCGCTATGGTGCGCATATAAAGCGCGCCATCTTCGACAAAGAGATCGGAGCCCTGCACCAATTCGACGCCCATCTGATCGGCCAAGAAGGAGTGCTCGAAAAAAGCAGAATTATAAATGCCCGGTGTAAGCACCGCGATGGTGGGATCGCCTTTGCAGCCCGCGGGTGCCACGCTTTCTAAAGTTTGTCGCAGCAATTCCGGATAACGTTCAACCGGTGCCACGCGATGGGCGGCAAAGAGTTCAGGGAAGAGATGCATCATCGCTTCGCGGTCTTCGAGCATATAAGACACACCCGAAGGGATGCGCAGATTATCTTCCAACACGAAGAAATCATTTTCACCCGTGCGCACAATATCGGTGCCTATGATATGCGAGTAGATTTTCCGCGGCGGATCAAAGCCGATCATCTCGGGTAAAAAGGCTTCATTGTTGGTGATCAATTCAGCAGGAATGCGGCCCGCGCGGATGATCTCCTGACGGTGATAGATATCATAAAGAAAAGCATTGAGCGCACGCACGCGCTGCTCGATACCACGCTCGAGAAAACGCCATTCTTTCGCAGAAATAATGCGCGGAATGAGATCGAAGGGGATGAGCCGTTCATTCGACGCGCTGTCACCATAGACCGCGAAGGTGATCCCGAGGCGTCGGAAAATGGCCTCGGCCTCTTCCTGCTTTTTGGCCATAAGCCCGCGCGATTGTTGAGAGAGCCAATCGGCAAGCTTTTGATAGGCGGGACGAATGCTGCCATCAGGGCGGACCATCTCATCGAATCCGGCGGAGGGACGCGTTGTGCCGCCGCTTTGATCATTGAATGCATGAAATTTCATCATTTCGTCCGGTTAGACCTAATAAATTCATTCTTTCAATCTTGAGAGCAAAAGCCAAGCCATTCCTTTTGCGAGGAGCAGGAGGGGGTTTTGACGGGCTTTCCAGAGGCCGAACCGGCTATTAGGGTGTTTCCCAAACGACAGATATTGGATGTCTCATGGCCTCTTCGAATAAAAAGCCGTGCCAGGTCTGGATCGGGCGGCGCTCTTTTACCATTTTGGGCGGTAAGCGGCGGACTTTTCGTGATCTTTATCATGAAAGCCTGGCGATGAGCTGGCCGAAATTCTTTCTGACCGTTGCCTCAATTTTTATCGCTACGAATTTTTTGTTTGCTTTCATCTATTGGCTCGGCGGCGATGTGATCGCGAATACGCAAGGCGGTTCGCTTGCGATGTTGTTTTTCTTTTCCGTTGAAGCGCTTTCAACGGTTGGCTTTGGCGATATGCATCCGGCCACCACCTATGGCCATCTCGTGGCTTCGATTGAGAACTTCTTTTGTTTGTTGTTTGTCGCGGTAACGACCGGTTTGATGATCACGCGCTTTGCACGTCCTCAGGCTCGTTTTATGTTTGCGCGTCATCCGGTGGTGACGATGATGGACGGCAAACCCACGCTGATGATTGGTGTCGCCAATGAGTGGCATAATGCGGTCTTGGACGCCTCCGCGCGTTTGTGGATTTTGGCCGAAGGTAAATCAAAAGAAGGCCATCGCTTTCGTCGCTTCGTCGAATTGAAATTGGAGCGCGTTGAAAATCTCGTCTTTTTTTGTCATGGTCGATCTTCCATGTGATTGACGAGGCATCGCCCTTGTATGAGTTACGTCAAGGCCGAGACGCATCGCTCTCGACTTTGATCCTCACAATTGCGGGTTATGACGAGAATATGGCGCAAGAGGTGAGGGCGCGGCACTGGTATGATGTGAAGGACATTCGTTGCGATCATCGTTATGCCGACTCTATTGAGTCGCATTCGGACGGTTCGACCATGCTGAATTATGATCGATTCCATGATCTTAAGCCCGATGGGCACGCCGCCACAAATTGACGGCACGGGGTGAGAAGAAAGGCTTAACGAGATGACCGATTATTTCAAATTCTATATCGATGGACAATGGGTCGATCCGGTGTCGCTTCATCCTTTCGACGTCATCAATCCGGCGAATGAAGAAGTCTGCGCGCGGATCGCGCTTGGGTCTACGAAAGATGTCGATCGCGCGGTAGCGGCTGCGCGTAAAGCCTTCCAGACCTTCTCCCAAACAACGCGTGAGGAGCGGCTTACGCTTTTGTCGCGTGTGCTTGAGGTCTATCAACGCCGCATCCAAGATGTGGCTGACGCAATGACACTCGAGATGGGCGCGCCGCGCGGTTTCGCAATGGAATGGCAAGCGGGCTCGGGCACCCCGCATTTTGAGTCAACGATTGAAGTTCTCAAAACTTATGAGTTTGAACGGTTGCAAGGCACAACTTTGATTATGCATGAAGGCATCGGCGTTGTGGGCATGATCACGCCGTGGAATTGGCCGATCAACCAAATCGTCTGCAAGGTAGCCCCCGCACTCGCCGCCGGCTGCACCATGGTGTTGAAGCCTTCAGAGATCGCGCCGCTCTCGGCGATCGTCTTTGCTGAAATCTTGCATGAAGCAGGCGTGCCGCAAGGCGTGTTCAATCTTGTGCAAGGTGATGGGCCCACAGTGGGTGCGGCGATTGCCGCGCATCCCGATATCGATATGGTGTCCTTCACCGGCTCAACACGCGGCGGTATTGCGGTTGCCAAAGCTGCGGCCGACACCGTGAAACGTGTCGCGCAAGAGCTCGGCGGCAATTCGGCCAATATCGTGCTTGATGATGTCGATTTTGAATCGGCTGTCACCAATGGCGTTGCAGGGTGCTATATCAATTCGGGCGAAAGTTGTGACTCGCCACAGCGTATGTTGGTGCCCCATCATCGTATGAATGAGGTGATGGCGATTGCGAAACGTGCCGCTGAATCATACGTGCTTGGCGATCCGAATGATCCCAAAACAACATTGGGTCCGCTGATTTCAAAAGCGCATTGGGAGAAGGTGCAAGGCCTCATCAAAATGGGCATTGAAGATGGCGCCACACTCGTGACCGGTGGTCTCGGTCTGCCCGATGGATTGACGCGCGGCTATTTCGCCAAGCCCACAATATTCGGCAATGTCACGCGTGATATGCGCATTGCGAAGAATGAAATCTTCGGCATGACTTTGATGATCATGGGCTATGGCTCGATTGATGAGGCGCTCGAGATTGCGCATGATACCGAATATGGACTTGCGGGCTATGTGCAATCAGCTGACATAGAGAAGGCGAGGGCGGTGGCGCGCCGTTTGCGTAATGGCGCCGTGCAGATTAATTACCCGGCCTTTGATCCTTTCTCGGCCTTTGGCGGCTATAAGCAATCAGGCAATGGCCGCGAATATGGCGCATTTGGTCTGCATGATTATCTCGAGACGAAATGTCTGATTGGGTATAAATGAGCGCGGTGGAGCATGCGGCGAAAAGGTGGTTTCCGGCTTTTAGCTAAGAGCATGCGACCACTAAAAGAATTGGATCATGTTATTATTTAACGGTTGCAGTAGGGTCTGAATAGCGCGGAGCAGAGATTATGACAGCAACGGTTTTCATTGACGGCGAAGCGGGCACAACGGGTCTTGGAATCCGCGAGCGTCTCGCGCATGTCAAAGGCATCGAGATCAAGAGTATCGATGCTGACAAGCGCAAAGATCCGAAAGCGCGTCAGGCTTTGATGGCGGAAGTCGATGCAGTCATTCTGTGTTTGCCTGATGATGCGGCGATTGAGGCTGTGAAGCTCGCTGATGACTTGGGCGCGAATGCGCCGCGCATTCTTGATGCCTCAACCGCGCATCGTGTCGTGCATGGATGGGTTTATGGCTTTGCCGAATTGCATCCGACCCAACGCAATATGATTGAAGGGGCGCATCGTGTTGCAAATCCGGGTTGCTATCCGACCGGCGCGATTGCGCTCATTCGTCCGCTTGTCGATGCGGGTTTCATCCTCCCGTCTTATCCAATTACTGTGAATGCCGTCTCAGGCTATTCGGGCGGCGGCAAATCCATGATTGAATCTTATGAAGCAGGCATCGCGCCGCATTTTGAACTTTATGGTTTGGGTCTTGGGCATAAACATCTGCCTGAATTGCAAAACTATTCTAATCTCGATCAACGTCCCATTTTTGTGCCGTCTGTCGGCAATCTCAAACAAGGCATGTTGGTAAGCGTGCCGCTTTATCTTGATCATCTTGAGGGCAAACCAAAAGCCAAAGATCTTCATGACGCTTACGTTGAACGTTATAAAGGTTGCGAGTATGTGCGCGTTGTAACCATGACAGATGCCTCAATGACATCAGGTCGGCTGGAAGCGGAGTCGCTCAACAACACCGATCTTTTGGAATTGCGCATCTATGCTAATGAGAGTGCACGTCAAGCGGTACTTGTTGCCAAGCTCGATAATCTCGGCAAAGGGGCGTCGGGGGCCGCGGTGCAGAATTTGAAGTTGATGTTAGGGTTGTAGTTTGCCTACCGCCTAATCCAACAAAAACTTCGCCAACTCCCGATGCTCGCCATGAATGCGGCGGACAGTGCCTGTGATTGAACGATAGACAATCGTTTCCGTTTCGATCACATCATTCTTTAAGCGCACGCCATGCATGAGCGCGCCATCGGTCACACCAGTGGCTGATACAATCACGTCGTCGGCTGCGAGTTCCGCCATATCATATTTACGTTTGGGATCTTTCACACCCATGCCGCGCGCGCGTTCAATTTTTGCGGGCGTGTCAAGAATAAGACGACCTTGCATCTGGCCGCCAACGCAACGAAGTGCGGCCGCGGCAAGAACACCTTCGGGCGCGCCCCCAATGCCGAGATAAATATCAATGCCGGTTTCTTGTTGCATCGCTGTGAAGATCACGCCAGCAACATCGCCGTCGGTGATGAGGCGAATGCTCGCGCCAGTCTTTCTTACCGCTGCGATCAAATCCGCGTGGCGCGGGCGATCCATGATCAGCGCGTTGATTTCATGCGGCTTCACGCCTTTGGCTTTGGCAAGCGCGTGGATATTGTCTTCAGGCGAAGCATCAAGATCGACGATGCCTTTTTTATAACCTGGGCCAATCGCGATCTTGTCCATGTAAACGTCAGGCGCATAGAGAAGCGAGCCCGCTTGCGCCATTGCCATCACCGCAATCGCGCCGGGCATGTCTTTGGCGCAGAGCGTCGTGCCTTCTAAAGGGTCAACCGCGATATCGACTTTCGGGCCCGTGCCATTGCCAACTTTTTCGCCGATGAAAAGCATCGGCGCTTCATCGCGCTCGCCTTCGCCAATCACGATTGTGCCATCAATCGGCAGCTTATTGAGTTCGCGCCGCATCGCGTCCACCGCCGCTTGGTCGGCCGCTTTCTCATCACCGCGCCCGCGTAAACGCGCGGCTGAAACCGCAGCGCGTTCGGTGACGCGCACCAATTCCATCGACAAAATGCGCTCAATGACCTCTTTCTGCGGAACGTGGATCTCGGTGTTCTGGGTCATCAAGCACTCCTAACCCTTATTTTTTTGGGCGACTCATCCCCGCTCTATGCGGATGAGTTGAGGCGGTTCCGCGATATGACCATCGGCCATCACCGCGTCAAGCGCTCGGCGGATCGCTTCTTCGGTTGTGGCATAGGTAATAAGAACAACGGGCACAGGTGTGCCCGCTTTTCCTGCAGGATCAGCGGCACGCGAAGCGGGTGGGCGCTTTTGCACAATGCTTTCAAGCGAAATCTGTTGTTCAGCCATGCGTGTGGCAATGCCTGCCGCTGCACCCGGTTTGTCGCGCACTGTGAGTCGAATATAATAGCCGCCTTCATGGCGTTGCATCGGCGCCTGGTCGGTTTGAGTCAAAGCTTTTGAGCTTACACCCAAAGGTGGCACATGAAGGCCGCGCGCGATATCAACAAGATCGGAAAGCACCGAGGATGCGGTGGCATTCCCCCCCGCACCGGGGCCCACAAGCGTTATCTCGCCGACAATATCGGCCATCACATTCACTGCATTCGTAACACCCATCACTTGCGCAATCGCCCAATGCTTCGGCACCATGGTGGGATGCACGCGTTGTTCAATGCCGGTTGATGTGCGCTCGGCCACGCCAAGCAATTTGATGCGATAGCCGAGTTCATCCGCCATCACAAGATCGAGCGGCTTGATCGACGCGATGCCTTCAACGTAAACCGCTTCAGAATCAATCTCGGTGCCAAAGGCAAGTGAGGTGAGAATGGAAAGCTTATGCGCGGTGTCAAAACCGCCGACATCAAAAGTCGGATCAGCTTCCGCATAACCTAAACGCTGCGCGTCTTTGAGGCAATCCTCGAAAGTGAGACCCTCAAGCTCCATGCGCGAGAGAATATAATTACAGGTGCCGTTCAAAATACCCGACACGCGCGTAACGTGATTGCCCGCAATTGACTCGCGCAATGTTTTCACAATCGGAATACCGCCCGCAACAGAGGCTTCAAAATTCAAAGCGACATTGTTTTTTTCTGCCAGCGCAACAAGGGGGCTGCCGTGTTTCGCCAGTAACGCTTTATTGGCGGTTACCACTGATTTGCCGCTGGCAAGAGCCGCTTCAACGGCCTCTTTCGCCGTACCATCCGCGCCACCAATCAATTCAACAACAACGTCAACGCGGTTGGAACGCGCAAGCGCCACTGGATCGTCAAACCATTCAAGGTCTTTAACATCGAACCCGCGATCGCGTGATTTGTCACGCGCAGAAACGGCGACAACAACAAGCGGGCGGCCCGTGCGGCTCGCGATGAAATTTGCGTTTTTTTGAAGCGAGCTGACAAGCGCTGCGCCCACAGTGCCAAGACCGATAATACCAATACAAAGAGGGGATGTCATTGAGAGTTCCAAAACTAAAACGGGTGATCAGCCTTTGGCCACCATCGGGACGACGTTGTGAAATATTTTGTCTGCAGTTTCAAGGAAGCGTCGGACATTACGCGCTGCTTGCCTTAGACGTTGCTCATTTTCAACAATCGCGATGCGTACATATTCATCGCCATGTTCACCAAAACCGATGCCGGGTGCCACCGCCACATCGGCCTTCTCGACCATAAGTTTCGAAAATTCGAGACTGCCCATGCTCGTGAACGGTTCGGGAATTTTGACCCACGCAAACATGGAAGCACCGGGTGGGTCAATCTCCCATCCGGCATTGCCAAAACTTTCAATTAAAGCATCGCGACGATTGCGATAGACGGCGCGCATCTCATGAATGCAGTCTTCAGGGCCATTGAGCGCGGCGGTTGCTGCCACTTGAATGGGCGTGAAAGCGCCATAATCAAGGTAAGATTTTACGCGTGCCAAAGCTGCGATAAGCTTGTTATTGCCGACCGCAAAGCCCATGCGCCATCCGGCCATTGAGAAGGTTTTCGACATCGAGGTGAATTCGACTGCGACATCGATCGCGCCTGGCACTTGAAGCACGGAAGGCGGCGGCGCGTGATCATCAAAATAGACTTCTGCATAAGCCAAATCGGACAGAAGAATAAGCTCATGCTTTTTCGCAAACGCCACAAGCTCGCGATAAAAATCAAGTGAGGCGATATAGGCTGTGGGGTTGGCTGGATAACAGGTCACAAGCGCAATCGGTTTTGGAATTGAATGCACCACCGCACGCGTGAGCGCGCGGAAAAACTCTTCATTCGGTTCAGCGGGTATCGAGCGGATCACACCGCCCGCCATCAGAAAGCCGAACGCATGGATCGGGTAGGACGGGTTCGGCACAAGCAAGACATCACCCGGCGCGGTGATCGCCTGCGCCATATTGGCGAAGCCTTCTTTCGAGCCGAGCGTCGCGATGACTTGTGTGTCAGGATTAAGCGTTACGCCAAAACGCCGCTCATAATAGGCCGCTTGCGCGCGCCTCAACCCCGGAATGCCGCGCGAGGATGAATAGCGGTCCGTCCGTGGTTTGCCGACGGTTTCGACAAGCTTTTCCATCACATGTTTGGGCGCAGGCAGATCGGGGTTGCCCATGCCAAGATCGATAATATCCGCGCCTCGCGCACGCGCCGCCGCCTTGATGCGGTTTACTTGTTCGAAAACATAGGGCGGAAGGCGCTGAATGCGATAAAATTCATTCATCGGAGGGCTCAGAGACGCGAGGGGACGACAGGCTCTAGCATGGGCCAGTATCGAATTCATGAGAAAATTAGATGCAAAATCTAAAGTTTTTCTGAAAATGAGATGGCTTAAGGCGTTTGTCCGCCTACGGCTTCGTTTTTAAGGCGCGCGGCTTCGAGTCGATCCTCGAGCGCTTTTAACTCTTCGGGCGTTAGTTTACGCGCGTTTTTCTTAGGTCCAGCCGGCGTGACCCCCACCGGCATATATTTCAAGTCTGTTGGACGGGTTTCTTTGACGAAATCGGCCGGTTCTTCGGCATTCGTGGCAAATCCCGCCCAGATCGCAAGGTCTTTAAAAGTGTTCCCGCTGCTTTTTCGCTCGCTCGCCGTGGTGGCGCAGCCCGAAAGAAGCAGCGCTGTGCCGAGGAAGAGTGAGGCAGCGCAGAAGCTGCGGATCTGCCAAGATTTTGTCATAACGTCCTTATACGACCAATTTACTGGCTCGACGAGCCTTGTTTCCGCGCTACAGTGAAGTCGTAAATCCGGCAAGGAAAACGTGAGTGACAGCGCGGGGGATCAGGGAATGACATCGGATAAGGCCAAACCGACTCCGGGCATCGTCCCCTCAACTTTCGCCGTGCCGAATTACCAGGCGCTCGCCAGCAATACTGCTCGGTTGATGGAAGAGCTTGGTCACGCAACAACCGCCTCACTAAAGCCTGTTGAAGAAGGGCGTGCCAAAGCCGGCATGTCAGAAGAAGTGAGTGATGTTGTCAAAACACTCGGGCAGGTGATTGAGAAAGTTGCGTCCGATCCGCAACGTCTAGTGATAGCGCAAACCGCGCTCACAAAGGGATTTCTCGATCTTTGGACAAATAATTTAAAAAAAATGCAAGGCGAAGCGGTAACGCCCATTGTTGAGCCGGAACCCACGGATAAACGTTTTCGCGATCCTGAATGGAATGACAATCCGGTTTTTGATTTTGTGAAACAAGCCTATCTCCTCACAACAAAATGGGCGGATGATCTTGTTCAACAGGCTGACGATATTGATCCGCATACAAAACACAAAGCGCAATTCTATGTGAAGCAATTATCAAGCGCTTTGGCGCCGACGAATTTCGTTGCCACTAATCCGGAACTCTTACGCACGACGCTTGAGCAGAATGGCGAAAATCTCGTACGCGGCATGAAGATGATGGTGGAGGATATCAAGGCCGGTAAGGGCACTTTGAAGCTCCGTCAAACTGTGCCTGGTGATTTTCAAGTTGGTGTCAATCTTGCGACCACGCGGGGTAAAGTTGTTTTCCGCAATGATCTCATCGAACTCATTCAATATACGCCAACCACCGAGACAGTGTTCAAACGCCCTCTGCTGATTGTGCCGCCTTGGATCAATAAATTTTATATTCTCGATCTCAACCCCGAGAAGAGCTTTATCCGCTGGGCCGTATCACAAGGGCTGACCATCTTTGTGATTTCATGGGTCAATCCCGATGAGCGGCAGGCTGAAAAGAGTTACGAAGATTATATGCGCGAGGGCATTTTTGCAGCTCTTGAGACAATTGAAAAAATTACAGGCGAAAAACAAGTGACCGCGATGGGTTATTGCGTCGGTGGTACTTTGTTGTCTGTTGCGCTCGCTTATATGGCGGCAACAAATGATAAACGCATCGCGAGTGCGACGCTGCTGACCACTCAAGTTGATTTTGAAAATGCCGGTGATCTCAAAGTTTTTGTTGATGAAGAGCAAGTTAAATCCATCGAAGAGAAAATGGATGTGCGTGGCTATCTTGAAGGGACGAGTATGGCGGCGGCCTTCAACATGCTCAGGCCCAATGATTTGATCTGGTCTTATGTCGTGAATGTCTATTTAAAGGGTGAAAATCCTTTCCCCTTCGATCTCTTGTTCTGGAATTCCGATTCAACGCGTATGCCGCGTGCAAATCATTCCTTCTATCTGCGCAATTGCTATCTCGACAATAAATTGTCGAAAGGAAAAATCACGCTCGGCAATGTCAAGCTTGATTTGAAACGCATATCGATCCCCGTTTATAATTTGGCTGCGAAGGAAGACCATATCGCTCCAGCAAAATCTGTTTTCGTCGGATCAAAATATTTCGGTGGCAATGTCACTTATGTGCTTGCTGGCTCAGGGCATATTGCGGGGGTCATCAATCCGGCTACGAAACCAAAATATCAATATTGGACCGGTGGAGCGCCAAAAGGTGAGTATGATGACTGGGTGGCATCCGCCCAAGAAACGCCCGGCACATGGTGGCTTCATTGGATCAAATGGATTGAAGAGCAAGCACCTGAGAAAGTGGATGCGCGAGTTCCCGGTGGCGATCACGGTACATTAGGTGATGCGCCGGGTGAGTTTGTGAAAGTCCGCGCGTAAAGTATTGTTGCGTTGTCTCGTTGCGTCATGCGTCCTAATTTTCTTTTTTTGTTCAATAATGTTTGGAGTCTATGATGACATCCTTGCCGTCTGATGCTGTCTTGCTGCCCATTGATATGCAATGCGGATTTGATCTTGCACCTTGGCCCAAGCGTTGGAACACCGCATACGATCAAAATGGTTTGGCTTTGCTCGATGCATGGCTTGCAAAAAATCGCCCTTTGATTCATGTGCGCCATGACAGTGTTGAAGAAGGCTCGACATTGCGTCCCGAGCATCCAGGCAATGCGCATCGTCCGGGCTTTGTGCCTTTGCCGAGTGAAGCGCTTATGACAAAAAGCGTCAACGCTGCCTTCATCGGAACCGATCTCGATTTGCGCCTTCGTCGCTTGGTTGCTGATACACTCGTCGTATTCGGCATCTCTACCGATATGTGCGTGTCCACAACCATACGCGTCCGCGCGAATATGGGTTTCAAAATGATCCTGGTTGAAGACGCGAGTGATTGTTTTGAATTGCCCAATGGCAAAGGCGGCACAATCCCCGCGCGTGCGATCCATGATGCACATATCGCGACGTTGCGGGTTGAATTCGCCCGCGTGATGACGACGGCGGAGGTTTTGGCTGCGCTTTGATCGCGGGATCGCGCGCTTGGCGTTCTGATTTTCCATTCAGCGCGATGCAAATCAGACCTAAATTTGCCGGGGCTTGCCTCTGGCCGCTGCCTTCGTCATGGTGCGCGGCAAGCTCCACTTGCTCTCGAATGAAACTAAGGAAATTCCGATGAAACTTGTCCGTTTTGGTGTCAAAGGCCATGAGAAGCCCGGTCTGGTCGATGCCTCAGGCGCGATCCGCGATCTTTCCTCGCACATTGCCGATGTGAATGGTGCGGTTCTGTCGTCCGACTCACTGGCAAAATTGAAGGCGCTTGACCCGGCGACTTTGCCCGCTGTTCCCCCCGGCACGCGGCTCGGCTCATGCGTGGCGCGTCCGGGCAATTTCATCGCCGTGGGTTTGAACTATGCCGACCACGCGGCGGAGTCGAATATGCCGGTGCCCGAGCAACCGATCCTGTTCAACAAGGCGCCGAATTGCGTGCAAGGTCCTGATGATGTGATCGTGATCCCAAAAGGCTCAGATAAGACTGATTGGGAAGTGGAACTCGCCATCGTCATCGGCAAGACCGCGCTTTATGTCGAAGAGAAAAACGCGCTTAATTATGTCGCTGGCTTTTGCGTGTGTAACGATATTTCCGAACGTGCTTTCCAGACCGAGCGTGGCGGTCAATGGATGAAAGGCAAGGGCTCGCCGACTTTCGGTCCGCTTGGCCCCTGGCTTGTCACGAAAGATGAAATCAAGGACGTTCAGAATTTGGATATGTTCCTCGATCTCAATGGCAAGCGCGTGCAGAATGGTTCAACGAAGACGATGGTTTTCGGTGTTGCGCATCTCGTCGCTTACATCTCGCAATTCATGCAGCTTGATCCGGGTGATGTGATCACCACCGGTACACCTCCGGGTGTCGGCATGGGCATGAAGCCGCCGGTCTATCTCAAAGCGGGCGACACGATGAAAGTCGGTATCGCTGGTCTTGGCGAGCAGTATCAAAAAGTGGAAGCCTATGAAGGCTGATAATTGAGATGAGGCGTCTGTGAAAACAGACGCCTTTCTTATCTTGCCTGAACAAGGATCGTATCGCGGCATGATCACGCGTCCTGTTTTCACGCATGAACGATCGGTATCTGACCGTGTGTGGCGATACCGTCTTGATGATCAAGGCGAAGCGCAGGCGCTCGCCATCCAACAAGAGCATGGTTTGTCGGATGCGCTTGCACTCATTCTTGCGGGGCGTGATGTTCGCTCATCCGATTTACCGGCCTATCTTGAACCGCGTTTGCGCGATTTGATGCCGGATCCGCTTCTTTTAAAAGACATGGACCTAGCCGCCGCGCGGCTAGCCGATGCGGTGATGCGGCGCGAGTCTGTTGCTATTTTTGGTGATTATGATGTCGATGGTGCATGTTCATCAGCGCTTCTTGCAGAATGGTTAGATCACTTCGCTTTAGAGCGCGCCATACATATTCCTGATCGTCTCGTTGAAGGTTACGGCCCCAACAAAGAAGCGATCACAACGCTCGCTCAATCGGGAGCGCGCCTTCTTGTGACGGTTGATTGCGGCACCACAAGCCATGACACGCTACAAGAAGCCAAACGTTTAGGCATGGATGTTGTTGTGCTTGATCACCATCAAGCACCCGTTGAATTGCCGCTTGTGGATGCGCTTGTGAATCCCAACAGACAAGATGATCTTTCGGGCCTCGGTCATCTTTGTGCCGCCGGTGTTGTCTTTATGACGATCATTGCGGCAACAAGAGTTTTGCGGGAGCGGAAATTTTTTAATGCCCATCTCAAAGAGCCTGATCTTCTCTCTTCACTTGATCTTGTCGCGCTTGCAACCATTGCCGATGTTGTGCCGCTTTACGGATTAAACCGCGCCTTTGTGCGCCAAGGACTTGCGATTGCGCGCTCGCGTGCCCGCATTGGGTTACGTGCTTTGGCTGATGTTGCGCGTCTTGACGGACCGATTACGCCGTTTCATCTGGGGTTTCTCATCGGTCCGCGCATCAATGCAGGCGGGCGAATTGGGGATGCGGCTCTCGGCGCGCGGCTTCTTCTCACACAAGATGAAGCGGAAGCCACAGCGATTGCTTCGCGTCTTGATCAATTAAACAAAGAGCGTCGCGAGATCGAGAAGCGCATGGTTGAAGAGGCTGAAGCCGAAGCGCTCGCGATGATCGGTCTTGATGAAGATGAAAATCGAAATGTTATTGTGACTTCATCGCCATCTTGGCATCCGGGCGTTGTGGGTCTTGTCGCGTCACGTTTGAAAGAACGATTTCGGCGTCCTTCATTTGCCATTGCGCTAGATGCATCGGGGCTGGGCACGGGATCAGGTCGATCATTGACAGGCGTTGATCTCGGCCGCACGGTTCGCGCTGCTGTTAATGAGGGGATCATCATCAAAGGTGGCGGTCATGCCATGGCGGCGGGTGTTACGATTCAGTCAGAGCGGATTGACTCGTTTCGTGAATTTCTTGAGGCGCGTCTTCACAATGATGTGAAAGCTTCACGCGCTGAAACGGCTTTGTTAATTGATGCGACACTCACTGCAGGGGGGGCTACAGCCGAACTTGTGGAACGGATTGAGAAGGCGGGCCCTTTTGGTTCTTCACATCCCGAACCGATGATGGCCTTTTCAAATCATCGTTTGGTTGATTCCGGTATTGTTGGCCAAGGCCATGTTCGCGCGCGCTTCAAATCAGGTGATGGCTCTATGATCGGCGCCATCGCGTTTCGAAGTGAAGACACGCCGATGGGCAAAGCATTGCTCTCCGGACGCGGTGAATCGTTTCATCTAGCAGGAACGCTGACCGTTGATCGCTATGGCGGCGGTGAGCGCGTTCAACTTCGTCTTGTTGATATCGCGCGCGTCAATTAAGCGTCTTTTTCTTTTCGCCCGACTTTTTGCTCGCGCCAGAAAATCAAGAGACCAGCAGCGATAATCAATGCAGAGCCCATGATCATCATTTGATCTGGCCAATCTCCAAAGATGATAATGCCAAAAATCACCGCCCAGATAATCTGCGTATATTGATAGGGCATGATTATGGCGGCAGGCGCGAGTTTGAGCGCTTTATTCACGGCGATATGGGCAAGCGTTGCCACAACACCGAGCATAAGCAACAAAACAAAATCACGTGGTGTGGGCGTAACCCAGCCGATGGGTGAAATCACGGCGCCGAGAAGAAGCGCGGCCATCGATTGCCACGTCACAAGCACGATGCCTTTCGTCCCACGCAAGTGACGTGTGATGATCATCATCAACGAGAAGAAGAGACAGCCTGAGAGAGCCACAAGCGCCGGCAGTGAAAAACTCGCGCTTGAAGGGCGCATCGCAATGATGACGCCGATGAAGCCGATGATAATGGCGATCACGCGCGGTGTATCAATTTTTTCACCCAGCAAAGGATAGGCAAGCGCCGTCACAAAAATTGGGGCGGCCATATAAAGTGTCACAATATCGGCGAGCGGAATATAAGAAACCGCCCAGTAAAAACACGCGACCTCACATGTGGTGAGAAAGATGCGCAGCAGATTGAGTTTTGGCGACGGCGGAAACAGAATGGTGTTTAAGCCCGCCTTCCAAAGCGAGCGGCTGAGCATCACAAGACCGGCTGCGCTGCGGATCAACAAGACCTGACCCACCGTGTAAGTCGCCACAAGCCATTTCCCCATCACATCATTGGCGACAAAGAGAAATATGCCCAGAATCATCAAACCGATGCCCGCCGGGATGTTTTGATGAAGTGGTGCTTCAGTCGCCTCGTCCCGCGCACTGTCGCCGAGATCCTCTCCCGTGCCGCTTGAGGGCTCTAGAAGCGGCGTATGCGGACGGGCTGTGTCCGAGGAGGAGGGGGGTGTTTGAGACATTTCTGGGGTTTTCGGCCTTTTTGAGAATGTCTTAGATAGAATTGACGCGGGAGCTGATCAATTTATGCCCTTCTGCCGTGTCACAGGCGGCTTGTCTAGCGCGTTATGATCGCCTATAAGCGCCCGTCTTCGCAAAGAAGCGCCCTTCGTCTAGCGGTCTAGGACGTCGCCCTTTCACGGCGAAAACACGGGTTCGAGTCCCGTAGGGCGCGCCAATGATTTCAAAGACTTAGTCCTTTTCGCGAAGAAAACATCAAATATTCGTCAAATAAGACCATTGGGGAAAACGGCACATCTCACAGGTCGTTCTCGTATGAGTATGGCTCAAGATAAAGTATAAGTAGCGGAACCATGTATCACGGACTGGTCGAAGTATTTTATGCCCTTACTCGATGAATACCATGTCGGCGATCCGTTCATAACCGTAGCAGCGGCGTCGAAGTTTATCGCGGCACACGCCCCGCCCGGGACCGACCGGGCCAAAGCCTACAACTCAAATTATTCGAAAATCGGTTACGCTCAGGCGAAAGGGTATTTGCCAAATAGTCGTGGGATGGACTCACATAAGTTCTTCGCATGGGCCGTTACCCAAGAGTGCTGGCAATATCTGAAAAATATAAAAGGGTTATCATTCTCGGCAAATGTAACCGTAACCGGTCTACAGGCAATTGCTGAAGTAGGGGACGGAACATCGGCGGTCCCTTTACCAGACGACCCTCTAGAATTGAAGGAACTTGCGCTCAGTTTGACCCAGCGGAAAGAACAAGCCGATCGTCAGAGGGCAAAAGATCTTGAAGAACTAAATCGATACAGGGAAGCCGCAAAGAACCGTTCAGCAGTTTGCGCCGAAAACGGCCGGATGGGCGGGGCTCAAAAAAATCGAGGTAGCCCCAAATTATAATCGCTGGAAGCTTGGCTTAGACCCATTCTAACCGGTCTATGTGCTGGCCATCGTCAACGAACCCCGAGGGGACAGGACAATGGCTATGAAAATTCTGAGACTTCCTGATGTACTTCAACGCTGCGGCTTGAGCCGTAGTTCGCTCTACGCTCAAATGGCAGAGGGCCAATTTCCTCAGTCTGTGAAGATCTCAACGAGATCTGTCGGCTGGGTTGAGAGTGATCTCGACGATTGGATCCAAGATCGAATCAGCCGAGCAAGCCCGTCTAATCATAACAATACAGTGGCGAAGGGAGACTCAAAATGAGCCGTCCCCGAAAAAATAGGTCGATGAGCCAACCTGACTACGGTCAGCCAATCTTCCGGGTGACCTCCTTTCAGAACAAGTTTCATTCTGAGGCGACAAACGTACTAAACTATACAGTAGAGAAGGCTGGGCTTGTCTTTACTCTACATCTAGAGGGTGAAAAGGACGGCGGCGCAATCGCACCAGCGACCTTTTTAGGGAGTAGAAAAAAGACGGAGATTAAAACCCGAACGGGTATAATTCTCGACGTCGAGCAGCAAGATGGTGATGCGAGTTTAGGCCCGAAACCGCCGTCAATGTCTGAGATGCGTACAAGGCTTGAGGAATTGGGCATTCAAGCGATCGGTTATACGACTTATTCCCATTGCCCGGGGGAGACGCGCTTTCGGATCGTTCTTCCATTGTCGAAAGTTGTACAGTTCCCAGACCCAAATAAAACAATAGGCGAGTATAATCGAAAATACGTAATCGATAAGCTTATTGTTGAAAAGGTTGCTCGGGATCTCGGTCTCTCAGACTGCATCGACCTGAGTAAATTGGGCGCTGAAGCGATCTTCTACACTCCAAGAGTGTCAAAAGAAAATATGCAGTTCGCTGAAACCTTCCAAACTGCGGGCAATCTGGTCGACTATGATACTTATGTTCCCGAGGCGACTGAAGAATATGATATCATCGAAGCCGAAAGAAACAAAAAAACGTCGAAGTCTGTTGATGCTGTTTTCAAACGCAACTTTGAAGAGGAGCCCAACTCAGTCTTTGATGCTTTGCGAGCTAAACTCGGTACGTTGAGCGACGTCCTTTCAAAATATGGCTATCGCTATGATCAAAGGTCAGATCGATTTTATCCCCAAGATGGCGATCCTGAGACGGCGGGTATCCTAATAAATCGGCGTGAAGATGGGGTCGAAAGACTCTATTGTTTTCATGCAAATGATCTTCTTAGCGCGGAAAAACAATTGTTTGGTCGAAAAGACCATGACGTCATTGATGTGGAGATTGGGAAGAGATGGGGAGCAGAAGCCTCATATAAGGATGGGCTAAAGACTTTATTGAAAGAGCATGGCCTCTCAGATGGCGATTACTCAAGTGACGGGGACAAAACTACGGTTGGCTCCTCTAATGACAATTTTAAAGAGCCTATAGATATTTTTTCTTCTACCTCAACCGTTCTATTCCCCATGGAAGCCCTAAACGACGAAGAGAGGGTCTATGTAACAAATGTAAGCACTAGCCTCGGTGTGGACACTGGGGCGGTTGCGATTGCAATGCTCGCAAATACATCCGCAGCTGTCGATGCAAGAACCCGAGTCATGTTTCGGGAAAACAGTAATTTTTCAGGCGGTAAAAATTTTTGGTTCGCACTGGTCGGCCTCCCTGCGACAAAAAAATCGCCCATTCTTGCCAAAACAAGGGGGCCTCTTCAAAAAATTCAAAATGAAGAGAACCTAAAGTATAAGAAGGCGATGGATCGTTATAAAGCCAAATCAATGCAAGAAAAGAAGACTGAGGATCCCCCTACTTGTAAGCTTTTTATGGCTCAAGACTCAACGATTGAGGCTCTTGCGCAGCATCTATCGAAGCAAGAGAGCGGGACGACGATCCATGTAGACGAACTTGAGACAATGTTTAATTCGATGGATCGATACAAAAAGAGTAGCAGCGATAAAGCTTATTATTTGACGGGCTATGAGGGTGGACCGGCAAATATACTTCGCGTTTCAAGCGGAATGACTGCTGTCCCAAATTTTTCATTCGGGGTTATTGGAGGCATTCAACCCGACGTCATCGTGAAACACCGTGGCGTGAATGATGGGCTTCTTCAGCGGTTTATCTACGTGAATCTTGAGCCCGGGCGATTGAGCCAAGACATTGATACGCGCAGAACTGATGAGATATTCGAAAAAAATATTCGGACGATAGCGGCTCGCGGCCCTTTGTTGTTGACCCTATCTAACGAGTCAAAGGCAATTATCTCGGAAATCGAGGAAGCGGGCCTGATGCTCGCTGAAGGTGGCGGACAATCCGGTTCTGATTTTGCTGGTTGGTCTATGAAGTCGCTGTCGCATTTTAGTCGGATATTGATCGCCCTTCATGCTTTGCGTAGTCCGTCAGCGGATATCCCCCATCATACAGTTGCTGCGGCACGAACAATTTTCTTTAATTATGTCGTTCCGCACGCCATGCAGTTCTTTAGTGCCGAAAATAGCACTTTGTTCCGCCGTGAGCAGGCAGCTGCCGATTACATCATATCAAAGCAGCTCGAACGGTTGGTGGCCAGTGATCTGACGGCAAATGTGCGTGAGTTTCGTAATGATCCCCATAATCGGACAGCCCTTGAAATTGTAACGCCTGTTGCTGAGAACCTCTGTAACTATGGGTGGCTCCTCCCGGAAGCCTCCGCCGCAAAACCTAAGAGCTGGATAGTCAATCCGCGCGTTCATGAAATCTACAAGGATCGTGCGGAGAAGGAGCGCCTTCGCAGGGAGTTTTGTCACAACCAGATACGCTCTTTAGGCCGAGCGGGGGGTATTTCCTGACATTCCTGATTGCGTGTGCGTAAGATAGTAAGTGTTTTTATTTCTTTCTCTATTCGTGCGCGCAATCAGGAATGTCAGGAATTTTGGTTTGTCCGCGTTTAGATCTTGTAGTCTGGTGGAAGTGTCCCATCGGCAACCATTAACGCGACTCTCTCCCGTAACGCAGCCCATATCTCACGATTGGATTGAGCCCTCTCACGATCAGCAGCAATTTGCGCATTAGTCCTACGACCATGCTTCAAATGAGCTTCAGAGACTCGCTGACGGCCCTCGATCGTTTTGGGGCCGGTAGACCTACCCCCATGAAGTTGACACCTCGTACGGCCTTTTAAAGCCGGTTTAAGGCAGGGTGTACCTCGACGCGTTTTTGCCCCGCATCTTTGCCCCGGCCAATCAGGCCCGAAC
>Ga0194123_10000255_pt1 | contig 105870 bp, 100 predicted proteins | sample TA2MahsurfametaG_5_FD_155479 | JGI IMG/M metagenome (GOLD analysis project Ga0194123, IMG submission 155479) | Freshwater microbial communities from Lake Tanganyika, Tanzania - TA2015023 Mahale A surface | ecosystem: Environmental > Aquatic > Freshwater > Lake | place: Tanzania: Lake... | reverse complement strand
TAAACTTGACATAGAAGAGCAAACTCCAGTTAAATTAATTAAAGTTGAAGTTCCTGAAACTAAACCTAAACCCACTTATACTCAGGAAAATAAAGTAGTTAAAATCAATATTATTAAAACAGACGTTGCAACGAATAACGATCAAGATATAAAAGAAGCCAAAATAATGACTAAAATCAATAATTTAGAATTAGAGAATAAACTTTTATCAAAAAAACTTGCTGAAATGACAACTGCATATGTCAATGTAAGTAATTATAATAAAAATCTTTTGATTGCTCTTTCTATGCGGAGGTAATCTATATATTAACATTTCATATACGAGATATTAATATATAATATAACAAATCTAAGAAATTTTGAGACTTGTCATACATATGCTAGATTATTAAATTGAAATTAAATTTTTTTATTGGAGATACAAAATTAATGATATAATTCAAATTATAGATCATAACATATTTTGTGAAACTAAAATGAAATTATTTGAAGATTATCCATAAATATATATATTACATTTGTACTCGTATAAAACCACCATCGTCTGTAGGAATATACGCAATACCATCAATTATTTGTAAACTATTTGAATGTTTTTTTAGTTGTGTATAAATATTAAATACACCTTGTATATTAGTATATCTTATTTGATCATCACGCATATGTCCAGAAAAATCACTATTAACATTTTGTCCATCATTTAAATGTAAGACATGATCTTGATATTCATCATTTGTAATTATATGAGTAATAATTTGTCTCTTTAAATTTAATAAATATGCTAATAAAATATAATAATCATCACTATCACCATAGGGAGATGCACATAGATCCGGTATTTTTAACAAGTCACGATGTTCTTTTAAATGTTTCGGATATATTACAACTAGAGGTTTTAAACCTACACTAGTCAAATGTCTAGTCATCTCAATTAAATCTTGTGGTTGTGTAGTTCCATTTCTTGAATGTAATATATTACCAGCATCAACAACAATATCATAATTTTTACTCATAATACATCTAACAAATTTATCTATTTCTGATTTATTTTTACAAAGCAACATAAGTTTATCAATATACATATCTATATTTATTAATGGTGTATAACGCAATTCAGGAACAGGATCAGTTGTTCTTGGTATATTTGCCTTAACAAATTTGCCTTCAAGTAAAGGTAATAAATAACTTAAACGATTCTCTACAATAAATTTTATATCATTTGAGTCAAGTAATTCAACATTAATTTTACTAAATAATATTATATTATCAGTAAACTTTTCTGGATGATTATATAAAATTAAACTTAGAAAATCTCTTTTCATAGTTAATCTAGGTATTAAAGAAGTAATTAATGGTTCATCTTTAGTTATAATTGCATATCGTAAAAATAAAGAAACAAGACCTTTCTGTGTGCAAGTATATGCTAATTCCATATTATGATCAATTATTTCTTTTACTTTAGAATAATCTTTAGCCTCTAATAAGTCATATATTGTTTTTTGTAATTCACGCGTAGGATCTTCCACTGCTCTGCTTGATCTAGGTCCTCTAGGCTGATCTGTTGATTTTTTTTTACTTTTTTGAAAACTCATTGTATATAATTATAATATATTTTATGTTAATCATTTTTTAATTGAAATGTTTCCGTTTTTTCTTTTATAAATTTTTCACATTCATTATAATTTCCAGTCATAAATATATTCATATTTTTTATTAATTCTTGCCTACATTCACTATTAGATAATATTTCTTTTATTAATCCAATTATTAATTTCCGTCTATCTTCATTACTAAAATTTTTACCATATGTAAATTCGCGATTTTTTAATTCTATATCAATAACTTGATATGTTTTCATTATCATTATTACTGTTTTTGTTTCATCCCAATCACCAAAAAATTCATCAATATAACTTCTTAATTTAGGATCACCCATAATAAGATCAATAAATTGAAAAAATCTATTATCTATTAAATTTTTTTTCCCTTGTCTTATTAAATATTTAGTGTTTTCTTGACTAAGAGATTTAGTAATATCCATAGAATATATATATATAATTATATTTTTTTATATAAAAATGTTAATACTCTAGAACAGACATAATACCAAAATGATCACTAGGCCATAATTCTATTTTATCACCCGTTTTTCGTGCACGACTTAACTCTTCTGTTTTTTTATACACGTAATTTTCTATAACTTCAGCTGTTTCTTCTTCAGTTAATCCAGTCATAGGAAGCATTCCCAAAATAGCGCAATCAATAGGTTTAAGTGATTTAACTAATATACCATCAAAACGAAACTGTTTTTCTATATATTTATTATTATATCGCATAAAATTAATTTGAGTGTCTTCAGTAAATCCAGGATTACTATGGATATCTGGAAATAAACTTCTATAACTATCTATAAATTCTATACTTTTTAAATATTCTAAATATTTTGTTTCAGGCCATTCAAGTATATTTCCATCAAGATTTAAATTGAAATCACCTGATATAATAATAGGTCTATCATTATATTTTTCAATAAACACTGTTAATGCTTTTAGTTGTTCATAACGACAACGACTATAATGTATTGCCACATGTTCTTGACCAGGTGAAAATTTTGAACCTGCTTGAAGATAACAATTAATGACAACAAGATTAGGAAATTCTAAAATATTTATATTATTATTAAAATCTAAATTTCCCTGTAAAAGATAATTTTGAAATAAACTTGCTTTCATCGTTTTACGAACAATAAATATATTTTCTAATGAACGATTAAATTTGGGAAGTGTTATACCAATATCAATGTGATCATCATAAAAATCATAATTGTCTCCTAATCTATTCTGTATAGTTTCAAATACTAGATTACTCACTTCTTGAAGACATATGATATCAATATCATATTCTAAGATATTATCACATATAATATTTAATCTCTTTGGAATTGACCAATTAGCGAATTGTGGTGTTATTTTCTTTGTTAATCCCCAAACATTCCATGAACATACCTTAAAATTTTTGGGCACGCTTGTTGAATTAAAATACTTATTATCTACAACTAAAGTTAAAGTTTGACATTCAGTGTGTAAATTAGATTTTTCATACGCATATTGCTTACCTAACTTAATTTGCTCTTCTGTCATACAATCACTGGGAAGCATATCATTACTCCGACTTATTTTTTCATTACAATTTTTTGGGTCACTCACGCATAATCCAAAATTTTCAGTATCAATTTTACATAGAAATGGATATTTTTTATTATCACAAGTTAAACCTTCCATATATATTATATAAATATATTTATTAAAAAATATAAATCTAATAATATATGGATAAATTACAAAATGAAAATAGACCTACATATGAAAATTTAGATGATTATATTACTAATATACAATGTAGTGATGATAAATCAATATTTACATTACAAGAAGAACTTCCAAAAAAGATTGTAGCAATAGGAGATATTCACGGAGATTTGGAAGCCCTTTTTAAAATATTATTAGACTCTTCTTTAATAGATATTTCTGGATCATGGGTAGCTATAGATACATTTTTAATTATTACAGGAGATATATTTGATAGAGGACGAAAATTAAATACAATGAAACAAAGAGCATCAATATTACCTTTTACTATAATTAATAGAAATGGTGAAACTGTTTTAATTAATAATGAAATAAGTCTAGAAGATACTGTATTTTCTTATGGAAATCCAGGTGATGAATTAGTTATAATTAAATTTTTGACAGATTTAAATGTTCAATGTAATAGACCTGAGTTTGGAAATAGTAGAGTAATACTATGTTGTGGTAATCATGAATATTGGTACAGTGACCCAATATGGCAGTCACGCGTAGATATAATTTATAATGATAACTACTTTCATCCTGATGATTTATCCGTTTTTGGTTCTAAAGAAAAAAGAAATCTTCTCTTGAATCCAGGTGGATTATTATCTCAAAAATTCGCGTGTATTCTAAAAGCTGTAGTTATTGTAGGTGATTTTATATTTATGCATGGTGGATTAAATATTGAATCATTATCAAATTATATTGAAAATATACACGATTTTGATGAAATAAATAAAATGTTAAAGAGACATTTTTTAGATGAAAGTTTACAAGATGATGATAAGATGATTTTATATAATATTTTTAATGATAGGAGTTTGGGACAAACTAAAAATATATCAAATTGTAAAAATTATAACGATTTTATAAGTAAAATTTTTGATAAACAAAATATTAATTTAATTATTGGACATACTCCCCAAAGATCATGTAATGCTAATAGTAAGATTATTCATAAGTTTAGTAAAATAATTAATGATGATGGAACAATTGAACCGTGTATAACAATACCTACAACTTGGTGTAATAATCAAGTATATAGAATAGATACTTTAATATCAAGAATGAATGGAAGCCTTGATTATAGAACGCCTAATATCGGAAATTTAAATAGTCTTATAATAGAACTAAATCAAGATGGCACAAAAAAAAATGTAGCTATTATGAATAGTTACATCTATCATACTACAGGATTATATTCTAAACCTTTAGAACAATAAATTTTAAAAATTGTTGTCAATATATTTACTGAACTCGCGTCTGATCCTATTACATTCAAACTCTCTACATCGTTTATAACGATCATGTAATTCATTTAATTTATTGATTATAATTATGTGTGAATTTATTGGTAATAAAATAGGACGATTTTCCATAAGTTTAACTGTAGCCACCCAATCCTTAGACATTTCTCTCGGTATTGTTTTATGAAATGTTGATATTTCTGGATCATAATGGATCAAATTATCATATATAAATTGCATCAATTGTTCGTCCGACTTTGAACAAAACCATATTTTTAATTTATCTTTATTAAAAATATGCGATTCACTAGTCATGTTTAAAAAATAAATTCATATTTATTTTTCAATTTTTTATTAAAATATAGAATAATGTGGATTATAAAATTCTTCTATAGAAATATTTTTACTATCTTCTTTTTTTGATATATTTTCTTTTTTACTTACAGATTCTGTGTTTTTTTTATATTGATCGTTACTAGACTGTTCTTGTTTCCATATAAATTTTTTTAATATATAATCAATAAATATAAATGTAATTAAAATAACAATCAACCAAGATACAAATTCTTTGATAAATTTTGACACATTATCGCTAGACAAACCAGTAAAACCAGCTGTTCCACTATTAAAAATAGAATAAAAAGATGGAAGTATTAAGTCTCCTACTAAAGAGCGTATCATAGTTCCTGTTGAAAACGCAATAGTGACAGCGCTCATTGTGCCTAAAATATTATTATTAAAAATAAATGATTTAAGGTCATTTCCAACAACATTTTTAATATCAATTACTTTAGTCAACATTAATATATTATAGATAATATAAAATAAATTAATATAAAATTATATTTAAAATAATACTATTTTTTTACAACATCTTCCCAAAATTGAACATCTGTAATTTTACCTAACATTACTACAGAATTACCTTCCATGATAGCAATACGACCCAAACCTTCGCAATTTTTAAATAAATCTACAACAAATGGTTGCTGTGGCTCAAATACTATCTCAGCCATTTCATTTGCTTTTATGCAGTTAGGTTCTTCCACCTTTTTCATTCCAGTCTCTTTGCCCATCTTCCATTTAATTTCAGTAAGACGAACAGCACTATGAGCAGTTCTTACACAGCCTATAGGTGTATATCCTTTTTTCAATTCACCTGGATGATCCAACACTTGAACTTGCGCAGTAAAAAATTTAGCACGCTTTAAAGTAAGATCTTTCTTTAAAACCATAATATCACCACTTCTTGGCATATTCAATTTATCTAGACCCTTAATATTAAATCCACAATTATCACCTGGACCTGCCATTTCAATATTTTTATGATGCATTTCTATAGTAAAAATTTTACCACCACAAGGATTACTAGTTGTGTTAGTTGGTAAAAATACTACTTCATCACCAGGAGACACTTTACCCTGCTCTACACGACCTGTTATTACATCACCTACACCTTTAATTTTATATACACCTGAAATAGGAGATCTAAGTGGGGTATCCAAAATACGATTAGGTAATGCCACAAAATCATTTAGAGCATCAACTACTGTTACACAATTTACCTTATCACCATTAGTAGAAACAACTTCAACACCAGACCACCAGGGCATTCTGTCTGATTTTTTTATAAGATTATCACCATGGAAACCAGATATAGGAATAAAAGGAATAGTTGAAGTAATTGTATCTTTTTTATATCCAACTTTAGACAACATATCAATCATTTCATTACGCACTTCTTCATAACGCTCCTTTGAAAAATTAACAGTATTTTCATCCATTTTATTTATACACACTATAATTTGCTTAACACCCAATAAATTTAAAAGCCTTGCGTGTTGACGTGTTTGTCCCTGAACTTCTCCAGATTTGTGATCTCCTTTAGCAATAGCAGTTGCGAAATTACCATCAGCTGGAACCATTAATAGAGAAACATCTACTTGACTAGCACCAGAAATCATATTCCTAATAAAGTCCCTGTGTCCTGGACAATCAACTATAGTATAATGGTATCTCTCTGTATAAAATTCCTTTGTAGTACAAGAAATAGTAATACCACGTTCTTGCTCTTCTTTTTGATTATCCATGTAAAAAGCAAAAGCAAAACTATCTTTACCTAATTCATGAGCTCGTTGTTTAAGTTTTTCCATCTCACGCTCATTAATACCACCTAATTCATAAATAAGACGTCCTGTGGTAGTGCTTTTTCCACTATCTACATGACCAACTACTGAAACTGAAATATGTTGTTTTTCTAAAGACATATAATCTTAATGTTTTATTATAAGCAATAAATCTTTATATATAAATAATATTGATATATATTACATATATGATGGGAACTTCTAGCTCAAAAACGATTGATTTTCATAAAAATTTATATATAATATTTGATTTATATCAAGATGTAAATTACAAAACATCTAAAGAAACTATTGCTGTTGAAAAAAATATATACTATAAAAAATATATTAAAAAAAAAATAATAGAATGTTTTAAAAAAATTACAAATACAAAAATAATAATTCCAGATAGTAGATTTGTCATTCAATTTAAAATAGATGAAAAAGAAAATATAATATTTTACGAAATTAATATGCAAATAGAATTTGATCAAATTCAAGAAAATAAAAATATAGAAATGCCCTTGGTATCTTCATTGATGTCAAATATTATTATTGAAAATCTACATACACATAATATAACATTTGAGTTATTAGAAAAGACTATATTAAATGTATTTATGTTAGATATAGTTAATAAGAAAAAAATTAAAACAGATAATGAAAATTATATCTATTTAAATTATGATTCTATAAAAAATATATCAATATATCAAAAATAATTTTGAATAATATTATCTATGATATTATCTCCATATTTTGATTGAGGTTGAAAATCTATATCTAAACGACACAAAGGACATTTATAATTATTTTTTTTTATCCATGTATGTAGACACTCAATGTGGAAATCGTGAAGACATTTTAATAAGACTGTCTCATTTTTTTTTTCTTGACAATATTCTTCACAACAAATACTACACTTTGTTGAAATATCTCTTTCACAATAACTTTTTATATCTTTATAATTTTTAAATATCAAGTTATTTTGATCAGATACATATGTAAAACCTTGATTAATCATTTGATCATAATTTTGATTTATGTCTATTAATAAAGATATGTTTTGTTTATTATCACTTATAAAATTAATCAAACTAAATTTTTTATGTATTGCGTCAGTTATTGATTTAGTAATAGTATCACAAATATCATAATTTTTAGAAAAAGACTGTTTAATATTAGATATATTACCATTTATATCTATTGCTAAATTATCACAAGTAAAATAGATTTGAGGTATATAATTTTTAGCATTATTATCTATCCACTTTAAGATATATCGTATATCTGAATATATTTCTAATTTAATAGCAATATCATTTATAGAAAGCAGTATAGTATGAAATTTATAATTTAAATTGTAATCTATACATTTTATAATATCTGTTATTTGTAAAATATTAATAAATTCAGTAGTTATCCAATCTTTATTTATAAATAAATTCACATGGGTATATTTTTCATTTCTTAATTTACTTCCTACACATTTACCAAATGCTTTTATTATATTATCTGTATTATTATGTGATGTATTTTTTTCTAAAATATATTTTATTATTTTAAAAATATAAATTAATGGATCTTTATTAGAATTCATATCATTTAATAAAATAATATAAATTGATTTTATATAAAAATCAATTTACTTATATAAAAGATTGTTCATTATTATATTTTAGCTAGTACTACTACCGGTAGTCTTCCGTTTACTGTCTCACTTCTAGGCAAGAAATTAATCCTGTAACATACGAATCAACTTTTGAACTGCAGAGTAAATATTGCATTATAAACCTATTATGAGTTCCAAACATTTAAAGCAGAAAAAAACTGCTGGACTGTTACTCCAAGAAGTGATGTTGCATTGGTTGGCCTCATCAAATTTTGTGGCTGTCAAACCCTGACGGCGGAAAAGGGGACCAACAAAAAAGTTTTTTGAACTGTCAAAATGGTCTGTAAAATGTCTTGCGTTTGGATTTGGTTCAAAAGTATGTTACGCCAAGAAGAGATTATGATTTGAGGGGACCAGCAGCAGCTAGCTGATGAGGACGTCGGCGGCGTCTGCAACAGCCAACTGGCGCGTTAGCCCCCTAGCATCGCAAAAGCTGCATTTTTTTCAATAATAAACTGTGTGTGGCGGTGCGGTGTTAGAGGTATTAGGGATGTAGTCAGGCGCTGTGGCCTCAGGATGTATGGAGTGAAAAAGAACAGGGGGTGGGGGTGGGGGTCTGCCTTGAATCTCGGCAAGTCGCTTCTGTTGAAGGTATTGCTGATGATGCCGGAAGAGCCGCTCCTGATCAGTCATTGTGTAGAACGGTTTAGTGGAGAAGGATGCTTTTTTATTTTTACGAGGTGCAGCGCGCGGCCATTGCGCTGCCGCAGGGGCGGGAGATTCAGCTGCCGCGGTCGCACTGATTTTAGGACGAAATAATGGATGAGAATCTTTTAAATTGTCTGTTAATTCATCATTTTTATTTAATTTGATAACTATTTCAGATATTAATGCTGATAATTTCTTCTTTTCAACTTCCAAAGTGTAATATCTTTCTTCTAATTTTTCTTGTTCTTCTCGTGTGAATGTGTCCCATTTTTTTTTAAATAATCTATTATTTTCATTATTGTTATCATTGAATTGTGATATAAGATTATCCAATTCTTCTATTCTTTCATTTTTTGAGTCAGCGACAATATACATAATTTTATTCATAAATAAATCTTTAAAAACATTTGCGATTGAATTTTGTAACCTTTCTAAGTTCCTTGATATTTCATCAGATGTATAACCTTTTAAAACTAATTTTTCTTCAGTATAACTTGATTGAAGATATTTGTATAATTCATATGCCTCACATAATAAACTCAAAGCAGTTCTATATTTTTCTATTGCTGATTCGGGATTTTCAGTAATAAGATTTGCACGAAATACAAATACTTCTGGCACGCTCAAATTCCATGCTTTATCTAAATATGCTTCCTTTGCCATAAAAGGAGATGAATATCCCTTCCAAGATATTAGTTCATGAGGAAGTTGTGAGTATAAGTAACATGCTTTCCCATGATCTAAATCTGCTGCTATTTTTAAAAATTCTGCAACTTCACTAGGACGCATGTCATATGTTAAATCATCTTCATCTACTTTGGCAAGCTCATAAACTAAAAATGCAGCATTCTTTGTAAGTTCATCTGAATTTTCAATACAAGGATAGGGATTAACTGCATTTTTTAGTTTTTCAATAGCATTAAAAAGTAGTTTCTGCGCTCTATTTACAACTTGTTCATACCTTTCAGGTTCGCTCTCATCATCAATTTCATAATATAGTTCATATTCTTTTAAAAAATCTTGATAGAGTTTATAACCCTTATTATATAATGTTTCTTGATGAGAATCAGCGTGAGGTGTTCCCCCATATATTTTTTTTTTAGTAATACTTCGTTTACGATTAATTTTTTTTAATGAATTTTTGAGCATGTTTTATATATATAATATTTATAAAAAATAATGAAATTTCTCTATACTAATTAATTTTATTTTTAGATAATGATATTACATAAATAAAGTTATATTTTTTATATTATCATTCCAATTACTAAATTTGTTTTTAGATCTCTTATTTTTTTATTAGATACATTTACATATCCATCATCCCAGCCAGAGATCAATTTTAAATCATCAATTACTTTATCAGCATAGTAATCGTGTGCTAATACAGTATTTACCTTTTCTCTATGTCCTAAGGCAACACACTCAAACCCATTCACGGTAAACCATGGGTAGTCATCTTCTTCCATCACTAGATTGTATACAAATTCAGGATTTTCTGATGTAAAATAATTAGTTTTAGATTTTTTTGAAAATTCTACGACATCATTTGGAAAAGTAGGGTCACCTCTAAAAACACTTGGTGTTTTTACTGGATGCCATTTTGTAATTTTAAGAGGTAATATATCTGGTTCGTCATTTAAACATAAAACTGCATATTCAGTTATCTCATTATTTGTAGAGTAACGCACTAAACATCGCACTCTGCTTAATCCTTGAGAATGTATTACTATATCACCGCGTCTAATATCGCATATATATTTTCTACCACATAATACATCTACTTCACAATTACCATCAAGGCATCCTCCATAAAAGTTTCTAGTTAAATTAACTTGAGACATAGGAACATATGCTTGTCTAGTATATGGCTTTATAGAAGGTTCTGGTGTAGGAATAGTAACAAAAACCATATCTGCCTTGTCTCTTATACTTATAAAACTATCTCCACTATAATGTGAAAGACTCGGTGTTTTATAATTACTGGTTTCTTCTAATTCGTGAGCTCTAAGAACTGATAGAGCATAATGTTTGCCCCATTTTTTAAACCAATCAGGCCTTGAAAATGATTTAGTAATCTGTCCTTCATCTGCATTAGATGATTCAAAATCGCGTATCATATAATCAATTTTACTATTTTCTGGACACAATCTTTTAGCATATCGTAATTTAGTTAATAATTCTGAAATCTGGAGCTGTTTATTTTCAAAACTTCTAATATTTGAAGATAAATCAACAGAATTAGTTAAATGATTTATAAAATGATTACGGCATTCTTCAACAATTACTGATTCAATATTAAATTCACCATTCATACTTTCAAATTTACATAATATTTCTTTGCTTGATATAATTTTTAATGTAATTGTAAAATTAGTTTGTAATTCATTTAATTTAATTTCATATAATACATTTTTTGATTGGTCTTTATGTAAATTATGTAATGTTATATTTTTATTATTTTTAATAGTGCAACCTATACACTCTACAACTTCAACTTTTACTTTAGATAATTGAATATTGGTAATGTTTGCTATGTAATTTGAAAATACTGTTCCTATCATAGAACAGTCTGGAATAAATGAATACATACCATTACCTATTTTTGCTATTTTGCTAAATAAAATGCTATCAGCGTCGTATCCGAATAGAAATGTAGAAAATGTATTTGTACTTGTTTTCATTTTTCTAGTTATTACTTCTAAAATATTATTTTTATCATCTGTTGGTTCTCCATCAGACAAAAGCATAATGTGTCTTGTTGCCGGAGCGACACTTTTATCCGATTCTTTAAAACTATGGAAAATTGCATCAGCAATATTCGTTCCACCTCCGGGTTTAATATTATTAATTTTTTCAATTGCTGTTTTTTTACCTAAATCAGTCATAATAGTAAGAGGAAGTAATGTAATTGGTTCATTACTATAACTTATAATTGACAATTTAGAATTATCATTTAACATTTCACATACAGCCCTAGCAGCATGACATACTAGATCACACCTACTAAACGAAAATCCAGTTTCATTACCTAAATCATCTGTATTTAGCATTGCCGCACTTCCCATAGAACCAGAAACATCTAATACTAATGTTAATTCTAAATTAATAATTGGTAATTTATTATCAGGTGTTAAACTTAATAAACAATTATAATTATATTGATCTATGCAGCGAATTCCTTGATTAATATTAATATCTTTTTGCGTTTCTACAGTATCTGCAGTTAATAATCCAGAAACTTTAGTTAATAAAGTGTTTAAAATGGTAGACATTTTCTTTTTTTTAAATTATACATATAAAATACATTTCAATTTTTTTTTAATCAAATAATTCAATGTATAAATAATCTCAAATTATAGAAAAATTATTAATAAAATATCTATTATTTATATATGGACGCCGGTTTATTAATTGAAATTGATAAAGAATTTAATCCTATTTATGGATGTATGAATGAAACTACTATAAGACAATTTATAAATGTATTTTTTATAAATGACCACAATTTAGAATTTTTAAACACTAATAAGGATGATATAAATGATATAATATTAAATAGTAATTATTTAACTGATAATATTCATTTTTTGTTTGGAGATAATGATGCAAATGAATTGATAATACAAAATTTACCAAAAGAATACATACATAAAATTTTTAGTGTTTTTGAAATAGATGAAAATGAAATAGTAAGAAATTTACAAGATAGACCTGTATATGATGATGAATTTTATCCTTTTGAAAATGATTTTCAACAAATTCAAGTTGGCACAGGTATATCATCAGTTATAATAATTATTATACTAGCAATAATAGGTGCTATATTAATGAAAATATTTGGCAGTAACAAAATTTTAGGAAAATTACCCTATGGAGATAAAATAGAATCATTTCATGAATTAATCAAAAATGATAAATTATGTATATTAATTATAAATTTAGGTAAACAATATCAACAAAAAATATTAAAAATAAATGTTAATCCTAATTATTATACGATGTATTTATCTGAATTAGATATGTATAATAAATTAAGAGCTAACTCTAAAGCGAATGTAGCAGAATTTACTGATGCTAAAATTATTACTACGAATCATAATCATGACGCAATAATCTCGTTTGATAATAAAAACTTTACATTTAAACTAACTGATTTAGCAGATATATCTGCTATTGAAAAGTCATGGAAATCTGAATATAAAAATAAAATGCCTATAAGATTTGTTTATTTATCAGGTAATTATTATGAAAATATTATAGATTTTTGGGAATTAATAACAAAATATAAAGCAACTTCAAGTAATATTAATTTTTGCGTATTTGATATTCTTCGTAATATAGAAACAGCGTATAATGACATAGGTTTTATTCACGGAGATTTGAAAATAGATAATGTATTAGTAGACACAAGTTCTAATTATAAAAAGGTCAATAAGACTTTAATTTTTGATTTAGATTTTTCTTATTGTTTTGGAAAACCTAATATTACATCAATATACCTTAATGTTGATTACGATTATATGATAAATAGTTATTTACAAGCACCTGAATTCAGTAGCACTGGAAATCAAAATAGATTTACTAGAGATTTTCTACACTTTTTTGACCTATATTTTTTTTCTATATCATTGCAGTCTAAAATAACAGCATCAAATTTATCAAATTTATTAAATGAGATACGAGATTTATGCTCTAATCAATCATCAACAATTCCAAATTCTTTCAAATATTTTCATATTATTTCTTTATTAATAAAAAGCTATGATATATCTAAAAAAAGTTATGACAATAAATACTTACAATATAATTCTATTATTTTAAATTATAATAAATTTATTAATTCTGCCGCATATAAAACATTAGCTCCTTTTGAAATACAAATATTTGATAATATTCAAATAATTTTTGACGAACAGTCTGTTAATATAAATTAGAATTTATAAAATAAAAGAATAATAACTTATATATGGAACTAAATTTATGTGATTATTATACAGATTTATTTGAAAGTTTTAAATATAATAAAGAAGCTATAGATGAACAGGTATCACGAGATTTACCTAGAATGAATTTATATATAAATGGTGCAAAAATAAAATCTAAAGATATATTTTATTCTATCATTCATCATTTACCCTATAATTCTATGTATAAAAGACTGATATGGATAATTCCTACACAAGTATCTATGTTTTTATTTTATAATCACCTAAATAATATTTATATGAAACAAAAATATTTAGTTGCCGAAATACCTGAAGGAGATAAATATTCAAACGGTTTTTTTGTATATATAGATACTATAAACAATAAAAATATAAGTATAAATTTAAAAAAAAATTTTAGATTACTGTATTCAAAATTTAATAAAGAAATACAAACAGTTGGATATATATTTTGTGATATATCTATTCCACTTAAAGCTTATTCTAAGGTAACTATGAAATATACAGAATATAAAATTTAATATAAATAATATATGGGAAAGTTTATATTTGATAAATATTCAATACTTCATTTTTCAGTGGGTGTAATCTGGCGTTATTTAGAATTAAACTTTATCAGTCTAATTATTATTCATACTATTTTTGAAATAGTAGAAAATAGTAAACCTGGAATGTTTATTATAAACAACTATTTTAAATTATGGCCAGGTGGAAAACCTACCCCAGATACGATAATAAATAGTATAAGTGATATTATAGTTAGTGTATTAGGTTGGATAATTGCTGATAGATTTATTACATTTAAAAATTATGGTTGGTTTTTTTCAATAGTAATTTTAATATATTTTTGGTTATTAGAACATGATTATAATATAAAAAACAAAATAGTATAAATATATTATATGGGTCATATTAACGACGCTCAAGTGGGAGTAAGTGTTAGTTTACCATTTAAATTTGAGAATATACATTTAATAATTAGTTTGCTAGACTTACCCTATTTTCATATTTATGTTTCAGGTTTATCTGAAAATCCAGATGAAATAATAGAATATGATACAGATATGCTTGATGAACTATCTATAATAGAAAATATAGACGATTTCAAAGCTAAATATAAAGAATTAAATATTAATAAAGATTTAATATTTCATTTTATATATGTTTGCACAAGTATTTATGCCAAAAACGTGAGATATAGGTCTACATGTTGTTTATTTAATGATTTATCTACACCTCAAGATTATATAAATAATATACAAAAAGGTGTAGAACTTTTCAAAATAGCAAATGTTCCAGACGAATATATTAAGATTGGAAATACAATTTACATTGAATAATTATTATTAAAATCATTAACAATAATCTCTTTTTCGAATATTTTTGCTAATATTATTTTCTTTAATGTAATAGGTATTAATTCAATATCAAATTTTATAGATAATAAACCAGTTAATCTAAATTCTATTAAATTGATTGGTAATTTATCTAAAACTATGTTGTCCATTTTATGATTTAAAGAAACTAGACTATAGTTTAATTCTAAATACTTTAAATTAATATTAGATATCATATCTAGTTGTTTTAGATTTATTGAGTTTAAGTGTAACAGAGATAAATGTGTTAAATTGTAGAAATTTTTTATTGGATATATATAATTACTTTTAAATTGAATACTTGTTAAATTAGGTAAACTATTTATACAATCAATAGATTTATTATAATTATGAAATATAATTAAATTTAAGTTATATAGACTTGTTAAATAAGATATATCTTGATTAAAATTATATCCTAATTCTAGATGAGTAATTGACTTAAATCTTGTTATAAAATCAATAGATTGATTGTAATTAGAAGGTAATACTAATTTTATACAATTATTTCTCCATTCATTTATTTTTGGTTTAATACTAAATAAGTCATAATCCCCTAAAAAGGTTTTATTTAACGATAATAAAGTTAAATTTGGTAATGAACAAAGAGTCATTAAAGGTTTATTAAATTTATGCCCTAACACTAATTTTGTAAGTTTACTTAGTTTATCTAAATTTTCTATATTCCCATTAAAACGAAAACCAAAGTCTATTTCTGTTAAATTTGTCAATTTATATATAAAATCTATATTATGCTCTTCATCATCAGGAAACATATCACGCGATAAATGTAATGTTTTGAGACACGTTAAATTACTTATAATACCAGCACATCCAGTAAACCGTTCACTTAGTTGCAATATTTCTAATTTTTTTAAATGTGTTAAATATGAAATATCTTTATCAAAAAAATATCCAAAATGAAGTCTAGTTAGATTTGAACAATATGAGATATTTGAGATACTATTATTAAATTTATGACTTAACATAAGACTTTTTAATTTAGTTTGATTTTTTAGAAATTCTAAATTATTATTATAAATATCATTCATTTTTATAGATGTGACATTTTTTGGAATTGTTATATTATCTTCATTAAATAAATCATCAAATGTAATTTCATTTTTTTTTAAATATATTATATGATTATTAGTATTAAAAAAACAATTCATTATATCTAATATGACATTTATAAAATTTTAAGTGTATATTTATTATCTTTGATGACCATTATCATTAAATCTGATTTCATAACAACTTTTATTTTTAATAAATTTTTACAATTCATAAATTGAATTCTAGAAATAAATTGATTTATAGAGGATTTACTAGGCTTTGATATTGATAACTTATAATGACAAAGACGTTCAAAAATAATATTCCAACCTAAAAAGTCTAAATTAGATTCAATTGCCAGTGTTATATCTATTTCTCGTAATATATCATTGTAGCTATCTATTATTGGTTTATATAAGATTAATTCTATTATTTTACACTGTTTTTCAATTATGTCAGCAAATTCTATTATTTTATTATCAACACAGTTTCCAAATTGCAAATGTGTAGATTTATAAAAACTATCTCTAAATTTGCCTCTATTACTCCAACTAGGTGTAGTATTTTTAAGATATGGAACTTTTAATAACTTGGATATTTTATAAATATCTTTTTTTTCAATATCTAAAAAAGGTCTTTTTATTAATACACCCATTTGTGTATCATATATTGACATTTTTTTTAAATTGTCAATATGTTTACAATTAGCAATATTAGTCCAAATATTCTCAATTATATCATCGATTATGTGTCCCAGATAAATAACTGCTTGACCAAAATATTCATAAACACTAAATCTTAAAAATCGTGTCATTGTTTCGTAAAATTCACGACTTACATTTTTTCTTCTTATTTTTTCAATGTTATATATAAATAACTTTACATTTAACTTTTTACAATAGTTTATTATGAAATTGCATTCATCCATTGCGACATCTCTATTACCATAATTAATATGAACTGCTTCTACATCTTTTAATCCTAACAATTTCAATAACATTAACATTACCATAGAGTCCACTCCACCGCTTAAACTTACAATAATTTTTTTATCATTATATTTATTAGGTAATAATTGTAATATTCTTTCTTCTATTTCTTTAAATTTACTGACACATATATCATAGTAATTATTATAAATATATTCAATTGGATAATAATCACATATTTTTTCACTATTATAAACATTAATTAATGGGTCATAATTGCTTACTATTATTTTATCCCATACTTTTGTTTTAATATAACATTTTTTATAAGTATCCTCATAAAAATGTAATAAGTTGGTAAAAAGTATTAGACTACGACCATTTAACCATTTTTCGCATATTTCCAATGCTAATTCTAAATATCCTGTATGCTTTAAAACCATACAACTAAATAATATTTCTATTTCATCTGAGTCTTGTTGTATTATTTCAATATTATCAATTACAATTTTATAAGCAATCAATCTATTTTGTATTACCATTTCTTCCGAAATAGAATTATTATAACGACTAAAATGACGAGAAAATTGATCAAGAAAAATTATTTTTCCAAATATGTTTTCGTTAGTTATATCATAATTGAAAAAATGATTATAAATTGTTTGATCAGCCAGATATTTTTGTTTATCATTTACAGGTATCCAAAATTGATTGTTTTTTTTCCAAAAATCTATTATTGTATTGGTCATATGTTGCTATTCAAAAAAAAATGCATATACATTCAATTTTTTATAAATATTTCTTACAAGTTGATTTTGTATCGTAAAATATAAATACTTTAATAATATGGTATTTAAAAAAAATGTAAAAGCAGTGTCTATGAATTATTTACCTATTATTATTTCTTTTAATTCATAAAAATAATCAATAAAACTTTTTTCTGATTGAGGTATATCACTATTATATAAAGGAAGTATCATTTTCTTTTCTCGCTTAAAAAAAGATAACATTATATTATAATTAATCACTATTTTTTATTATTAAATATTTAAAGATAAATATATTATTTATATATAGATTATGGTTGAACACGCAAAAATTGATAGTGATGATTATTATGAAGTATTGGGTTTAAAAAAGGGCTGTTCTGATAGTGAAATAAGACAAAATTATAAAAAATTAGCTTTAAAATTTCATCCAGATAGAAATCCAGATAATAAAGAGAAATCTGAAATAAATTTTAAAAAAATAAGTGAAGCATATGAAGTTCTATCAGATGAACAAAAAAAACGAGTATATGATCAAGTAGGTAAACAAGGTTTACAAGGTGGTGGAGGTGGAGGTGGATTTAATCCATTTGATATATTCAATAATATGTTTGGAGGGGGTCATGGACCAGAAGATTTTATGGGAGGTTTTGGTGGATTTAATCAACAAAGACAGAGACAAAAAGAGCAATCGGTTGTTAATGTTAATATTAAATTAGAAGATGTTCTTAGAGGTTATAAACAGAAACATAAACTTACAATTGTATCTACATGTGGTGTATGTTCAGGAATGGGTAGTGGTGAAGTTGTTATTTGTCCTAAATGTAATGGTAGAGGCGCTATCACACGCGTTCAACAAATAGGACCAGGAATGATTACACAAACGCGTTCAACTTGTGATGAATGTGGTGGTAACGGAAAGCGTGGAAAACCTGGTTCAGTCTGCGTAGCTTGCAATGGATCTCGCAAAAAGGAGCGAGTTGAAAATGTTCTTGTTGAATTTCCACCTGGAGTTGAGACTAAAAATGCTATACCACTTGAATTCGATGAGATAACATATATTTTTGTCGCTCAAGTTGAAGCACACCCATATTTTAAAAGAGATGGAAGTAACCTAGTTTATATGAAAGATATAAATTTATGTGAAGCTTTATGTGGTATAGAATTTCCTTTAAGACTAATTGATGGAACTGAAACAATTATTAAAACAGATGAAAATTTAGTTATAAAACCTGAAAATGTTTATGTTTTAAAATCACAAGGTTTACCAAATAGGAAAAATCCCCATGTCTTGGGTGATTTAATTATTGAATTTAATATATTATTTCCTAATAAAATTAGTAATGATCGTAAACAATATTTATATAAGTTACTTACTAAAAATGGTCAACCCCCTATACCTATACAACCTAATGGTAAAATCGTAATGTATTTAAATGAAGCAGAGAGTCGTAATAAAAAAATGACACAACATAAAAATAACGATGAAGAAGAAGATCAAGAATTTCATGCTGGTAATCAACAAAGAGTCCAATGTAATCAACAATAAAGAAAATAAATATAAATAATTTTTATTTTCTATATTCAATCTGCCTACTAGCTACAGGATTAGGGGCAAGAAGTAATCTATTGACTTTCGCACTATGTGATGATAATTGGTCATCTCTTTGTCGTAATCGTTGTATTCTTTGATATTCTTCTTGTTCTTCTCTTTTTTTTTTTTCTTCTATATGTATTCTTTCTTCTTCTGTCATAGTAAATTCCTGTTTTTCACGATACAATTCTAAATCTTCTACTGTTTTATATTCAGGTCTATTTTGAACACTATTTGGATTTATTAATGTCGTATTACTATAAGCTTTTTTATAATCAGTGTAGTAAATACCTTGTTTACTTGTTCCATCTTGTATGTCATATTCTCTACTATAATCATCTGTTTTTTTATAGTCAACTGAAGTATAACCAATTTTATTACTTAAAGAAAGCGGTTCTGGCTCTTTATAAACTTGAATATCATTATTTACTTTGTTTTCAATATTTAATTCACTAAAAACTTGATTAAAAATATCTAAATTAAATTTTTGATTAAATATTTTTTTTGGTTCTGTATCTGTATTTTGTGTTTGCCAATCACCATATCCGCCTTGCCAATCTTCATCTTCTAACTTATTTTCTTCAAATATTTTATTAAATTGTTTTACATTGAAATCATCACTTTTTTGCGTATTGGCACTATATTCTTGCGGTTCTTCATAATCTTTTTTTAAATCCATAAAATTTTTTTCTACATAGTTTTGTCCTTCTGACTGTTTTAATAAATACATATAAGCTTTTGTTAGAATTTTAAATATTTCTTCACTACCTCCTTTATCAGGATGGTATTTAATTGCTAAATTACGATAAGCTGTTTTAATTTCTTTTTCACTATGTTTAACACCTATAGATAATCCTAATATCTGTTCAGGATTATATTTTAATGTTGATATTTCATCAATCTCATTTAAAAATTGTGATTTTCGTTGTTCTTGTTCTCTTTTAAATTTCATATATGCTTCTTGATGATGTTGCTGTTGTTGTTTTAAAAAAAGTTGCTCTCTTATTTTTTCTTGTTCAAAATACTCTGTTTGCCTTAGATTATTTGAAACAATATTATTTGGAGATTCACTATATTGTTGATACATATAATCTGGTTCTTGGTGTTGATAATTTATTTTATTGTTTGTAGCCTTAGACAATTTAATATTTTCATTTTGTCTTTGCTGATAGGCATTTTGATAGTTATTTTCTATACTAGGCATTTGAGATTTTTGTTGAAGATTTGGTATCATTTGATGACTTACATTTTGATTTGTAGGTCTTATTTGAGTGCGTTGTTGTTGCTGATTATGAAATAAATTATAAGTTGGATTAGTCTGTACAGGTCTGTTCATAGGTCTCGGCATATTTTGTTGTAGTGGTTGTTGCACATTAGGCATATTTAAAGGTCTATTAACTAATTGTGGATTAATTATTGATTGTTGTGCTCGTTGATTTTGCTGTTGTTGTAAAAAATACTGATATTGTTGATATTGTTCTGTTGTTAATTGATGGTTTTCTGAAGATTGTTGATTACCCATTTACTATATAATATTATATTAAAAAAAAATAGATTTTTAAACTAGTTTTTAAACTTATTATATTGTATAATTTATAACAATCCGTATATTTGATACTTCTCAAATTTTATTCATTAATATTATTTAAAAAAAATTATTATCAACCTTTTACAACTGCTTTTTATTCCTTTAATAATGATTTAATATATACTGATCATAAATATCAAATATTATGAGAATTATAGGAATTCTAGTATAAACGTTAATCAAATTTTTTATTACATTATTTAAAAAAAATGGATAATAAATTAAAATATTTTAGATTATACTTTTACAATCATATTTGCTTGTGTTAAAATAGTTTGTGATTTTTTTGTTTTTAACTGTTAACCTATGTCATTATAATTCATTATAGTTATAAACCATATATTTATTTAATAGATGGTGTTCTTATTATAGCTTTTTCTGTGGTGATTGCGTTTTTTAGTTAAAATAGATATTCTATACTATAGTTTTATATATTTGGTCAATATTGCAGAATGAACAATATATATGATTTTTCATAAAAGAAACCGAATCATATAATAATCCTTGTTAAAATCTCCTCCTTCCAATTATGTTAATAAAATATACATGGTTATTATTTTATATTTATTTTATTATGTCTTTTAGTTAATAAAATAATCTTTTTTTATATTATTTTATAGTTATTTATAATTTTTTTTTTGAATATAATATAATAAAAATGATATCCAAAATTCGCAAAAATTGTAAAAATAAAATTTCAAAAAGAGCAAAAATATATGTTGGAGGGAAAGTATACGATTGGAATTTAGGACCTATTATTTTAAAAAAAGAAAAAGGTTTATTGTCAGATACGTATTGGATTGAATATCCAACTGACCCAATTGAAAATGGTTGGACACAAATAGCACCAACACAAAAAGACCCTGAACCAAAATATTCATGTAGCAACCCCATAAAACCTCCAAAAGAAGAATATAATTGGCATACATATGATCATACCAGTAAGATTTTAGACAAAATAATAATTCAACGTCCTCTTTCCGATGGAAGTTTCGTGCCAACGCGTTGTAACCCAGATTCAAAAATGTGTTCATTTGATTATTGGAAACACAATCAAAAACTTAGTGAACAAATATGGCAAAAATCTATTGAAATACCCAATACACGTATTAATGGCAAAAAGGAATTTATTAGAAATTTTCATACCCTATATATTAAACGTTCTGATAAAGGAATTAAAGCGGAAATAAATAGAGATTGGACAATCAAACCAGCAATGAAAAGACTTTACTTCTTATTCAGTGAATTATTGTTAAATTATGATATTAATGCTGTACCCTCAGAATTTATTGATTTATATAAAGATGTTAAAAATGATTTATGGAAATATGACTTTATAGTGGGAAGTTTAATAAAAAATAAAATAGAAAGAGACGAACGAGAATAAAAAAAACTTTTTTATATTAGATTTTTAATATATTTTATAATAATATATAATAAATTGATTTCAAAAACTCACAAAAATTGTAAAAATAAAATTTCAAAAAGAAGAAAAATATATGGTGGAGGCAAAGTATTCGATTGGAATTTAGGACCTATTATTTTAAAAAAAGAAAAAGGTTTATTGTCAGATACGTATTGGATGGAATATCCAACTGACCCAATTGAAAATGGTTGGACACAAATAATACCACAATATAATGCCCCTACACCTAAATATAAATGTAACACAAAAATAAAACCTCCAAAAGAAGATTATAGTTGGGATCGACAAGATAATATTAATTTTGATCCATTGGATGATTATAATCAAGTTCATAACAGTATGATTTTAAATGAACAAATAAATCAACGTCCTCTTCCTGATGGAAGTTTCGTATCGAATTGTAAAGATGATACGAAAATGTGTTTATTTGATTATTTAAAACACAATAATAAACTTAGTGAACAAAAATGGAAAAAAACGGATGAAATACCCAATACTCGTATTACAGGCAAGAAGGAATTTATTAGAAATTTTCATACTATAAACAAAAAACATAATCCAATGGTCAAACTCCCTACTTGGGAAGAACAGAATATAAAAAAACCTGTAGTAGGACTATATTACTTATTTAAAAAATTATTGTTAAGTTATGATATTAAATCAATACCCTCGGAATTTATTGATTTATATAATGATGTTAAAAATGATACTTGGCGTTTGGACTTTGTTCAGGAAATGGTCAAGAAAAAATAAAAAAGGTTAAGAAGAAAAAAAACTTGATACTGCTGAAGCAAAAGCTATTTAAAAATTTTATAATTACTTTAAATAACTATTTATTCATACTGACCATTTATTTACCATAACAAAAAAATCAAAAACTACAATCATAAAATTGTAAATCAGGTTCCCCAATTCTTTTAGAAAATTGCCTTGTAAAATAGTCTTATCTCAAATGAACACAAGGTTAAATTGTATTCCAATTACACCGACCCAAAAGAAAAATGAGACAAAGTATAACTATGTTTTAAGTAATTTGTCATTTACAACATTATCTATGTCTATATATGTATTGGGACTTTGCTTTTTAATCTAATGTTTTAATTGACTAAAAAAAATTCTGAATAGAAGTTATTTCTTGATGATATAGAACCGAATATAATAATTTATTGCTATCATTTTCTATGTTATCTTTTATCAACTTTGATTTATGAATAACCAGATTATCCATAATTATTAAATAATTTTAATAATTATTTTTAATGAATTCATCATAAAATACTAATATATCCGTTGTTTTTACTCCTCCTTTTCTTTGACCGTATCATTTCCAACCAAACAATTTATCTGAACTAATAGCGCATTACAAATTATATCGCTTATATGTGTCTTTTTATACCTTTCCTCATTTAGAAATATAAATTTTACTTATATTTAAACACAAATCCAGCAGAACTTTTGCGGTTTCCACCTAAAACTTCACCTATTTTGATAGTAGATGTAATTTTATGTTCTTTTTACACCTCTGCACAATAAAAACGCCGGCTTTGATTATATGGAAAATATAATGAAAACTTAATTATTTATATAATCTAACAAAAAGATATGTATGTCTTCTTTTGATTGCAATAATTGTGGATATCCTTCTATATCACGAATATTACTATTGAAAAAACTTTCATAATCGATATCATATTTTGCGAGTAGTTCATTTTGTGTCATTTTGGTTTCTTGTAAATATTTTGCTGTATCTTTTATCATAATTTCAAATGGTTCATAAAAAATAATTATCGGTTTTGTAACATTCCAAGGAGTAATTATTATATTTGGAATAGGTAGTTCCTTTGTAATTTTATGTTGTATTCCTAATGATGTATTTATTGTATCAATAGAAATTAGAGGTTTATCATGATTTTCATTAATATTTTTTTTAGTATATTCTATTGCTAAATTAGTATGTCTCCTATATATAGGTTTAGGTTTGAAAACACTATTCTCCATTTTAAATTACTAATAATATATATGTGATAAATATTTAAATCATTTATATCTACTAATAAATATATATAGGATAAAAATCGGCGTTTTAAATAAGCAAACGGAAGGGATGCACCAATCGCGATAAGAATAGATGTAAAAATATACAAAATGAATTTAATCACTATATAGAAAGAATAGAAGGACTGAAAATATAAGCGTGATTATAAGTTTGAATACTAAACACTATTAGCAACTAATAATGCCATAGTATGTGCTTTTACATCACCAAAAATATTAATTTAACGATTTTTTATTAATAGAAAGTTTGTCTTATTTTTCTTTTCGGTCGGTGTGATAATCAACAATTTTGTAAAAAAAAACCACCAGTTGTTATAACGATTGAGTTATGATGATAAATTGGGAAAAATTTTTACAATATTAATTATGTCTGTATCAATAGTAGGTGCTGATCATCCTCCATTACCTCCCCATTTTGTTTTTTGAAATAATTTTATTTTTATACATTTCATTATATATAATTTTATAATTGAATACAATATTGTATATTAAAATACACAATCTATTGAATTCCTCTTTGATTTGTAAAAATGCTATGCTTATTTATTAAACTAATAATTTAATAAGTATTATATTTTTAACCTAAAAGTTAATATATATAAAAATATTAAATCAATTATATAATATAAAATAAGCTATTATGAGTTGGTATCAAAATCAATATAAAATAAAAATGGTAATATTAGGTGATTCAGGTGTTGGGAAATCATGCTTGCTGACACGATATGTTAATAATATTTATTCAGAATTTTTTACTAGCACTATAGGTGCTGCATTTATGACAAAAAATATAGACGATAAATTTAGAATAGATATTTGGGATACTGCTGGACAAGAACGCTATAGATCTCTTATACCAATGTATTTAAAAGGAGCACAGATATTATTATTAGTATTATCTTCAGATACACAGATTGAACAAATGAATAATCAAATAGATTACTGGATAAATTATATTGATAATAATGGAAATATTTTTCAAAATTGTAAAATAATACTTGTAATTAGTAAAATTGATTTAAATAATGATATAATGAATTCAAATATAACATTTAATCATAGTGAACGTTTTTATAACATATTATACTTAAGTGCTAAAACAGCATTAAATATGGATAAATTTGGAAATTGTATTTATGAAGCGTGTTACCTAATAGGAGATATTATAAATCCCTATAATTCAAAAAAATTACAAAATAGCAACGGATATGTAGATATTGTAAAAAGAAATGTATCTTATTATACTGGAAATAGATGTTCTATATTATAGAATTATACCTTAAATCAAGATTACCATAATGAACAATATATACATCTAAAAATATTTGATGTTTTCTCATAAATTTAATAGCATTATTTATTGATAATATTATAATATTATCATCCATTCCAAATACACCTCCTCCTATTTTTGTTAAAAAACAGGGCTCATTTAACCGCGATAAATAGTTATTTTTATAAGCAATAAGTAATGTATTTTCATACATAGCCTCTAACCATACAAGTGATAATTTTAACCATAATGTTTTATCTGATATTGTGTCGTTATAATTTATAGGAATACCAGAACAATATACATGATTAACACAATGATCTAACTTTTTTCCATTAACAATTACTTCTTGATTACTATGTGAACCTGATTTTATTAATTGTTTAAAATTTTCATTTATGATAGCGTTATCCAATAATAAATTAATTCTTATTAAATCATTGTTATTTGATAATAATAAATACCCATTTATAATATTATAATTAATATTATTATCTATAGATTTTAAATATTCCATTGATTCACGCAATAAACAGATCTGTTTATTGCGTGTTTGACCACTATTATAAATATAATTGCGATACGCTAAACCAGCTGGACAACATAAAGAACATATAGGACCCTGAGTGTTATCTTGTGAATATATAGTTATACCATTTTCAGGGCAAATAAATGGATTTATCATTTCTAAACAATTTAATTGTGATGCAACTTGTATAGTTGAATTTTTATAATTATAATGTATATTTCTAATATCACTTACTATATTCTGGATTTTGAGATTTCCAATTGTGCAAAAATTAATGTTACTCTTTAAAAAAAAATTATTAAATAGACAAAATTCTCCTATATTTATATTATTTAATTTTTTAGAGTTTTCTTTATAAAATATTTCTAAAAATTTGGAACGTGTTTTATCATAGTTAAGTTCTTTAAAACCAAATGTTTCATCAAACCAATTCATTATAACACTATAAGATCATGTATTTTTATATACATAATTATTTTATTTTCCAGGATTGTCAAAAATATCAAACAGATTATCCAATGAAAAATCTAGTCTTTCTTTAAATAATTGGTTGATTTCAACAAGACCTGTATAACTGTCTATATATCCACCATATACAAATATCATAAATAATTTTTTTAAGTATTCTTTATCTTTCTTAAATTCGCTGAAAAAGTTAGATAACAAAATCGGAGGTCCTTCATATTTCTGAAAAACTTGAACTACCCTTGAATTTGTATAATTAGAAAGCGATTCATTAAATCCAAATAAATCAATGAAATTATAATTATTTACTAATTTATATGGTTTATAGTATTTTATACAAAATTTAATTCCAAATACTTCTACTATTTGAGTGTATTCATAAATAATATCACCTATATCATCATTATAAACTAGCTTCCAATTTATAAAATGTTCTTTTTCTAAATTAGGCATCAAATGTAATGTTTTTTCACTTGAAACATTATATTTGTCCATTATATCCATGACATCTCTATATAAATCAAAAGATTCCATATTTTTTCTTTCTTATAATATATTATTTATCAATATTTTCAATTTTTAATTATAAATAAGGAATGTAACGAGGTTTATCTAAATTATATATTGATACCTTGAACTCTTTATCGTCTCCATATTGTGGTATAGACACACTATCTCCATTATATAATTCATCACATCCATTATCATCTAAACAATCGCGTTTTTTAACTTGTATCGGAAGTTTAATTGAATTATAGGCATCATTGGAAGTATAAAAATTCCATTTAGAAGAACCTGGCCATAAAGGTCTGCCAAAAAGTGGAAATATTTTTTCACCACTATTGATTGCTCCAATTTGTTGATAGCTATCACTAATGCCTCTTGTAGGTATATTTATAGGAACTCTGTATGTTGTGTCATAGCTTCTCTCAGGTGGTAGTAATGGATTTATTATTCTTTCATATTCTTTATTAATCAACATGCCGTTAGCTGTTGGATTCACGTATATATTATTATTTTTTATTAAAACAGGACTATTACGACCAGAGATAGTGCTTTCTAGATCAACAATATTAGGTTCTTGTTGAATTAATTGTTGTATCTTATTGATTTTTTCTATTTTTTTTAGTTTTTTTTCTTTTAAATTGTTCAAGTCATTTTTTTTATTAGTTACGAGATAAACAATAATTAATACCAAAATAGCTATTACTAGACCTATTGTTTGTGTATTAAAACAAAAAAAACCTACTGGACACGATTCCATATATTTGTATAAAAGATTTAAAATCATAATTAAGTTAATAAATCTTTTATATACGTTGAGGAGCATTTTGAACATCATTCTGTCTCATACTCATAAATTTTTCATAATCCTTATCTGTTACTTTATTATTTTCATTCATTGGAGTGCGTTGTGGATCTTGAAAGTTTGGAATTGATCTTGGCATTGACATTCCACGACCATTGGTATCCATAACCATATTATTAGGTTGCGAAGAACAAGGTGTCATATTTGGATTATAACTTTGACTTTGTTGTATATTATTTGATGAACTGCGTGATACATTTTGAGGTTGTAACCAAGTAGGAACAGTCATACCTGCTGGAGCTTGTGGTAAAGACTGCTGTTGTCTATATTGAGGATTTTGTTGTGCTGGAACACATTTAACCTGTCTATTTCCACTTTCATCAATAAAAGCAAAGCAATGTTCTTGTAGATTATCACTATTAAGATATGAAAAGCTATCTCCAAAACCTCCCATTTCCATGGGACTGTAGAAATCTAAACCTTCCATATTTGTCGCCATAAATCCCTGAACATTTTGCTGCTGAACAGGTGCTTGTGCTATTTGTTGAACTGGTGCTGCCGCAGCTCTAAGTTGAGAAACATATGCTCTTTTTTGTGTATCGATCCACATAAAAGCAGATTCACCAGTGAGTGGATTAGGATGAGTAGGTGTTAATAATGTAGGAACTTCTTTCAAAAAAGGAGGCAGACGCTGATTTCCATCTATACAAATATAGTCTAAAGTATTTACAAAATCACCTTCACTATTTTTAATCTGTGATATTAAATCAGCACAATGATTACATCTTTTAGAATAATAAAGAATTGCTTTATTTTGACGACTCATTTATTAAGATAATATATTGTTTTAATAAAAATAAATAATAGATTTCAAACTTGATTCATTAAAATTTAAGATCATTTTTAAATCCTTATTAAGTTATAACTTATTTTCTTTATAATTTTTTATGATATTATAAGTTTTTAAATAATTAAAAAAAAGTCTTATGTATGTTTTTTATTCAAAATAATAAAAAATTGAAGAAAATCTTAAATTAATTAAAATATAAATATGAATGCACGGTGCAAGAAATATAACAAAAGAATTTCAAGATAAAACTGAACAAGAAATTAGATTAGAAATCAGTAAAAGATCGCATCCATATAATATTATTGCTCTAAATATTCATGGTTGTCTTAATATTGGCAATATGATGCGCACATCTAATCTTTGTGGATGTAGAAAATTTATTATATTTGGTAGAAGATACTATGACAAAAGAAGTTGTGTTGGAACAGATAAATATATTAATTATGAACGTGTTAACGGAATAAAATCAGGAGTAATGAACGAATTAACAACAGTGCTTGGTTCAGAAGACTATTTGTTAGACCCTGAAATATTTATCAATTATATTGAAGAAAATAATATTTTACCTATATTTATTGAACAAGACGAATTATCTATAGAATGTAATGATAATAATATCATTTCAATTATCAATCACTCAAAAAATTTAAATAAAATACCAACTTTTATATTTGGAAATGAAACAACAGGCATTTCTAAAAATATCTTAGAAACACGCCAAAAATTTTTACATAGTTATACAATTGAATTAAAACAAATGGGTTCAATGCAATCATATAATGTTAGTAATTGTTGTGCTATCTTATGCTATAAAATTATGGAAATATATAATAATATATAAATATAATATATAAATGCAGTCTAAACATAAAGAAACACCGAAAAAAAAAATGTCAAAAAAAGTATCAGTTGGTTTAAAGCGTGACACTATTGATAAATATTATACTAAACAAAGTGTAGTTGAATTATGTATTGATTATATTAAACAATATATTAATATAGATTTTATAAATGATTTAATCATTGAACCAAGTGCCGGTAATGGTGCATTTATTCCTGGAATAAAATCTTTATCATCTAAATTTTTATTTTTTGATTTAAAACCTGAAAATATAGATATATTAGAGCAAGACTATTTAGAATTAGATGCTTATAGGATTAAGCAACTAACCAACTGTAAAAAAATACATGTTATTGGAAATCCACCATTTGGTCGGCAATCATCTTTAGCAATAAAATTTATAAAAAAATCTACAACTTTTGCTGATACTATATCATTTATACTGCCTAAAAGTTTTAAAAAAGATAGTTTACAAAAATCATTTCCTCTAGAATTTCATTTAATTTTTCAAATAGATTTACCTCCTTACTCATTTTTAGTAGATAGCCTTGAATATGATGTGCCATGTGTTTTTCAAATATGGGAAAAAAAAGTAGATATGCGTTTTAAACAACCAATTTTACAACCTATTTATTTTAAATTTGTTAAACAAACACAAGATCCAGATATATCTGTTAGAAGAATAGGCGTAAATGCAGGAATTATTAGTCAAAATACTATAGATAAAAGTATTGAATCCCATTATTTTATAAAATTTACAAACTCAAAATCAGTTGAAGATAATATTATAAGTTTATTAGGTATCACATATGAATTTGATAATACAGTAGGTCCTAAGTCTATCTCTAAACAGGAATTAATTGAAAAATTTAATCAATATTTATCTGATTAATCTTATTTACTCTATAACATTACTCATTTTTCACTGAAAGAATCAGAATATATAAATATGATTATTATTCATTTATTTCATAGAATAATAACTTACGATTTCTTATATCTATAGCATTAATTAGTGCTGATATAACTATTTTAGTTCGTCGTGATTTGATACTAGCTTTTTTTTCATAAAAATCGCGTTCTTGTATAATTTGAAGTGATAACTTCTCGACTTCATCAGCATGTTGATTTTTTAATGATCTTATTTCATAATTTTTTTGATCTAATATTTGATTCATTTTAATTTTGAATTTGTTTTCTAATTCATATTCTTGACTACTCAGTAAATGACAAACTATAAAGTAAGCAGATGGTATAATAATCAATCCACTTATAATTAATTCGTTTATGCTTGTTTTAGACATTAAATATTGATACTGAAATATATAAAATTTCAATTTTTTATGACAAAATTAAAAATATATATTACCAAATCAGTTATTAAAAATATTTGGATAACCAAATATTACTCAATAGATGTCTCATTTTCATAGAAAAAGGTTCAAAAAGGAATGTTGATTTATCACATCCTGAAAAGTCTGAGTTTTCTATTTTCAATATACCTTTTGGTTTACACAATATATAAATCCTTTCATACAAATTTAATAAAATTCGTTTTTTTTTCACAAAAATATATAGGTTTTTATACTCGTTTTTTGTTTATAACAAGATTTAGAATAAACGATAATAAGTTGCTGACAGCATAATTTTTTAAGATAATTTAGTATATTAAAGTATGATATATAAAACTAAATATGAAGTTTTTTATAAGTGTTAAGAATATAATAAATATAAAAAATATCAAAGTTTTTTTAAAAATTATATTATAAATCAGAATGTATTGATAAAAAAACAATATAAACATATAAGGTAAATTATTAAAAAATAACTTAAATTAATATTAGCAATTTTTTAAATCATACTCAATCATTTCATTAATAATCTGTTGAGTAGTATAGTTTCTCTTCCAACCTAATTCCTTTTCTGCCTTATTAGAACAACCCAATAATAATTCAACTTCACTTGGACGGAAATATCTAGGACTTACCCTTACAACAATTTTACCATCCAATAAACCTACTTCACTTACACCTTCTCCTTGCCATGTTATATGCTTATTAAAGTAATTAAATGCCATTTGAACTATTTCTCTGACACTATAAGTTTCACCTGTAGATAATACATAATCAACTGGTTCTTTATTTTGAAGCATTAACCACATTCCATATACATAATCTCTAGCATGACCCAAATCTCTTTTAGCATTAAGATTACCTAATATTAATACATCTTGTTTATTACTCATTATTTTAGAAACGGCAATTGTTATCTTACGACAAACAAATGTCTCTCCACGCCTAGGACTTGTATGATTAAATAAAATACCATTACACGCAAAAATATTATAACTATTTTTATAATTTTTAATCATCCAATAACTATAAATTTTAGCTATAGCATATGGACTTTGTGGGTTGAAAGGTGTTGTTTCATCTTGAGGAGTTGATAATACCTTACCATATAATTCACTTGTTGATGCTTGATATAGCCTAACTTTATCTTTAATATTACTTTTTAAAATAGTTTCCAATAATCGTAAGGTTCCAACAGCATCAACTTGTGCTGTATATTCAGGCAAATCAAAACTTATTTTTACATGACTTTGTGCTGCTAGATTATATATTTCCAATATATCTATGTCATTATTTTTTTCAATTATATTAAAAGTATTCATAATACTTGTTTGATCTGTCATATCACCATAAATTAAATTTAATTTATTATAGATATGATCTATGCGTTGCGTGTTAATTTGTGAATGTCTGCGAATTATGCCATATACTTTATAACCTTTTTCTAATAATAGCTCTGATAAATAGCTTCCATCCTGACCAGTAATACCTGTGATTAAAGCGTATTTCATATATAAGATATTATAAATTTATATTTAAATAAAAATATTAAAAATTGATATAAATATGTTTAAAAAATAAACAAACAAAATATATATAATGTCAGGAATGATTAAAGATTACGCATCTTTTAGAGTGCCTTCTGAGAGAAATGCACGCATAGCAAATGATGTCTATAAATGCAATTTCAAAGTTTCTGGTGTTCACCAATCGTTAAGTAATGGTCTGAGAAGATCACTTTTGAGTAGTGTGCCAGTAGTTTCATTTGATGATACTTATTATGATGATGGACGAAAAAATCTAAACATCTTAAAAAATGTAAGTGCATTACATAATGAATTTATCGCACATCGTATTAGTTTAATACCTATTTGTATGTATAAAAATAAGGTTTTACAAGTATTAGTTGATTTTGATTATAAAGAGCAAAAATTTGTGTATAATTTTCTAAATGATAATATACCTGATTTTAGTATTAAAATAAAAAATGATGAAGCAACACGTGAAAAATTAAAAACAAATACAGATAATAGTATTAATATATTAAGTAATTATATCAAAATTGAACCTAAGGAAGGTAAATCATATAATCCAGTGGATGAATTTATAATTCCAGATTATATTACTAGCGATTACTGTTTACTGCATAGACTTAAACCTATTAGTTCTAATGAAGAAGTTCAAGAGGCTGAGGAACTTCAAATTGAGATGAAACTCACATTAGGAACTTCAAAACTTAATGCGAGATATTGTCCTGTTGGAACTGTATCTTATGAATTTGAAAAAGAAGAGAGTTCGGTAATTGATAAAAATTTTGATTTATATATGGAAACTCTTCAAAAACAACGTGAAAGTACACCATATGAAAATGAAAATGATAAATTAAAAAGATTTACAGAGGAAGATATTGTGAAATTCAAGGGAAGTTATAACTTATTAGATGCTGAAAGAATATACAAAAAAAATGAATTTGATGAGCCGCTTTCAGTAAAATTTTGTGTTGAAAGTGTTGGAAATTTACCTGCAGATCAATTAGTTTATGATGCGCTATGCATGATTGAACTACATACTATAGCTATATTAAATATGTTTAAATGGAATGATTTTAAAAAATCCTATCATTTTAATACAGCAAAAATAAATATTGAAAAAAATAAGCAATCTGGTTTTATTGAGCTTACTATTTGGCATATTGACCATACATTGGGTAATCTTATAGGCAGTTATATCAAACGACTTTTTATCATTAATAAAATAATAGGCGATTATCTTAATTTTGGAACCTATAAAATGCCACATCCTTTAGAAGATAAAATTACAATTTATATTGGTTTCAAAGAAGGTGTTAGCATTAATAATGTATTTGGTAAATATGGTTTAAAATCAGATCTAACTAGTGAGATTGATATAGCTATTCAAGTAGTATTTTTAGCTTGTAGTTGTTATCTTAGTGATCTAAGTAAGCTTAAATCTAATTGGACTGATCTTTCAGGAATAAGCAATACAAGTTATTTCGTTAATCCAGATAATGAATTTCTTTCAGGCTCAATTTTTGATAAACGCAGTATGTTTTAATATTTGTATATTTCAAATTACATTTTTTATTTTACTAATAAATAAAAAAAGTTATTATTCTAATTTATGCTTGAAAAAAAGTTCAAATCATATAACGATATGGTGAAATATTAGATATTATTAGAATAAATTAAAAATTATGTATTTACTCAATATAAACTAAAATATAATACAAGTTTAACCATTACAGCGTTTTGTCAACTCTTAGAGGTTTCCATAAATGAACAATTTATTAAATATTTCTTTATTTACTTTATGTAAAAATATTAGATTTTACTTATTCCGATTCAGCTCTATTATCATCTTCGTTAGCTTTTCTTATAGCATTGGATTTGTTTTACATATGCTCTTTAATATCAGACCATTTATTCGCAAACTTTGGAGGGAGAACTCCTATAGATTTATACACACACCCAATTACATATCTAGCTTCAGTATATGTTTTTAATAACTCAACACCTTTATCTATTATATTATTTAAATTCAATTCATCAATCATATCTTTAATCAAGTTTATTTATATAATTCATAAAAACGAACACTCATTGGTTTCAACGATTTTTTTGATCTAGGTAATTGCGACTATTTTTGATTATATAAAATTTAAACAAAAAAAAGTATATATTATATAAATGACAACTGTGAAAAATTTATACGAAAAAGCATTTAAATTGGGAATAAAAGTTCAAACTAGCGAACAATCAGGCAAGCAAATTGATGGCCGTGCTATTTGGAATCAACTAGAAAGTGATACTAAGGATTTAAAAGATAGAGTTTTAACACATAGTGATAAAGTTTTACTTTATAATGATAGTTTAAAATCTATTTATTTTGAAATGAATAAAATTATTCTACAATTTCAAATGGATAAATCAGAATTTGATCCTAAATCAAATCATTTTTTTTGTCAATTGATGAATTTAGTGGATAAAAAATCAAATTTTGAAATCAAAATAAATAAAATAATGCAGTTGGGATTTAATGCTGGTCAATTAAGTGTTTTCTTAGAAAGACTAACTCTACCTCAAGATAGAATATTTATTATGACAAATTTTATTGAAAGTAATAATATGCTTGAATTAGAAACATATGTTAGTAAAGAAACACAAGATATAATAAATAATCATTACCTTAAAAATTTCAAAGGAGGTAAATTTAATTTAATACGACGACAATCAAAACAAAATAAAAAGAGAAGATCCATAAAGCGTAGTAAGTTGAAATGAATCAGCAAACTAATCAGTCCTGGTTATTGTGATTGTTATGAGTATATAACTTTAATTAGTAAAGGAATTAAAGATGTGATTGATGAATTGAAAAAATTAAATGAAATTAATAGCAAAGTTGAGTTATTAAAAACATATGCTGCTGCTTTTGTTTCAGTAAAATAAATTGTAAATATCTATTAGAATTTTAGTATATCAATATTTGTTTTATAAAAAATATAATTTAAATTTAAGCGAATAATAAAACTTAGTGAAAGGAAAAATCTAAACTAAAAATGATAACATTTATAGTAATCATTAATTTAATTTTTACAACACATATCAACAAAAAAACATACGAAAAAAAAAATTCAAATTATCTTTCTAAAAAACATAATCTGTTGCTTAATCAATCATATTTTTATTGATTATATTAAATAAAAATCTAATGTAAGTCTACATATTTATTTAGATAATTGATGCTTTTTTCGCAAGTCACTACTTTTACATTTTCTACAATTTAAACTATCTTGTGGTAATCGTGCATAACACTTACGACATATCATTTTTAAACATCTTTTACTTTTAGCTAATGCTTCCAAATTAGGTTCTATCATTATATATTTTGTATATATAAATTTTTTTATATATACAAAACTTATTTTATGTAAAAATATATTGGTAATAACATTAAATATAATAAAAAACAATGTGGAAACGAACTTATAAATAACTTTAAACTTAATCATACTAAAATTATTTATAAAAATGGCTATATATATGAGGGACAAATTAAAGATAATATACATCATGGATGGGGAAAATTAACATAGATTGATGGGGACATATATGAAGGACAATTTTTTTATGCTAAGGGTGATATTTATGAAAATTTAGCAAAACACTTTAAACTTTGAATGATGAGTCAATCTTTTTTTCGTTTATCCATTCTTTTATATCTTCTAAAAAATTAGTATTTATATTTACTATATCACGCTTTGATTTTATTAGTGTAAGTGCCTCATCAAATGTATATCCATATTTATATATTAAAATTATCAATAATACACTGGCAGAACGACTTGAACCCATATAGCAATGAACTAACAAACTATTTTGATTGTCAATATTCTTATCATCAATAAAACTAATAATATCTTGAATATGTTCTTTGATATGATTTTCAGCATCATCAATAATTTCTATTTTTTTATAGATAATTTCTGTATTATTTTCAAAATAATTTGGTAATTCTTTAGAAATATTCAAAATATATTTCATATTATAATATTGTATTGTAGAATAATTAGAAGCATTGTAGGCATTTCCAAGATAAATACCTGGTATAATCTCAGTCGGCTCAATATATAGATTAGTAATATGATTCCATAGCCTATTAGTTAAAGGTAGTTTTTCCATTCTAATTGCTGGTAGATGTTTAATTCCATAATAATAATTATATGCTGCTATTGCGGTTTTTCTAGGGATGATGCGTAAATAACTAATAATGTAATAAATAGTATTCATTATATATTCTATATTTAATTATGAGAACTATTTTTATATCCTATATATTAAAAAAAATTGATAAATATAAAAATATATAATATAAAAAAATATGTCTATTGAGGATAAACCAAAAGAACAGAGTAACGATAATAATAATTTGATAGAAAAAACAGAGATTGTTGAAGAATCAGATGATAGTGACTGTGAAATTAAAATTACATTAAAACCACAGAAACATTGGGATAGTTACACACAAGAAGAAATAGATGAACTTGAAAGAAAATATGGTGAATGTGATTACTGTTATAGTTTGCGATTACCTGAACATATGTACAAAGGTCATTATTGTGAATCATGTCCAAGATTGAAAAAGATGAGATGTGATCATTGTGCTGTTTATGGACATACTGGTGGACATTGTCCAACATCTTTTAAAAAATTAATAATTAAATGCACATTTTGTTTTCGTGGCGGAAAATCAGAAGAAAAATATAATTCACATACAACAGAAACATGTATAGATAAAAAAATATATGATGGGGACTATCAAGCTGGTTCTTATTATTCTAAGCCTTACCAATCAAATCAAAGGTATAGTCAAAGATATAATAATTCATATACAAATCAAAATAAACGTCAAACATCTGATTTAAAACCAGCCTACAATTCTGACCGCGACAGAGATTTTCCAGTACTATCAAAAAAATAAAAAAAAATAAATATAGAATTAAGTTATACTTTTTTATAAAAGTTATATATATGAATGTAAGAGATCAAATTAATGCATTTTATAAAAAACCACAAAGTTTACTTTGTTTTTTTATGCTTTTAATCGGCATATATTTTGTTTTTTTTAAATATAAAGAGCCAAAATCAATTATTTATTGGTTAATATCATTATTGATCTTCTTTTTTTTATGGGATGATAAAGATAAAAAAGGTTGGTTTATAATATTTGCTATCTTGGTTATTAATATGCTGATTATTGAAAATTTAGTTATTATATATACTGGAGCACTAACATATAATTATCAAAATATATTTTATCTAGTTCCACATTGGTTACCAATAGCTTATTTCAATAGTGTTCTTTTTATAGCATTACATTATAGACTATATACAACTTTAATAACATAATAAACTGCATATTAAAATATTACTTGTTAACCAAAGAAAAAAAATATCATTAGTCTCTAATTCAATATACTGTAATGATGAATTATGTATTATATTTTTTACATTAGTTATTTCAGTTAAATTAGTATTTCTTCTATAAAATTTTTTGAGATAATTATCTTCTAATTCATTCATATCTATATAAAATTATGAATATATCTTTTTATATATGTTGAATATAGAATTTATAAAAGAACTTAATAAAAAATATATTGTTGACATTGATATTGATAGGTGTAATTTAAAAAATTCTTTACCGATTTCAAATTTTACACAAATTGCTATACATAATAATATTACTGAATTTTATTTTAAATTAATTTTTAAACAAAAAAACATAGTTCAATTACAATGTTTATCATCATTTAAAATATTAATGATTATGGAAGATAATACGATTTTTTTTGAAGAATTTTTAAAAATAAATGAACTTAAATTTACATTATTTGAAATTGTATATGATGAATATTCAATTTGTTTATTTCCTTTACATGTGCCAAATACAATATTATGTTTTAATGAAAGACTTTTTATAAAACCATTGTATAATGTATTTGAACAAAATGATCAGACAATATTTCCTTATCAGCCTATACAAAATGATAATATAGTTATAATTACAAATGGTCTACAAACAAATTTTAAAACATTAAAGATACAAAACATTAAAGAATTATTTTATACTTTATTAACTAATTATTCAAATATAAATGATAATATACTTATTTCATTTGGAAATTCACTTTTTCCAATTGAATATTATATAAAACAAGAAATATGGACATATATTGATAGAAAAATAGAAAATAATGAATGTTATCATCGCAATCAAATGAAGATAACTAATATTTTTGAAATTGATATTTTACCACCTGATAATGAATGGGTAATAGGTGATAAAAATACAATGCTATTATTACCTAAAATAAGTGATTTAAATTTACTATGGTATCGTTTCGTATCAGAAAAATCAGATATACCAAAATATTTTTCTTCATCAAATACATACATTATTAATAAAGACATGGTTTATAAACATCCCATTGAATATTATAATAAAATATATGTTTTATTGGATAAAGTAAATGACAAAAAAATTGAATATTTATTTCAAATTGCTATTTTTTCTATATTTTTTGTAAATGATTAATTATATATGAATCTTTACAAATTATTATATGAACTATATTATTATTTAACTAAAAATATCAGCAAAACATATCTAATTTATGGTATAATTATTATTGTTATTTTAATAATAATGAACATTTCATCTATATTATGGTGGGGATTATTAGCAGCTTGTATCTATTATGTATATACTATGAAAAAAACACAAATAATGTCTAATGAATCAGAACTAGAAAAAATATGTAGAGAAAAACCTGATCTATTAGAGTGTAAAGCATATAATGAATCATTAGAAAATCATAAAAAAATAATTAATACAATTAAAGATCGTATAATGATTTAATACTTATTTTAATGAATGACCTGTTCCTTTAAATTTATCTTCTTCTTTTTGTGTATAATCTGTTTTATTTATAACTGGTATGCCTTCATCAAATATCAGAGTCCAACTTAGTGCTGATTTTTCAATATTGGATTCAATAGGTATTTTTTTTTCAGTAGGTTGTTTAATAATATTATCCATTGGAATATCAAATTCAATTTTAACATCTGTATTAAATATAGATCCCCTATCTATATTTAATCCATTTTTATTTTTTAATTCTAACGCATAAAATTCTACACCTAAAATATTTAATTGGTCACCTTTATTAATTGCGTTATGACTGCTCAGAATATTCTCAAGAGTATATTGAACTTCATCCCATTGACAATATCTTGAATCATTTGCTATTATTTTAATATAATCAACTGTTTCAACAGCACTCATATTTTCAATTGAAATAGTGCTTATAAATGGTTGTAAATTTAATTTAGACAATAACCAGTAAGGCATTACAATAAAGTCTATTTCAATAATTTCAAAACTAGCACATAAATGTATATTTTCACCATCCTTTGATAATTGAATTATCATAGGGCTATCACCTATATGACTATATAATAATTCGTCAATATATTTATTAGGTATTCCTATAATATTACCTATATTTTTCTCTCGTATATCTGGTTCAATTAATTCCCAAGTTGATACTTCAATATTATTATATCGCATTTAATATTTTAAAAATATATATAAATCTTATATTATCAATTTTAAAATAATATAATATACAAATATATGGCTATTCCAGTTGAATATCCTGAATATGAAGTAGTGAGTCTTATATTTTGTTTGTTATTACTAGTAAAATCAGTGCACTTGTTTTTTACAATGTATAGTTATTATAAAGTATCTGAAGGATTATTAGATCCCACAGAGCGCACTGATCTATCAAATCTTATTAACAATAAATTGAAAGGAGCAACTAATATGATTGATTCATATAAACCTAAATTTGATAATAGATTAGCTAAAATTGGTTTTGGACTATAAAAAAAATAATGAATATAAATATATGAAATTTAATTTTTCACCGAAAACATGCACTATATTAGCGCTTATATTAATATTTATTGAGATACTACATATTGTTTTTTCTATATGGAGTTACGCAACTTTGCGAAATAAAACTTTTAATCCATGTAAAAAAGGAGAATATAGAGGATTATAAAAACATTTAAAAAAATAAATCGTATAAATAAATAATGTCAAATAATCAAACTAAATTTGTTATATCAAATAAAAATAACAGTGATTCTATAAGTGAAAATATACAAAAAGGTGTTTATATAAAGAAAGATCTACCATCATTAAGTTCACATTCATCACAATCTAACAAAAAAATAGTTAGTCCTAAAAACACGTATCAACAATCAATTATTTCAGCTAATCTTGATACATTAATAAATAAAATAGATAACATGGATAATCATTTTGATGAACCTGAGCAAATAAGTAATGTAGAAGAAATTAATGATGAAGAATTAGAAAAATTTAAACATAATGTTAAAAACTGGATAGAATATGATAATCAAATCTTAAAACTGGATAATAAACGTAAGGAACTTATTAAACAAAGAAATAGTTACAATGAATTAATTACTAAATTTATGAAATCATATAAAGTAGATGATTTAAATATAGATAATGGTGAAAAGCTAAAATATCAAGTGAAACAAACAAAAGGAGCATTTAATAAAAAAAGTTTAGAATCAAATTTACAGAGTTATTTTACTGAAAATATTGAAACCGCTCAAAAATTATTCGCATTTTTAGATGAAAAGAGAACTCTTAAGGAGACAGAAACAATAAAAAGAGTTAAAAGTAAAGTTAAATAAATGATGGTATAGATTTTTTTTTAGTGAAAATAATTAGTTATTTCTTTAGTTTAGTTATTGTTCTAATTGTTTTTTTCCATATCTTTAATTTTTTTTTCAAGAGATTCATAATAATTTTTTTTAGATATTTCTTCTTCTATTAAATATTTTAATTGTAATTTCGTTTTTTCAATTTCAGCATATTCCTTACGACAAATATCTTCAAAATCACTGCAATTTTTTTTAAAGTATTCAGGATGTTCTACTAATAATTTTATAGATGTATTTACATTACGACAACATGCTTCTTGAACATGATTATCTGCTACTTGAAAATATTTAATAGCAAATAAACAATCCGATGTTAGATTATGTTTAAAACTTGAAATATTCCAATGTCTGAAACTACCTGAGCTGGGTGGATAAGAATTTCTATCTATTAAAAATGTTTTATAGAACGATAACTCTCTGATATGATTACCCCTACCATCATACGAATTTTCAAATGCGATGGTAAAACATTTTGTATTTTCTTTAGATATGAAATTTAAATTCTAAAATTTCAAATAATGTATGAGAACGTCCAGTGTTTAAAAAATTCCTTTCAATGTAACTATTATATTGATTTATTAGATTTTCACCATTTTTTATCAAATAATATATTTTCATGTTCTTCAAATGATTTATTATAAAATTTATCTATTTAATCAGATATAATAATATCTAGTTTTGATTTCATTATATTTTGTAATTCCTTTAGTTTTGTATCCATATACCCATCAATAGCTTTGCGTAATTCACAACTCTCGGATTCTAAAATATTTGATAAAATCATACTAGATGAACTCATGTTTTTATATACAATTCTTAAATAATCAATTTTATTTTCTTATTTTGTTAATAAAATAAGAAAATATATATAGATTATGATTTACTACAACTACTTTCAGCATAGAGAGGTGTATATTCAATTGTATTTTTGTAGTTATTATAGTTATAATAATTCGTAACACGTTCATTTAAACCACCAGTATGACTATTCATTGAGGGAATATGCTGTGATTTGTTAAACATTTGAAATTGTTGTTGAGACATATCACTGTTATTACTTGGTCCAGCAGAATATAAAGTTCCTACCCAATCACTTCCAGCACCTCCAGCCATTCCCATAGGCACTCCTGAACAACTTCCATTTACAGCACAAGCATTTGCGTTAGGTGGAGCCACAACCGTTTGTAATTGTTGATGATAAGGTGCTTGATAATGTAACTGAGATGGAATATTGCCACTAAGTTGCATATGATTATTTAAATAATCAATTCCACGAGGAAAACCAATATCCTGACCAGTTGCTAAAGCAGTTGCTTGTTGAACAGCATTAGGTGGCACATCATTTCCAAATATAGATCGTGTTCCTCCTTTTTTAATATTGCGTCTCTTACTTCCTCCAGCATATGGTCTTACAATATCATTACTTACAGGTTCCTTTGTGTGATTTTCAAAAATATTTCCTACATCAGCTGTATTCAAATTTGATTGATTGCAATTACCAGCGTGCCAGTTAAAACCTCCTTTTTTAATATTGCGTTTCTTACTTCCTCCAGAATATGGTCTAACAATATCATTAGTTACAGGTTCGGAAGCATGATTTCCTACATCAGCTCTATTCAAATTTGATTGATTACAATTACCAGCATTCCAGTTAAATCCACCGTTTTTAATATGTTTGCGCTTTCTTCCGCCCACATAAGGCCTTACTATATCATTTAATGATGGAGTATTTGGGTGATTAGAAAAAACCTCACTTCTTGATTGTGGATTGTCTAAATTATTATTTATATGACTTCCACCAGAACAAGATCTCCTACCAAAATATTCAGGAGGTAATACTGTAGCGATACCACTACCTTTTTGTTTACGACCACCTACTAAATTAGGCAGTTTTTTCTCTTTTAAAAATTCATCATATATGTACATTAATACACCTAATGGAACTAAGGTATAAGGTGAAATTGTAAGAGCAGTAATACCAGCTAATTTTAAACCAGTTCCTACTATTTTATCATCAACTATTGGAACACGAATATCTAAAATACCTTCACCTCCTTGTTGAATTAATGCATCATTTTTTCTTATATTTGTAACTACTTCTTCAAATGTTTGTTTTCCCATAATTAACGCAATAGGGACTAGTGTAGCAGGAGACAATATAGTAATACCTAGATATTTTAAATATAAATCTAATACACGATTGTCAACAACTTTTTCTAAAAATCCTTCAACTTTTTCCATAACTTCGCCACCAGTTTGACCTCCCCCAGTAGCTTTATATACAGCTCCATAATTATTAGTAATATCTTTAACACTAAAATTAACTTTTTGAGTTAGTGGAAATTGTGATTCACACGGAACTTGTAACAAATCCATAACATAATCTGATGAAAGAGAACCACCATTCATTGTCATTATATACTATCTATAATATATAATTTTTTTTTCAATAAAAGAAAAACTTATAATTAATTATATATGGATGTATTAAACTATTTAGAAAATCTTGATAAAAATACAATTTTTTATTATTTTATTATATCTATTTGTCTATTTATTTTTTTAAAAAATTTTTTTGATATAACAAATCATCAATTTTTTTCATTAATTATTACTATAGTGTTAATCACAATTTATTATCTTTATAAAAAAAAAACATTAAATAGTGATTTAGTAAATATTGAAAAATATAATAAAATTTTATCTCTGAAAAATTATAAACATATTTCTAAAGATTTAAATATTGTTATATTGTATTTTGATTTATTTGAATTTGCGAAAATAGATAAATACAATTTTAAAGATAGTCTAATAAATGTTGATAAATTATTAGATATATATTATATTTTAAAAGAAGGAGATATATATTATAAAGATAAAATTGATTTAGCAAAGGAGTATCATAGTAATGCATTAAACGCACTCAATGCTATAAACCATTCTATAAAACCATCAATAGGTATTAAAAATAACATATATATTCAAAGCCCTAAGGAACGCGAATTACTTTCACACATCATTGATTTAAAGAAAATACTTGATAAATATTTATTTGAGATTTATAATTTTTCAAGAATAAATTATGAAGAAAATCCTATTAATATTTTAAGTAAACCCATTTCTTTAGATATTAATGATCCATATCCATATTTACAAAAAAAAGATAATTATGATATATATAATGGATTTGTTCTTCCTTAATATATCCAATTATTGATTCCTTCTATATCTAATGTATCTTGCCAATCATTTTGAATAAATGTCAAGTATTTATTCCAAAATGTGGCATAGGCCTTTTCATCGCCTATAAATGGATAATAAAAATAAAAATCAAAAAATAAATTGGCAAGTTGAACATAGTTATTTTTATATAAATGCACAATATAATCTGGATCAAAATTATTTAAAATGCGTGTAATTGTTAAATCAATTGATTTACCATTTGTGCTCCAAAGTTCTTTTTCTGTTCCATAAACATTATTATTATAAGATTCCTTTAATTGTTTATGAGCCATTGATATAAATTTACTATAACTAAAATGATCTGTTTTAGATAAATCTATAATAATTGATCTCTCTAAATGTCTTAGAAAAAAATAATTAAAATTATTATAAGGACGACCGGTAAAATATATACAATAATTTAAAAAATGATTATCTTCTTCAATTGCATTTTTCATAATATGTTCATTATCAATAAAAAATATAACACCACCCATTTTCTTCATATAGAGTAAATATAGATTAATATCAATTTTATCCATTTGATATAAATAATAATTTCATTATTTTTTTATATCAATAATTATTTAATGTAAATTCATTAATATTCATATTTTGTAGATCCCTATTTTTTTTCATTAAATAATTAATTGTATTATTTTCTATTAAAAATTGCAGTTGTTGAAAAGCACTTTTTGTAATTTTTCTACTTTTTAATTCATTTGAACCTCCTTGAATAAATCTTAAAAATTGTGTTTGTGGAATACTAAAATAATAGTCTTGGTCCATTTTCTCAGCTCCTCCAACTAATGGAATATTACATAATTCTATACCAGTACATTGGGAAGGTTGTCCGTGGCAATATATTTGATTTCCACCATTTTGTAATCCGCATTTAGGTGTAGATACTCCACCAGGTAATAATTGACTTGATAAATTAGAACATTGGCTTGACTCATTATGACAATATCCAAAATCATTTTGATTACCTCCTTCTTGTATAATACCTATAATATTAGATAATAAATATCCATTATTAATATCATTTGTTGTAATAGATTGATTAGCACGATTTTTAGTCAAATTATGAACTTTATCACTTATATCATTAAGATATGTATTCATATAATTATACACATGCTCATAGCTATCATTAGATATCCTTTTAATTCCTGCTCTATGTAACAACCTTTTTAATGATAATTGTGATATATGCATTTATATTATATTATCAATATAAAAAAATAAAATAATTTATTTTACTAAATTAATAATAGTCTCACTATTTGTTCCATCCAAAATATATTCATCCATACGAAAATCAGTTATTATTATTTTTTTTTCTTTTAACCAATATATATGTTTTATTTTACACGAAATACCTCCATTATTATAAAAATCACCTATTGGACCACTATATTTTTTTAAAAGTTCTAAATAATTATTACCTTCATTATCAACTGCTGAAATCCATTTATATATTTTGGGTGTCATTTCACCATTACGACAATCTAAAATATTATTTATATTATTTAAATATTCCAATAATTGTTCTAGATTTTCGCCTACAATTCTATATGAACGATTTTTATATAAGTATTCTATTTCATAAGTATTGTATTCTTTACTATATTTTTCAATATCCTCATTTATATTATTTATTAAATTACCGTTTATAAATAATTTATAATCAGGATTGATACAACTTAAGTTATACCATTTATTATATAATATTTCTAAATAACTATACCCTTTTAGCAAATAGTAACCACAATAATTTCTATATTTATATGTTAAAATTGAAATAGGAATAATATAATACATTTTATATTGTATTATATTACTATTTTTTAAAATCATTTTTTTAAATTTGTTTGATAAGTTTGATCAGATTGTTTATAAATTTCCTGCCCTTCTAACCTTGTATTAATAGGTTTATTATCAAAAAAAAAATTATTATTATTTTGACCTATTATTGGAAAATGTTGTGTTGTTGCTAAAGGCATATAATTAGAAAATCTTGAATTCATATCTTGTCTAGAATCTTTTTTATTTGCTTCATAAATTTGATTGGTCCAATTATTATCATTATTATTATATACTATAGGCATAGGTCTTTGAATATTATGTATATTATCATTATTAGGAATCTGTTCATTTCTTTTTCTTGTATAAACCATGCCTCTTTCAAAGTCAAATATATTCGGATTGAAATTCATCTATATCATATTAATTTATATTTTTTTAAGATATTATTATCTCTTTTTATTTAATTTAACTTTTCCCTTATTATCTAGAATGCCAATTATTTCACCTATATCATCATTTTCTAAACGATTATATATATTTTTATTATTATCTACATAATAAAGTTTACCATTATATTCTATATCTTGCACTTCAATACATTCTTCTTCTTCAATTACATCTTCTTTAACATCGGAGGGTTTTATTTCAATAACATCTTCTTTAACATCAGAGGGTTTTATTTCAATAACATCTTCTTTAACATCAGAGGGTTTTATATTGTTTGATTCTCTAAAACACATTTCTATTTTTTCCAGAGTTATTGATTCATAATTAATTTGATATTTATTACATAATGATACTAATAAATTATCATTTTTTTTGTAAAAATCACGTTGTTTTTGACATACTTCTAAATCATCTATTTTTTTATGCAATTGATCTTGTATTTTTTTTAAAATAGATACTTTGCGTGACTCCTCAATTTCTATTTCTCGTTGTATAATTTTTTTTTCACGGTCGTTTATTTCATTTTCTTTTTTCTCAATAGTAGTTAATTTTAATTGATTATTATTTAAAATATCATTATTTTTATTTAATAATTCATCGTGTATTCCTTGTTGCTTACTAATTTCTTTTTTTATATTTTCTAAATTAGCTAATAAAATATTATATTGATTTTGCTCAATTAATAATATTTTTTCTAAATCTTTTATTGATTTATTAATTGAATTTTTAAATTCTTCCATAAAACTATATATTTTATATAAGTTAATCTTTATATCTTTTTAATATATATATGAGTGATAGTTCACTTACTAATATTTATGAAAACTTAATAAAAAGTGGATATATTACAGAAATGCCTGATATAAAAGAAGTGCGTGATAGTATAAATACATTAACAGCTATACATAATATTGTTAATGAAATATTACATCAAAAACAATCTGACGACAATATAAAAATAAGGTTGAAAAATTTAGAAATTTTTACAGATGAACAAATTGAACAAATTATTAGAAATAAAATAAAATACATGAAACCTTTTGATATTGTTTATAAAAATAGAGATATAAGTTTAAAAAAAAATAAAACAGTAATATTACAATCTGGTGGTTATGAACATAAGTCATTTAAAAAAACTAAGGTCTCAAAAGTAATTAAAAATTTGGTAAGACAGTCAAGAAATAAAAAAAAATATATTCTAGGAGGTTATCCTACTTCAGATAAAATAAAAGAAAAGACAACTGCACTGAAAGAAAAAGCAACTACACTTAAAGAAAAGGCAAGTGCAAAAGTAGATGATATTAAAGAAAAGGCAACTGAAAAGGTTGAACAAATGAAAGAAACGGCAACTAAAAACGTAGATGAAATGAAAGAAAAGGCAACTACACTTAAAGAAAAGGCAAATGAAAAACTAGATGAAATGAAAGAAACAGCAACTGAAAAAGTAGATGAAATGAAAGAAAAGGCAACTACACTTAAAGAAAAGGCAACTGAAAAAGTAGATGAAATGAAAGAAAAGGCAACTGAAAAAGTAGATGAAATGAAAGAAAAGGCAACTGAAAAACTAGATGAAATGAAAGAAAAGGCAACTGAAAAAGTAGATGAAATGAAAGAAACGGCAACTGAAAAAGTAGATGAAATGAAAGAAAAGGCAACTACACTTAAAGAAAAGGCAAATGAAAAAGTAGATGAAATGAAAGAAAAGGCAACTGAACTCAAAGAAAAAACAAATGAAAGAATAGATGAGATTTTGGAAAAGTCTAAGGATGGAATAGAAGATGACTTAGATAATATAACATCAGATTCTGAACAAAACTTTAGTATAAAATTTAACACAAATGAGATATCGCTTAATATTAACAATAATAAATTTTTAAATAAAATTAAAAATTTTGATTTTAATATTTTTTTAAATGAAGATATTTCAATAATAGATTGGGTATTTTTCCCTTTATGGTCTATAGAAAATACTCCTTATTTAGGTGTGCCTTTTGGTTTATATTTAGACTTTTTATCTATTGTAATAGCTCAAACTGATATCTTTTATAAAATGTTTGCTACATTTTTAAATACAATAAAAGGACCATCTCTTCAGATGTTTATGACTATTTTTACACTAGGTCCATTAGTGACTGTTGGTGCTTTCATTACTCCTATACTTTCACCAGTATTAGCTAAAATAATGGATATGTATATTCACATGATATCAAATACAGCGAATATAACTAACTTATTTATTCAAATTTCTCGTAAAAATTTTGGTTTAGCATACATTATATTATGTGAGATACTTCCTTTATTTGAAAAAATAATGAACAAATTAATAAATTTAATGATTGTCATTAATAAATTATTAACTAGAGGGAATCAAGTATTAGACATGTATATATATTTTCTTGATAATTATGCTCAGACATTTTTAAAGATGACAAGTCTAAATTTTAGTGACATAACAAATAAAATGAATTTTTTTAAGCAAAAAGCAGATAAAATCAAAGAAATGAGTAAAAAAGAATTGAAGCAATTAAATGATCGTAATGAAGCTAGAATAAAAGAGTTACAAAATAGTTTGAATAATCAATCATAATTATATTATAAGTTAACGCTTACATTGTTGGGTATTTTAAAATAAAAACATCATATTATATTATTTTACAATTATATAATATTATGTTGACTGTTTGATTCCTTAAAATAGTTTATTTTATAAGTTGGCGTTTTAAAATAAGTAATAGAAACAATATAAAATTTATCTATGACTACCTTAATCATAAAAATACACAAATAAAAAATAGAGATGCTAATTTGGATCAATAAAATGTTAATTAATATTTGAAAAAATTATCAAAAAGATATATTATAAATAGGCTTATTTCAAAAAAACGCGGAGGAAGATGAGTAATGACTGAAGAATATATGGATAGATGGAACGATTACTTATTTATTGATCAATTCATCTTTTTTAATATTAAATTTGATTTAGTATATCGTTAATTTCAAGCAATTTTTACTATATCTTTAAACGATTAAGTAGTTTTGGTATTAGTCAAATATTTTATTACTTAACAAGGTATAAATAATAAAATATTTATTTGATTAGATATTTTTTATAATATATAAAGAAAACCTAGTGGAAGTGTAAAAGGCTTAATAAAATTTATAAAGCTTTTTTCTTAATTTATTATTATAATAAATTAATTATTATTAAGTCAATTGAACAAATATAGTAGCATTCAAAAAAAAGGCTTTAATTAAAACTAAAATAAATATAATTTTTCAATGACTTTCATCAATTACAGTGCGTTATTTAGCTATTTTTAAAAATGGTCTACAAATCTTTAAAAACTCATATATTTTATAAATTTTTTATATATATATTGTATATAGAATGAATGTCAATAGTTTAGTATTAGTTAATGGTAATGATGAAAATGGCATAAATTATAAAAATGAACCAGCTGTTATTTTAGTCGTTTCTGATGATATCTACCTTGTTAAATTTATTAGAACACATATAGGGAATCATCATTATGTTCATGGTGACAATACAGCTGAAATTTCAGGTCTTTATTTAACACCTGCAATATTTGGTGATGTTGTAAAAATTTTAAATATAGATTCAAGTTATGTTAATGCTAAAATTAACGCAATTATAGCAGTTCCTCCATTGAGTCTAGGTGATTTAGTAATTGTAAATGGGCGTGATACTATGGGAAGAAACCATATACAAGTTCCCGCAATTTTAGTTTCAGATCAAAACAATCAATTTATGGTTAGATTTTTAGATAGTAGTTTAGATAATGAAACCTATTCCTTTTTAGATAGGCGTAGTTTAAACAAGAGAAATAAAATAACTCAACTTGATGAGATTGCTCAAATTTTGAGGAAGAATGTAGATGATGTTAAAAATCTTATATCAGGAATAACTCTTATGCATAATCTTCCACATTTTAAAGGTGGAAGAAAAAAAAAAAGCAATAAAAAGAGAAGTCATAATAGAAAAAGATATAATTCATTTAAAAAAATTAGCTACATTTGATGTAATTTTCAAATTGATAATATCTAATTCTCATTTATAATATATATCAACCACAAAAAACTTATCAGATGTATCATAAACACCTAATCTCCATTAACCGAAGCAAAAAATAGATAATGTCCAAAAAATACTATAATCACAATAAATAAAAAAAACAAAAATACATGAAAATCTTAGCCAAGCCAAGGCAATTTTATCTTTAGACTTGATTACTCTCACCAAATGTAAAGCATATAATGTGCGTTGTAAATACACTTCGTCATCAGCTCAATAATCTATACCTATTTACAATAATTATATATATTTTGATAAATTATATAAAAATTGAAAATATGTAATGAATTATATTTTTTCAATATTAAAATGGAATATCTAATTGTTGAAAATAATCAACACCCCATAGATTGGAATGATGACGAACCGATTAAAACATATAAATATCCTCTAGATTATTTTCAAAAATATGCTGTAAGAGCTATTAATAAACAACATAATTTTATGGCGTGTGTTGCCACAGGTTCAGGTAAATCAACTTTGGCGGATTATGCAATAGCGGTAAGTCTATCTAAAGGAAAACGCGTAATATTTACAAGTCCTATTAAAGCACTATCTAATCAAAAATATAAAGAATTTAAAGAAGCTTATGGTGAAAAAAATGTAGGATTAATGACAGGTGATATAAAATTTAACCCAGATGCCCCCTGTATTATTATGACTGCTGAAATTTTAAGAAATCTACTTTATAAACATAAGAGTTTCACAAAAGACTTAGGTATAACAAGCACTCTAAGTCTGATAGATGTTGATACTGTTATTATGGATGAAGTGCACTACATAAATAATAAAGAACGCGGACATGTTTGGGAAGAAACATTAATTATGTTACCAAAAGAAATTAATTTAGTATTATTGAGTGCTACTATAGACCAACCAGAAAAATTAGCTAAATGGATAGGTAAGATTAAAGAGAAGACTATTCATCTAGTGTCAAATACTCATAGAATAATTCCATTAACTCATTATTTATATAAACCTACTTATTATAATGATTTAGGTGATGAGAAAGGTAAGGAGTCAGCACTTATACCTATTATGACGAATGAAGGAAGTTGGAAAGCATCTGTTTATGATGAATGGTTTAAAAACTTTGGTAAGATGTTTGATTTGAATTTAGAAAAGGGAAGCGACTTATATAAAAAACAGGCTGAAAAATCATATTCAAGTAAAAATCGTCTAAATAATTTAATTGATTATCTTAAATTATGTAATTTATGTCCAGCAATTTGTTTTGTATTTTCAAGGAAAAATTGCGAATTATATGCTTCATCAATTTCTGAATATTTAGTCACAGGCAAAGAAAGCGCGGAAATTGAAAACATATTTCATTTTTACACACATGCTTACCGCACTCGTTTAGAGTCTCTTCCACAATATTATAGCATTCTTGATCTATTAAAAAAAGGTATCGCCTATCATCACAGTGGATTAGTGCCTGTATTAAAAGAAGTAATTGAAATTATTTTTAGTAAAGGATTTATAAAGGTGCTTTTTGCAACAGAGACATTTTCAGTTGGTCTTAATATGCCTACAAAAACAGTTGTATTTTTAGAATATCAAAAACCTGATGCTTCTGGAAACCGTATGTTATATACTGATGAATATTTACAAATGGCTGGCAGAGCTGGAAGAAGAGGCATTGACACGAAAGGCTATGTAATTTATTGCCCAATGAGACAACCTGAAAAAGAAGTTGACATAAGAATGATGATGACAGGTAATAAATCACCAATTATTAGTAAGATGACATTTGATTTTGATTTTATATTTAAAAGTCTTCACAGTCAAGTATATCATTGGAGTGAAATTGTTTATAATAGCTATTGGTATAGACAATTATTACTACATAAAGAAACAATTCAACAAGAGATTGATGATATAAATTTTAAAATAGCCGAATTTAACGATAAATATACTAAAGATGAAATACAAGAAATAGAAATAAGATTTAATTTAGAATATGAATTTAAGAATTCTAATAAAACAAATTTAAAAGATAAACAGCGTGCACTTGATAGTTGGAAAAACAGTCATTCTCAAAAAAAATGGGAAACATTATATTCTGAATGGAAAAATATTGATAAAATTCAAAATCACAAGAATTCGTTACAAACAGAATATGAAAATTGTGATAATATGGAAATATTTATGGGCTCATATGCTAAATATCTTGAAGATACAGGATATCTACATAACCTACCAGATAAGCTTGTTGAAATGAATCATTTAAATCTCACAGAAAAAGGAGTATTAGCAACAGAAATAAATGAAGGCAATACAATTTTAATGAGTTCATTATATATTTGGTATAATGAAGATTTTAATCGCGTTCCTGAACCAAATGAACTACTCGCAATTTTAACACTATTTATGACAGGTGATAAAATATCTATTGATGAACCAACGATATCAAATGATAGTATTGATTTTATAATAAGTGAGATTAATAGATTACGCAAGATTGCCGATGATTATTATCTATGTCTTTCTGAAGAAACATGGGAATTAAATTTTGGATGGTATAATATATTATTAGATTGGTTAAATGGTAAATCAGTTGTAGAATTAGTTAATGAATATGGTATTTATGAAGGTAATCTTACTAAAGCAATGCTTAAAGTATCAAATCTATTAGAAGAATGGCGCTCTCTAGCATCTTATCGTAATGATGTAAAAATGCTTGAACATATGGACAATATTGAACAATATTTAATTAGAGATATAATTATACCAGATAGTTTATATGTCAGAAATTAGTTTTTAAATACTAGTGTTAATATCTTAATCATTTATAGTAATATAATGAAGTTATATCATCTCACAGATACACTTGATAAATTTGAAATATCTTATAGTATAGATCCTATTTCAAAATCAATAATGTTAGATAATATTATAGTTAATCAGGATTTTAGAAATAAAGGAATCGGTAAAAAGATAATTTATACATTTTTTTCAATATGTAATCTTTATAAATTAAAGTATTTTATTATAAAAGTAATTTCACCAATTATTGAAACTATTATACATAATTATTATGTATATGAAAAAATTAAAATGAATCATTATAAAATAAATGGATTAAGTGATATTGATTATAGTGAGTCTCTTTTACCTATTTTTTTACAAATAAATCAAGATATTCTTTATATGTAATTTATTACTATATTTTTTATAAAATTGATATTAATTAATAATATAAATAATACATACATATGGAACAATTTAAGGAGCAATTATTATTAATAGATAATAATTTTATAGTAACCTCTTGTATACCTGATAAATGGAATACAATTTATAATGAAGTTAATAATGTTTATATTGATTTTGATATTTTAAGCGATATAGAATCATTTATTTTAACATATAACGAAATAAAAAAATATAAACTTGAAAAAGATTTACAAATAATATTATACAACGAGGCTAATACTTTATTTACTTGTATTGTATTTAATAATAACTTTAATAATACAATTTCAATTAAAACAAAAACGGATTTAACACTTGATGTATATCAACAATTTAAAAAATATATTGAATTTAATAAAGAATATAATTTTAATCTTCATATTGATATGACAGATATTAACAATATAGCTATGAGTCAATTTGATGAGGATTATATTAAAATAACAACTCAAAAAAACAATATTGAAACTTTGATTACAATTTATAAAAAAATATATAATGAAATAAACGAATATTACTATAAATATAATAGTTTACTCAAGATTAAGCAATTTATTATATATTATAATAATTCAATAAATAATATAGTAATAAAATTTGATAATAATATTATTGAAGCATCTAATTATACTGAATTAAATGAAAAAATAGAAGGATTTTTAAATATACAAGTATCATATGATACAAAATCTATAGATTACTTAATACATTTATTTAAATTAAAATATGGAAGTGAATTCATTTTTAAAATTAATGATAATAAAAACTGTTCATTTATTGAATTTATAATATCTGAAATAGATATTGAATTTATTAATTTATTAGATATAATTCCAATTACTTTAGGAAATGTAATAATTAATGGATTTATAAAGAATGCTAACTATTTTGATAAAGATCAAATCCATGATAAATTAAAACATAATAATTATGTAATAAATATTATTGTTCAGAATTGTAAAAATTTAAAAATAATAAATAATGTAATTCTTTTTCAAAATAAATCTTGTTTAAGAATTTTAAACTGTCCTAAAATAGAATTTATACAAAATTATAATAATTTTACAAATATTTATATGAATCAATATTTATTAAATATAATTAATGAATAATAATTTTTTATCATAATATTTTTTATATATTATTATAATATAAAATGAGTTTTTCAGAAACTTGGTCAGGATTATGTACTCCAGCACAAATTTATGCTGTATTGGCATTTATCACTATTATTGGCATGGCATATAAACAACAATATGGAGCTATTATAGGTCAAGCTATATTTGCCGCATTATGGACTTTTGTATTAGGATGGATTTGCACAAAAGGATGGACTTGGTTATCGTGGGTCTTAGTATTACTTCCTATAATTATAGTGGTAGGATTATTAGTATTTATTTATGTAATGGGAGATAAATTAAATAAATATTCAAAAGAACCAGAAAAAGAATCAGAAAAGAAAGAAAAGGAATATTTTAGTAATTGCCAAAAAAAAAAGTTAGCCGAATATTTCAGTGAAAATCAATGTGCAGAAGATGAAACTTGGGATGATAATACACAAGCTTGTGTAAAAAATGAATATTTCAGTAATCAATGTGCAGAAGATGAAACTTGGGATGATAATACACAAGCTTGTGTAAAAAATGAATATTTCAGTAATCAATGTGCAGAAGATGAAACATGGGATGATAATACACAAGCTTGTGTAAAAAATGAATATTTCAGTAATCAATGTGCAGAAGGTGAAACGTGGGAAAATAATAGATGTGTAAGAAATAATAATGAATATTTTTATAACCAGTATGATACCAAGGAACATTTTCTAGGATATGGTGGTGCGTGCAGTAAGCGAAAAAACAGAGACAAATGTTTAGATCCTAATAGAGGTTATAATAAATGCAAATGGGTACAGAATAAATGTAAATTAAATAAATAAGTTTAAATCTTTTATATTAAAATGTATTTTATTACTTGTATTCAAATAATAAAATCAATTTATTTTATATAATGAAATTCATTGGAGGCACTGATTATGTAATAAATAATATAATAGATGAAGTTAATAATGATTATCCTAGTATGTTTTTTAATGAAAATGAAATTCCAATAAAAATAATTAGATTAAAAAATCACACATTATCATATGGAAAATATGAAATATATTGGACAAATGATGATAACGAGTTAGATAAAAAAATATCACTAAAAGGTTATGAATTTTTAGGAAATTCTGACAGAAATCCAGAAAATATAGATAATTTTTGTCAGAGAACTAAAAAATATTATGATCCTAAATTAGGTCATTATAAATATATGTGTTATCCTTATAAAAAGGTATATTTTATAAATCCTGAAAATAGTTTTATGTTAAATACAATATTTGATCATCATATGCAAACAGATATCACTGACTTACCAGAGATTGAAGACAGTAATCCATATGAATATAATTACTATATAACTATGTTTGGACGCAGGATGAATTATTTTAATATGTTTGTATCTTTCAATATCTGGAAATATAAAATAGAAAAAAGTTTAATAAAATTATTGAGTAGTTTACAAACTAAGTATAACTTGTCCAATAGATATAAATATGGATTATTTCAAACTGGTGATTTTATTATATTAACATCTGGAATATCAAACACTGAAAACAGTATAAAAATTCAATTTGTTATAAACGAAATATATATATTTTGGGTTGTTAATAAATTAGTTAAAAATATTGATATATTAAATGAACTTGGCATATATGAATTTAAATTTATGTATAATTATGCTAAATTAAAATTTGCATCTACTTTATTTGAAATGTTTCCAGCAAACGATTTATTATCGGATTCAAAAAAGTTATATATGGAAGAAATTACAATTGATAATATTGAAAAATATACATATCTTGATAAAGAATATAGACGAGAATACTTACAACCTCCAAATGTTGTTTTATATTTAAATCGTGATATTGATATTAAAAAATTAATAGATTTTTTAGTTGAATTATTTCCAAACAGTAGTCATCTTAATAATAAAATAATCACAATACCTGATAAAATACCGCGTTTTAATATTCGTATTAATGATGTTGTATGTTTTTCAATTGATGGTCATAATCAAGATAAGAATAAAAATTTAGACGGATTTATTGATGAAAATATACCAACTGAATATAAAGAAATTATTGAGTTAGCTAAAAATTATAATTTAAGTAAGGATCAATGCAATTTATTAAACAATTATTCAAAATATCTAAGTGGTCATTATTTATTAGATTTTGTAGATGGTCAGTGTATTGTTAATAATATATTAAGTTATAAAGGGATTATAGGTAATAAAGGGTCGTTTTATAATGTTTTTAAAGAGTTAAACTTATTAGAATATTACATTCCTTTGCCTATGATATTTCCCAATGAAGATTTGAAAAGTATATCTATAATTCCAGGTGGTAAAATTAACATTAGAAAAAGTATGAATAAAAAAAGAAAACACCGAAAAAAAAGTAAAAATATATTAAAATAAAACCTATGATAAAAAATTGCAAAATGACAATACGCACATATTGATTGCTCTTATAAACGTGCTAAATATTGCAAAACCGATTTGGGCTAAATTTAATCCACTTAACACATCCAATATTCGCCTGTGGTATAAACAGATACACTCAAAAGTTAATAAGTCTATTTGTCTATGAGTTAGGAATTAAAATCGTATAAATCAAAGAATGACCATTTAATTTTTTTATCTAGTTCACTGTTTTGTTTTATTATATTTTCGTTTACAACATGTAATGTTAATAAAAATAAAAATCTGGCTTACAATCGTATTTTTTATATACACTTCGTAAATAATTGGGGTGTGTATAGGTTGAGTAATCTTCTGTTAGCATTTCTTCCTTTTCTATATCTCTTAAAGCAACCATCGAAGCGTCTTCCATATTTGTATAACAATTTGGATTGGATGAATGATTTATAAATTTACCATCATCCATTATATAATGTATTTCATCCGAAACACCATATGATAAATCTAAAAAACGTGTTAGGACATCTTTTGAAAGAAGAGTTTGTAAAAAGGGTTCAAAATTAGTTTGATTGAAAGTAATTACATTTATATGAGCGTATTTTTTTATTTTATTTACATGTGAAAATAAATTGTCTGATGCATTTGATAAAGGTAAATGAGAAATTTCATCATAAGAAACTTGATTTGAAAACCAAATAATTGTTCCTTTTTTTATTTGTTCTCTACAGATAATGCCATTACCAACAATAGGATTGATATATGAAATATCGTATGATATTTGCATGATGATGAAAAATATATAAATTTTGATACATATTTTTTATATCAATTAAACTTTTAAACTTATACAATTGTTGTTGACACCACATGATCGACCATCGATTGGTTGCGATGTAGGATGGGCAAGCTAGATTTTGCCGGTATTGGATTCAACATCCACGAGTGCATTTCGTTGAATCCATCACAGATTTCACCATGAACTTCTTTATTGAATGCTGCACAGTGCCCCCCACTCATTATCCGAAAGATAATTTAAATCCTGCGTTGATTCTCCTAATAGTTCTACAGACATTTTGTTGCATCTATTTGCAAGGATTGCGTAAAAAAGTGCAGCAACACACAGACGCACGAATGGCAGGCATTTGCGACGCTCTTGGTGGTATTCGAACTCTCAAGATGATGGTCGCAGAGTACTCCAAGCAGCGCGTCATCTGTACTTATTTTCACATCACGGTGAATTCGCGTGAACCGGTGAAGAAGGACTACCGGTGTTACACTCGTTACACTACTGTTGGCAATTTACCAGCCTGAATTTAGCACTCGTACTACTGCCACCGCTTATTTTTTGGCGCTTTTGTCCTTCTTCTAGTGCCACCAACCCGCCTTAGCCAGTTTAAATCAATCCATGTTTTTGTGTTTTCTTCCCACATTGTGCAATTTGTTTTATTTAAATAATAGTGTGCTACTTCATTATTGAAATACACTTTTGGTAATTGGGATGTTGTTCTTGCATAAGGTTGATTGTGAATAATATCCGTTGTGGGTGCTGGATCAAATTTAAATGTTCTCAAAGGTGTTAAATTCACTGAACCATCTCTTTCAAGAATCCTTGTTTGAAAGGTTATTTCTACTGAAGCTGCTGGATCGGCTCTAAAACAATAATCGAGAACGTTTGCATAAATGGTATTTTGTTCGAAATCAATTATTATATTTCCTTGAAAAATTTTATCATAATAAATTAATGTCCTAATTACCACTTCCGATCTGGATTTATCGACTGCAAAGTAATAATCAATAAATTCAACATTGGTATTTAAAATTGTATTAACAGGAATTGAATTACTACCACTGTCTTCTTTAAAGCCTATTCTATTTATATTTAAATAGTTATGTATTTGTTTTAGACGAAGTGTTTTAATTTTGTGTGATTCATTTATTTGTTGAAAAATGTAATCAGCTCCTATATAACAAACAACAGGCATTAATTCATTTCTTAAAGTTTGCATAGTTGTATATCTGCATAATTGTTGTAATTTAACTGGATCGTTTAGAGTAAATCGATGTACAGCATCCGTACATTGAACTATATGTGGATAAATATAATACATATCCACAGCAAGACATTTGGATTCATTAAGAGAATCGTTTGTAGTTTCCTCACCATAAGCACTGCTTATTGAAATCATTCCGGTTACATTATCGTTAAAAAGAAGTAGACTACCACTAATGCCTGTTTTTGCAGGTTCTTCTACCATAATATAACCTCCTGGATATGGAGTTTCATGCATCATATTTGTTTTTTCATATGTTCCTATTTCATAATTCATATCTAAAATTTTAGTAGATATAGAGTTTGCATAACTAATAACGACCGATTTATTAATAGCACCTCCATCATTATATATTTCTCCATAATATTCAAAATAACACATTTCTTTTAAATCAGTATTATTGTTTATATCTTCTGCATTTTCAACAATACCCATAGCAAAATCTAGAATAGGATGTTGAACTGGAAATAATACTACAGTGCAGTATATAGGAGTGCCTAATTGATTACTTTGATTTCCCAATATTTGAACTGTCATTTTTTTTACTTTGGAACCGATTGTGTGCAATGGAAAAGCGCAATACACATTTAATTCATCGCCTTTTCCCTGGATCTGTTGTTTCATTTTAAAAAGCCAACACGTTGTTCCATTCACCACATTTTTTTCCAATACAAACCATATTTTTTATATTATAAATATAAAAAAAAAAATTTATTAAATATTTTACTCATTCTAAAAATAATAAAATATATGATTTAATATGAAAAGTACATATTATGAGTTTAGCTATAATGATTAACTTTGAGGATTCGTATCATTATAAATAAATCTTTCTAATTTTTCTTTATATATTGTTTCTGATTTAGATAATTTAACAAGTATTATTGAAAAAATATTTTTTTCTATTTCTAAATAATTCATATTATCAGATATTAATTTCTCTTTGTTTTTTTTATTTTTATGAAGAAATGACCTTGATATCATAGTATCAATTAAATATATTTTTTTATTACAACTTTCTTTTATCATATCTTGCGTATCATGTCCTTTTATTAAAATTAAATCACTGAATCCCATTAATTTAGAAACACTTAAAAATACTGAACAACCTTGATCTTTTTCACTATAATTTCTAGTCCAAAAAAAAGAGTCTTCATGACCACGTATCATATGTTCCATTATCCATTGATTATCAACATTACATCCAAATATTATAATATTTTTTATATCTCTACTAAATTCAATTAAGTTTTCCATTATCCCTTTTTTATAATGCAAATTTATATCTTCAATAAATTTAAAACTAGGACCAGCATGACAGAAAAAATATTTATTATTTATTAAAATAAATGGTTCAAATAGACAACTTAATTTCTTTCGTAAGATTGAATTAGGCCTAAATTGTTCTTCTCTTGAAGATAAATAACTACTAAAATATTTTTTAGTAGGTTCAGATACATAAACAAACCTATTTTCTATTATATTTATTAACTCATGATTTCCCAAACATAATAATACACGACCTTCTGTTTTTAATGCTTGTGTATTAAGATCCGCCAAAAATGATATAATTGTAATTTCATCGGCTGGATGTTGTTTCATAAAATCAATGCTGTCAGCTGAATTACGATAGTCATCAAGAATATCTCCAGTAAAAACTAAAAAAGTATTTCCTCCTACCCATTCTAAATCGTTATTTATCAATTCTGCACCAAAAAGAATTACTAATAATGATGTTAGATCACCATGAATATCACCTACAGCAACAATTTTTTGATTTTCATCGATTGAGTATATAGGAGATACGTGATGTTCAATATCACAATGTATCGTATCAATATCATTTTGATTTGATATTCTTTTTAAATTACTAAAATTTAGATTTGAAATATCAATACTCACATTCTTTTTTGAAAGCGTCATAGTACGGCGACTACTCATTATATATATTCTATATATTCTTTATATTATACTTTTTTGTTTTACTTTTTTTAAAAGTATATTATACTTTTTTGTTTTACTTTTTTTAAAAGTATATTATACTTTTTTGTTTTACTTTTTTTAAAAGTATATTATATTTTTTGTTTTACTTTTTTTAAAAGTATATTATACTTTTTTGTTTTACTTTTTTTAAAAGTATATTATCTTTTTTGTTTTACTTTTTTTAAAAGTATATTATACTTTTTTGTTTTACTTTTTTTAAAAGTATATTATACTTTTTTGTTTTACTTTTTTTAAAAGTATATTATCTTTTTTGTTTTACTTTTTTTAAAAGTATATTATACTTTTTTGTTTTACTTTTTTTAAAAGTATATTATATTTTTTGTTTTATTTTTTTTAAAAGTATATTATCTTTTTTGTTTTACTTTTTTTAAAAGTATATTATACTTTTTTGTTTTACTTTTTTTAAAAGTATATTATACTTTTTTGTTTTACTTTTTTTAAAAGTATATTATATAATGGATATAATAAATGATATTATTATTAAATGTAAAAGTGATATAAAGAAAATATTTTATTATGATTATTTTATTGTAAAAGATTTATCTGATATTATCCATAATCAATCTGATACATCATATAATATAAAAACTAATAAAATACCATTATTATATTTTTTTGATAAATATTTAAATAAAAAAATTAATATAACAATTAGTCATCGTAATACTTTTGTATCATCTATTAAAGACATATATACAATTTCAAATTTAAACAAAAATTATATCATCGATATAAATATTGATAATCATTCAGTAATTTTATATCCATTTATTTATAATGGCCAATATTATATTTATTTATCTAATTCAGGTTTAGGAATATCAAATCAAAACACAAATCTCAATAAAACATCATGTAAATTATTTCATATAACAAAATTGCAGAATATTGATAAAATCTACAATATGTTCATATTAATAAATGACCTGATTCAATTAATTCAAAATGCATCATATGAAAATTATCTAGATGGATCTAGTTTAACTTCTTATCAAAAAAAAAAAGAATTACATGAAAAAATTGATTTAATATGGGACAATATACATGACAATTTTATAGAAGGTATAGGTTCATCGCAAATAACTACACAGTTTTTATTGTATTTTTTTGCGATAATATATGGAAATGCTAAAAAGGATTTAGATAATATGGGTTATATTGATCTTATCTACCTATTATTAAATTATCTAGCACAAGTTGATTTTATGAATGAATGTACTTTTAATTATTTATTATATGGTAGAGATCATCCAAAATTCGTAACTATAATTAATAATTTAATTACTGATAATAGTGGTAATAAATTTAGTTTTAATGATTTATATAAAAATTGTATTAATGGATATAATAGTAATGTCTATAAATTATTAAGAGAAGAAATAGATACAGAACCTATAAATAATAATTTGATAAATGATATACATTTAAAATTAAATCAATATGCTTCTATAAAAAAAACGATTGAATTTAAAAGAAATGATATCATTTTAGAACTAAATAATTCTGGTTTATATAATTATGTTCAAATAGGAGGTTCATGCTCTTTTTATTCTTTTTATAATCTGCTCTTGAACATTTTATTTTTAACAAATTATAATTTATATCAAACGAACCCATTAAAAGCAGTTCAAAATGTCATTAACCCTTTAATGACTATTCATTATACACTTTTAGAGTATTTATGTATGTGTAATGACACAAAATATTTAGTTAATACCAATAATTTTAATCCTAATCAAATTTTTCATATGAATTATATTTACAATATTATGATTAAAAATAATTTAATGGATGAAATCAATGATTTTTATCCTTCACCAACTCTATTGATTTTTTCTAAAACTCCATTAATTGATAGATTATTAGAATTTCGTTTAAGTGATGATAATTTTAATCTTAGTGATAAAATGCAATTGTATAGTAAAAATGATGTTATAATATTAAAAGAGTATTTCAATCGTATTGATATATTATTTAACAATTATATTAATATGATAAGGAATTTATCGGATTTATCTACAAAATCATTAGTTATATTTCGTAATCAAATATATAATATTTATCGCAAGATAAATAAATTTTTTGCATATAAACAAGATATTTATGAATATTGTTTAAAATATTTCAACATTTCAAAAGATATTATAATTATTTATTGTTATTATTTATTAAATATTTATAGTAAAAAGTCAAATAGTAAAAAATATATTAAAAAAAATAAATATTCACTTAAACTTTTAGCACCTGTTTACACAATGCCCGAATATATTAATACAGACAATTGTGGAGCTATATCTGATTGTAAAAAAAAAAAATGCGACTTAAGTATTTACAATTGTTTTTATACATATCATATAGATTATATACTAAATAAATTTAGTAGTTATGAGATAAACGCAATGTCTGTTTTAATAGGTCATTTTGAAGTTGATATTAAAACTCAAATAAATGAATTATTAGTATTAAAGGAATGTAATAATATTGATGCGATCTCTGTTGAATTCTATAATTTAGATTTTTATACTAATAATATTTATTTTGAATACGAAGATGACACTTATCGTTCAAGAAGATTAATAAGCAAATACTTTCGGAACAAATATTTATCAATTAATAATTTATTACACAAAGATCAAAGAGATATTCATTCCAAAAAATGTAAATATATTATAAAAGCGTTCAAGTCATTTATATCAGAAATCCTAGATACATCTTCATTATCAACATTTAAAGCAAAAATAAATGACTTAATATCAATATTTAATCTATTAACATATGATGCTCTATTAAATTTATTATTATTTATTCTAAGTGATGGAGGATATATTTGTTTATCACCTATATTGTGCACTGACATTACTTTTTTTAGCTTAATGTCATTAATGAATGATGATACTCAAATAATAAATAATTATCAAGGTAATGATTTTATTATACAAAAAATTTATAATTTGTTAGAAGGAAATATAGAATATGATATCCAAGATGACAACATTAATAAACATAGTAATTGGATAAGTAAATATAATATAATTTTTGATCAATTAAAATATTTTGTGTATAATGGTATAAATTATATCTATAATTTAAAAATTAACTATAATCATTCATTATCTATAATTTTAGCTAGATTTGGATTACACGAACAAAATCAAGATGAATTTATATTATTGTTTCCTGAGACAAATATAAAATCTAGATTGGGAGTATATGTTTTATACAGATATACAGATTTTAATTTTTTTATTTGTATAAAAAAAACAAAAACAATAATTGAAATAAATATTGTTGATAGTTATGTAGATATCAATAATTGTTATCTATTTAAAAATGGAAAAAAACATAAACTTGAATTTAATAAATATTATCCAATTTTATCTAATTTTAGTGAAATAACTCCATATTTATGTTATCAAGAAAATAATAAAATATTTATAATTACTATTTTATCAAATGCTTTTTGGTGTTTATCTTCAACAAAAATATATAAATATTTGTTTTACCGTGATAATATTAGACCAGAAGACTATAAATACCAATTTAATATTTATGAATATGACATAGCTAGATCAAATACTTTCCCAACAAACAAAACAAATAATATTGAATATATACGAAATATTTATAAAATGTATCCATCTGATCGCGAACTCAAATTTACAAAAGAACAACTTCTAAAACGCGATTTATCTATTGATTATACAAATATTAATAAATTTACGAGTATCATAAAAAATATAGCAAGAATATTATGTAAAAATATTAATTGTGATGAAAAAACAAATGAAATATTTAAAAGCATATTTGAAGAAGAACTAATTGATTCTGATGCAAGAAATGATGTTTTAGAGAGTTTTCTGAGAGATAATCGTTTATGTGTGCGCTTTGATTTTACTCAAGACATTATATCATTAAGAAATGCCTTTGAAACACATATAGAAGGTATACATAAAAAAATGATGATAATGCAACATTATTTTGATAAAACTCAATTTATTATTAATAATTTGACCAATATTATAGTAATAATGGAAATAAATATATTAATGAATGAATTATCTCAAATAAATACACGAACAAGTTGTTGGGATATACAATTAATACTTACAAAATTGGATAGCATATTATTATTTAATAGAGATATACAAACAAATTCATATTATTTATTTGAATTATTATTTCTTTTTCAGAACAATTATTTTTTTAAACAAAATCAATTAGATAAATATAAACAAATAGTTAATGATATAATAATTAATAATGATTCATTAACGATACATCAATTTATGATGGGAAAAGGAAAAACATCATTTTTAACACCGCTTCTATCAATGGTAATATATTTAATCACAGATAAAAGAGCAATAGTTATTACAACTGATCATCTTATTTTACAAACAATAAAGAGTATGCGGTATATACATTATTTAGGAGATATACCATTTGATGTATTAACAGATTATGAGTATAAACATTTTTGGTTAGAAAAAACAGACATTACTTTAGAAAAAAACTTTGATGTTGATAATCATCAAGTGAATATAAAAAATATATCACATACAAGTTTAATTATTGATGAGTTTAATAGTCACTATGATTATACACAATCTATGTTTAATTTGGTAAAAAAACAAGAATATATTTCAGAGGAGATGTTTAATTACATATTTGATTATATTCGTTCAAAAATATCTAAAAAACCTTTTATTCGTTATAAGATTCCTGAAAAAGTGAATTATGATATATTTGAAAGTATATTAGATAATGAGTATAATGTTGCTATAAATTTAAAATATAATGAAAAGTATGGTTTTACTAATATATCAGGAGATTTGCGCTTATGCATTCCATATGCTCGCAAAGATACTCCTCTTTACGGTTCACGATTTTCAAGTATAATTCTAACTATTATACTTACAGTAAATTATTATATAACACAGAAATATAAATTAGACGAAAAATATGACTATCAATTAATTTATAATAATGATACTGAAATAATTAAGATTGCTCCTAGTGAAATATTTAATGAATTATATGAATATTTTAATAAACATAATCATTTAGATTTGGATATCATTAAAAATTCATTGGACAAATTATATACGAATAATCTAGAAACATATATTCATTTATTCAAAAAAATATTATATATATCAAATAAATCAGGTTTAGTATTTGCAACAGAACAATATAATGTTTCATTTCAAGATATTATTTATAATGTATATGATCAACAATGGAAAGTGGGTTATTCAGGAACTATTTATTTAAATCCTAATATATATATTGAAGATGACAAATTCGTTTTTAAGAATATTATAGAAGATTTTGATGAGAAAATTGAAGTAAAACTAGCTTTAAAAGGATATGGTTGTTTTACAAGTTATAATGATAGTGTTGTTATTATAAATACTAATACTCAAAATGAACTATTAAATCAACTTACGACAATAATTTCATTTGGAATAAATAGAGGTATTGTTGATATTGCTGGTTTATTTATAGATTACAAAAACATAGATATTGCTATATTATTGAAACAACTATTACCAGAAAAAAATATTGTTTATTTATCAGATAATGGAGAGGGATTAGAATATAATACTACATTAACAACATTTGAAAATAAAAATAGTAAATATAAACCTTTTGATGATCATAATTTTTATTATTATGATCAATGTCATATTATAGGAACTGACCTTGAACAACCAACCGAAGGATATATTGCTGTGATTATAAATAAAGATACTAAATGGACTGAATTTGCACAAGGTATATTTCGTTTTAGAAAATTAAATCGTGGCACTTATTTAAAATTATTTTATATCACTGTAAGTAATGATGAAAGTCCTTTAACAAATGATAATATATTGAACTTACTTATAAAAAATGAAAGAGCATTTCAGGAAAATCAAAAACTTGGAATAAAATATCAATTAATGAAAGCAATGGTAAGAAAATTATCAAAAAATTATATAGAAGACAAATTGATAAATGAATTTCTTTTATCTACCGCAATCACCCCAACAGATTGTATTGATTTTTTAAAAAATAATATAAAATATATAGAGAGCGTGATTCTAGAACACGAAAAGCCTTATTTAAACTATATTTATAAATTATACAATGATATTACCAGTAATGAAGATAAGTTAATAAAATTAGTAATTGGCGGAAATTCTATCAATAAACAAATAGATATGCAAATAATGGAAAATATTGATATTCAAAAATTATCAGTTAAACTTATGAATTATAACAAGAAAATTACATATAAATATGATATAATCACGCATATAAATTGTCAACAATGTATTGATACAACTAGTGTGCCTTTATTTATAAATCAATATAATTGTTTGATTAATGATAAGAAAATATATATAAGTAAAAATATAGCTTTAGGCTTCGACAATAATCAACCTATTGAGACAAGTTTATTAATATTTGTAGAATTACCTGATATCATTTTATTAGAACTAGATTATATAGCTTATGATTACTATTCGCATAAAGTTCCCATATATGATTTAAATGGTAATCTTATTAATACATTTCTGCATAATACTCTCTCGTCACATCCATTTAAATTAGATATAGATTATAGATTTTTATATTTATTTGATATTACATATTATATTAATCCTATCAAGGAAAAAAATCAAGATATAATGAATAAAGAAATTATATTAGATGTTGAAAAAAATATAAATATTGAAGCTTCCAAAATTATTTTTTATGTTAATAATAATTTATCTGAGTATTATAAGAATTTTTTTGATAACACACCAATTATACAACATTTATTGAAAATATCTCGACCTGATGATTTTATAGACCTTATAAAAAGTGGCACTGATGATAATGTAGAACATAAACCGGAATATAGATTAGATAATATACATTTTAATAGAGATTCAGGTATAAATGGTATGGTGTTAAAAACAGAAGTATTTCCTATGATACGCCGTGTTCCTTTTCAAATAATTTATGATGAATACTATCATAGATTAGAAACACTATTCTTTTCAGAAAAAAAATAAGACAATTTATTGTTTATATAATTCAAAATAGTAAAAAATCTATAATAATTTATAATAGAATTAATATCTAATAATTTTTATTTATACATAAATAAAATTGATAAAAGTTATTAATAATATAATAAAAAAAATTACAATATGTTTTTAATGTATAAATTATTTACTATCAATCCATCAAAATCAAGGTTAGACCATATTATCAAAAACGCAAAAAATACGATTTTATATTATACACATGACTGGAAACCTAACCGAATAAATACAGATGTAGCTAAAGAAAATAGTCAATATTGGCTAGGAGTAAAATATAAGTCTACAGAAGAATATAAGCAGACTATTAATAATAATTTTTACGAGATATTATCAGATATTGAAACGATTTCAAAATATAGTTGTTCATCAGAAATTCGTGATATTTATTTAAATATAATCACAGAATATGACAAAAAAATAAGGCAAGTTTATCATATATAAGAAAATAAATATATAATATATATGAAGCATATTCAAAGAATCGCCAACAATTATAGTCCATTACCAGTTAGTATTGTACGAGGAAGAGATGTTTTTTTATGGGATGTTAATAATAAAAGATATGTAGATTTATTAGCTGGATATAGTGCCGTAAATCAAGGTCATTGTCATCCAAGATTAGTTAAAATAATGAAGGAACAATGTCAAAAGCTTACATTAACAAGTCGTGTAGTAATTAATGAAAATTTAAATATATGGTCTGAGCACATTACCAATATATTTAAATATGATAAAGTTTTAGCAATGAATAGTGGAGCAGAAGCTGTTGAAACTGCTATGAAATTAGCGAGAAGATTTGGTTCTATTAAATATAAAGAGCCTAAAATAATTTGTTTAACTGGCAATTTTCATGGAAGAACCTTAGGTACGATAAGTTTAAGTGACTATGAAAATTATAAAAAAGGATTTGGTCCTCTTTTAAATAATATCATTCAAGTTAAAATGAATTGCCCATTGTCACTTTATAATGCTATTGAAAAATATAATGATACATGTGCAATAATATATGAACCAATTCAAGGAGAAGGAGGAATAAATCCTATTTCTCCAGGATTTTATGAATCAATTTACCAAGTAAAAAAAAATAAACCAGATATTTTATTAATAGCTGATGAAATTCAAAGTGGATTAGGTCGTTGTGGTGATTTAACAGCTGGAAGTATATTATGTAATAAAATTAAACCAGATGTTCTTATTTTGGGAAAAGCCTTAAGTGGTGGAATGATTCCAATGAGTTGTATTCTTGCTAATAAAGATCACATGGATGTTTTCAATCCAGGATCACATGGATCTACGTTTGGTGGTAATCCACTTGCTTGTGCTATATCTATTGAAGCAATTAATATCATTCAAGAAGAATGTATTCCAAATGTTAGGAATAATCAAAGTTTAATTCAAATTTTTTTAAATACAATTAATAATGTATCAATTCGTGGGTTAGGTATGTTTTGGGGAATTCAATTTGATGAAAAATATAATCTTGAAGATTTGCGTTTAAGACTACTAAATAAAGGGTATATAACATGTACCTCTAGAAATAATACTCTTCGTTTAACACCTCCACTTACAATTGAAAAAAATATCTTAAAAAAATCTTTAAATACAATAAAATTTGAATTATAATTAAAAAATATAATTATATTATATAATATGTCATATCTGTCAGATAGTGATGATTATTTTACAGGATTAAATGAAGATGGTGAATATGTATCACGCCATAAAGATACAGCTGAATTATTAAATTCATCTGATTTAGATGATGTTTATCATGTTAAAGTTGAACATGATATGGCTCTTTTTGATGAATATAATGGGCATTTTGTTAACGGTAAAAGGGAAGGAGATGGAAAGTATATGGTTATGGATATATCTTTTGGTCAAGATATACTAACATATGAAGGTGAATTCAAAAATAATTTACCTAATGGAAAGGGAAAACTTACCTGTCAATTAGGAAATTCATATCTCACAGAGATAACTGGTTATTTTATAAATGGTTTGCCTGATTCTACTAAAAATGCTATGATCAAATATAATGAATATGGTCAAGTTCTAAAAAAATATAAAATGTCAGGATTGATATCTTATAGTTCTGAAACTATATCAAAGATATTAAGTTTATTAGATGCGAATAAACCTTTTAATTTAATTCGCGTATATGCTGATTATGATTTTGAAGTATCAGGAGAAAGAAATTTAAAAACATATGAACGATTACAAACTGGAGTTTTTGACAGCAGAGGTCAAAAAGTAGAATCATCTGGAGGTAAGCGATCTAAAAAGCGTTTAAATAAGAGAAGACACTCTCATAAATAATTTGATGTGAAAAACAAATATTTTCTTATTTTACATAAATAAGAAAATATATTATAGGTGTTTGAGGAATCTAATAATGATTTTAATGAAATATTAAATATATATAAATATATATGGATCAAATTATCCAAAATGTTAAAAATATATTTGAAAAAGAAATAATTGATATACCCCAATTTATAAATCAATGTAGTGAAAATTTAGATAAAGATGGTTATAATAAATCTGATTTTCAAATATCTACAATTCTTTGTCCATTATATTATTTTTTTGATAATGATTTAAATAAAGATATTGGCGCTGATCTTCAATGTCGTGATTGGTTTTTATATAAAACTAAAATATCTGATGTATCTGGTTTTGATAAAAGTGATATTATTATGGATATAATTTATAAAAAGCACGCTACACGATTTTATATATTTAGATATAAATCTAATCATTATTTGTATTATTCAAACTCTGGATTAGGTATTAGTAATCAATTAAATAAAACTAATTCAACGAGTTGTAAATTATTTTTTATAAATATGCCAAATATAACTAACTTCAAAGCTATATTAGAAAATATTATAAAAATATTACATATTATTGAAAAAGCACCAATTATATCATTTACTAGACAACCTTTCGTAAAATTAGATTTACGTAATCAACAAGATATAATAAGAGCATTGGTTGATCCATTGAACACTATCAACTCAATTGTAAGCACTTTTGATAGAAATATTCTAAATATAGACTTTCTTATTCTTTTTTTTACCAATGTAACTTATGATAAATTAAATAATTATTATAATTTAATTTACACATTTTTAAATTATTTAGGCACAATATATCTTATATCTGAAATTTCATTTAATGAATTATTATCAGACAAAATTGATCAAGAATATAATTTACATATTAAGAATTTATATATTAACATAGTCACATTGCAGAAATTTACATTTACCGAATTATATATTAACTGTCATAATAATTATAATTCTTCAATTTATGAAAATTTACAAAAAGATTTGGATAGTAAACCTAAAAACCATGTATATTATGATTTTATAAATGATATTAATTACGAACTAGATAAATTATCTATCATAAGTAAGATTTTTAATTTTAAAAGAAATGATATAATTCTAGATTTAAAACCTTCTGGATTGTATAATTATAAACAAAAAGGAGGTTCCTGTTCATTTTATTCTTATTATAATCTTGTTTTAAATCGTTTATTTCTTAATAATTGTGATTTGTATTTACAAGATAAAATAAACGCAGTTAAAAATGTAGTAAGCACAATATTAAATATACATTATGTAATGCTTTATAGCTTTTGCATTTGTAATGATACACAATATACACAACGTGATGGGTCAACAAATAAAATATTTCATTTTAACTATCTTTATAATATTTTTATCAAAAATGATTTACAAAGCGAAATATTAAAATTTTATCCTAATCCATCATTAATTATTTTCCCTGAAAAACCTTTAATTGATACATTATTAGATGTAAAAATGGAAGGATATTTAGAATCAATCACTCAATATACAAAAATGAATAAAACTATTGTTGAAAACATAATTTTATATATGGGTGAATTAAATAATTATTTAAATCAAGTGCTAAATCTTATTAGAAATAAACATTTCGTGAGTTTAAAAGATATACGCACAATACTATATACAAATCGTGATAATCTAGTATTAATTTGCAGTCAATTTTTAAGATTTAAATGTATACAATATATAAAAATAATATATGATATTTATCTAATTTATATATGGTATTTTATACAACTATTTGATCAACCGGTCTCATTAAGAATTATTGCGAGTAAAAAAAAACAAACAAAGTTTAATTTTTTAGAAATAATATACAATATTATAGACATTGATACATCTAAGTGCGACTCTCAAACCCAATGTAAATTAGATAAATGTAGATATGATACATTTGATCATAATTTTAAATTAAATATTGATTTTTTTTTAAATAAATTTGATTTTATGGAACAATATAATTTATCTGAAATATTAAAAAATAATTATCATCAAGATATTGATATACTTAATAAAGATTTAGGATTAACATATTGTGGATTTATATTTTTAGAAGAAACAATAGATGAATTCAATTATTATGAAAATATAATTTATGATTATACTATTCATAATTATATTCCTAATAAAACAGATGACAGTATATTACAAAAAAATACTTATCTTTTTAATGTAATAGCAATTTTTTTCAGATTACATTATTTACTAATTAATAACAATTTAGATTTATTGTTAAAAGAAAAATATAATTTACAAGTTCAAAATATAATTATAGTAATTAAAAATATCATAAAAGAACATGTAAATATAAAATATGATAATGATAAATTTAAAGAAGAATTTGATAAATTTGATAAATTGGGTTTATTAGTAGATTATTCAATATTTATATTTATATTATCAAATAAAAAATATTTAATTATTAATGAATCTATAAAATGCGCTGATAATTTATTTTATAATTGTTTAAATATTATAACCTCAGATACACAGATAATAGAGGGTAATATATCTGATGAAATAGTTTATAAAAATATACTTCATTTATTAAATGACAATCATATTTCTATTGATTTTAATGATGATACATATATTCATTCACAATGGATAGCAAATTATAATATAAATATAATAAATCAAACAACATTTAATAAAAATCAAGAAGATTATTTAGTTTTAAAACCTGATTACCATTCTCCAATATCTAAAATTTTATCAAGATTTGGATGTAATTGTCAAAATTATAACGAATTTATTATTTTATTTCCAATAAATCAATTAGATAAAACGAGTATACAATATAACTCAACACCTCATACTATACCTTATAAATGGAATAAATTTAATTATCGTAATTCAGTAAATGAATTCTATTATAATAGACCTTATCGTAAAGATATTCTAAATAGTATACCAAATTATGATGTATATGAAATTGAAAATCTAAGTCTAACAAGCACAATATTTTATATGTATATATGCATAAAAAAAAATAAAACAATAATAGAATTACAGTTTATTGGTGATAAATTAAATGATAATCAGTGTTATTATTATAAAGAAGGAAACCGTTATAAACTTGAATTTAATATTAAATTACCTTTTCATGTATTACTGACTGAGACAACACCTTATTTATGTTATAAAAATAATACAAAAACATACATAGATATTATAATTACAAACGCAAATTGGTTTAAATCAAATAAAAAATATATTAGTTTTTGGGAAAAAGAAAATTATATAGATAATATTAAACAAACTGAATTTAAAATCATACATTTTGAGTTAATGAAATCTTTATTATTTGCTAAGCCAAATAAATTTGATAAAACAGATTATGAAAGCATATTTAGAAATTATCCAAGTAATAGGCGCATGTTGATAACAAAAGAGCAGTTAAATACGATTGTATTTATTGAGGATAAACAACTCACGCAACTAAATGATATAATAAAAAATATAGCAAAATTATTAACAAGTAATTTAAGTTGTGATGAACATTTAAATAGAACATTTCGCACTGTATTTAGTGATGAATTAAGAGATGATGTTAAAAAAGAAAAAGTTATTCAAAGTTTTTTAGAACAAAATAGACTATGTATTACATTTAATATAACAGATGAATTTATAAAAAAAAAAGATAAATTTATAAACAAATTACAAAATATATTAGATTCTATAGTTAATATATATGATATCAATATTTCTGAATATATAATCAAAAATCTCTCAAATTTAATAAAATACATGATAATTAATACAATGATTGAGAAATTAGAAAGTATAGTTATTGATGCAACTACTTGTTGGGATATTCAAAATTTACTCACAGTAATAGATAATATTATTTTTACTATAGAAAAATTAATTATACCTAATTCTACCCCTTTTTTAACATATGAAATTATATTTTTATTACAATGTTCATATTTTTATAGAAAATCACAATTCAATAAATATAAATCAATATCTAATGATATGGTTTCAAAAAAAGATGATTTAACATTACATCAATTTATGATGGGTAAGGGCAAAACTTCTGTTCTAACACCTCTTTTAGCTTTATCAGTTAATATTATAATGGATAAAATTCCCAATATAATTACAACAGAGCATCTTAAAAATAGCACTAAAGAGTATCTATCAATGTTATATACTATTTTAGATTTAAAATGTGAAGTTATGACAGACTATGAATATAAAAATGTATGGTTAAATAGAACAGATATACAATTAACATCGGCAGTGCTAGACTATAATATTTCTAATTATATTAATATTATTGATGAATTTGATTTACATCATGACTATCTTCAGTCTATGTATAATGTAGTTAAAAAACGAAAAGAGATATCAGAATCACTTTTTAATTATATATTTGATTATATTTATTCAAAAATAAATCCATTGGTGCCATTTATTCAAAGACCTTTAACTGAAATAACAAATAATAAATTGTTTGATACTATTTTAAATAAAGAATATGAGAATGCATTAAAACTTAGATATAATAAAGATTATGGATTTGCCTATACTTTTGATAAAAATGATGTAAGTTTTGATAAAGATATTCGTTTGTGTATTCCATTTTCTAGAAAAGATACACCATTATATAATTCAAACTTTTCTAGTATTTTACTAACAATAATATTAACAATCATTTATTATATTGAGTATCGCAAAAATAAAATAGATGAAAAATATGATTATAATCTAATAGTAAAATATTATAAAGAAATAGTAAATATTCTACCTAGAGAGGTTTTCTGCAATTGGATATCATATATAGATGTATATAATGAATTATCTATAGAAAAAGTAGCAGAAACATTTCAAATTATTTATACAGATAGTAAATATAATGGACAAGATATAAATATCTTAAAAAAATTTTTATACATTGTGAATCAAAGTAAATTATATTATGCATTAGATCAATACAATGTATCTTTTCAAGATATTATATATAATGTATATCCAGAACAATGGCAAGTTGGCTATACAGGCACTACATATTTAAATTTAAATAAATATTATGAAGCTGATCGTTTTGTATTTAGAAATAAAGAGGAAGATTATGATGAAAAGATTGAAGTTAGATTGGCAATTGAAGCTTATGGAAGTTCTATTGATTTTGATAAAAATACTGTAATAACGATTAATAATAATAAAATCAATCAGGTGGAAGAACAAATACAATTTATTTTGAGACATGGTTTTAATCGTGGTATTGTTGATTTGGCTGGATTATTTTTAGACTATAAAAATAGAGATATAGCATCATATTTATCAAAAGCATTACACATGAAACGTGTAATTTATCTAGACAATAATCATCAAGGTATGGAATATGTTGTTGGAGACAACCTTGATACAAAATATACTCCTTTCCATAAAGATAATTTTTATTATTATGATCAATGTCATACTGTTGGAACTGATATGGAACAACCTAATGACGGTTATATAGCTGTAATTATTAATAAAAATACAAGATGGACACATTTCGCTCAAGGTATATTTAGATTCCGAAAATTAAATCATGGAACTTATATGAAAATTATATACATTCATCAAGATGAGGAATTAATAGAAAATCCATTAATAAATAAAGACATATATAAATTAATTGAAAGTAATGAAAAACAATTTCAAAATAACCAAGAATTAGGTATTAAGTTTCAATTATTAAAAGCAATGGTGCGGAAAATTTCTAAAAATTATACTGAAAATAATTTATTACACGAATTTATGTTGTCAGAACCTATCAATACAAGTCATTGTATAAAATATATGGAAGATAATCTAATTGGTTTAAAACATATAATAGAATATAAGGACAGTGACCCATTATATAGTTTTATTCAAAATTTATATACATCTATTATAGGAAAAGTAAATGATGATCAAATAATAAATTTAATTACAGGAAATCAATGTCATCAGAAAGAGCAAGAAATAGATACAAATATTGAAAAAACGATTGATAGAAATATAATGAATGAAATTAATATTGATAGTCTTAACCATTTTTCTGAAAAAGAATATGATGTAATCACTCATTTAAAATGTTGTCAATGTTTTTCTACCAAGACATTCCCTCTATTTTCTAAAGATTTTAATTGTTTAATTAATGGTAAAAAAGTATATGTTAGTTATAATCTTTTTAAATATAATGATTTCAAAATAATCAAATCAACTCCTCTTATTTTTGTTGAATTTTTTGATAAAATTTTAATAGAAGTCTATAATGTTGCTTTGGATTACTACATTACTAAATTACCAATATATAATTTTAACGGAATATTACTTAATCATCAATTATATAACAAATTAAATAGTTTACACCCATTTAAATTAGATATTGATTATCGTATTATACATATTTTCAATATTACAAATTATATAAATCCTATTAAAGATAATAATCAAAAAATAATAACACCTGATATTCTAAATATATTTTATAAAAATATAAACGAACAAACAGGTAAGGCAATTTATAGTATCTATAAAAATCTTACATCATATAGTAATTATATTAGTATATCGTTTAGCAAAATGCCTTTATTGCGTTATTTTATGGAAAACTATAAAGAACCAGAAATTGATATTATTTTAAGAGAAAATGAAATTACCGATGAATATAATGAAGTATGTGAAAGTTTAGATCATATCATTAATAATAGAATTGATAATATATTAATTAATAAATTTGGTAATACCTATGGAATTGATTTAACAATAGATGAATATTTAAAAATACCTCGTATAGATTATGATTTAGTATATCAATTAAATTATTTTAGTTTTTCAAAATAAAAAATATTTATAATATATATAATATTATGAGTGAAGATTTACAAATTGATTTGAGATCTAATCAAAATTTAAATAGTGATGATGAAGAATTGTATTTAGAAGAAGAAGAATCGGATAGTGAAGAAGATTACTATGAATCTGGATATGATAATGAATTAGGATATATATCAAAACATTTATTAAATGGGGAACATATTATAGAAATAGAGAATAGTGAAAATGACTTTGTTCAATATGAAGGAGATTTTGTTCAAGGTAAAAGACACGGAAAAGGCATTTATAGTCAATATAGTAATAATTATATTCCAGTTAATTTTTCTTATCAAGGAGAATTTGTTAATAATTTACCTGAAGGAAATGGTGTAGCTTATTGGTATGAAGAAGGTGTATCATATATGCTTCATGGTAATTTTGTTGATGGATTACCTGACCCAAAACAACCAAGCACAGTTACTGTTGAGTATATGGCTACAGAAAATACACCTGCTATAACAAAAACAATTAATGCTTTTGTAAATCATGTCTCATTTGATAAACCTAATACTGATAATCCAAACAATTTACTAGATATTTATTGGCAAGGTATTTTTGAATTATCAGGGATTATGACCGATAATACAGGCGCTAACGTGACTGGTTTATTTGATATACATGGAAATGTATTGTCACAACGAGGAGGAAGGCGTTCTAAAAAAATATTAAATAAAAAAAGAAGAAATTCAATAAAAAAATGATATAAAGATAAGAATCTTATAATAGATAAGAAGGAGTTATCCTTCCCAATAAGGTTCTATAGCTCAGTCGGTAGAGCATGCGGCTGTTAACCGCAGGGTCCAAGGTTCGAGCCCTTGTGGGACCGTTTAAATATATTGAAAATTAATTTTCTATATTAGTTTTCATATATTATGTATCTTCCTTTGTTTAATCTTTACATTCTAATAAAAAAAGCATGTTTTTAATCATACAATGATTTATATATTTAGGCTTATGTATATCAATCATACATATAATTTATGAATCGGCATTTGATAATAAACAAACTTTTTCTGCCATATCTAAAGACCCTTGTATCCATCCTTGATAATTTGAATAGGCTTCATTACAAATATAAATTTCTTTATTTATGTATGGTTTAATTATTTGATGATGCCAATAATTACTATCTACATTAATTGGCCATAAATGAGCACCATTATACCAATGTATTTTATCAATAAATATTGGTTCTTTAATATTTCTATCATTATATAATTTTTTGATAAAGAACATCAATTCATCTTTTAAATCTTTTTTGTTAGATATTTTTTGCCAATATTCAGAAAAATATCCATCACTATAACTTAATAAACAGAGACCTTTTGATTCATCCATTGGAATAAACATCCTTAAAGGAATATTAGTAGTAATCTTATTTAATCCAGAAAACCAAGATCTAGGTTTATTTTCAAATAATGCATATATTTTAGTCAATGAAGAGCTTTCAACTTTATTTAATAAATCTTGAATATCAATAAGCTCAGGCAACTGTAATAAAGACCATTTATCTAATGCTAATATTAATTTTTTACTTTTTACTATTTCAATATTATTATAACAATCACTGATAGTAACATTAAAATTATATATACTTTCCCAATTTATACATTTTTTACCTAATTTTAAATGAACGCCAATTTCAGTAAATCTTTTTACCATATTATGTATTAATTGTGAAAAACCATCTTTTACAATATTGTATTGATTATTGAAATCTCTCTTTAATGATTTTAAACCATCATATGCATTTTGAATATAAAAATCATCATTATAACCAAATGAATTAATTAATAGATAAGTCTGTTCAACACCCAACTTTTCAATACAATATTCTGATAATGTTTTTTTTATTAAATGTGATTTATTGTTATTTATATTTATTTGTAGTAAATTATGAATTATTTTTTTAATAATATTATTGTTTATATTATAAATATTTTCATCTAAAATAATTTTCAATTCATTATTATTATCAATTGATGTAATATTTGAACCTAAATTATATTTTTTTAATAGTTTTATTGTTAATGTGTGACTGTCAGCAACTCTATTTGCTCCAGCTTCATATATTATATTATATTCTGTATTATATATTGTATAAATACGACCACCCCATCTGTTATTTTTTTCTATTACACAAATATGATGAGGATTGATATTATATTTATCTATTAGTAAATCAACACAATAAAGCCCAGATATTCCTCCTCCTATTATTAAATATTCATACATATATTATACTTTATTTTTTTATTTTATTCCAGGTGTTTTATGTTTATGTAAATTAAGTAATCGTATAGCTTCATCTTCATCAATACTTTCAATAAAATTAATAAAATCAATAAATGTTTTATCATTTGTAATTTTTTTATAATAACTACATACTTTTGACCCAGTGCATGTACACCATTTAGTATATTCAGTAGGAGCTCTTTTATTATGTATTTCATAAACTTTTTCACTTAATTTGCCTATAGGATTTCCAGTCTTATCGGCATATTCGCGAGCTTCTTTACTTAAACTACAACAAGTATGATGAGTTGAATCAGCAAAACAATGTTTAGTCTCAGCGATATCTGGTAAACCGCATTTTTCTAATAATATTTTTCTTTTCTTTTCATCCATTATTATATATTATTTAGACAATAAAAATTGAAAAAATTATAAATTACTAATAATAAACACCAATATGGAAAAAATGCAATTATATACTTGTTATAGAAGTTTTACAAGTGATGAATTTTTCAAACTATTTAGTCATACTGATTTGTCAGCTATCTTATTTAATAGAGCACTCAACTGCAGTGATTTGACAGGTCGTGTTTATGTTAAGTTATTTAATACTGATCCTGACACATTTAATTTTATTATACAACAGCAACCTAAAGATATTGATCTTAATTGTATTTTGTATCAGTATAAAAAAACCATTGATAATAATTTTACAAGACAAGTTGATAAAAATTTTTCAATTTATCAACATTTAGTATTGTATACATATAATGATATATTAAATATGTTGTATCAGCAAAATGACATTACGATATTACGTAATCATTGGACAAATAAAATTATATTATAATTGTTTAATATATTTACCATTTACATAAAAATACACATTATTTATATTATCTATAAATATTTCTAACTTGGCAGAAAACGGTAACCATTCACTATTTTTATATTGAATTTCATCAGGCAATAGTTTAAATAAATAATATAATGGCATGAGTGTGCTATCATGAGCAAAAAAAATAAAACCATTGTTATTATTATTTTCAACACAGCCTTTTATTAAATTTTTTAATACATTATAAAATGGCTTACCTTTATCTCCATTTTTCAATGCGGATAGATATGTAAGTTTATCTTTATTATATTCATATGATGTATTAATATAATTATCACATTTACTATAAGGTACATTTAATAATTTTGAATATAAACAACTAGCATTTACAGAATTTATAGGATTTTTTATAAAAAAATTTTTAACTTTTAAAAAACGATCAATTTCATCACTATATTGAATAGATTTAATATTTTGACTATTAAGACCTGTCAGGCAACCATGAGCACTTTGTTTTGCACGTTCAAATGTAGTGGAATATATATTGTATTTTTCAGGATGATTAAAAATATGTGGATAATTATATTTGAGATATTTTCCATATAAAATCATCTCATTATATCCAACATTAGTTAACTTACCAATATCATCTTTATCTATATATTGCTGAACATCTTTATCCAATAATTTATACATTTTTTTTGTTGGATATCGTGTTCCATGTCTTATTATGCAGATATATGATTTAATATTATTAGGTTTACTATAAATAAAGGTAGGGTCATATTGAGTAAATGTTCCAAAATCTATATTTTTATGCTTACGAAATAAGTATATTACAAAAAAAATTATAATTATAATAATTAAATAAATAAACATATATCTTATAAAATTATTATTTTATTATTATACAAATATAATGAATCAAGAAAACTTAATAAATTTATTAAAAATATATAAAAATATAGAAGAATTATACGAATCAATTTACACTTTAAATATAGAAAATTCCTTACCAATTATACCTTACACTTTTAATAAAACTAAAATTTATTGTGATGAATTATATGAAATATTTATAATATATTGGAAAGAAGGTTTTACTTCTCCTATTCATTCTCATGCTGAAAACGGATGTATACTTTATTTATTAGACGGTTCTCTTCAAGAAATTATTTATAGTGATTCTCATACTCTTATAAATAATAAAGAAATTAAATCAAATCAAAAGTCATTTATAAAAAATAGCTTAGGATTTCATAAAATTAAAGCAAATAAAGATTCTATCAGTTTACATATATATAGTCCGCCTAATTCAAATATTACTATTTATTAATATAAAGATATTTAGACTAATATAATTTAATATTATGTATATTATATTATTGCTATTATTATTGGAACCTTTTTTGAGATATTTCATAATAACATATAATATTAAAATATATTATCGTTTATTTATATTTTCTTTATTTATTTCAATACAGATTCACGGTAATTTACAACTGCTAGCATTATTAGGATGGTTTTCAACATTTATATTAGTTTATGATTATTTAAATAGTGCGGATAATAATCTAGTTGAAGATAATATAATATAAATGCAAGAATTTACTAACACTCTATAAGATTTTAATTTGGACAAATTTATGATTTACTATAATAAAATTACCATCATCACTAATTATTTATCATAACATAATATAGAATTACATATTTATGATGAACGAATAGAACCATTTGAAGAAAAATATAGTTGATTATTTCTTTATATTGATGAAAATAAACACATACCAATAAATGATAATATAAAAAAAGAATATTTTGATAATCAAACGACCGAAATATAAATGAATTAGAATATTATTATAAAAAATATTGTGATTCATTAGAAAAAAAAAGATATACTATTAAAATTTTTGATTGATTTATAATTATTTTTTGTAAAGTCATTATAAATTAAATAGGTCCTCTACAATAGGGACATAAACTATTATTCTCTAACCATTGATTTATGCATTTACCACAATACTTATGTCCGCATTTTGTAACTAGACACTCTATAAGTATAATATCCAAACATATAGGACATTGTAATGTTTCTCCTTCAGCAATAGATACCTTTGTAAGTGGGCTCGGAAAAGTAATTCCTATAGATAAGAAGAGTGGACTATATTTATTGATTTTTGAAAGATCAATCGTAGGTTTCCATTCATAAATTTGTCTGACTATTTCTAAATGTCCATTTTCGCAAGCCTCTTTAAATGCCCATTCATTATAGACTGAAATATTAATCGTAGGTTTCCACTCGTAGAGTTGTCTGACTACTTCTAAATGTCCATTAGCACAAGCCTCTCTAAATGCGTATTCATAATAGGCTGAAATATTAATTGTAGGTTTCCATTCGTAAAGTTGTCTGATTAGTTCTAAATGCCCATTTTTACAAGCGTATCTAAATGCTTCTTCACTATTCGCAGAAATATCTATAGTTGGTTTCCATAGGTAGAGTTGTCTGACTACTTCTATATGTCCAATATGACAAGCCTCTCTAAATGCGTATTCATCATAGGCTGAAATATTAATTGTAGGTTTCCACTCGTAGAGTTGTCTGACTACTTCTAAATGTCCATAATGACAAGCCTCTCTAAATGCATATTCATAATAGGCTGAAATATCAATTGTAGGTTTCCACTCGTAAAGTTGTCTGACGACTTCTAAATGTCCATTTTTACAAGCGTATCTAAATGCTTCTTCACTATTCGCAGAAATATCTATAGTTGGTTTCCATAGGTAGAGTTGTCTGACTACTTCATTATGTCCAATATGACAAGCCTCTCTAAATGCGTATTCATCATAGGCTGAAATATCAATTGTAGGTTTCCAATCGTAGAGTTGTCTGACGACTTCTAAGTGTCCTATTGAACAAGCGTATCTAAATGCCTCTTCATCATAGGCTGAAATATCAATTGTATGTTTCCATTCGTAGAGTTGTCTCACTACTTCTAAATGTCCAAAATGACAAGCCTCTCTAAATGCATCTTCATTTTGGGATGAAATATTAATTGTAGGTTTCCATTTGTAGAGTTGTCTGATTACTTCTAAGTGTCCTCTTTCACAAGCCATTCTAAATGCGTATTCATCTAAGGCAGAAATATTAATTTTAGGTTTCCATTCGTAGAGTTGTCTGACGACTGCTAAGTGTCGGTTTTCGCAAGCGTATCTAAATGCGTATTCATCTTTGGATGAAATATCAATTGTAGGTTTCCAATCGTAGAGTTGTCTGATTAGTTCTAAATGTCCATTTTCGCAAGCGTATCTAAATGCCTGTTCATCTTTGGCTGAAATATCAATAGTAGGTTTCCACTCGTAAAGTTGTCTGACGACTACTAAGTGTCCGTTTTCGCAAGCGTATCTAAATGCGTATTCTTCTTCAGCTGAAATATTTATTGTAGGTTTCCACTCGTAGAGTTGTCTGACTACTACTAAATGTCCGTTTTCGCAAGCCAATATAAATGCTTCTTCATCTTTGGCTGAAATATTAATGTTAGGTTTCCATTGGTAGAGTTGTCTGATTACTTCTAAATGTCCATTTTCGCAAGCGTATCTAAATGCGTATTCATCTAAGGCAGATATATTAATTGTAGGTTTCCATTGGTAGAGTTGTCTGATTACTTCTAAATGTCCATTTTCGCAAGCATATCTAAATGCGTATTCATCTTGGGCTGAAATATCAATATTTGGATTTAACCTGTATATTTCTTTTACAGAATCTAAGTTTCCAGTTTTACATGCTACTATGAATTGTTGATAGAATGCCATTATTTCTAATTTTTTATATTGTAAATATTTAAATAAAAAATTATCACTTTTTTTTTACATTTATTATTGATTTATAAATATAAATATTTTCAAAATAGGTTTGTTCTACAATAGGGACAAGCACTATTATTCTCTAACCATTGATTTATACATTTACCACAATACTTATGTCCGCATTTTGTTACTAGACACTCTATAAGTATACTATCTCTACATATAGGACATTGTAATGTTTCTCCTTCATGGATTAATTCCTTTGTAAGGGGGTTTGGTAAGGTAATTCCTAAAGATAACAATAGTGTTTTATATTGATAACATTTTGAAAGATCAATCGTTGGTTTCCACTCATAGAGTTGTCTGACTACTTCTAAATGTCCTTTTTTACAAGCCTGTCTAAATGCCCATTCATCCCAGACTGAAATATCAATTGTAGGTTTCCACTCGTAGAGTTGTCTGATTACTGTTAAATGTCCTTTTTGGCAAGCGTATCTAAATGCACATTCATCATAGGCTGAAATATCAATTATAGGTTTCCATCCGTAGAGTTGTCTGACTACTTTTAAGTGTCCTTTTTGGCAAGCTATACAAAATGCGTATTCATCATAGGCTGAAATATCAATTGTAGGTTTCCACTCGTAGAGTTGTCTGATTACTTCTAAATGGCCTTCTTTACAAGCGATTCTAAATGCCTCTTCATATCGGGCTGAAATATTTATGGTAGGTTTCCACTCGTAAAGTTGTTTGACTACTTCTAAATGTCCATTTTCGCAAGCAGTTATAAATGCATTTTCATCTTCGGCTAAAATATCAATTGTAGGTTTCCACTCGTAGAGTTGTCTGATTACTTCTAAATGGCCTTCTTTACAAGCATCTCTAAATGCATATTCATTTTGGGCTGAAATATCAATTATAGGTTTCCATTCATAGAGTTGTCTAATGACTTCTAAGTGTCCTTCATGACAAGCTCCTATAAATGCCTGTTCATCTCCGGCTGAAATATTAATTGTAGGTTTCCACTGGTAGAGTTGTTTAATTACTTCTAAGTCTCCCTCAGCACAAGCGTTTATAAATGCCCATTCAACTCTGGCTGAAATATCAATTGTAGGTTTCCATTCATAGAGTTGTCTAATGACTTCTAAGTGTCCATTTTCACAAGCGTTTATAAATGCCTGTTCATCTCCGGCTGAAATATCAATTGTAGGTTTCCATTCGTAGAGTTGTCTAACTACTTCTAAACGTCCATTTTCACAAGCCTCTATAAATGCTTCTTCACCATTCGCAGAGATATCTATATTCGGATTTAACCTGTATATTTCTCTTACGGATTCTAAGTTTCCACTTTTACAAGCTTCTATGAATTGTTGATTGAATGCCATTATTTATGATTATTTATATTAATAATTATTTATATAAATAAAGTAACAATTTTTAAATATAATTTACATCCTTTAAGATTCAAAATGATATAAAAATATATTTTTATATTTGATTTATATACAAATGCGAAAATAAATGTTAAATATGCTTCTGATATCTTAGCGATTTAATATTAACGTTGGAATCATATTATTACAAAATTTGTGCGATTTTAAATCTTCAAGGGTTTAAATAAATTTATATAGACTTAACATTGTATTGATATTCTAAAAAATTGATAGCAGCTAAATAACAATCCCTTAGAAAATCTACTACATAATTTATAGATATTACTAACAGAGCTTGGAAAAAAAAAATTGATAGCCAACCATAGCAACAAAATCAGACACAATGGTTATAGAATTTCCAGAAGAATTATCAACTGAATTGCTAAAAGCAGGTATCACGTTATATCAGCATCAACACGAAGGTGTTTCTTGGATGATGAATCGTGAGAAAGACAACACATTAATTAAAGGCGGATGCCTTAGCGATGATCCAGGTTTGGGCAAAACAAACCAGATGTTAGCAACAATTCTAGCAAATTCAGATGGAGGGCGCAATCTAATTATTACGCCAGTATCTCTAATGAATCAATGGCGAGACGCAGCACAAAAGATTTTCCCTGACAAACGGATACGCATTTGTCATGGAAAAGCAGGAAGTTTTGACTCACTTGATGAAATACAGAAAATTGATCCATTCATTACGATTGCACCTTACTCACAAACATTTCACTCAAATGGTGGCGAATATTTCCCAACTGTTCTCCATCAAGAACATTGGGAGCGTGTGATCTTAGATGAAGCTCACATTCTGCGAAATCACAAATCGAAGGTGTTCAAAGGTTGTAGTGAGTTGAAAGCCAACATTCGTTGGGCACTTACTGGAACACCCATTCAAAACACGATCAACGATCTTGTTTCTATCTTTAAATTTCTTCATGTTCCTCAAATTTCTATTCAGTCTGATTTTGATACACTCAAACAGCAACTCATCAAGCGTCGCAACAAGAACATTATGGCAGAAGCCTACAAAGTATTGAATCTCCATATCGAGGACACTGAATTTCTGGATGATGACGAGAAAAAATTCTACGAATGGCTTAAACTCTACATTGCTGGCGAATTTGCCAAGATTGAAGGACAAACGCATCAAATGGGTGCTGTTTTTGAACTGCTTCTTCGCCTTCGTCAAGCAACGATTCATCCCAAAATTGTCTTCAATGGTTTATATCGGAAACTTGTTGAAAACAATGGTGACAAACAAAGCATTGATGAGATTTACAAACAACTCAAGATTTGGAGTAACAAACCATCTACTAAGATTACGAAATTGATCGAGAAGTTCACATCCCATGAGAACAGCACAAAGAGTTTGATTGTCAGTCATTTCACAGAAGAGTCAAATATCATTTATCAATTTCTTCAAAAAGCGTTTCCAACATTGAGAATTGAGATTTTTGATGGCTCGCTATCACTTGAGCAACGAAACGATATGGTCAAAAGAGCACGCTTGGGTGAAATTGACTGCATGATCATACAAATTCAATGCGGTGGAGTGGGTTTGAACTTACAGATGTTCAACAAGGTGTATATTGTCACTCCTGACTGGAATCCTTCAAACGAAATCCAAGCAATTGCTCGTTGTCATCGTATTGGTCAAACAAGTGATGTTGAGGTTGTCAAGTTGATAATACACCAAGACAGTGCCAAACCAACAATTGATGAAAAGATTATCCTTGTTCAGCAAATCAAACGAGACATCATGGCTGATCACTTGATTGACGAAACACTCCGATTCAATGAACGAACAAATGGCAAGATGAATTTATCAATGAAGGATTTCGCTTATCTATTACATTAAAAATAAAACAGATGTTGGTATTAAAAAGGAATGATAATAAATCACTCTTTTTTTTATATCTGCACTAAAACTCTGGAAAAAAAAAATTGATAGCCTTTTGGTGCCTATAGTATTAGACACAATGGCGTATCAAATTCCCCAAGAACTAATAGACAAATTGCAACAGATAGGTATTTGTTTATATGAACATCAACAGGAAGGTGTATCGTGGATGATGAACCGTGAGCGAGACAACTCATTAATCAAAGGTGGCTGTCTTAGCGATGATCCAGGTCTAGGAAAGACTAATCAGATGTTATCAACAATTCTTGCTAATTCTAAAGGTGGTCGTAATCTGATTATTGCTCCCGTTTCACTTATGAATCAATGGAGAGATGCTGCTAGAAAGATTTTTCCAAATAAAACTATACGAATATGCCATGGAAAAGCAGGTTGTTTTGATTCCATAGAAGAGATAAAATCAAAAGATCCATTCATTACGATTGCTCCCTATTCGCAAACATATCAATCTATAAATGGTAATTATTCACCAACAGTTTTGCATCAAGAGCGTTGGGAGCGTGTTATATTGGATGAAGCTCATATTATAAGAAATCACAAATCCAAGGTTTTTAAAGGTTGCAGTGACTTGAAAGCTGAAATTCGCTGGGCTTTGACGGGCACACCTATCCAGAACAGCATCAACGATCTTATTTCCATTTTCAAATTTCTTCAGGTTTCACAACTATCAATTAAATGTGATTTTGACACACTCAAACATAACCTTATTAAGCGTCGCAACAAAAATATTATGGCTGAAGCCTATAAATCTCTAAATTTACAGATTGAGGATACTGAGTTCTTGGATGATGAAGAAAAAAAATTTTATGAATGGTTAAAACTCTATGTTGCAGGTGAATTTACTAAGATTGAAGGCGAAAAACATCAAATGGCAGCGGTGTTTGAACTGCTACTGAGACTTCGCCAAGCAACAATACATCCCAAGATTGTTTTCAATGGGCTTTATCGTAAGCTTGTTGAAAATAATGGAGATAAGGCAATGATAGCTGAGATTTATAAACAACTCAAGATTTGGAGTAACAAACCCTCTACTAAAATTACGAAATTGATTGAGAAGTTCACATCTCACGATAACAACACAAAGAGTTTGATTGTTAGTCATTTCACCGAAGAATCAAATACCATTTATCAATTTCTACAAAAAGCATTTCCAGAATTGAGAATTGAGATTTTTGATGGTTCGCTATCACTTGATGGACGAAATGAGATGATCAAAAGAGCACGCAATGGTGAAATTGATTGTATGATTATACAAATTCAATGTGGAGGTGTTGGTTTGAACTTACAGATGTTCAACAAGGTGTATATTGTGACACCTGACTGGAATCCTTCAAACGAAATCCAAGCAATTGCGCGCTGTCACCGAATTGGACAAAACAGTGATGTTGAGGTTGTAAAGTTAATTATCCATGAAGACAGCACCAAACCTACAATTGATGAGAAGATTATTCTTGTCCAACAGATAAAACGTGATTTAATGGCAGATCAACTTATTGACGAAACACTACGATTCAATGAGCGAACAAATGGAAAAATGAACTTGTCTATGAAAGATTTTGCATACTTATTACATTAATAAAAGAAAAAATATTTTTTTTTATTATGATATATAATTTTTTAATAACGAAAAAAAATCTATTATTTTATAAATAACTTTGAAACACAATATAAATGATATATCTTTTTCTTGATAACCTACATACATCTTAAATATTTTTAATCATAATACTACAAATTTATTTCGTTGTCCTGAATTTTACACCCTTCTATCTCAACCCAAAATAATATTACTGTTTATATTTTTTAATTAAAGGTTCGACGATAAGATAAATATATAATTTATATTTTTAAGGAATTATTTTTAATTATATTTTTTTATGATAATAAAAAATGAATAAAAAAAATAATTATATTTATTTATTCATTTTTATATTTTGTATATGATAGTATATTTTTTAAAAAAACATATTTAATATACAAAAGTATATTAAATTTTTCAATACCTAATTCAAAAACAGGTTATGTCGGCAGCACTGTAAGAACAGTATTTAATTCAAGGTAGACCAATCTTATTACCAGAAAGATTAGTTAATACAATAAGTGCGCGCAGTGGTCTTAATATGTCCGGATCAAATAATCATAAAAATCATTTATGTTTTTGTTTTGAAAATTATTTATAAGAATTAATAAATAACAAAATATTTATTTTCATTTAAATAATATTTATTTATTAATATAATGAAGGATACAATTTTATCTCCAAGAGTTTGTTATAGAATAAATTTTATAGGAGATCATAAAAGTGGTAAAACTACCATAATTAAAAATAATTTAGATTTGAATTTTATTGTTGATATTACTACAAATCCAAATCTTTATTGTAAAAATTATCAAAATGAAAATACTTTGTATAATTTTTTAATAATGGATACGCCTGGACATTATTGTCTAAAAAATATAACTGAAATGTATTATAATAATTACGATTCTCTTGTAATTGTTATAGATATTTTAAATGAACGAAGTTTTGATCAATTACCATATTTAATTAATAGAATTGAAGAAGTTAATAAAGAATATAATAATATAGATAAAACGATTTTTATTGTAGCAAATTTCAAAAAAAAACAAGAGTTTGACGATAAAAAATTATTAGATTTTAGCCTAAGATATAATTTTTATTATTTAAAATATTATACAGATGATAATCATCTTATATATCAAATATTTGAAACAATAATTAAACATAAAAAAAATGGAAAACCTAAGCCAAGTTTGATTTATTGTTCTAATATAGATAAACAATGTAATTGTAATGTTATGTAATAAATAATATTTTAACTTGATATACATAGAGCTTAATGTATTAAACATAATGAAATAGATATAATTTTTAATAAAGTAAAAATGATTTTATAAAAATTATAAACTATATTAGAATGTATCTGAATAATAATAACTGGAGGTTGTTATCTAGCAACAAAAATAAATTTAATTTGAATGGTTGTTCCAAAAAACAGAATTAATTATTTAAATACATTTTTATTTTAAAAAAATATAGTTTATAAACAACATAAAAAATCTTTAATAAAATTTTATTTACATAGTATATGTAAAATCAGGATCACCTATTATTTCACGAAGAACTTGTGTAGTATAAAAATACAGCAAAGCATCTGCTTTATAGTAATTCCAGAAATTTTCATGTAATGACAAATCAGAACGAGTTTGATTTAAATGACATATTACATTTGTAAAATGACTGGTTGTTTTGGAAAATGTATTTTCATTTTTGATGAAAATACCTTTATATTTTATATGTGCGTATTCTGATTGATTACATTCAATAAGATAATTTTCTCCTGATTTTAATTGATTACAATTTACTTTAATTAGAGGTCGCATTTTTGATAAAAAAATAATATCAGTTATCAATTTTTTATAGTAAATTTATCTAAGTTTATGCCTACATATAGGACAAGATTTATTATAAATAACCCATTGAGATATACATACACTATGAAATTTATGAGAACACTCTGTTATAGACCATGGCTGGATAATTTCTAAATCCATACAAATACAACATTCTTCATTTTGAGTATATAATGGTAAAATAAAAGATGTTCTATTACTATTATTAATAGATTTTATATTATTTAAATAAATTGTGGAGAACAATAACATATATATTACTAATAAAAATAAATATATTGAAAATATTATAATTGTATGTATTTTAAAAATACTTTCTCCTATATCACAAAAATTATTGAAAGTTATTAAAGTAGAATATATATTTATAAAATATACCAATTTAATTAATAATTCAATAAAAGAAAATAATAATCTTGATAAAGAAAAATTTGATTTTTGCCATATTTTAAAATCTTGCTCATTATAAAATATCTTTCCATTTATTGTATATTCATATATTATTCTATTTATTGTAGATAAAAACATACAAAAAATAAAAAATATGAAAAAAATATTATTACAATTGCTTAATGATATTATATAAAAAATCAGGCTAATTGATTTTAATAAAATATAAAATTTAAATATAATTCTTTTATCATTAATAATAAGTGGATATATAAAATAAGCCGAATCATATTGAATATATTCAAAAAAATAATCCATAAAACTTAGTTATATTATTTTATTTTTATATATTATTTAAGTTTTATATAATAAATTTATTTAAAATCCAGCAAGTTTTTTACCTAGATCATCTAAAATTGGACTTTCAATTGGTGTGATTACAGGTAAAATTCCACCATATGTGCGCGGTTCTTTTGGAAATAATTTTATTTTACAAGGATAATGGTTTGTTGTGCGAATTTCATTAAATGCTTTCTGTTTCTTCTTCAAATCTGCTTGAATACAACGAGGCATATAACATAGATAAATAACTGCTCTGGTATTCTGAATAGTTCGTCTTTTATCAGCTTCAATACCGCAATGGATTGTGCGACTGTCCCAAAATACAAGAGATCCTTTTGGACATTTTATATTCCGTATATTACAACCTTTTTCTATATAGAATTTTTCTTCATCTTTTGAAAGTTTATACCAATCCGATTTATCCGTAATATTATATTTGCTTCCAAATTCCGCATGATATTTATTACTACCTTCCAAAAATGATAGTGTTGCATCATAATCATTTATATCCAATCCTGTAATAAAACTTTGAATACATTTGAATTCACTATTTAGAAATGATTGATCTGTATGATACCAAGTATTACCTTTATTCCAGCCTCTCTTTGTTATTTCAGGAGGTAAATGAAAACTCAATGCATCAAATGAAACTAATAAATCATCTGGCTCACAGTCCCAAAAATAAGCAAATATATCAACAATTTTTTTATTCTGCCTAGCATCCCAACACGCTTGCGTCTGTCCAACTCCCCAATGTTGAACTAGCATTGAATGTATTGGATATAATTTATAAAATTCAGACCAAGAATTTTTTTTCATTCTATTTATAGGTGTCTCCCATTTCTGGGTAATATGCTCAAAAAAATTCCAAATTTTATCTACAATATTTTTACATTCACTATCTGTTAAAATAGATGGTATAATTGCTACACCATAATTATCTATTGTTTGTTTTAAAGTTTCCTTTGAACAAACATACCTATCAAATTCATAATTATTTTCTGTATTCATTTTTTAATATGTATTTTAAAATAATCTTATTTCAATTTTTTTTTACTTTTATAAATCAAAATAAAAACGATTAAAAATTCAATATATACGTTAGACTCAAAAATATATCAGATTTATATCTATAAAAATTATTACTTTATATATGTTTAATTATAAAACGTGTTATAAAATACTTAATAAAATTTATTAACAGAACATAAAAAATAAATATACATATTTTTTTTCTATTATTTATATAAATATATTAGATTATAAAATAATATATTAATATAATGGAAAAAAATTTTTTAAATATTTTTAAACTAAATTCATTTAATAATTCTATAGCTTTAGTAAGTAGAAATAATGAAAATATATCTTGGAAACAATATTACAATAATTGTAATAATTTTGCAAAATACATTAGATCATTAGGGATAGATAAAAACGAATCAGTTGCAATAATGGGATTTAATAGTCCAGAATGGTTTTATAGTGCTATAGGCACACTAATGAGTAATAATACATATGTAGGTATTTATCCTACAAATGGACCGGATGAAGTAGATCATGTATTAAATATATCAAATGCTTCAATTTTAGTTATTCAAAATAATAAACTATTAGAAAAAATTAAATTACAAAAAAAATTAAAAAGAATTATCATATATGATGAATATCCATTGAATTTTGAATATAATGGTATTTCAATTGAAAATTTTTCTGATGTAATTCAAAATAAATATAATAAAATTGATAATTATTATATAAATTTTAATAATGTAGCAACTTATATTATGACTTCAGGAACTACAGGAAAAAGTAAAGCAGTTAAAATTACATATGATAATATATTTTACACGTGCAGTAGCATGTCCAACAGTTATAGACTATCAAATGAAAAGGTAGTGTCATATCTTCCACTTTCTCATATAGCAGCTAGTATGTTTGATATGTTTTGTCATTTTTATCATTTAGGCACTATATATTTTGCTCAGCAAGACGCTTTACAAGGTAGTTTAGGCTCAACATTAGTAAATGTAAATCCAACTATATTTTTAGGAGTTCCGCGTGTTTGGGAAAAAATATATGAAAAAATGCAGATTGTTGCTTCTGAAAAATATAGAGGATGGTTTGGACAAAAATTAAAAATTATAATTGATTATTTTAAAAATATTACTTTATCATATCATGAGGGTAATAATTCTTTTTGGAATTATTTAATGTATTCTTTATCAAAATATTTTATTTTTAATAAAATTAAAATAACATTAGGATTACAAAATTGTAAATTTTTTTTCAGTGGAGCTGCTCCAATATCTAAAGATACCTTAGATTATTTTTGTAAAATAGATATTATTATATATGAAATATTTGGAATGAGTGAAACGTGTGGTGTAATAACTGCTAATAATATTTTATATAATAAAAAAGGATCTGTTGGTAAAATTTCATCATCAATAGGTGAAATAAAAATAGCAGATGATGGAGAAATTTTATATAAAGGTAAAAATAATTTTATTGGATATAAAGATAATGACATTGCTACAAGAGAAATATTAGACGAAGAAAACTGGTTACATACAGGAGATGTTGGTAAAATAGATAATGATGGTTATTTATTTATTACAGGTAGAAAAAAAGAATTAATTATTACAGCTGGTGGAGAAAATATTGCACCTGTTATTATTGAGGATAAAATAAAAAAATATGGATCTCAAATTTTACAAGTCATTATAATAGGTGATAAAAGAAAATTTTTAAGTGCATTAGTATATTTGCCTCATAATAATGATGATAAAACAAAATTTGAATTATATATAAAAAATGCTATAGATCAATATAATAATAATGATGCTATATCAAGCGCACAAAAAATTCAAAAATATACATTAATTAATGAGGATTTTACAATTGAAAATGGTTTAATGACAGCAACAATGAAATTGAAAAGAACAAATATTCATCAAAGATTCAATAATGAAATTGAATTAATGTATCAAGATTAATAAAAAATTATTTTCTCAAATATTATGATTGATATAATATCAGCACATATCCTAGCTTTGAAATTGTATACAATCAATATTGTCGGTATTATCAAATTATAAATGTGAATTTTATAAATCGTATAGATAAAAGCCATTATGATTTTATCTTTATAAATTTTTATTAACAATATAGAAAATTAAATAGTGCCTAACACATCTAACTTGATAAAAAAGTATACCCCTACGGTATTTTTTTATAAATATCTTTTTTTAATATATGTATAAAAAAATATATGGCAAATGAACTTTTATTATTTTTATTTAATAAATCAATTTTATAAAAAAATATATGGCAAATGAAATTTAATTTTTTATCATTAAATAAATATAAATTTATAATTTTTTTTCTTATACTATTATATAAAAAAATTTGATGTCTCGGTCTTCTTCTTCTCGCCCCGGCTCTGGAGTGCCTTTTGGCGGCTCTGCTAATGGTACTCGTGGTCCCACTTTTCAATCTGGTGGACGCACTATAAGTGCAAATACTGGTTTTCTTGCTAATCCCTCTCGTGCAGCTCAGCATGCAGCAAATAATGCTGGTGCTTTAACTAGAAATGAAGCTTCAGCTATAGGATTACAACTAGCTGGAAGATCCTCTGGTCCTTTCAGTGGTCCAAGTCGTGCTTTACCTGGATTTCCTAGATGATTTTTTTTTTTATAATTTATTAAATATAAAAAAATTAAATCTATTTTTTTTTTTATTGACGTAATATATAATTAAATGTCACGCTCTTCCTTATCTTTTCGTCCCATTAATAATGTATCTCGCCCACCAAACAGCCCAGTATATCCACCAGGTGCTCTTGTTCCAGGTCAAAGACCTGATATGGCTTTAAATAATGCCCAATTTGCAGCTGCTAGAGCCGCAAGAGCAACTGGAATTTCTCAGGGTATGACAGGTAGAACTCTTGAAGTTTTTGTTGCCAATGCTGCTATGAATGCACGATAAGTAATAAAAATATATATTAATAATTATTTAAAAATAAAAATATTATATTAGTATATAAAAAAAAAATGTCTTTGAATCCCACACAGTTCTCTTTAGAACAACCTAATCCTAAATTTTCATTAAATATTAACGCTTTTAATGGTAATAACACAAATTTTGGAAGATGTCAAGCTCCTTCTTCTAAATCTGTTTTAAATAGTATACCTAAAGAACCATCTTCATCAAATTATAGACAACAACCTTATCCTCCACGATTAACTGTTGTCCCTATGTAATTTATTAAATAGATATACATATTGCAGAATAAATAAGAAAGATTTTTATTTATACATATATTTTTTCTATATAAATACTTTATTTATATAAAAATTATAATCGCCTAGAATGGGTTCGTCCAATATCACCTCGCACGTGTTTTGAAACACAATTGTCATTGAAATTTAATAATTCAGTCATATTATTGAATGACGTTTTGTATATTGATGAGTCAGATGGTGTTATATTTTGTTGTTTTAAAATATCCAATTTTTTTTTCATTTATTATATAATATACTTTTATTTTTGTTATTTGTTAAAATAAAAATATATATATATATTATATAAAAACAAATTATGGTTTGTATTGGAAAATTTATTTCAACTAATACTTCATGCCTAATATTTAAAATTGACCATACAAAAAACGAAAAAGCCGAAAAAACAATAATTGAAGATCCAAATAATGTATTCGTTATGTGTCCTGCTCATGTATTAAAAGAAGATACATTTAAATTAAAGGTTCAGATTTTATTTGATGAAAGGTTTGTAACTCAAACCGCAATATATGTCACGGTTTGTTTCTTCCCAATTTATAACACTTTTCTTGATATTGCAATGGGCGTTGTGGAAAATCCCGAAATTATTAACAATTCTGAAGTTTTAAAAGAATTATGTTATTTAAAGTATGATGTTAATATATATAATTATATAACAAATAAAGATGCTCAAATTTTATTTGCGAATTCAACAGGTGTAGTAAATATTTTGCCCACTAAAGTTCAAGATATAAATTATGAACATGAATTTCAAAACCAAAATTTAATAAAGACGCTTCCATCACCGGGTGGATATATACTTACAAAAGAACCCGCAAAAAAAGGTTTCAGTGGCGGTGTTCTTGTAATTGAAAATAATATTGTAGGAATGATTACTGCGTCATCTAAAATTGGAGATATAATTGAAGAACGGACTGAGGATACCCGATCGACCGATGACGACGGTAATATGATTGCTACTGATATGTTTTACATCTATCCATATATGATAAACTGTGTACATGTAATTGATCAATTTACGCATAATAAACCTGAAAACCTTAAAAAGTTATGTAATTATACACAAATGAAAGAATTAAAACAAGATCTTAAACCAGTAGTTAATCACTTGGGAGCAGAATATATATTTAATAGTAAAATAACTGATAGCAATTTAGAGAAGTCACTAAAAATAAAAAAAATACAATTTAATCTTAATTATATTGATCTTAAATTTTGTCAAGAAAATACATCGAATAGTATTCCTGTTGAAAATATTTTAAATTCCAATAAAGATTTTGTTGACTTTTTTTTTGATAGTAATGGTAATGAATTAACGGAAATTATTTGTAGATATGCCAAGTATACTGATGTTGAATTTGGAGAAACCGAAATTGATTTTGTAAATAATACTAGTTATGCTAATTTACTCGATTATTCTTATCGTGGAGATCCTTCAAAACCTTTAATGTTAAGATTACAAAAAAAAATATTTAAAAATGATGGTAGCGTAGAACTAGCAGATCCTCAAGATTTTTCATTTAATCCAGTTAAAACGGTTGATATAATAAATGAACAAAAATACATTCGTTGGACATCAGAAGTTCCAGCAAATTTTTTTAATCAATATGAGGGTTTTATCCATAGTAGTAATGGATTTGGATCATTAGTACAAGAAACTAATCAACCTGCTGATATTAAATTATTATTAAGAATTTTCAGAGTGGTAAGACGAGGCGGGAAGTATGTGAAACAATATTTGACATGGCGCGGATGGCGTGATGCATAATAGTAAAGTCAATAAGACGCAGTAATCAATTTCAACAAACACAGTATTTCTCGTGAAATAATCTTATTTTTTATTTGAAATTAAATAAAAAAAAATAATGTTATTGCTAAATGGTCTGGTTGCACCTGGTTAAAATAGAAAGTTGGCTGAGGATTTCCTTTTTTTTCATTTATTTTATAATATACTTTTATTTAATTGATAATAAAAAAATTATATTTTTTTATTTTCTACTACCTGATAGTGCATCCCAAGCAGCAGCTGCTCCTTCACGAATTGCCATTATCGGTTTATTATGATGTGCATAATAATTTGCATTTAATCCATGACGCATTACACCTGAATTATTTAAAGCAGTTTTGATTCCACTATTAATAACATTCTGTTTGATTCCTTTATTTTCTATTTTATCATTTTGAAAATTTAAAGATTCATCCATTCTATATAATAAATATAAGATTATATTTTTTAAATATTTAAAAAAAATAAATTTTGAGAATTTATTATCAAATAAATATAATTTTTATCAAAAACCTGTATTATAAAAAAAATAATTATTTTTTTTTTATAGTAATTTATTTATGACTATCGTGAGATATGATAATTTAGACGAGAGACTTTATTTTCGTGGCAAGGTGAGTGATTTATATCTATGTATGTAAAGAAGATATATTATTCTTTTCAACAATAATTGAATTGATTAATGTATCAAAGTAATTTTTAATATTAGATGTATCTTGTGTATATGTAAAAACACGTTCATTTATTATCAAAGGTATTGAATTTTTATTTATTGTTACTTTAAAACCTTCTGGAACTTTAATTGAACCTACATGAACATTATCACAAAAATTTAATAACTTAGTTGATGTGCATAGAGAATGTCCAATAGGCACAATCATCCTTTCTCCAGTATAATATGGTTTACTATATAAGATTACATTATCAAAATAATTTTTACTACTTTTTGGACGAACTATTATAGACATAGCACGATCATTAAAACCATAATAATGTAAATTATTTATATCACCATTTACAATAATGTAAGTTCCCTGAAAATTGGTCTGATCATATAAAACAACTTCGTAATCAGGATGAATACGAATTGAACTGAGTTTACCATCAGAATAATCAATAGTGCTTGTTGTATTAGCTTTTAATATAAATCGTGATCCCTTGAAATCAATATCTTCATAGAATACAATATATTTATTTGTTTCTTCTGATATTTCTTGAACTACAACATCTAGTAGCTTATTTGGAACATTTATTTTGAGACGTCTAGAACAACTAAAAATACTTTCAATTGGACGAGCAATCTCTAATAACATACCATCGCTATAAATTAATACTTCATAGCTTGGATCAATCATAATAGACCTCAATTGTGAACTTATCATTGTATTATTTCCAAGATATAGGCCTTGCTGCTTTCCACTATAATCTATATGAGAAAATGCGACAGCTATATCTTCTGGTTTTTTTGTAAAAATATTTATAATTTCTATTGACACCGCTCTGTCATTAAAATTTTGAAGATTATTATGAGAATTGGTTAAAACAACGTGTTCTCCTTGAAAATTATCTTCAGCATACATTATTACTTGAAATCCGATTGGAATATCAATAGAACTAATTGACCTGGGTGGCAAACTGATTTGTGTTGAAGTATAATTTCCTGGAATAGAAAGGTCTGTAAAAAGCCCTTCATTATTTATATCATAAAATACGCGAACAGAATTTGAGCTAGAAATTTCTTTTGGAATAATGTGTATTTTAGTATTTTCTGGTATTGTCATATATGGATTATATACATTATCAATATAGCCTATAGTATTACCATCTTTAGATACAAGTAGTGAAAAATCATTACCAAGATTTATACTTTTTCTTAGAAGTTCATCATTATATCTGTTAGCATCTTTTAATCTATTTTGTCCATCATTGATTTTTGAATTTAAAATTTTACAACTACAATGCTGACGACAAATACGTCCAATAACCATTGTTGGTAATAATAATCCTAAAATAATTATACAAAAACTGGTGCGAATATACATTTGAATAAGTTTGAAATTTATTTTTTTTATAAATTTTCAATTTTTTTCACAATTTATTGAAGCAGACATCTGTTAGATTTTTTTTTTTCTATTTGATTAATATCTAAAAAAGATGAATTTTGTCTTTTATAATATAATCTTCGTTGTTTTATCTCTTTACAATTTATATTTATAATATTAATAAATTCATCAATATTCTCGTTCATTTTACAACTAACTAGACAGATATTATCAAATCGTGGATCATTATCTTTAACAAAATTAGGATTTAAATCAGATTTATTGTAAATTAATATTCTTTTATAGTATGATGACATTGTATTATTTTTTATAAGAAAATTTATCCAATATTCTTTTTCATATTCAATCATTTCATTTTGTTTATCTATTGATATTATTATAAATATTATATCTCCATTATGTAAATACATTGAAAGAAATGAACGATATTTTTCTTGACCAGATGTATCCCATATTTCAAGTTTATTTTCATCTTTTTGTTTCATAATTAATTGCGCACCAATGGTAGGCTCAAACAAATTACTATATTTATTATATAATATTTTATTGATTAAACAAGATTTACCTGAGCCTTCATAACCTAAAGTAACTATTTTAATAGTTGACATATATTATAGTTATATTTATTATAATTAAATTATAAGACAATTTTAATTATATAGATATAGTATTTATAATTGATTTTATACATTTTACACCTTTTCTAATTTAAAATGCCCATTTTTTAGCAAAGTGCATAAACATCAGCTTTTGCGATTATATTCTTGGGTACATTATTAGAAAAGGTTGAAGGATTACTCATTCTGTAAAATCAATAGTAGGAATTTCATCTAGGATCGTCCAAGTAGACTAGGTAAAAAGCTCGTGAATGACGAAATGAGTAGGATTGTATTATGTTTTGTTTGAATGGAAATCACACATTACACTCTAATGAGATGTGTAGCAACACCATTGCTTATATTCTCACTATTAGTTGTATTTACATTATTTTATAAATATATTTTGGGCGTATTAAATGAGAAAAGTTATAAAAAGATATATGAATATTTAATTTATCTCTATTTTCTGATATTAACTTTAGTTTTTATCTCTTTTATGTTAAAAATTTATCAATCAAAACAATGAAAATGTATAAGTAATATAAAAATAATTATTTAATAATACTTTATATCTTTTCTTTTTTTAAAATCATCTGGGTTAACAATACATTTATCATTTGTTTTATCCCATTCACACCCATTATTACCCATTATACAGTTTATCTTATTATTGGATGAACATAATTTATTAACATGGAATTCCCAAGTAGATGATTCTTTTTCTTGTGCCAATAATTCATTTTGAAAATTAAATTTTGAATACTTAGGAACACATTTAATATTATTAATTGTATCATATTTTTTTTTTATTTTATCTATTTGGTCTTTCCTGCTTAGTTTTTTACAATCAAACTTTGTTAAACAACTCATAGCTGACCTAGGTTTACTGTTTAGACCATTTGAAAATATGCATTCAATTTCTTTTTCATCTTCCCATTCCTTTTTTGTAATGGAATAATTCATAGTTCTATTTCCAATATTAGAAAAATCATACAATAAATTAAAATCGCGAGTAACATTATATATTTCTAATTCAATAGGTAAAAAATCAGATTCAGTAATTATTTTTGTAAAAATATCTAATTCTCTGAAATTTAATGGTAATTCTGAATTAAATGTTATATAACATAAAAAAGGAAATTTTTTATTCTGAGTTTGTAGATAAATTTTTACATCCCATTTTGTTATCAAAGTTTTTGTATCTTCATCTAGACTAAGTGAATTTTGATTAGTTTCTAAATATAATTCTAACATATATGAAATTTGTTCTTGTATAAGATTTTGAATATGAAAAATATCATCTGGTTTTATAAGATTTAATATTTCTACATTATTTTTATCAATAAGATTTATATTTATTGATACATTACCAGCATTAAATGTTTTTAGTACATCAAAAGACATTTCATTACCACCTTTTAGATGTATTTTTTTTTTTGAATTTCGTATTTTTTTATTCTTTTTTATCATTGATTGTTTCATCTATATATATTCTAAATAATATTATATTTCTATCCATTTTTCTATATTTACAAAATTTAAGTTAAAATCCAATAATTTTAATATATTCATTTCTATTTCATTAAATATTTTAATGTCGACTTCAAAATAATTACATATATCAATATTATAAACAGATACATCAATATAATATTTAATTATCAAATTATATATCGCAATAAAAATGCATAATATATTTTTATCATCAAATGTTTTATTTTTATCTATTTGAACACAAATATATTTTATATACTCTAATATCAGGTCTCTCGGAAATGGTTTTTTTAAAAATGTTTCTCTAAATTTATTATCAATATATACTACTTGTTCATATTTTATATGTTCAGATATATATCTTACATTTTCATATATTATAACATGATATTCATTATCACTAAGCATTGATATCAATATATATAATTATAATTTTATTTCCAATATTGATTTCCATAGCTTAGAAATAACTCTTCATTTTCTTTAATATATTCTATAGACCATATTTCTATTACATTTTTATTTATTCTTATTTCACAATTATTAATATAATCTGTATTATAAGCATCATTAATCATAGCCATATAACATCTTGGAAAACATATAGCATTTATACCACAAGTATCATCTATTTCAACATAATATGTTCCACATTTTATTTCATACATCAAATCTCCAGTATAATAATCAATAAATGTATTTGGTTGAATAGTCTCTTGTGTAAATACACCTTTACCTCCATTTTTTATATTTGAATTACATATTTTCAGATTAAATTTTGAATTATGATAATATTCCTCTTTTTCAAATATAATTGAGGTTTTTTTTTTATGTTTTTTCATATTACTATATCTTATATTTATTTATTTAAATACATATATCACTTTTATCTTGTAAAAATTAAAATTATAATTTCCATAAAAAAAATTATATTTTTAATTGAAATAAATTTAATTTCACGTTTATTACAATATATTATTATAAAAAATATATTTATATATCAAATGTATAATTCTCAATCTTTAACATTATTAACTGCGAAAAAACCAGAATTAAGTCCTGATTTTATAGCTAAAAGACTAAAAGAATTAATAGGAAATAAATTTAATCAAGTAAAAAAAAATTTCTATAATAATATTTACATTCATTTTTTTCAACATACAGGTCTTCCTATTCAGGAAATTTATAATAAAGATAAGGTTCATGAAGATATGTTAGTTGGAGATGTTATTGCGATTGATGAAATAGGGCATTATTCACGTCTATATCAAAAAGTTCCAAAAAATTTAGATAATCGTGAATTCCTAATTATTGAACAATGGTTAGATACAACACCTGTTGATAAAAATATATGGTGTCATATAATTCCAAAAAATATAGATATGATTACTCAAATCAATAACATTGATAATAGTGATTATGTGCTTGATCTTAATAATCTTCTTAAAAATGATGAATATCTTTATAATCATTTTCTAAATTATCTCGAAAAGCATAAAACGCTATATGTTGACTATTTATTATCGTTTATTATGGTTGAAAAAGTTGAAATAATAAAGAGACAATGTATTAAATGGGATAAATTATTAGAATTGTGTTGGAGTGATTTTATGAATATGTAATTAACCCTTAAGAGTTTTGACACCTCATATATTTTTTTCCTAAAATAGACAATCAAATAAATATTTTATTAAATAATTATTTAATAAAATATTTGATTTTATGTCAAAACTACATAATATGCGTGACACCGTAAGGGTTTATATACATAATTAAATCCTTTAAAGTTTTTACTCCTATATTTTTATACCCATTTTAATTTTATGTGTTAAACCAATAGGCAACAATTAAGATAATTATATATATTACAACCATATGGCGGTTAACTTTTGCTTCCTCCTCAGTAACAGGCTTTCCATTATCTCTACCCAAAAAGAATTTAAATAATCCTTCTAAAGGCATACCTCCTCCATTTAATACACAAGTAATTGTATTTTGAGTATAAACAAGTAATACAGAATTAATTATTTCGTGAAAATTTAGACTATCTAAATCTTTACTTGATTCTTTTATTATTTCTGTCATAACTTCATCACTCATTTTTTGTTTATTAGTTTGTTGCACATTTTCTAAAACATTATATATATTATCTAATAATGTTCTTTTTAAAAAATCATCTATTCCTAAAATGCGCATACACTTATATGTAATTTTAAATAAACTATTAGCCCAAGTGCTACTAGTTTCATCAATATTATATTTATATATTATATTATCTATCATTTCCTCATCTATATTTTCATCAATATAATTTGCTATAGAAACAGTATCAACTTTTTCTAACATATGAACTATTCTTTTTACTAATTTTTGTTCATTATTTAGTATAGATTCATCCGCATTAAGAATATCAATTGGATTACCGTCAGCATCTAATTGACTTTTTAAATACTCAAGCCGTTCAAATTCATCCTTTTCTTTTTGTCGGTGTCTTACACGACTTGCTCGCCTGAGTGCTTTATTTGTTTTTGATTTAGTTGGACGATGTGGCATTATTTATATATAATATATAAAATATTTTTTTAAAAACTTTGATATTTTATTTTAATATAAATTCATATAACATTTGTAAATTCTATTATAAACCCATAAAGTAATTTGATATTTACTAGACTTTTATTGATATTTACTTTTTCAAATTTTATTCTCAAAATACAATGCACATTAAAGGAATTAGTAAACAATAGATAATTTTCTTATTATGAGTGTAAAATGAGTACAACTTCAGATAGTGATTATATAACT
>Ga0194123_10000252_pt1 | contig 106348 bp, 106 predicted proteins | sample TA2MahsurfametaG_5_FD_155479 | JGI IMG/M metagenome (GOLD analysis project Ga0194123, IMG submission 155479) | Freshwater microbial communities from Lake Tanganyika, Tanzania - TA2015023 Mahale A surface | ecosystem: Environmental > Aquatic > Freshwater > Lake | place: Tanzania: Lake... | reverse complement strand
ATCCGAAGCGACGCATCGTGGCTATTGTGCGGGAGTGCGGCAGGACTGGGCAAGATCGGCGGCGGCGTGCATGATCGCGACCGCATGAGCACTTTCGACGTCGCTGCCTATTTTCGCACCGAACTCGCCGAGCATCGCGCGACGGCGGAAGCCACGGAGGCCGCGCTGGCCGCGGGCTTCGCCCGGCTGGTTGAGGTCTCCGTTGCGGCGTTGGGGGGCGGCCACAAACTGATGTTCTTCGGCAATGGCGGCAGCGCGGCCGACGCCCAGCACATCGCGACCGAATTCAGCGTGCGCTACCGCGAGAATCGTCGGGCGCTTGCTGCCATGGCGCTCACCACCGAGAGCGCCACCATCACCGCCATCGGCAACGATCTCGGTTTCGAGCGGATCTTCGCGCGCCAGATCGAGGCGTTCGGCCGGCCGGGCGATGTCGCCATCGCGCTCTCGACCTCGGGCACCAGCCCCAACGTGTTGGAGGGCCTGCGCGCGGCGCGGTCGGGCGGCATGGTCGCGGCGGCGCTGGGCGGGCGCGACGGCGGTGCCATGCGTCCGCTTGCCGACCCGCTGCTGGTCGTGCCCTCGCACACCACCGCGCGCATCCAGGAGATGCATCACATGCTCGGCCAGATGCTGTGCGGCGCGGTCGAACGAGCCATGAGGCTCGTGTGACAAGCGGCCCCGACACCGACCGACTGCTCGCCCGTCTGCCGCTGCTTGCGCGCGCCCGCGCGCTGGTCGTGGGCGATGCCATGCTCGATCGCTACGTCTATGGCGCGGTCGATCGCATCTCGCCCGAGGCGCCGATCCCGGTGCTGGCGATCGAGCGCGAAGCGGCGATGCCGGGTGGCGCTGGCAACGTCGCGCGCAATCTCGCGGCGCTGGGCGCGCCGACGACTTTCGGCTCGACAATCGGCCGCGACGCTGCAGGCGCCGAGCTGGAAGGGTTGTTCGCCGCCGATCGCTCGATGTCGGTGCATCTGTGCGTCGATGCCGGTCGGCGCACGACCGTGAAGACGCGCTTCGTCGCCGGCACTCAGCAGCTCCTGCGCGCCGATACCGAGCGACGCGGCCCCCTTTCCGCCGGCACGCGCCGCATGCTGCGCGAACTCATCGGCCCGATCGCCGGCGCCTTCGACGCGCTGGTGCTCTCGGACTACGGCAAGGGCGTTCTGGGCGACGGGCTGGCAGGCGAGCTGATCGCCGAGGCGCGCGCGGCCGGCGTGCCGGTCGTGGTCGATCCCAAGGGCCGCGACTACTCGCCCTATCGCGGTGCCGATCTCCTCACGCCCAATCGCCATGAGCTCGCCGAAGCGACGGGTCTTCCGGCGGCGGAGGACTCGGAAATCGAAGCCGCGGCGCGCAAGCTGATCGACCAGCTTGAGGTCGGTGCGGTGCTCGCCACGCGTGGCGCGCGCGGCATGAGCCTGGTTCCACGCTCCGGAGCGGTGCTGCATCTGCCGGCCCGCGCGGTCGAGGTGTTCGATGTGTCCGGCGCGGGCGATACGGTGATCGCCGTCCTGGCCGCGGCGCTGGGCAGCGGCGCGCCGCTCGACGAGGCGGCGGCGCTCGCCAATGCTGCCGCTGGCGTTGTCGTGGCCTAGCTCGGCACCGCCACCGTCTCGCTCGACGAACTCTCGCGCGCGCTGCAAGGCGGTGGCGCGACGCGGCGCGAAACGCTTCTTGAACCGGCGGCGCTCGGCGCCGAGGTCGCGGCGTGGCGCGCCGCCGGTCTCAAGGTCGGCTTCACCAACGGCTGCTTCGATCTCCTGCATGCCGGCCACATCGCGCTGTTCCGCCAGGCCCGCGCCGCCTGCGACAGGCTCGTGGTCGGTCTCAATACCGACGCGTCGGTGCGTCGTCTCTAGGGCCCGACGCGGCCCGTGAACGACGAGCGCGCGCGCTACGGTCGTGGCCTCGCTCGCCGATGTCGATGCGGTGACCTTGTTCGGCGAGGACACGCCGGAGGCGCTGATCCGCGCGGTGCGACCCGATGTGCTCGTGAAGGGCGCCGACTACACCGAGGAGACGGTGGTGGGCGCGCCGTTCGTGCGCTCCTATGGCGGGCGCGTCGTGCTCGCCGACCTGACGCCGGGTTTCAGCACCACCGGCACCATCCGCAAGATGGGCGGCGCCGACTGAGTACGCGGTCGCCTCAGATCGCGTCTGGATCCTCGAGCCGCGCGAGACGTTCGGCGCCGAGGCGCGCGGCGTCGATCAGCAGCGCCTTGCGGCGCGCCGCCGCAACGGCGCGGAGCGGCGAGGGCCGCAGGATCGCGCCTCCCCAGGCATCCGCCACAATGAGACCGGCCTCCACCGGGATCAGCTCCTGCGGAAAGTCCGCCGCCACCGCGACATAGAAGCTGTCGCACCAGTCGAGATAGTCCGGCCACTTGGCGTCGGCCCGCCAATCCTCAATCGAGGACTTCACCTCGACGATGGTGAGTTCACCCTTGCGGCCGATGCAAAAGAGATCGGCCCGCCGGCCGTCGGGCAGCGTCACCTCGTGCAACACCGCGGCACCGGTTTGGCGCATCAGCCGGGCAGCGCCCCGCCTCACCGCGGTAGTGACATCGGGCCTTGTAGGGGCGGGCTGGACGCTCATTCCTCAGAATCGATCGGTGAATTCACTGGCCATGAAAAAAGCCATAGGCCGCCTCTCGCCGGGGGTTGGACCGTATGGTAAAAGTCCCCTATTCGCCACGCGCCCGTGGCCTATTCATTTGCCGAGTCCCCCCAATGTCACAGACCCCCGATCGTCCCGATCAACCGAAAGAAAGCGTCGCGTCGCCCGGCCGTCGTCGTGCGTTGGCGCGCCTCGGCATCGCGGCCGGCATCGCCTACAGCGCGCCGACCGTGCTGCGGCTTGATCGGCAGGCGCATGCCGCCCCGACGCCCTGCCCGTCGCCCTACTGGCCTGGCCCGCGTCCCGCGACCTGTCCCAAGAAGCGGTGACGCTGTCCGCTGCGGGTCTGGCCGCGCTTGAGGCTCAGGTCCGTCGCGACCTCGCGCTGATCTCGTATCCTGAGCGCCGCTGGCTCGCGCCGCGTCGCGGTCCGGCCGGCGAACCGGTCCTCGATGTGCTGATCGTGGGCGGCGGCCAGTGCGGCCAGGCGCTCTCCTTCAAGCTGAAGCTTGAGCGCATCGACAATCATCTGGTGATCGATCGCGGACCGGCGGGTGCCGAAGGGCCGTGGCGCACGTTCGGCCGCATGAAGACGCTCCGCACCTGGAAGACGGTGACGGGCCCCGATCTCGGTATTCCCTCGCTCACCTACCAGAGCTGGTTCGAGGCGCAGTTCGGCGCGGCCGCCTTCGAGGCGCTGGGCAAGGTCGCGCGCGAGAGCTGGAGCGACTATCTCCACTGGCTGCGCCACATGCTCGCCCTGCCGGTACGCGTCGGTACCGAGTTTCTCGGCGTCGCACCGGACGGGCCTCTCCTGCGCGCGCGGGTCCGCGATGCCGAGGGCGAGCGCGATATCCTCGCGCGATATCTGGTGCTGGCGACCGGCATCGAGGCGGCGGGCCGCTGGACGATGCCCGACTTTGTTGAGGCGCTGCCGACAGCGCTGCGGGCGCACGCCGCCGATCCGATCGACTTCGCGCGGCTCGCCGGCAAGCGCGTCGGTGTGCTGGGCGCCGGCGCGTCGGCCTTCGACAACGCGGCCTGCGCGCTCGAGGCGGGCGCCGAGGTCCATCTCTTCTGCCGTCGGCCCGCGCTGCAGCGCGTGCAGCCTTACAAGTGGCTGTCGTTTCCCGCCTTCTTTCGTCACCTCGCCGATCTCGACGATGAGCGGCGCTGGCGCCTGATGAAGCACGTGCTGGATTTGCGCGAGGCGTTGCCGGTTGAGACCTGGGATCGCGTCACGCGCCACGCGGCGTTCCATCTGCACACCGGCGCGCCCTGGCTCGGCGCGCGCGCCGATGGCGGACGCGCGGTGGTCGCCACGCCGGGGGGCGAGCAGGCGTTCGACTTCCTGATCTGCGGCACCGGCTTTGCCATCGACCTCGCCGCACGATCCGAGCTTCGTTCGTTCGCGGCCCTGGTGAAGCTGTGGCGCGACGCGCGGCCCCAGCCGCACGATCCCGCCGACGCGCGCCTCCTCGCCTATCCGTGGTTGGGGCCGGGCTTCGAGTTCGTCGAGCGTAGCGCCGGCACTGCGCCATGGCTCGGCCGCGTGCGCCTCTTCAACTTCGGCAGCACGATGAGCTTCGGGCCGAGCGGCTCGTCGATCAACGCCATGAAGTTCGCGGTGCCGCGCCTGGTCGAGAGCATCACCCGCGATCTCTTCTGCGAGGAGATCGACGCGCTTCAGGCCGGTCTTGAAGCCTACGACACGCCAGAGTTCCCCGAGTCCTTCGCTCGCGACCGCTGACGCGCCCGAACGGCGGTGAGGTCCTACTTCGCCGGGGGGCGGAGCCGGGGCGGGCTGGCCTCCGGGGGACGCTCGCGTTGCGGTTTGAAGGCGGCGGCCTGCCGCTCGCCCTGACGGCGGTCAGCGTCGCTGAGACCTTGCGCGAGCTTCTCACGGATCGCGCGCGAGTCCGGTTGTTCGGCGCGCTCCGCCAGCAACAGCCACTGATAGCCCTCGGCCATATCCTGGCGGCCACCCAGCCCCGAGATCAACCAGATGCCGAGCGTGTGCTGTGCCTCGGGCAGGCCCTGCCGGGCCGCGCGCTCGTACCAGGTTTGCGCCTGTTGCGCGTCGCGCGCGACGCCCGCGCCGGCAAAGAAGGCGTTGGCGAGCTTGAACTGGGCCGAGGGCACGCCCGCGTCGGCCGCGAGCCGGTACCAGCCCAGCGCGTTGGCCAACAGCTCCTCGTTGCGCGCCTTGTCGCGCTGCGCGGGCATGCGTGCCGCAAGATCGCCCAGCGCGAGCGCCGCTTCCGGCACGCCGCTTTCCCAGGCGTGGGTGAGCCAGCGTTGCGCCTGCGCAACGTCACGGCGCGGCGTGATCGGATCGGAGAGCGCGAGGCCAAGCCGTAGCGCCGCCAGCGGATGGCCGCGTTCGGCGGCGCGGCGAAACAGATCGATCGCGCGCATGAGATCGGCGCCCGGCTGCGCGGTGTCGTCGAACGTGCGACCGAGCAGATACTGCGCGTGCGGATCGCCGTCGGCGGCGGCCTTCTCGAACCAGGCCCGCGCCTCGACCGGATCGCGCGCCACGCCGCGCCCTCGCCAGTGCAGGGTCGCGAGGTTCAGTTGGGCGCGGCGATGGCCGGCCTCGGCGGCACGGCGGAATAGCTCGGCGGCGCGCTCCTCGTTGCGCGGCACGCCCGTGCCGTCGGCGAACACCAGCGCCAGACGATGGTGTCCTTCCGCCGAGTCTCCATCCGATGCGCGCTGCAACAGCGCCAGCGCCTCGCGCGTGGCGCCGCGGTCGAGCTGGACGGCGCCGAGCCAGGCCTGGGCGTCGGCGTCGCCGGCGCTGGCGAGCGGTCGCAGCGCCTGCTCGGCGGTCGCCAGATCGCCGGCGCGGTAGGCCGACACGCCGGGGCGCAGCGGCTCGGCGACATCGCCGGCCTCGTCGGCCCGCGCCGAAGCGGCCGCGAGCGTCAGGAACGCCGCCAGCAGCGCGGCGGCGGCGCGCCTCATTTGGTCTTGAACTTGTACGCCTTGGCCTCGGCCTTGGCCTTCTCGATCTCGTCCGGCTTCATGTCGCGCACCAGCTGCTCGAGCAGCTGCTCGGCGTTGGGCACGTTCCAGTGAACCGCGATCGCCACCCACTTGTACGCCTCGACGAAGCTCTTGGGCACGCCCTTGCCCTCGGCGAAGGCGCCCGCGATCGGGATCATCGCCGGCGTGTAGCCGCGCTCCGCCGCATCGAGCAGTAGCGGCGTCGCCTTGTTCACGTCGAACAGCTTGGACTCGGCGTTGCCATAGACGTAGAGGCCGAGCAGGAACTGCGCGCGCGGATCGCGGGCGGCGATCAGGGTCTGCAGCGCCTTCTCCGCGCCCGCGCCGTCGTTGGCCTGCAGCGCCTTAACCGCTTCCTCGATGTTGGCGTGGGCCGGCAACACCGGCAGGGCGAAGAGGGCAGCGGCGAAAGCGAGACGGGCGAGGCGCACGGGAACGGCTCCGCGGACGGTGTTTAGGGACGGCGGGTCGTCTAGCATGAAATTTGGGGCCGAAACACGGCTACCGGACGCGAGGAGGGGCGCATGTTGGGACGCTTGGCCGAATGGGTGAACGGCGATGCCGTGCTGGTGCGGCGTGGCCGGTCGTTGACGGCGCGGATCCTGGTGGAGAGCGGCGCGCAAAGCTGGCTGATCCATGTCGCCGAGGGGCGCGTTGCGCGCGTGGAGGAGGGGCCCTTCACCATGCCGTCCTGGACCTTTGCGCTGCGGGCCGATGGCGAGAGCTGGCGACGCTTCTGGGCGGCGCGGCCCGCCCCCGGCGACCACGACCTGCTGGCGTTGGTTCGGCGCGGCGTACTTCGGCTGGAGGGTGACCTTCGACCGCTCTTCGCCCATCTGCTCTATGTGAAGGGACTGATGGAAGCGCCGCGCCGCGCCGCGCTGGCGTCGTCGTGAGCGCCTTGTTCGAGCCGATCATCGGGCGCTATCTCGGCCTCGACTTCGACGGCCGGCGCCATCGCGTCTATGTCGAGGAAGCGGGCACGGGCATCCCGCTTCTCTGTCTGCACACGGCCGGCGCCGACGGCCGGCAGTATCGCGGCGTGCTGAACGATCCCGAGATCCGCGCGCGCTATCGCGTCATTGCGTTCGACCTGCCCTGGCACGGCAAGTCCTCGCCACCCGCGGGTTTCGAGCGCGAGGAGTATCGGCTGACGCGCGATGTCTATACGCGCTTCACGCTCGCCATCGCCGATGCGCTGGAACTCGATCGTCCGGTGGCGATGGGCTGCTCGATCGGCGGTCGGCTGATCCTCAATCTCGCGATCGAGCATGCCGCGCGGTTTCGCGCGCTGATCGGTCTGCAGGCCTCCGCGCATGTCGCGCCTTACTACGACACGCAGTGGCTGCATCACGCGGAGGTGCATGGCGGCGAGGTTTGCGCCGGTGTCGTGTCCGGTCTGGTCGGTCCTGATGCGCCACCGGCCGATCGCTGGGAGACGTTGTGGCACTACATGCAAGGCGGCCCGGGCGTGTTCAAAGGCGACTTGCACTTTTACAAACTCGATGCCGATCTGCGTGAACGTGTCGGCGCCATCGATACCGCGCGCTGCCCGCTCTATCTTCTGACCGGCGAATACGACTATTCCTGTACGCCGGACGAGACCCGCGCGGTCGCCGCCGCCGTTCCGGGCGCGCGTTGCACGATCATGAAGGGCCTCGGACACTTTCCCATGAGCGAGGATCCGGCCGCGTTCCTGGGTTACCTGCGACCCCTGCTTTCCGAGATCGCCGGATGACGGAATCTTCTTGCAGTTGGAATCAACACGACGAGGTCGGGTTTTCCGCTCTGAGTTATTGATAAAAATTCAGAAAAGTCGGATTCCGCCGAAATTCGCACGCCCCCTGATCCCCCCTTTCTGAGTATCAGGATTCTGACGGCCTTTGATTTTATTGGCTTTTTTGACTCCCATCAGGCCCGAGATATGCGTTTTTGCAGATAGGCATTCATCCAACCCGCTGTTAATCTCTCGTCATTAAGTCGTTCGCTAATTCTTTGCTTTCATTCTCTTAAAGGTCTTCACCCACAGGCAGCGCTCCGCGCGCCACATCCCCAAGTTCCCCAAAGCCCGCAACGGCTCCCCAAGCCGTCCGACGAAGCCCCTTCCCCACACCCCATAGGCTTCGTCCCTTCCCCACCCCAGCGGGCTCCTACGAGAGGCCGGTCGTTCCCCAAGCGACCGGCCTTTCTCTTGTCTGGACGGCAACGATCTGTGGGCCGGGGAGACTTCCCAAAAACGCCTATCTCGGCTGGGGAAAACTCAGGAAAATGGGGAGCGCGAGTCCGTGAGATATGCATTTATGCAGATGACGGGGCCGCCCGGCTCTGTTAATGTTCTCTCATTAAGACGGCCTTTATTACTTTGGTATCCATATGAAAATCGTTGGTTTTCCGGTCGATATCTCGACCTGTCGCGACGGGCGCATCGTGCGGGGTCTTCGGACTCGGCAGGCGTTGATCCAGGCGACGCTTGATCTCATCCAGGCGGGCGACGTGGAGCCGACCTCGGCGGCGATTGCGACGATTGCCGGTGTGTCGAGCCGCGCGCTCTTCCAGCACTTCACCGCGCTTGGCGATCTCTACGCGGCGGCGTTCGAGTTGGCCGTGAGCCGCGCGCTCGGTGCCAACCGCGAAGTCGATGGCGCGCAGTCGCTGTTCAATCGCATCGAGACACTGGTCGCGGATCGCGCGGCGCTGTTCGAGGAGTGGCTGCCGGTGTGGCGCTTCGCGGAGCGCGTGCGCGCAGTGGCGCCCGCGGTCGACGCGGGAGTTGCGCAGCTGCGTGCCACTTTGCGCCAACGATTGGAGACGTGGTTCGCCCTGGAACTCGCCGCGCTCGAGCCCGCGCACCGCGAGGTGCTGCTCGACTCGCTGGATCTCGCGTTCGGTTTCGATAGCTGGATGAGCATGCGCCGCCAGCTTCGGCTTTCGCCGATTCACGCGTCGCGCACCTGGCGCTTCACGGCGCAGGCGATCGTGGCCCAGGCGATGGCGACGCCGCGCACGGTTTTGCGGCCGGTCTGAGCGCGGTCGCCGATCAGGCAAAAAGAAAAGGCGGCCCCGCGGGGCCGCCTTTGTCGTTTGCGGGCGCGCGCTTACTTGGCGCGATACTTGTCGTGGCAGGCGCCGCAGGTGCGGCCCACCGCACCGAACGCCGTGCCGACGGCCGCGAGGTCGCCCGAGCCGGCCGCCACCGCGAGCGCGTCGGCAGCATCGGCCGTCGCCTTGCTGGCGGCCTCGAAGCCACGCCAGTCGGTCCAGATCACCGGCAGCGCCTTGGTATCGCCGGTCCCCGAACCCGCCGGGTACATCTTCACGTGCGCGAGCTCGAGTTCCTTGAGCTTGGCGGCGTGCGGGATCACGTCGCGGGTGTTGCCCTTATTGTCGATCACGGCCTTGATGGCGCGCATCGCGGCGCCCGACTGCTTGCGGTTCTCCTTGCGATCGGCGATCGCGTTGCCCTGGGCGAAGGCGATCGTCGCGCCGCCAACCATCGCACCGGCCGCCATCGCGCCGATCAATGCCACTACCAAAGTCTTGCGCATGTCCATCCTCTCCGCGTTCTTTGTGGTCCGTCAGCGCGCGCGGCGAGCTGCGGCTCACGCCGACTGTCGCAGACTGCGGCGCAAAACACCACGTGGCAGGCGAGAACTTTGTGCATCACGAGCGCGTGTAGGGAGTTTCGAGCCTGTAACCGGACGGTATGTTCGGCCTGCGACCTCTGCTATGGTGGCGTGCTATTCGGAGCGGGGTGCCCCGGCCTTTATTGGTTAGTGCGATAACGGGGATCTCGATGCGCCATTTCCTGGCCTTCGCCTTTGCGGCAGCCATCCTGGCGGGCTGCGCCACCTCGACCGGTCTGCCGCCGTTGCCCGAGGCGACCGCCAGCGCCGGACCAACGCCGATCGCGCCAGGACGTCCGGGCGGCGCTCTGCCGCCACCCTCCAGCGCGCCGGTGTCGGCCAGCAATCCCTCCAACGCCATCGTCGCGGTGAACCAGTCGACCGCAGCGACGCTTCCCCTCCACGCTCCCCCTGCGACGCGGGCCGAGAATAGCTGCGCGCCCGAGCCGTACCGCTTCACGTCCAGGGCAGGGTATGAGGCGGTCCGCGTCAAGGACTGCCGCACCGACCAGCTCCTTTATCTGCCGGCCACGGCGCAAGCGCAGATCGACGGGCATGTCGCGGAGTGCCAGCGCCGCTGCACCGGGCGTTGACGGGATGAGCGCGCCCGATCGGCCGCGGATTCGCGTCTGGGATCTCCCGGTCCGTCTCTTTCACTGGACCCTCGTGCTCCTGATCGTCGTGTCGTATCTGACGGGCCGCGCTGGCGGCGACTGGATGACTCTGCATTTCTGGTCCGGCTACGGGATCCTGACGTTGATCCTGTTTCGTATCGTCTGGGGCTTCGTCGGCAGCACGACCGCGCGCTTCTCCGATTTCGTGAAGGGTCCGATGGCGGCCATCGGCCATCTGCGCGAGCTCCTCGGCAAGTCGGGGCCACACGATGCCGGCCACAATCCAGTGGGCGGGGCGATGGTGGTGGCGCTCCTGTTTGCGGTCCTGGTGCAGGCGGCCGCCGGACTGTTCGCGGCCGACACCGATACCGGCATGGTGAACGGCCCGTTGTCGCGTCTGGTCTCCGACGGCTGGGTCGATCGCATCACCGCTCTGCACAAGGGCTGGATCAACCTGATCCTCCTGATGGTCGCGGCGCACGTGCTGGCCGCGCTGGTCTATCTCGTCTGGAAGAAACAGAACCTGATTGCCGCAATGATCACCGGGACCAAACCCGCGTCGGACGTGGTGCCGCCGGGCCAGCCGGCCCCGCGGCTTGCCTTCGCAAGCAACCGGCTAGCGGTTTCGATCCTGCTCGCCGCCGCCGCCCTCGTTTACTTCATCGTCCGCTGAGGTCGATGGTCCGAGGACTCCGCGCTTGCTTAGGCGAGAAATGTTATAATATAACATTTTCATGCTCGCCACTGACACCGCCACGGCCCATCCGCGCGCCCTCGCGTCGACGCCGACCCAACCCGTTCATACCGGAACCTCGCCCGCGATCCTTGCCGCGCTGAAAGAGCCGGAAACCGAGCTCGCGATCTGGCAACGCACGCTCCCGCCAGAATTGGCGCAGTGGCTGGGCACCGTGTCGCCTCCCGCGACCCACGGCGTTCGCGGCATTGCGCACCCATCCGAACTGGGCCCCGCGCTGGCCGACTGGATCGCAACCTGGCGGCCGGGCAATGCCGTCGCCGGCGCGGCCCTGATCGCCGACATCGTGCAGCTCGCGACGCTCTTCACCGATGTCATTGGTACCAAGCAGGTCGACTACCGCTTGGAATGGATTGCCGGCGATTCCTGCTGGAAGTTCCATCGCGACTGCGTGAGTGCCCGATTGCTGACGACCTATCGTGGCCCGGGCACGCAGTGGGTGACGCCGGACCTATCCGACGGCGCGCTGCGCGCGCAACGCGCCTTCGATGGCCGCATCCGCGCGCTGGGCACGGGCGATGTGTCGGTCTTCACCGGCTCCTGCGCAGGCGACGGCAGGGGTATCGTGCATCGGTCGCCGCCGATCAGCGGCAGCGGCGATGTGCGTCTGCTACTGTGCCTCAATCCGCCCCACGGCGGAGACCATGAAGTCCAGCCGGGGGTTGCTTGATGTCTGGCGCCACGCTTTCTGTTTGCACGCGCTGCCGGCCGGCGGGTTGGACCGGCCCCGACGAGGACCGGCCCGGCGCTGTGCTCGCGAATGAGCTGGAGGCGGCTCTGGAGGCCGGCAAGCTGGCGCACGATATCGAGTTCCGGCGCGTGCGGTGCATGAGCCAGTGTCTGCGACCCTGCGTGATCTCGTTGGGGGATGACACGCGCTACACCTATCTCTTCGGTGACCTGGCGCCGGACGCCCATGCTCAAGATGTGCTGCAAACCGTCGCGCTTTGGCTGACGACGCCTGAGGGCTATATGACCCGACAGGAACGTCCCGAATCCATGCGCACCGGAATCCTTGGCCGCCTGCCGCCGCTTGAATCGTCGCACGAGCTCGTCGTGTCGCGACGCCAGTTCGCGGCCGGCGCAAACCCCTCCGTTGATCGCGCAAACAAGTCGGGTGACGTGTCTTGATCCGCCGTTCGCTGCTCGCCGCTGCCGCGGCCATTGCTCTCGCCTCGCCCGCGCTTGCCCGCGATCCCCTGGTCGTTGGCCAGACCTTTATCGCCGCCGGACTCGATCCGGCTCGCGGTTCCGCCGGCTGGGCGCTGGTCAGTCACGGTGTGGCCGAGAAGCTCTTCACCGTGAACCAGCGCGGTCGACTGGAGCCTCAGCTCGCCGAGGCCGCGACCCGGATCGATGAGCGCACATGGACGGTCACGCTGAAGGCCGGCCGCAAGTTTTCCGATGGCACGCCGGTCACGGCGCGCGCCATCGCCGAGACGCTGGCGCGCACTGTTACCGAGAATGCCGCCGCGCGCGCGAGCGCCGGCACGGTGACCTTCGAGGCGACCGGCGATCTCGCCTTGCGGGTTCAAGGTGAGCGCGCCATCCCGTCCGTCGCCGCCCTGCTCGCGGAGTGGGCCTTCGCAATCTACCGGCGCGACGGCGACCGCACCCTCTACACCGGGCCCTGGGCTGTCGAGAGCTACGAGGCCGATCGCCGACTGAAGCTCGTTCCCAATGCGCACCATCCCGCTGGGGGCGGTCTGCCGCCGGTCGAGGTCCGCCGTTTCCCCGATGCCCAGGCCCTGGCGCTCGCCGCCCAGGCCGGTGAAGTCGATCTCGCTTTCAATGTTCCGGCCGAGACCTTGCCGCGCCTGCAGCGCGGCGACGGAATCACCGTGAAATCTTTCCCGGTCAGCTACCAGTACATGGCGTGGCTCAACACGACGCGGCCGGCGTTGGCCGATGTCCGGGTGCGCCGCGCGATCGATCTCGCGATCGACCGTGCCGAGCTGGTCAAGACTCTGGGCGGCGGCATGCCCGCGACGGGCGCCTACGCGCCGGAGTTTCCGTTCTCCGGCAAGGCGGCGCGGCCGTTCGATGCCGCACGGGCCGCGGCGTTGCTCGACGAGGCCGGTTGGCGGCTCGAGGGCGGCGTGCGGCGCAAGGACGGTGCCGCGCTGCGCCTCGAGGTCGTTGCCTACCCGCAGCGGCCGGATCTCGTGACGATGCTGCCGGTGGTGCGTGCGCGCCTCACTGCGCTCGGTATTGAAGTCGCCACGCGCGTCTCGGAGAATGTCTCGGTGACCGCGAAGGAAGGCAGCTTCGACATGCTGATGTGGGCGCAACATACCGCGCCCGCCGGCGATCCCGCGTTCTTCCCCAATCTGTTCCTGCGCTCTGGTGCTGCCAACAATCACGCGCGGTTCGCCGATCCGGGACTCGACGCCTTGCTGGACGGGTTCGGCCGCGAAAGCGATGCCGAGCGCCGGGCCGAGATCGCCGCGCGCGCCGAGCAGCGCGTCTTCGAGATGGCGCCCGTCGTCTACCTGCTCACGCCGGTCTGGCACGTCGCGGTCTCGCGTCGCGCCGCGGCCTACACGCCGTGGGGCTCCGACTACCATATTGTTCGGCCCGATCTGCGGCCGGCGCGATGATCTCCTGAGACACGCGGCGCTCTCGGCGGTTCTGCTGACGGCGCTGGCGCTGGTTTCCTTTGCGCTGCCGAGAGCGCTGCCCGGTCATCCGGCGGAAACAATCCTCTTTCGCCTCGGTGTCGTGCCGACGCCCGAGGCGGTCCGTGCCTTCACCGAACAAGCGGGGCTTGATCGGCCGTTGATCGCGCAGTTCGTCGCCTGGATCGGGCGACTGGCCGCCGGCGATTGGGGCCAATCGCTGCGCGGTGGCGAACAGGTCGCGGCCGGCCTCCTCGAACGACTGCCGGCGTCGCTCGCCATCGGCGCGGGCGGCCTCGCGCTGGGCGCGGCGATGGCGCTCGCCTTGGGGTTTGCCGCCGCGGCAGGCAATCGCCCGGCTGAATCGGTCTCGCGCGGGCTGGCCTTTTTCGCCCAGGCCGTGCCGGCTTTCGTCGCGGGGCTGGCCGCGATCCATGTCTTCGGCGTCGAGTTGCGCTGGATAAGGCCCTTCGGCGGCGGCCCGCTTGAGCGGGTCCTGTTGCCCACGGCGCTGGTCGCGCTCTACAGCGCCGGCGCGCTCGCCCGTCTGGTCGCGCTGGAAACGCGCCGCGCCATGGCCATGCCGTTCTTCGTCGCCGCCCGCGCCAAGGGTCTGTCGCTGGGCGCCGCGGTTCGGGGCCATGCCGGTCCCTTTGGGGCGATCGCGCTCCTCGCGGCGCTGCGTGTCGAGGCGGCGTGGGTGGTCGGCGGCACCGCCGTTGTCGAGGTGCTGTTCGCCACGCCCGGCATCTCCGCCTGGATGGTCGATGCCATCGGCGATCGCGACTGGCCGGTGCTCCAGGCCTATCTGTTGCTCGTCGGGCTCTGGCTGATCGCGGTGGAGGCGCTGTCGTCGATGGCGCTCACGCGGCTCGATCCACGGCGCCGCCCGTGATGCCCTCCGCCGGGTACCGCCGATACCTGCCGCTGGCGCTGGTCTGCGCCCTCGCCGTGGCCGGGATGTGGGTGTCCGATGCGACGGTGCATGGCATCGATCTCGACCGTCGCCTCGCGGGACCATCGCTCGCCAGTCCGCTCGGAACCGATGCGGTGGGGCGCGACGTGTTCGCCCGCGTCGTGGCCGGCGGGGGGCGGGCCCTTGCGGTGGTGGCGTTGACGCTCGCCGCGAGCCTTGCCGGCGGTGTCGCGCTTGCCACGCTGTGGTTCGCGAGCCCTGAAGCGTTGCGATCGCCGCTCGTGCGGCTGTGCGATCTCGCGATCGGCGTGCCGACGCTTCTGGTGGCGCTGGTCGTCGCGGGCGCGGTCGGCCTGTCGCCGCTGTCGGCGGCGCTTGCCCTGGCGGTGGGCGGCAGCGCCTCCGTCGCTCATCTCGCGATCGGGCTGGGTCGATCGGTTCTGCGATCGCCCGCCGTGAGGGCGGCGCGCGCGATGGGCGGCACGCCGGTGCATCTTGTCCGCCGCCATCTCGGTCCGGCGCTCGCGCCCCCCATCCTGCTGGCGCAGGGCTACGAGGCCGGGCGGGTGCTTCTTGCCTGGTCGGCGCTCACCTTTCTCGGCGTCGGCGCCGACACCAGCCAGCCCGACTGGGGCGCCATGGTGTTCGAGTATCGCGTGCACCTGTTCGATGCGCCGTGGCTGGTCCTCGGCCCGTCGGCGGCGATCCTGGTTCTGGCGTTCGTCTGCGCCCAGGTCACCGACCCGCGCGCGACGGTTTCCATGGGCGACAAACCCCTCTAGGGTGCGCGCCGCTCCTGTGAACTTGGATTTTGCACCATGAAATTTGCCGGTACTGATTCCTACGTCGCCAGCGACGACCTGCGCGTGGCTGTCAACGCCGCGATCGCGCTGCAGCGACCGCTGCTCATCAAGGGCGAGCCGGGCACCGGCAAGACCGTGCTCGCGCACGAGGTCGCCAAGGCGCTGAACGCGCCGCTGATCGAGTGGCACATCAAGTCGACCACCAAGGCCCAGCAGGGTCTCTACGAGTACGACGCGGTCTCGCGCCTGCGCGACAGCCAGCTGGGCGACGAGCGGGTCAAGAACATCGCCAACTACATCAAGCGCGGCAAGCTGTGGGAGGCCTTCACCTCCAAGGAACGCCCGGTGCTGTTGATCGACGAGATCGACAAGGCCGACATCGAGTTCCCCAACGATCTCCTGCTCGAGCTCGATCGCATGGAGTTCTACGTGTACGAGACGCAGGAAGTGGTGAAGGCCGCGCAGCGGCCGGTGGTGATGATCACCTCCAACAACGAGAAGGAGCTGCCCGACGCGTTCCTGCGCCGCTGCTTCTTCCACTACATCCGCTTCCCCGATCGCGAGACGATGACGCAGATCGTCGATGTCCACTTCCCCGGCCTGCAGCGCAACCTGCTGCGCGAGGCGCTGAACGTGTTCTACGACATCCGCGAAGTGCCGGGCCTCAAGAAGAAGCCCTCGACGTCGGAGCTGCTCGATTGGCTGAAGCTCCTTATGGTCGAGGACATGTCGCCCGACCAGCTGCGCTCGAAGGATGCCAAGCAGCTGATCCCGCCGCTGCACGGCGCGCTGCTCAAGAACGAGCAGGACGTCCATCTGTTCGAGCGCCTGGCCTTCATGGCGCGGCGCGAACAGCGTCAGTGACGGCGTCCCCCTTGTCCTGAGCGACGCGAAGGATCCCGGCCATGTTCACCAACTTCTTCCTCGAGCTCCGCCAGGCCAAGGTGCCGGTGTCGATCAAGGAGTACCTCGCGCTGATGGAGGCGATGGACAAGGGCGTCGCCGACTACAGCGTCGACGACTTCTACTTCCTGTCGCGCTCGGTGCTGGTGAAGGACGAGCGCAACCTCGACAAGTTCGACAAGGTGTTCGGCCACGTCTTCAAGGGCCTTGAGGCCGTGCCCGGCGAGGGCGTGGCGGCGGAGATCCCCGAGGAATGGCTGCGCAAGCTGGCCGAGAAGCTTCTCACCGAGGAGGAGAAGAAGCAGATCGAGGCGATGGGCGGCTGGGAGAAGCTGATGGAGACGCTGAAGAAGCGTCTCGAGGAGCAGCAGAAGCGCCACCAGGGCGGCAGCAAGTGGATCGGCACCGCCGGCACCTCGCCGTTCGGCGCCTACGGCTTCAATCCCGAGGGCGTGCGCATCGGCCAGGACAAGAACCGCGAGGGCCGCGCGGTCAAGGTGTGGGACAAGCGCGAGTACAAGAACCTCGACGACACCGTCGAGATCGGCACGCGCAACATCAAGATCGCGCTGCGTCGGCTGCGCAAGTTCGCGCGCGAGGGCGCCGAGACCGAGCTCGACATGCCCGATACGATCCGTTCGACGGCGCGCAACGCGGGCTATCTCGACATCAAGATGGTCGCGGAGCGGCGCAACAAGATCAAACTCTTGATCCTGTTCGACATCGGCGGCTCGATGGACGCCCACATCCGCGTCTGCGAGGAGCTGTTCTCGGCGGCGCGCTCGGAGTTCAAGCACCTCGAATTCTTCTACTTCCACAACTGCCTCTACGAGAAGCTGTGGAAGGACAATCGCCGCCGCCACGTCGACACCTATCCGACGGCGCAGGCGCTGCACACCTTCCCGTCCGACTACAAGGTGATCTTCGTCGGCGACGCCTCGATGAGCCCCTACGAGATCGCCTATCCCGGCGGCTCGGTGGAGCACTGGAACGAGGAGGCGGGCCAGGCCTGGATCCAGCGCGTCACCGATACCTGGCGCAGCACGGTGTGGCTGAACCCGGTGCCCGAGCGACACTGGAGCTACACGCCCTCGATCCAGCTCCTGAAGCAGCTGATGGGCGATCGCATGTACCCGCTGACGCTGGGCGGCCTCGACAGTGCGATGAAGGAATTGAACAAGTGACGGGCACGCGCCCGTCACCGTGAGGGAGAGCGCCACATGAAGACCGGACCCGCCATCGCCGAAATTCTCAAGCGCGAGGGCGTCGACCATCTCTTCGCGTATCCCGTCAACCACATGATCGAGCACTGCGCGGCGATCGGCATCCGTCCGATCATCGTGCGCCAGGAACGCATCGGCCTGCACATGGCCGACGCCATGTCGCGGCTCACCAAGGGCCGGCGCATGGGCGTGTTCTGCATGCAGCACGGGCCCGGTGCCGAGAACGCCTATGGCGGCGTCGCCCAGGCGTTCGGCGAGTCGGTGCCGCTCCTGGTGATCCCGCAGGGCTATCCGCGGCGCATCGCGCATGTGCCGCCCAACTTCAACTCGACCATCGCCATGGCGCATGTCGCCAAGCACTGCGAGCCGGTGACCTCGGGCAAGGAGGTCGCGAACATCTTCCGCCGCGCCTTCTCGCTGCTGCGCAACGGCCGCGGCGCGCCGGTCGTGGTCGAGCTGCCGGCCGATGCCTTCGCCGACGAGGTGGCGGATCCGCTGGCCTATGAACCCGCGGTGACCGCCAAGTACGGTCCCGATCCGGCGGCGCTGGCGGCCGCCGCGAAGGCGCTTGTGGGCGCGCACCGGCCGGTGATCTATGCCGGCCACGGCGTGCACTGGTCGGAGGCCTATGCCGAGCTGCGCGAGCTCGCTGAGCTTTTGGCCGCGCCGGTCTGCACCAGCCTGCAGGGCAAGAGCGCCTTCGACGAGATCCATCCTTTGTCGCTGGGCTCCGGCGGTCGCGCCTATCCCCGCGCGGTGCGCAGCTTCCTCGATCGCGCCGATGTTCTGTTCGGCGTCGGCTGCTCCTTCACCGAGACCAATTTCGGGATCTCGATGCCGTCGGGCAAGACGGTCATCCATGCCACGCTCGATCCCGATCACATCAACAAGGACTTGCGCTGCCATCATGCGCTGATCGGCGATGCAAAGCTGACGCTTGCCGCGCTGATCGCCGCCTGCAAGCCGCTGGTGGGCGCCAAGAAGCGCGACGCCGCGCCGGTCGCCGCCGAGATCGCGGCGATGCACAAGGCCTGGCTCGCCGAGTGGACGCCCAAGCTCGAGAGCGCGGAGGCGCCGCTCAACCCCTATCGCGTGCTCTGGGACCTGCAGAAGACCGTCGACATCGCCAACACCATCATCACCCACGATGCCGGCAGCCCGCGCGATCAGCTCTCGCCGTTCTGGCGCACCACCGCGCCGCACACCTATATCGGCTGGGGCAAGACCACTCAGCTGGGCTACGGCCTCGGCCTCGCCATGGGCGCCAAGCTCGCCTGCCCGGACAAGCTCTGCATCAATGTCTGGGGCGACGCCGCGATCGGCTTCACCGGCATGGATTTCGAGACCGCGGTGCGCGAGCGCATTCCGATCCTGTCGATCCTGCTCAACAACTTCTCGATGGCGATCGAGCTCGCGATCATGCAGGTCTCGACCGAGAAGTACCGCTCGACCGACATTTCCGGCGACTATGCCGCGATGGCGAGAGCCTTCGGCGGCTATGGCGAGCGCGTGACCAAACCCGAGGACATCGTGCCCGCGATCCGGCGCGGTATCGAGCAGACGAAGAAGGGCGTGCCCGCGCTCCTCGAGTTCATCACCTCGAAGGAAGTCTCGATTTCCGTGCCCAAGAGCTGAGGAGCGCGACATGACCGTCATTCTCACCGATCGCGCGGAGCATCGCGTCACGACGGTGGGGACATTCCTTTCCGCCGCCGATGCCGAGCGGGTCACCGGCTGGACGCTGAAGCCCGAAGGCATGTGCCGCGACGAGGCGTGCGTGCCGCTGCCGGCCGGCGCGGTGCGCGGCGGCGCGGTCGATGTCGCGGCCTTCTGGCGCAAGCTGGGCGGACCGGTCGCGGCGACGGGCGCGGGCGATGTGCTTGCCCTCGGCGCGCCGGCCGAGAGCCGCAACGCCGCGCTGGAGGGGCTCGAAGCGCCGGACTTCACCTTGCCCGATATCGACGGCGTGCCGCGCACGCTCTCGCAGCTGCGCGGGCGCAAGGTGTTCATGGCCACCTGGGCCAGTTGGTGAGGCTGCCGACTTGACTTGCCCGTGTGGCAGCAACTCTTCAGCGAACTCAAGGACCGGGGTTTCATGGTGGTGGCGGTGGCCGAGGAAAGCCGCGGCGGCGATCACGCCCGCTCCTGGATCGAGGCGGCGAAGTCCGACTATTGGCAGCTGATCGACACCGACCATCTGGTGAGCGATCTCTACAATCTCGTGAACGTGCCGCAGGCGATCTGGATCGACGAGCGCGGCATCGTCGTGCGGCCGCCCGAGTCGGCCGGCTCGACCGACCATTTCCGCCGCATGGATCTCGCCACCCGTACCCTGGCGCCCGACGACATGGCCGCGCGCCTCGCCGCGCGGCAGGCCTATCTCGACGCGGTGCGGGCCTGGGTGCGGACCGGCAAGCACGCGCTGCCCGCGGTCGACGCGGCGGCGCGCCAGCCGCGCGTTACGTCCGAGATCGCCGAAGCCCGCGCGCGGTTCCGCCTCGGAGTCTGGCTGCGCCGGCATGGCCGCGCGGCGGAGGGCGATGCCGAGATGGCCGAAGCGAGCCGGCTCCATCCCGAGAGCTGGACAATCTGGCGCCAGGCCGCCGATCTCGACGAGGTCGGCAAGGCGAGCGGTCCGCAATTCTGGGCGCGCGTGAAGGCGCTCGGCGACAAACACTACTACCCGCCCGCCCGACTCTAGAGCGGCCGTTCCCCCTCGCCCCCGCCGGGGGAGAGGGGGTTGAGGCGGAGCGGCTCAGCGCAGACCGGCCGGCAGCTCGATGCCGTCGATGGCGAAGCCACCGGTCTCGAGGGCGCCGCCGTTGGTGCTCTTGCCGTTCATCTCGATGCCATTGAGGGTGAGGCCGTTCAACCAGCGGGCACCCGCCTGAGCCGGGGCGGTGATGGCGGCGGTGGTGGCGATCAGGGCGGCGGTGGCGAGGATGGTCTTGAACATGGCGATCTCCCTTTGAGGTCGGTGGGCCGGCGGGATGCCGTCCGTCGATGGGAGGATCATGCCGGGCGCCGGTAACACGACGATTTCGCGACAGCGCGATTTGGTTGCGTGGGTTTCGCGAGGGGACCGGACAGCCGCGACGGCGTGCCGAGGTTTTTCCGATCCGGGCAGACTCCGGCGAATCGGAAAGCCGACCAACGAGGCATCGGGACGGGAGGTCTTCCGGTCGGCCGCAACCGTGTGAGCGGTTCCCTCTGGGGCGAAAACGCCCTAGCCTTGCCGGAAATCCCCCGGGAGGACGCCTCATGTCGGTCGTGCTGAACATCAATGGCAAGGTCCATCGCGCGGCGGTCGATCCGCGCACGCCGCTCCTCTGGGTGCTGCGCGACACCATCGGTCTCACCGGCACCAAGTACGGTTGCGGCATCGCCCAGTGCGGCGCCTGCACCGTCCACATCGACGGCGTGGCGACGCGCTCCTGCCAGGTGCCGGTGAACTCCATCGGCAACCGCAAGATCGTCACCATCGAGGGGCTGGCCGACGGCGGCAAGCTCACCAAGCTGCAACAGGCCTGGGTCGATCACGACGTGCCCCAGTGCGGCTACTGCCAGAGCGGCATGCTGATGGCGGCGACGGCGCTCCTGAAGTCCAATCCCAAGCCGACCGACGCCGACATCGACGCGGCGATGACCAACATCTGCCGCTGCGGCACCTATCAAGAGGTGCGCGCCGCCATCCATGCCGCGGCCAAGGCGTGAGGGAGGCACCCATGACCCATCTCGCCCCGATTTCCCGTCGCTCGCTGATGGTGGGCGCCGCTGTCGCCGGTGGCGGTCTCGCCGTCGGTTTCGGTCTTGCGCGTCCCGCCGCCGCCGCCAGCGCCCGCGAAGTGAACGCCTGGATCGTGATCCTGCCGGACGACACGGTGGTGATCCGCATCGCCCGCTCCGAGATGGGGCAAGGGACGCTGACCGGTCTCGCCCAGCTCGCTGCCGAGGAGCTGGAGTGCGACTGGAGCAAGGTCACGACGGAGTTCCCGACGCCCGGCCAGAACGTCGCGCGCAATCGCGTATGGCGCAATTTCGCGACCGGCGGCAGCCGCGGCATCCGTGAGTCGCACCAGTATGTGCGCGAGGCCGGCGCCGCCGCCCGCGACATGCTGATCCGCGCGGCCGCCGAGGCCTGGAAGGTTCCAGCCGCCGAGTGTGCCGCCGCCAAGAGCGTGATCACCCACAAGCCGTCGAACCGCACGATCACCTTCGGCAAGGTGGCCGACGCCGCCGCCAAGCTGGAGCCGCCCAGGGAGGTGAAGCTCAAGGACCCGAAGGACTGGCACACGATCGGCAAGCCGCTGAAGCGACTCGACACGCTCGACAAGGTCACGGGCAAGCTGGTGTACGGGGCCGATCTGCGCCTGCCCGGCATGCTCACCGCGACGATCACGGCGAGCCCCATCCACGGCAACAAGCTCAAGAGCTTCGACGCCGCGCGCGCCACCTCGATGCCCGGCGTGAAGAAGGTCCTCGCCGTCGACGGCCGCGCTGTAGCCGTCGTCGCCGACACCTATTGGCAGGCCCAGGCCGCGCTCAAGGCGGTGCGGATCGTCTGGGAAGACACTCCCAACGCCAGTGTATCGAGCGCCTCCATCGCCGAGACATTGAAGGAAGGCCTGACGGCCGAACAGGCTTTCGTCGGCAACAAGCAGGGTGACGCCAGGGCCGCGATCGCCGCCGCCCCGAGGAAAGTCGAGGCGGTCTACGGCTACCCGTATCAGCACCACGTCACCATGGAGCCGATGAACGCCACCGCGCTCTGTACGGCCGACAAGTGCGAGGTCTGGTGCCCGACCCAGAACGGCGAAGCCGCGCTCGCGGCGGCGGCCGAAGCGGCGGGCCTGCCGGTCGCCAAGTGCGACGTCCACAAAACCATGCTGGGCGGCGGCTTCGGACGGCGCGGCCGCGCCGACTATGTGCGGCAGGCCGTGCTGATCGCGAAGGAGATGCCCGGCACGCCGGTGAAGCTGCTGTGGAGCCGCGAGGAGGACATGGCGCAGTGCCAGTTCCATCCCGTGACCCAGGCGAAGCTCACCGGTGGGATCGACGCGCAGGGCAACCTCACCGGCCTGCATCTGCGCATCTCGGGCCAGTCCATTTTTGCCTCGCTGCTGCCGCAGCTCCTGCAGAACGGATTGGATCCGGTGGTCTTCCAGGGACTGACCCCGTCGGGCGCGGAGGCGACATTCGCGTACGACATCCCGAACCTGCTGATCGACCACGCGATGCGCAATCCGCATGTGACGGCGGGCTTCTGGCGCGGCGTGAATCTCAATCAGAACGCGATCTATCTCGAATGTTTCATGGACGAGCTGGCGCATGCCGCCGGCCAGGATCCGCTGGCCTTCCGCCGCAAGTATCTGCGACCCAAGCACCGCGCGGTCCTGGAGGCGGCGGCGGCCAAGGCCAACTACGGCAAGCCGCCGGCCGGTCGCTTCCACGGCATCGCCCAGATCATGGGCTTCGGCAGCTACGTCGCTGCTGTCGCCGAAGTGTCGGTGAGTGCCGAAGGCGTGCTCAAGATCCACAAGATCGTCGCCGCGACCGACTGCGGCTACGTCGTGAATCCCGCGCAGGTCGAGCGGCAAGTGTCGGGCTCGTTCGTCTACGGACTCACGGCGGCGCTCTATGGCGAGATCACGATCAAGGACGGTGCCATCGAGCAGACCAACTTCGACTCCTACAACATGATGCGCATCGACGAGATGCCGGTGGTCGAGACGGTGCTGGTGCCCACCGGCGGTTTCTGGGGCGGCGTTGGCGAGCCGACGATCGGCGTGGCGGCTCCGGCCGTGCTGAACGCCATCTTCGCCGCCACCGGCAAGCGTATCCGCACCTTGCCGCTGATGCACCACGACCTGCGCAAGGCCTGATCGGCGGGCCGGTGCGCGCCGCGGTGCTCGCGATGGCTCTGGCACTGGCGCCGGCCGGCGCCAATGCGGCCGAGCCGCCGGGCGCCAGCGCTTGCTCGGGCTGCCACACCGCGAGCCGCGCGCTCGACAGCGCCGTACCACCCATCGCCGGCCGGCCGCGTGACGAGCTCGCGGCGGCCTTGCGCGCCTTCCGCGCCAACGAGCGCCCGTCCACGGTGATGGGCCGCCTGGCCCGCGGCTTCGACCTCGCCGAGCTCGACGTGCTCGCCGCCTGGTTCGCCGCCGACAGGTTGCGATGACACCGGGTCCCCTGCGCCCATCGCCCCGCGCGAAGCAGCGCGACGCCGGGGGATCGAGAGACTTTCCGATCCGACGGGAGGCCGCGGGATCGGACACCCGACGACCGACGCTCGGCGACGGGCCTTTCTCCGCTCCGATGGACCCGCGTGAGGGACTCCATCGGAGCCGAGAACACGGGGGCGTCGCTCGGCGGCACGTTCTCGGGGTCGCCGCGGTGGCGCTCGCGGCACCCTGGGTGCGACGGGCGGCGGCGGCCGAGGCGCGCGTGGTCGTCGCTGGCGGCGGCTTCGCCGGTGCCACGGCGGCGCGCACCCTGAAGCGGCTCGCGCCTGCGCTGCAGGTGACGCTGGTTGAGCCTGAGGCGGTCTACACGGCCTGCCCCTTCAGCAACGCTGTGATCGCGGGCCTGCGCGACATGGAGGGGCAACGGTTCGGCTATACGGCGCTCCGGCGCGAGGGGATCGAGGTCGTTCATCGCGCCGCGCGCGGGCTCGACGGGACAATGCGCGCGCTGGAGCTGGACGACGGCACGCGGCTTTCGTTCCAGCGGCTGGTGCTGGCGCCCGGTATCGATCTCGGCTTCGACGCGTTGCCGGGCTACGACCCGGCCGCGGCCGAGATCCTACCCCACGCCTGGCGGGCCGGCGCGCAGACGCTGCTGCTGCGTCGGCAGCTTGAGGCGATGGACGAGGGCGGGACCGTCGTGATGTCGGTGCCGGCCAATCCTTTCCGCTGTCCGCCGGGCCCGTATGAGCGCGCGAGCCTCATCGCGCACTTCCTGAAGCTGCGTAAACCCCGCGCCAAGCTCCTGATCCTCGACGCCAAGGACATTTTCTCCAAGCAGCGCCTCTTCCAGCAGGAGTGGGCGCGGCTCTATCCCGGTCTGATCGAGTGGGTCGGTTTGTCGAAGGGCGGCAAGGTGACGTCGGTTGATGCCGGCGCGCGCACGCTCGTCACCGAGTTCGGCCGGCACCAGGGCCAGGTGGTGAACGTGATCCCGCCGCAGCGTGCCGGCCTGCTGGCCGAGCGCTGCGGCGTCGCGGATCGCAGCCTCTGGTGTCCGGTCGATCCCCTGACGTTCGAGTCGCGGCGGGTGCCGGGCGTTCACGTCGTGGGCGATGCCGCGATCATGGGCGCGATGCCCAAGTCCGCTTTCGCCGCCAACGCCCAGGCCAAGATCGCCGCGGCCGCCATCGTGGCGCTGCTGTCCGGGCGCCCGCCTGCCGAGCCGCGACCGCTCAACACCTGCTACAGCCTGACCGCGCCGGATCGCGCGATCTCGATCGCCGGCGTCTATCGACCGCTCGGTGGCCAGCTCGCGGATGTGCCGGGGGCGGGCGGCGTGAGCCCGCTCGATGCCGACGATTCCTTCCGCGCCCAGGAGGCGGTCTACGCCGATGCCTGGTTCCGCACCATCGCCCACGAGACCTTCGGGTGAGCGCGACCGGGACGCGCGTCGCGTCGCTTCTCCTCAAGCCGCTTTCCCACCGCAGGGGTGTGGGGCGGGGTGAGGGCGGGCCTACGATCACGGGCGGGGCTCAGTCGGCGTTCCTCGTGCCATCGCCCGGCCTCGGCGGACGATGGTCTTGGCTCGCGCTGGCGGTCGCGCTGGCGGTGGCGCCGGCCGCGATGGCGCAACAGCCCGTGCCATACCGGATTGTCGGCGACGCCATCCCGGCCTCGCTGACCGGTCAAGCCGGCGACGCCGCGCGCGGGCGAGCCATCGTCGCAAGCCGCCAGCAGGGACTTTGCCTGCTCTGCCACAGCGGCCCCATCGCCGAGGAGCGCTTCCAGGGCACGCTCGCGCCCGATCTCGCCGGCGCCGGGACGCGCTGGAACGAAGGCCAGCTGCGCCTGCGCATCGTCGATCCGGCCCGGCTCAATCCGCAAAGCATCATGCCGGCCTACCACCGCGTCGAGGGACTGGACCGCGTGGCGCGCCGGTTCGAGGGCAAACCGATCCTGACCGCCGCCCAGATCGAGGACGTGGTCGCTTACCTTGCCGGGCTGAAGGAGTAGACTGCGCCCATGTCCTACCGCCGCGCGATCCTCGCCGCTCCGCTCGCGCTCCTGCTCGCGCCGCCGGCACGCGCCACGCCCGAGGCGATGCGCGAGGCGATGCGCGCCGTGCTGGGCACCGCCGCGCCGCGGCCCGGCGGTATCGCGCTCGACGTCCCGCCGCTGGTGGATAACGGCAACGCCGTCCCGCTGGAGGTGATCGTCGACAGCCCCATGACCGACGCCGCCCATGTGCGCGCGATCCATGTCTTCAACGAGAAGAATCCGCAGCCGCTGGTGTTCCACGCCTGGCTCGGTCCCGCGAGCGGCCGCGCCCGCGTCGCCACGCGCATCAAGCTGGGCGACTCCCAGCGCGTCGCCGCCATCGCCGCGATGTCCGACGGCACGTTCCGCATCGCCGAGGCCGACGTGATCGTGACGCTCGCGGCGTGCTTCGAGGAGCTCACCTGATGGCGAATGTGCTGGTGAGCGCCCCCAAGCAGGCCCGTGCGGGCGAGATCGTCGAGATCCGCACGCTCGCCTCGCATCCGATGGAGACGGGCTTTCGCGCCGGCACCAACGGCACGCTGATCCCGCGCGACATCGTTCGCGAGTTCAGCTGCAGCTATGGCGGCGTCACGGTTTTCCGCATGGAGCTCTCGCCGGCCATCGCCGCCAACCCCTACATCGCGTTCCATCTGCGCGCGCGCGAGACCGGACCGATCGTGCTGCGCTGGACCGGCGACAACGGCTTTTCCGTCGAGGAGACGGTGACGCTGCAGGTCGCATGAGGCGGATCGCGGCGCTTCTGGCCGCCGTGTTCGTCGCCAGCCTCGCCCTCGCGCAAACCCCGCCCGCCGATCCGCGCCGCTCCGGCTACGCCGACATGGCACCCGCGGTGCGCGCCATGCAGGATGACGACGCGGCCAATCCGGCGATGCTCTGGGTCGCCGAGGGTCGCGCGCTGTGGTCGAAGCCGGAGGGCACGGCCGGCGCCGCCTGCGCCACCTGCCACGGCGTCGCCGAGCGCTCGATGACGGGCGTGGCGGCGCGCTATCCCGCCTGGGCGCCGGCGGCGGGCGCGCCCGCGACGCTGGAGCGGCGCGTGGGTCTCTGCCGCGAACTGCATCAGGGCCGCCCGGCCGATGCGCCGGGCGAAGCGCGCGCGCGGCTCGCGCTTCTCGCCTATGTGGCGTTGCAATCGCGTGGCCTGCCGATCTCGCCGCCCGCCGATCGGCGCCTCGACGACGCGCGCGCGGCGGGCGAGGCGTTGTTCGAGCGGCGGCTCGGTCAGCTCAACCTCGCCTGCGCGCACTGCCATTCGGACAATGACGGCCGCCGGCTCGCCGGCGCCGCGATCCCGCAGGCGCATCCCACGGCCTATCCGCTCTATCGCCTGGAATGGCAGGATCTCGGCTCTCTGCAGCGGCGCTTGCGCAACTGCGTCGTTGGCATCCGGGCCGAGCCCTGGCCCGCCGACGACCCGCATTGGGTCGCCCTGGAACTCCACCTGACGCACCGCGCCCGCGGCATGACCTTGGAAGCTCCCGGCGTTCGGCCGTAGGAGCGCCCGCTCATCCGCGCGCCCCTCCCCCGCCGGGGGAGGGGGGTGAGGCGGAGCGGCTCAGCGCAGACCGGCCGGCAGCTCGATGCTGTCGATGGCGAAGCCACCGGTCTCGAGGGCGCCGCCGTTGGTCTTCTTGCCGTTCATCTCGATACCATTGAGGGTAAGGCCGTTCAGCAACTTGCCCGCCTGAGCCGGGGCGGCGATGGCGGCGGCGGTGGCGATCAGGGCGGCGGTGGCGAGGATGGTCTTGAACATGGCGATCTCCCTTTGAGGTCGGTGGGCCGGCGGGATGCCGTCCGTCGATGGGAGGATCATGCCGGGCGCCGGTAACACGACGATTTCGCGACAGCGCGATTTGGTTGCGTGGGTTTCGCGAGGGACCATTCAGGGGTGGAGATTGACCGGACGATGATAGGACTCTATATGATAACCATGCTGCAAACCGAGCCCACTCCGACGTACGCCAACCGTGCCAATGGGCGTGTATTGACCGGCCATGCTGTTGATTCCAGTAAGGCGCGGATTCTCGACGGAATCGGCGACACAGAATCGGAAAAATCCGTTCGGATACAAGGGTCTGGGCTGTCCTCGACACTCTCGACATCCTCGACAGACTCGACACTTTCGACAGACGCGCGGCGGCGCGATGATCCCGCCCCCGACCGCTCCGGAGCCCGCCATGTACGAAGCCAACCCGCGCTATCCCGACCCCGCCGTGCGCTCGCTCGACCCCGCGTTCGATCGCTACCGGCTGGCGCTCGCCTCGGTCGAGCGGCTCTACACCGGTTGCCGCTGGGCGGAGGGGCCGGTCTGGTTCGGCGACGGCCGCTATCTCTTGTGGAGCGACATTCCCAACAATCGCGTGCTGCGCTGGGACGAGGAAACCGGCGCGGTTTCGATCTTCCGCAAGCCGTCGAACAACGCCAATGGCCATACCCGTGATCGCCAGGGCCGGCTGATCGCCTGCGAGCACGACGCGCGGAGAGTCGTTCGCTTCGAGTATGACGGGGCGATCACCGTGCTGGCCGAGTCCGTCCGGGGCAAGAAGCTCAATTCGCCCAACGATGTGGTCGTGAAGTCCGACGGCACGATCTGGTTCACCGATCCCACCTTCGGCATTCTGGGCTACTACGAGGGACACAAGGCGGAGTCCGAGATCGCGCCCGCGGTCTGGCGCCTCGATCCGGCCAGCGGCGCGCTCGACGTCGTGGCCGACGACATTCCCGGCCCCAATGGACTCGCCTTCTCGCCGGACGAAAGCGCGCTCTATGTCGTGGCCTCGCGCGACGCGCCGCATCGCACGATCCGGCGTTACGATGTGGTGGACGGCGGCAAGCGGCTGGCGGGCGGGCGCGTCCATATCGATGCCGGGCCCGGCGGCACGCCCGACGGGTTTCGCGTCGATATCGACGGCAATCTCTGGTGCGGCTGGGGCATGGGCACCGCCGAGCTCGACGGCGTGCGGGTGTTCAGCGCCGAGGGCCGGCTGATCGGCCACATCGATCTGCCTGAACGCTGCGCCAACGTGTGTTTCGGGGGCCGCCACCGCAACCGCCTCTTCATGGCGGCGAGCCACAGCCTCTACGCGCTCTATGTCAACACGCAGGGGGTGGCAGGCGGATGACGGCCGGAGAGCGGGCGGGATCGGTCCCCGCGCGCCGCAGGGTCGCGCTTCAGGCGGTCTCGGGCTTGCCCAGAAGATGGTCGGAGATGATGCGCTGCTGGATTTCCGAGGTGCCTTCGAAAATCTTGGTGAGCCGCGCGTCGCGCCAGTGGCGCTCCACGGCATGCAGCGTCGTGTAGCCCGCTCCGCCCAGGATCTGCAGCGCATCCGAGGTCACGCGCTCGGCCATCTCGGAGGCGAACAGCTTCACCATCGCCGCCTCCTTGTCGCAGCGCCGCTTGCCATCGATCTCGTCGCAGACGAAATGCAGCAGCTGTCGCGCGGCCTCGATCTCGGTCGCCATGCGGGCGAGCTTGAAGCGGGTCTCCTGGAAGTCGCCGATCGGGCGGCCGAACTGGCGCCGCTCCTTGGCGTAGGCGGTCGCATCCTCCAGCGCGCCGCGTGCCAGTCCGATCGCACGGGCGGCGGTGTGGGCGCGGGCGCGTTCGAGGCCGGCGCTGATGTAGTAGAAGGCGCGGCCTTCCTCGCCGATCAGCGCGTTGGCGGGCAAGCGGCAATCGTCGAAGGCGAGTTCCCAGGTCTTCCAGCCGAAATAGCCGATCTTGGGAATCGGCGCGCCGCGCACGCCTCGGGGCAACTGGCCGCGCGGCTTCTCGATCAGGAAGGAGGAGAGGCCAACATGCTTTCGCCGGGGATCCGGCGGGTCGGAGGTGCGGGCGACCAGCATGATGTAGTCGGCACCATCGGCGAAGGTGCACCAGTATTTGTTGCCGTTGATCACCCAATCCTCGCCGTCGCGGCGGGCGCGACAGGATATGTTGCCGAGGTCGGAGCCGGCGTTGGGTTCGGACATGGCGGCGGCGCCGAGAAACTCGCCGCGCGCCGCACGCGGCAGGAACACCGCGCGCTGCGCATCGGTCATGCCGCGGCCGGCGCTGAGGCCGTTGCCGCGCGCGATCAGCGAGGCGACGCTCATCCAGGCGCGCGCCAGCTCCTCGGTGATCAGGCAATACTCGAAGACGCCGAGTCCCAGCCCGCCATACTGCTCGGGAATGACGATACCGAAGTAGCCCATGTCGGCCAGCTTCGCGATCAGCGCGGGCGGGATGTCGCCCTTCTCCGGATCGAGGCGATTGGCGATCGGCAGAACCTCGTTCATCGCGAAGGCGCGCGCGGTTTCCTGGATCAGGCGCCGCTCGTCGGTCATGTGGCCCATGGAAATCCCCCCGCGTTTGCCCCACTCTAGAAGCAACACCGGATCGACATCAGGAGAATTCGCATGCGTGTTTCGCCACGCCGTTCCGTTCTCACTGCCACCGCGGCGCTCGCCTTTGGCCTCGCGTTGCCGGCTGCCGCACAGACCGACTGGCCCAACAAGCCGATCACGTTGCTGATGGGGTTCCCTGCGGGCTCGGGCGTCGACGTCGTGGCGCGCCTCCTCCAACCGTCGCTCGAAAAGTCGCTCGGCCAGCGCCTGGTGATCGACTACAAGACCGGCGCCGGTGGCAACATCGCGTCCGAAGCGGTCGCCAATGCGCGGGCCGATGGCTACACCTTCCTGCTGGGCACGGCCGCCACCCACGGCGTCAATCCCGCGCTCTATCCCCGGCTGCCGTTCGATCCCGAAACCGACTTCACGCCGATCAGCACCATCGTCGATGTGCCGAACGTGCTCGCCATCAATCCCGAGGTGATCGATGCGAAGTCGGTCGCCGAGTTCATCGCCAAGGTGAAGGCGGCGCCCGGCAAGTACAGCTACGCCTCGACCGGCAACGGCACCGGCACTCACCTCGCCTTCGCGGCCTTCGTGGCGCAGGCTGGTCTGGAGATGGTCCATGTTCCCTACCGCGGTGGTCCCGATGCCACCAACTCGGTGCTGAAGGGCGAGACCTGCTGCGTTTTCGGTCTCGTTCAGGCGATGTCGCCGCACGGCGTGTCGGGCAAGATGCGGCTCCTGGGCGTCACCACGGCCAAGCGCGTCGATGCCGTGAAGGACGTGCCGACCATCGCCGAGCAGGGGCTGCCCGGCTACGAGAGCTTTATCTGGTTCGGCGTCTTCGGGCCGAAAGGTCTCGATGCGGCGATCGCCCAACGCATGAATGCCGCGATTCGCACGGCGATCGAACAACCCGAGATCCGCGCTCGGCTGATCGCGCTTGGCAACACGCCGCGCCACGAGACGCTGGAACAGTTCCGCGCGACCGTGAAGGCCGACCGCGCCAAGTGGGCCGAGGTCGTGAAGCGCGTCGGCGCCAAGATCGAGTAGCCCTCAGCCCTTCGCATCCTCGAGGATCATGCGGGCGGCCTTTTCGCCGATCATGATCGTGGGCGCGTTGGTGTTGCCGGTGGTCAGCGTCGGCATGATCGAGGCATCGGCGACACGCAGGCCCGAGATGCCGCGCACGCGCAGGCGCGAATCGACCACCGCGCCGAGGTCCTCACCCATGCGGCAGGTGCCGACGGGGTGGTAGAGCGTGTTGCCCTTGGCGCGGGCGTACTCGAGCAGCGCACTGTCGTCGCGCAGATCGGGGCCGGGCTGTGTCTCGGCCACGCGATGGGCGGCGAGCGCCGGTTGATCGAAGATGCGCCGGATCTGGCGGATGCCCGACAGCAACGCCTGTTCGTCGCTTGAGGTGGAGAGATAGTTCGGCCGGATCGCGGGCCGCGCGAAAGGATCGGGTGACCGCGTCATGATGGTGCCCCGGCTGTCGGGACGCACCACGCAGGCAACGCAGGCCATGCCGGGCTCACGCTCCAGCTCGCCGAAGCGCAGCGGATCGGTGCTGCCCGGCGTAAAGAGAAGCTGCAGGTCGGGCGAGGCGAGACCCTCGCGGCTGTCGCAGAAAACCTGGGCGGTGGTGACCCCGAAGGTGAGTGCGCCGCGCCCGCTGAAGGCGAACCGCGCGATCTCCGGCAGCACGCGCGGGAAGCGCGCCACCTGGTTGACCGTGAGCGTGCCCTTCACCCGCGCCGCCACGCGCACGACGTAGTGGTCGATCAAGTTGGCGCCGACGCCCGGCAGGTCGATCAGCGGCTCGATGCCGATGCTCTTGAGGTGCGCGGCGGGTCCGAGGCCCGAGCTCTGCAGGAGATGGGGCGAGTTGATGGCGCCGCCGCTCACCACGACCTCGCGTCCGGCGCGAGCGAGGGTCATGCGGCCCTTCCGGCGGTGGCTCACGCCGTAGCAGCGCGTGCCGTCGAAATGAAGCTTTGCCGTCTCCGCCTCGGTGACGATGGTCAGCTTGGGGTTGCCACGGACGGCTTTCAGGTAGGTCTGCGCCGTCGAGCCGCGCCAGCGGCCCGCGCGGGTCATCTGGGAATAGCCGACACCGTAGCGGTCGCGGCCATTGAGGTCGGGATTGAACGGGAAGCCGGCCTGCTGAGCGGCCTCGACGAAACGGTGGGTGAGCGGCAGGACGGTGCGATAATCCTCGACCTGCAGCGGTCCGGACCGGCCGCGCTCGGCGGGATCGCCACCGTTCACGTAGGTCTCCGACGCGATGAAGAGCGGCTTCACCTCCTCCCAGCTCCAGCCGCGACAGCCCATCTGTGCCCAACCGTCGAAGTCGGCCGGCGCGCCGCGCACATAGAGCATGCCGTTGATCGAGGAGGAGCCGCCCAGCGTCTTGCCGCGGGGCCATTCGATGCGGCGCCGGCCGGTACCGTCCTCGGGCTCGGTCGTGTAGTTCCAGTTGAGGCGCGGATGGCGCAGCAGCGAGCGAATGCCGGCCGGAACATGAATCATCGGGTGGCGATCGGGCGGGCCGGCCTCGAGCAGCAGCACCGACGAGCCAGCCTCGACGAGGCGCGCGGCGATCGTGCATCCGGCCGATCCTGCGCCCACGACGATGTAGTCGGCATCCATTGAGGGCGTCTTCTACAGCGGTCCGGACCGCTTGTCGCGCGGTACGAAATAGTCGGTGGGGGCGAGTTCGGGATCCTCGTGGGCATGGACCGCCGCCTCGTGGCGGGCGAAGTCGGTCGTGAAGAGGTCCTGCACGATCGCATTGGAAAGCCGCGTAGCGCCGACGAGCAGCCCCGGGATGTCGCCCGCCAGCGGTCCGTGGCTCATCGCACTGCCCCAATTGAACAGGTGAACCCCGCCCAGCCCCTGCGGTGCGCTGGCGCTCGCGCCCACCAGTTCGAAGCCCGGCCCCAGCGCTGGCTGGCTTGCCAGGTCGGGGTGCCGCGCCGCCTCGCTGGCGGGGACCAGATCGCGCCAGCGACGGACTTGGCCAGCGACGGGCGCGAGTTCGGGCCGTTCGGCGATATCGATCTCGAAGCCGGTGCCGAGCAGGGCGGCGTCGAAGCGCTGCGGCCCGCGCGGCGTGGTGACCAGCACGCCCTCGCCGTCCAGCGCGAGATCGAGCCACGGTTCATCGAAGCGGAACGAGAAGCCCTTGAGCTTCTGGCAGCGCAACACGGACTCATGCGGCGGCGGCGCGTTGATCGTGAGCATGTAAGTCTGCAAGCGCCAGCGCGTCGCGGGATCGAGCGCGCCGATGCCGCGCTGAAAACCGGGAAACGACGCACCCTTGGACTTGTTGACCTGCGGCAGATGCGGCCGGCGGGCGAAGCACACGACCTCGCGCGCTCCGGCCTCCAGCGCGGTCGCGGCATTGTCGACCGCGGTCGCGAGCACACCCAGCATAGCGATGCGCTTGCCGCGCAGCGCCGCGAAATCGATCTCCTCCAGCGTGTGCATCACCCGACCGGCGCGGCGCGAATCTGCGCGATCGAAGGAGGGGAAGGCAGGCCAGCGGAAGCCGCCCGCGCCGTCGCGGCCCGTGGCGAGCACCAGCTTGCGCACATGGATGGCCTCGCGACCGCGCGCCGAGCCCAGCACCACGCGCAGGAGCGGCGCCGAGGCGTCGAGTTCCAGGAGCTCGACTCCATTCTCGACCGGTACGCCCACCTGGCGGCGGACCCAGCGCAGATAGGCTGCCCACTCCACGCGATCAATCTTGTAGAGCTGGTCCCAGCCTCCGGCGCCGAATCGAGCCTCGTGCCAGGCCCGGTAGGTGAGGGTGGGCACGCCGAGGTCGGGGCCCGTCAGGTGCTTGGGCGAGCGCAGCGTCGGCATGCGCGCCGTCGTGGTCCAGGGCCCTTCGAGGCCCTCGGCCGCCCGGTCGATGCAGCGCAGGTGCCGCACACCCTCGCGCAGCAGTGCGAACGACGCCGTGATGCCGCACATGCCCGCGCCGACGATCAGTACGTCGAGCGCGCGCGTTCCATCGGGCGCGCGGGTCTCGGGCACCCAGTTGGCGGGCGGATAGTTGAGGCAGGCGAGATCGTGGGCGACGCGCGCCTGCAATGCCGCGAGACCCGGCTCGATCCGTTCCGCTTCCCGGTCGTAGGGCGATTGCCGCTCGACAAGTCCCTGCATGCGAGGCTACCGACGTTGCTACGCTGGCCTGATTAGCAGGGGATCCGGCGGCAGGGGAGCGGAGAATGCGCGGTCGCCAGGTGCTGATGGAAACGCTGCGGGCTCACGGGGTGGATCGAATTTTCGGCAATCCCGGCACGACCGAAAGCCCGCTGCTCGACTCGCTCGCCGACTATCCCGGCATCGAGTACATCGTGCATCTGCACGAGGGCGTGGCGGCAGGCGCGGCGAACTTCTACGCCCAGGCCAGCGGGCGAACCGCCTTCGTGAACCTTCATGTGGCGCCTGGTCTCGGCAACGCTCTCGGCATGATCTATGGCGCGCTGAAGAACGGCTCGCCGATGGTCGTGACTGCCGGCCAGCAAGACACGCGCGCCCGTCTGCGCGACCCGGTGCTCGGCCACGATCTCGTTGCCATGGCGGCGCCCGTCACCAAATGGTCGGGGCAGGCCGAACGCGCCGACGAGCTGGCGCCAATCCTGCGCCGCGCCTTCAAGATCGCCAACGACGGTCCGCCCGGCCCGGTGTTCGTGGGCCTGCCGATCGATGTCATGGAACAGGAGACCGCGATCGGCCCGCAGGGTCCGGGAGCGCTGTGGCGTGCGGGTCCGCCTGATCCCGCTGGTCTCGCTGCCATCGCTCAATTGGCGCTGGGCGCGAGCAAGCCCGTGCTGGTCGCCGGCGACGACATCGCGCGAGCCGGTCCCGCTGCTCAGGCCGCGCTGGTGAGCCTCGTCGAACGGTTGGGTGCGGAGGTTTGGTTCGAAGGTCTACGCGGTCGCAACGCGTTCCCGACGGCCCATGCCGCGTGGCGCGGCACGCTTGGCTTCGATGCGCCCGGTGTGGCGCGCAATCTCGCCGGTGCCGATTTCGTGCTGTTGCTGGGCGGCCCGTTCTTCGAGGAGGTCTGGTACGCCGCCGGGTCGCCGCTCCCGCCCGGTGCGAAGGTCGCGCAGATCGAGGAGGGTGCACCCCGGCTTGCCTACAATTTCGCCCTCGATGCCGGCGTGCGCGGTGGGCTGGCGGCGAGCCTCGCGGCGCTCGATGCCGCCGTGGCGGCCGGCCAGAGTGGCACCGCACGGGCGGCTGCGGCCGACCGGATGGCGTCGCTCGCCGCGCGCCGCGCGGCTGACGCTGAGACCCAGCGCGAACGGGTGAAGAAGGCCTGGACGCGTTCGCCGACTTCGATGGCGCGTGCACTGGCCGAGGTCCGGCGTGGCACGCCTTCCAACGCTATCGTCGTCGACGAGACCATCACCGCCAATCTGGATCTCTTCCGCAGCTTCGACTTCGCCGATGGAGGCGACTACTTCAGCGGGCGCGGCGGCGGCATCGGCCAGGGTCTTGCCGGGGCGCTGGGCGTCGCGGTGGCGCGACCCGATCGACCAGTACTCTGCGTGTCGGGTGACGGCTCGGCGATGTATTCGATCCAGGCGCTGTGGACCGCGGCGCACCATGGTCTCGCGATCGTGTTCGTGATTCTCGCCAATCGCGAGTACCGCGTGCTGAAGCACAATATCGACGCTTATCGCCAGCGTTTCGAGATCAAGTCCAACCAGCCCTACGCCCATATGGATCTTGCGGGTCCGGCGCTGGGTTTCGTCGAATTGGCGGCCGGAATGGGAGTCGCGGGGACGCGGGTCAGTGATCCCGACAAACTGGCACCGGCACTCGCCGCTGCCTTCGCCAGCGGCAAGCCGCATCTCATTGAGGTCGAGATCGAGGGCAAGCGCTGAGCGGCGACGCGCTCAGATTTCCGCCAGCTCGAGCATCAGGTCGAGCAGGATCTCCGCGCCCGCTACCAGATCGGCGGCTTCGGTGTGTTCCTTGACGTTGTGGCTGAGCCCCGCGACCGAGGGCACGAAGATCATCGCCGAAGGGCAGACGCGCTGCATCATCTGCGCGTCGTGGCCGGCGCCCGACGGCATGCGGCGCGGCCTATGTCCGCGGGCCAGGGCGGTCGCCTCGACCCGCGCCACCAGAGCTGGATCGAAGATTACCGGCTCGAAACGCGCGAGCGTTCGGGCCGTCACGTCGCAGCGTTCGGCGGCAGCGGTGCGGGCGATGAAGGCGGAGACCTCGGCCTCGGCGTGGCGGAGCTTCGCCTCGTCGGTGTTGCGCAGATCGACGCAGAACACGGCGCGGTTCGCCACCACGTTGATCAGGTTGGGGTGCAATTCCAGCCGCCCCACCGTGCCCACCTGGTCGCCTCCCATCTCGCGCGCCAGTCGACGGACGAACGCCGCTGCCTCGGCCGCGACGAGACCGGCGTCGCGACGCAGTCGCAGCGGTGTCGTGCCGGCGTGATTGCTGGTACCCAGAACCGTGTACTCGGTCCACGAGATGCCCTGCACGCTTTCGACCGCGCCGATGCGCAACCTCTCCTCGTCAAGGATCGGACCCTGTTCGATATGCAGCTCGATGAAGGCGTGCGGCTTGCGCGCGCCCGGTGCCGCGCGGCCGCGATAGCCGATGCGGGCGAGTTCCGCGCCCACGCTCAGTCCGTCGCGGTCGGTTGCAGCAAAGGCGTCATCGAGCGACAGACCGCCGGCGAAGACGAGGCTTCCCATCATATCCGGCTGGAAGCGCGCGCCCTCCTCGTTGGTGAAGAAGGCGACCGCGACCGGCCGGCGTGTGCGAATGCCCGCACGGTCCAAGGCGCGCACCACTTCGAGGCCGGCGAGAACACCGTAGTTGCCGTCATAGCGCCCGCCGGTCCGCACGGTGTCGATGTGGCTGCCGGTCATCGCGGCCGGGAGATCCTCGCGACCCGCGCGGGTGCCAACCACATTGCCGATGGCGTCGATCTCGATGGCCAAACCCGCCTCGCGCATCCAACCGACCACCAGGTCGCGGCCGGCGCGATCGGCGTCGCTGAGCGCGAGTCGCGCGCAGCCGCCACCCTCGATCGCCCCAATCTCGGCCAGGGCATCGAGCCGCGCCAGCAGATGCGCGCCGTCCAGGGCTGGCGTCACCAAACCGTCTCCAGGATGCGTTTCACGTCGTCGGGGCCGGCGATCGGCTGCGGGTTGGTGCGGACCCAGATGTTGTGCATGGCAGCGTTCGCGACCGCGTCGAACTGCTCGCGCTTCAAGCCAACATCGCGCAGCGTGCCGGGCAGGCCGAGGTCGCGTACCAGCGCCTGCACGCAGTCCGCCGCCGGCCGATCGGGGGCGCCGAGCGCATCGCTCACCAGACGCTGGCGGTCCGCCGTAGCCGGAAGGTTGTAGCGCAACACCGCCGGCAGCATGACGCAGGAGGTGTAGCCGTGCGGAACATCGGCGGCGCCGCCCAGCGCGTGGCCGATGCCGTGGCTCGCGCCGTAGTTCACCCGGTTGATCCCGGAGGATGCGAGCCAGACCGCGATCATGGACTGCAAACGCGCGTCGAGATCGCCAGGCGTCTCCTTGTTGCGACGGAGCGAGCGGCCGAGCAGACGCAGCGCGTGCAGGTGCAGCCCGTCGAGAAACGGATGCGCGTCGGGTGAAAGGAGACCCTCGACCGCGTGATCGACCGCGCGGACGCCGGTGCTGAGCCACAGCCAGTCCGGCGTATGGACACTCACGGCCGGGTCCAGGATCACCGAGAGCGCGCCGATCTCGCGACCGGTGAAGGCGTCCTTGATGCGCCGCTTGGGATCCGTGCAGCCGCCCAGATTGCTGTACTCGGCGCCCGACAGCGTCGTGCCAACCACAATTTGCCGGCAGGGCGGCGACTTCACGTCGGGAATGCGCCGTGTCCCGTCCGGGTTCACCTTGACGTGCCAGTTGTCGAGCTGGTCCACCGTCGTGACGTCGTGGGCGAGGCAGATCAGCATCACCTTGACCGTGTCGACCGGTGTGCCTCCGCCCACCGTCACGATCAGATCGGGCCGCGCCGCACGGGCGGCACGGGCGCCTTCGATCACCGAGGGTCGCGGCGTGTGGGCCCGGGTCTCGTCAAACATGCCCACGAAACGGTCGCCCAGCGCGATTCGGATGCGCTCGATCACGTCGGTCTTGCGCGCGAGCGTCTTGCCCGTCACCACGAAGACGCGCCGGGCGCCCAGCCGGTCGGCTTCTTCAACCACGGCCTGCGCCGCGGGCTTGCCCCAGATCACGCGATCCTGAGCCAGGAACTGATAGTGGCCGGGCTTCATGGCTTAACTCCTCAGCTGAGCAATTCTCCTCAATGCCGCCAAGAGCTTAGTCCGCTCCGTCCCAGCCGGCAAAACATCGCGCAGAGGTGATCCGCCGGCACTTGCGCGGGGGCCCGGAAAGGGCTTTTAGTTTGCTGTCATGCGGTTTCTCGCAGCCCTCGTTTTCGCGCTCCTGGCAGCGCTGCCGGCGCGCGCCCAGGCGCCGGTATCGGCGGTCGCCGAGACCGAGAATGTGCGTGCCGAGCTCCTGGCCGAGGTTGGCGCCATCAAGCCGGGCCAAGTCTTCCGGATGGGCCTACACCAGAAGCTGCGCGAGGGCTGGCACACCTATTGGCGGAACGCGGGAGACGCCGGCCTGCCGATCGAACTCAAGTTGACGCTGCCGCCCGGCTTCACCGCGGGTCCGCTGATCTGGCCGCGCCCCAAAGTGTACGACCTCTCTGGCGTCGTGAGTTACGGCTACGAGAACGAAGTCCTGCTGATGCTGGAGGTGACGCCGCCCGCGACGTCGCCGCCCGACACAATCCGGATCACCGCCGAGGCGACGTGGTTGGTCTGTGAGGACGTCTGCATTCCGGAGGAGGCGAAGTTCGCGATCGAGCTCGCGGTCTCGCCTGAGGGTCGCGCGGCACCGGCCGAGGTGCAGCGGCTGTTCGACGCGGCGCGCCGGGCGGTGCCCCTGGCGAGCCCTTGGTCGGCCCGCTACGGCGTCGCGCGCAACGGCGATCCGACCGTGGTGATCGACGCCAAGGGGCTTCAGGCGGATCGGTTGAGCGAGCTGTACTTCTTTCCGGCGGACTGGGGTGTGGCCGCCCACATGCCGCGCCAGAACATCGTCATCGGGCCCGACAGCATCCGCATCCCTATGCGAAAGGGCGACGGCAAGGGCAAGCCGCCCGAGACGTTCGCGGGCACGCTGGTGATGACCGAACAGACCGGTGACGCCAAGACGGTCCAGGCTTTCGACGTCACAGCGAAGTTTGACGCCTCGTTCCAACCGCCACCTCTCTCGACCAGCGCTGCCCAGAGCGAGCTCGATCTCTGGGAGGCCCTGCTGTTCGCGTTGCTGGGCGGCATGATCCTGAACCTGATGCCTTGCGTTTTTCCGGTTCTCGCGATGAAGGCGGCGTCGTTCGCGCAGTTCGCCGGGGCGTCGCGTCGCCGCGTTCGCATGGATGGCTTCGCCTATGGCGGGGGCGTGCTGCTGTCGTTCGCCGTGATGGCGGCCATTCTCGCGATCATCCGCCACGTGTTCGGCGGCGTGGATTGGGGGTTCCAGTTCCAGAACCCGGTCTTCACGCTTCTGATGGCTTACCTCTTCTTCGTCATTGGGCTCAATCTCTCGGGCGTCTTCGAGATCGGCGGAAGTTTTGTGGGCGTCGGCCAGGGCTTTGCCGCGCGTGAGGGGTCGTCGGGGTCCTTCGCGACCGGCGTGCTTGCGGTGGTGGTTGCCACGCCCTGCACCGCGCCGTTCATGGCGGCGGCGCTGGGCTTCGCCCTGACCCAACCGGTGCCGGTGCTGGTCGCCGTGCTGCTGGCGATGGGTGTCGGGTTCGCGCTGCCCTATGTGGCCCTGACGCTGACGCCCGCACTCCAGAAGGTGCTGCCGCGGCCGGGCACCTGGATGATCCGCTTCAAGCAATTCCTCGCCTTCCCGATGTATGCCTCCGCGGTCTGGATGATCTGGGTGCTGGTCCAGCAAAGCGGCGCTGACAGTGTGCTCTATGCGTTGGGCGGCATGGTCCTGATCGGCTTCGCGATCTGGATCTGGATCAGCGGTATGGCGGCCGGAAGAATGGCACTGTTTGGCCGTGCCGCTGTGCTTCTGGCGCTGGGGACGGCGCTCGCCGCGACCGTGAAGCTGCAGCCGGGCGAGGCCGCCTCGACCGAAGCGACCGGCTCCGGCGTCGTGATGGAAGGCTGGGAGAAGTTCAGTCGCATCCGCATGAATGACGCGGTGGCCAAGGGCAAGCCGGTGTTCGTCGATTTCACCGCTGCCTGGTGCATCACCTGCCTCGCCAACGAGCGCGCCGCCCTGGAGACGACCGCCACGCGACGCGCCTTCGAGCAGGCGGGCGTGGTCAAGCTCAAGGGCGACTGGACCAAGCGCGACGCCGAGATCTCCTCGGTCCTGAAAGAGTACGGCCGCGCTGGCGTGCCACTCTATCTCTATTGGCCGCCGGGCGCGCACGAACCCCGGGTCCTGCCGCAGGTGCTGACCGAGGCGCTGGTGCTATCGGAGTTGTCGCAAGTCCCGCCCTGAGTTCCAAGGAGGTGTCGATGTCCGGGTCACTCTTTGCCCGTCGCGGGCTCTTCGTCGCGGCCGGTGCCGCGGTCCTGCTCCCGGGTGTGGCGCGCGCCGCCGCCGATGTCGGCCGACCGGCCCCGGACTTTTCCGGCGTCGATTCCAACGGCACGACGCATACGCTGGATGGCTATCGCGGACGGCCGGTGGTCCTGGAATGGACGAACCACCAGTGCCCCTATGTGATGAAGCACTATTCCAGCGGGAACATGCAGGCACAGCAGCGCGAGGCGCGGGCCAAGGGCGTGGTGTGGCTCTCCATTGTCTCCTCGGCACCGGGCGAGCAGGGGCACGTCGAGGGTGCGCGCGCCAATGAGCTGACGGCAAGCCGCAAGGCCGATCCGTCGGCGGTGCTGCTCGATCCGATGGGCCGGATCGGGCGGGCCTATGGCGCCACCGTGACCCCGCACATGTACCTGATCGATGCGCGGGGGACGCTGGTCTACAAGGGCGGTATCGACTCGCTCCGCTCGGCCGACGCGGCCGACATCCCGCGGGCGACCCAGTATGTGCGACAGGCGATCGACCATCTGTTGACCAACAGGCCGATCCCCGAACCCAGCACACGTGCCTATGGCTGCACGGTGAAGTACAGCCGCACCTCGACCTGACCGTGCTTAGGCGCTTGTTTCTGGGCGCCGCCGCTCTGGCGGTGGCGACTCCAGCGATGGCGCGCTCGCGGCCCGAGATCGGTCAGGTCGCGCCGGCCTTCACGGCGGTCGACTCGGCGGGCCGCACGCTGCGCTCCGACAGCTTTCGCGGCAAGCCGCTGGTGCTTGAGTGGCACAACCCCGAATGCCCCTTCGCCGGAAAGCACTACGAGTCGGGCAACATGCAGGCGCTGCAGCGCCACGCGATCGCGCGCGGCGGCGCCTGGCTCACCGTGTTTTCGCTGCCGGCGGGCAGCATGGGCCATGTCGAGGGCGTCGAGGCCGAGTTCCTGTTCGAGAAGCGTCGCTCAGCGCCCACCGCGCTGGTGATGGATCCCACGACGCGGGTCGCCGCCGCGTTCGGCGCATTGACCACACCGCACGTGTTCCTCATCGATGCCGCGGGTCGGCTGGCCTATCAGGGCGGCGTTGACTCCATCGCATCGACCCGGATCGAGGACATCGCCATCGCGGTGCCCTACCTGCGCAATGCCATCGACGCCGTGGCGACGGGGCGCGCTCCCGATCCTGCGACGTCGCGACCCTACGGCTGCCCGCTGAAGTATCTGCCCGGCGCCTGAGGGCGTTTTCGGCTGAGGGTCTTTCCGATCCGGATGAGTGCAGCCGGATCGGAAAACGTCGACGGCGCCTCAGCCGGCGAACTCCACAAAGATCGGCTGGTGGTCGGAGGCGACGGTCTCGCTGTCGATCCAGGCGCGCTTGACCCGTCCGGCGAGCTCTGGCGTCACCATCACATGGTCGATCCGCCCCTCGCCGCGAAAGCTCTCGGTTGTCTCGTCGTTGCCGGCGAGGGTCCAGGCGTCGAGCAGGTGCGCCGTCGTCGCGAGCCGACCATAGTGAGCGCTGGGTTCGCCGCACATCGCGGGATACTCGGGGTCGGCCGCGGTGAAATTGAAATCGCCGGCCACGATGGCGGCGGCGGGCACGATCGGCGCCGGCTCCTGGAACACAAACCGCTCCGAGGCGGTTCCATCCCAGGTCGAGCCTGTGCGAGGGGCGGCCTGAACGATCTCCATCAGCGCGCGGACTTGCGGCAGGCGCTGCTGCGCGCCGACATGGCTCAGGTGCACTGAGTGGACGCGCAACGGCCCTGACGGCGTGTCGATTCCGGCCTCGACGAAGCCGCGTTGCAAGTCGAAGGTCTGCAGCAGGCGGTTCTTGGGCAGGTAGTGCCCGCGTGCCCAGCGAATGGGCCAACGCGAGATCACGGCATTGCCAAAGCTGCGGCGGCGATTGTCGATGCGGCCGTCGGCGGCGACCGAGCTTGAGTCGGCTTCCATCGCGCCGTGATACCAGCAGTAGCGGTTCAGGCGCGCCGCGATCTCGGCTGTCTGGTCGGCGTAGCCATTCAGGCTCCAGCCCGCGACGGCCTCCTGGACGCAGATGATGTCAGCCTGCGCCACGGTGTCGGCGATGCGGGCGACATCGTACTTGCCGTCGGCGCCGAGGCCGAAATGGATGTTGTAGGTGGCGAGGATCATGTCAGGCGTCGGCGAGTCGCTTGCCGGTCTGGCTGTCGAACAGATGAACGTGCCCCGGATCGACGGTGAAGCGGCGCGTCTCGCCGGGGTTCGCGCGCACATGCCCGGGCAGGCGCACCGTCACCGTCTCACGCGACTCGCCGAACCGGCCGTGCAGGAGGGAGTCCGCGCCCAGCGGCTCAGCCAGCTCCACGGTGAGTTCCAGCGGTCCGCCATCGGCCGGCGCCAGATGTTCGGGCCGCAGTCCGACCGCGACCGCCGCGCCGGCGGCGGCCGTCGTCGCGCGGGCGAGCGCCAGCGTGGCGCGCGCGCCGCCCTGGCCCGCCAGCTCGATCGCGCGGCCACCCTCGGCGACCCGGCCGGCGAGGAAATTCATCGCCGGCGATCCGATGAAGCCCGCGACGAAGACCGAGGCGGGCCGGTCGTAGACGTCCATGGGCGTGCCGATCTGGTCGGCGATGCCGGCGTTCATCACGATCAGCCGGTCGGCGAGCGTCATCGCCTCGACCTGGTCGTGGGTGACGTAGATCGAGGTGACACCGAGCTCGCGCTGCAGCCGCTTGATCTCCAGCCGCATCTGGACACGCAGCTTGGCGTCGAGGTTGCTGAGCGGCTCGTCGAACAGGAACACCGCCGGTTTGCGCACGATGGCACGGCCCATCGCGACGCGCTGGCGCTGGCCGCCCGACAGCTGTCGCGGCCGGCGTTCGAGCAGCTGGCCGAGCTCCAAGGTCTTGGCCGCGTCGCGCACCCGCTGGTCGATCTCGGCCTTGGGCACCTTGGCGATCTTGAGCCCGTAGGCCATGTTCTCGTAGACCGTCATGTGTGGATAGAGCGCGTAGTTCTGGAAAACCATCGCGATGTCGCGATCCTTCGGTTCCAGCTCGTTCACCACCCGCTCGCCGATCGAGATTTCACCGCCGGTGATGCGTTCGAGCCCCGCCACCATGCGCAAGAGCGTGGACTTGCCGCAGCCCGAGGGACCGACGATGACGATGAACTCGCCATCGGCGATCGTCATGTCGACACCGTGGATGACCTCGATCTTGTTGTCGTAGGTCTTGCGCACGTCCTTGAAGGAGACGCCGGCCATGGATCACTTCTCCGTTTCGACCAGGCCGCGCACGAACTGGCGCTGCATGAAGACCACGACCAGCACCGGCGGCAGCATGGCGAGCATCGCCATGGTCATCAGCAGGTTCCAGCTTGGCACCGAATCCACCACGTTCGCCTGGCGCGAGACCGCCATCACCACCGTGTAGAAGCTCTCCTTGGTGGTGATCAGCAGCGGCCAGAGATACTGGTTCCAGCCGTAGATGAACTGGATCACGAACAGCGCCGCGATGGTGGTGCGGCTCATCGGCAAGAGGATGTCCCAGAAGAACCGCATCGGGCCCGCGCCATCCACGCGTGCGGCCTCGGTGAGTTCGTCGGGCACGCTCATGAAGAACTGCCGGAACAGGAAGGTCGCGGTCGCGGATGCGATCAGCGGGATGATCAGGCCGCTGTAGGAATCGAGCATCCCCAGACTGGCGACGACCCCGTAGGTCGGCACGATCCGCACCTCGACCGGCAGCATCAGCGTGATGAAGATCGCCCAGAAGAACCACATCCGGAACGGGAACCGGAAGTAGACGATGGCAAAGGCCGCGATGATCGAGATCGCGATCTTTCCGATGGTGATCCCGAGCGCCATGATCATACTGTTGATCATGGTCATGGCGATCGTGCTCATCGTGATCGAGATCTTGGCGGGGCCCCAGCCCAGCTCGAGCGTGTGCTTGGAGCTGCCGAAGCGACCGCCATATCCTTCGGTCAGGATCTGCACGTAGTTGTCGACCATGTGCGGCCCCGGCAAGAGCGGGATCGGCGAGCGCAGCATGGTCTGCTGGTCGTGGGTCGAGGCGACGAACGTCATCCACACCGGAAAGGCGATGATCACCAGGCCGATCAGCACCACGGCGTGACTGAGCACGGTGAGCCAGGGGCGGTTCTCGACCATCAGTAATGCACCCGACGCTCGATGAAGCGGAACTGCACGACGGTGAGCGCGATCACGACGATCATCAGGATCACCGATTGCGCCGCCGACCCGCCGAGATCCTGCCCGCGGAAGCCGTCATTGTAGACCTTGAACACCAGGATTTCGGTCGCCTTGGCGGGGCCGCCCTTGGTGAGCGAGTCCACGACGCCGAACGTGCCGAAGAAGGCGTAGATGATGTTAACCACCAGTAGGAAGAAGCCGGTGGGGGAGAGCAGCGGGAAGACGATGTCCCAGAAGCGCCGGCCCGGGCCGGCACCGTCGATCGCGGCCGCCTCGATCAGCGACTTCGGAATGGCCTGGAGGCCCGCGAGAAAGAACAGGAAATTGTAGCTGACCTGGTTCCAGACGGCGGCGATCACCACCAGCGCCAGCGCCTGGTTGCCGTTGATGACGTAGTTGAACTCGATGCCGATCGCGGCGAGCGACCAGGCGACGATGCCGACGGAGGGGTTGAACAGGAAGCCCCAGAGAACGCCCGCGACCGCCGGGGCCACGGCATAGGGCCACACCAGGAACGCCTTGTAGGCGGTGGCGCCCCGGATGATGCGGTCGGCCATGACCGCGAGCAGGAGCGACACGCCAAGTCCGACGCTCGCCACCAGCGCGCTGAACACCAGCGTGAGGCGGGCGGAGGCGTAGTAGTCCTTGTCGGACAGAAGATGGGTGAAGTTGTCGAGGAAGACGAAGCGCGAGTTGCCGCCGAACGCATCCTCCAGCAGCACCGACTGCCAGATCGCCTGGCCCGACGGCCAGAAGAAGAACACGAGCGTGATCAGGATCTGCGGGGACACCAGCAGATAGGGCAGCCAACGTTCGTTGAAGGCGACGCGCTTTTCCATGGGTCAATCGCGGTGTCCGGCCTCCTCCCCAAGGAAGGGGAGGAGGCGGATCGCGGTATCGGGACCGTGGTCTATCGGTTCGCGGCTTCGAACCGGCGCAGTAGCTCGTTGCCCGCCTTCACGGCGTCGTCGAGCGCGGTCTTGGCGTCCTTCTTGCCCGACCACACGGCTTCCAGCTCGCTGTCGACCACGTCGCGGATCTGCACGAAGTTGCCGATGCGCAGGCCGCGCGAGTTTTCGGTCGGCGGGTTGAGCAGCAGCTGCTTCACCGCCAGATCGCGACCGGGATTGTCCTTGTAGAAGCCCGACTTCTCGGTGATCTCGGCGGCGGCCTTGGAGACCGGCACGTAGCCCGTCTCCTGGTGCCACTTGGCCTGGATGGGGCCGCTCGAGATGTGGCTCAGGAACTTCGCCACACCGACATACTCGGCTTGCGGACGGCCCTGCAGCACCCACACCGTTGCGCCGCCGATGATCGAGTTCTGCGGCTTGGCGATGACATCAGGCCAGAACGGCATCATGCCCATCCCGACCTTTTCCTTGGTCAGTGCCCGCTCAATCGCCGAGGCCGAGGCCGAAGAAGCGATGTGGAACGCGCAATCGCCGGCGTTGAACTGCGCCGTCGAGCGGCCCTCGCGGCCGTTGTAGACGAAGGTGCGATCCTTGCTCCATTCGGCGAGCGTCGCGATGTGCTTGACGCGTGCGGCGTCGTTGAAGCGCAGCTCGATGTCGGTGCCGCCGAAGCCGTTCGACTTCGTGGCGAAGGGCAGATTGTGGTAGGCGCCGAAATTCTCGATCATCGTCCAGGTCTGCCACTGCGGCGTGAACCCGCACTTGGCGCCGGCGGCCACGGCCTTCTTGGCCATCTCGCCCAGCTCCGGCCAGGTGGTCGGACCCTTCGCCGGATCGAGTCCGGCCTTCTGCAGCAGCTCCTTGTTCCAGTAGAGCACCGGCGTGGAGGAGTTGAACGGCATCGACAGAAGCTTGCCGTCGGCTGTCGAATAGTAGCCGGTGACCGGCGACACGAAGGCATTCGGATCGAACGGCTCTTTGGCGTCGGCCATCAGCTGATGCACCGGATACACCGCGCCCTTGGCCGCCATCATGTTGGCGGTGCCGACCTCGAAGACCTGCACCATGTGCGGCGCCTGGCGGGCGCGGAAGGCCGCGATCGCGGCCGTCAGGGTCTCGGTGTAGGAGCCTTTGTAGACCGGCACGACCTTGTAGGCCGACTGGGCCTTGTTGAAGCCCTCGACCTGGGCGTTCACGGCCTCGCCCAGGTTGCCACCCATGGCGTGCCAGAACTGGAGCTCGACCTGCGCCTGGGCGCTGCCCATGCCGACGAGCGTCGCGACCGTCGCGACGGATGCCAAAAGCCTGCGTTTCATGATGTCCCTCTCCCTGTTGGTGCGGACGGTCCCGATTAGGGGGTCGCCACGACGGCCGTGTGACGTTTCTGTTTCCGTCTCGCGACACTCCACCAATCCCGGGGCCGGATTGCAACCCCTATGCGTGGTCAGCGCGCAAGCGCCGCGATCACGAGGTCGGGAGCGTCGGAGATGATGGAGTGGGCCCCCATGACCATCAGGCGACGCGCGGCCTCGGGTTCGTTCACGGTATAGACTGAGAGCAAGTAGCCGGCGGCGCGGATGTCGGCAGCGCGTTCCGGTGTCAGGCGCCGGGCGGCGACGTTGATGCCGACCGCGCCGACGGCGGACGCGCGCGCCGCCCAATCGTCGCCGGTCGCGCCGAACAGCAGCGCGCGCGACAGCTCGGGCGCCGTGTCGCGGGCGGCGGCGAGGGCGGAATCGGCGAAGCTCGACAGCACCGGCGTCGGCAGCGCGGCGGGCCACAGCCGCTGCAGCATGCGCACGGTGGCGATCGCGGTCTCGGCCTCACGCCCCGGGCAGGGCTTGATCTCGACATTGGCGCCGAGACCCAGCACCGCGAGGTGGCGGATCGTTTGCTCGAAGGAGGGGACCCGCTCGCCCGCGAAGCGCGGCGCGAACCAGCCACCGGCGTCGAGCGTGGCGATCTCCGCCCACGAGGTCGCGGCCGCCGCCCGGTCGAGACCGGCCGTGCGCTTGAGCGAGGCGTCGTGCATCAGGACCGGCACACCGTCGCCCGACAGCTTGACGTCGAACTCGACCCAGGTCGCGCCGCGTGTCTTGGCCTCCGTCAGCGAGGCGAGCGTATTCTCGGGCGAGTAGCTGGCGGCGCCACGATGGCCAACGACAGAAGGCAAGGTAAGGAGAGGCATGGCGGGCGGCATAGACGCGGAGCCGGGGCGAGGCAAGCGGTCGCGCCGGTTCCCCCGACGGCGGAATCCCACTAGGCTTCGCGCGATGAAACGCCCGCTCCGCGCCGCCGCGCTCGCCGCCCTTCTGTTCTCCCTTCCCGCGCTCGCGCTGGCCGCTTCAGCCGACGCACCGGCGCTGGATGGCCGCAAGCTCGGTCTCCTTTGGGCGTTGCCTTTCGCGGGCATCCTGCTCTCGATCGCGATCATGCCGCTGGTGGTCCCGTCCTTCTGGCATCACCATTTCGGCAAGGTGGCGGCGGCCTGGGCCGCGCTGGTCCTCGTGCCGATGGCCGTCCTCTTCGGCGTGCCGACGGCGGGCTATGAGCTCGTCCATCTGGCGCTGGCCGACTACATCCCCTTCATCATCCTGCTGCTGGCGCTGTTCACGGTGACGGGCGGTATCCACATCAAGGGCAACCTGCACGGCTCGCCTTCGATGAACACCGCGATTCTGGCGATCGGCACCGTGCTGGCGGGCTGGATGGGCACGACCGGCGCCTCGATGCTGCTGATCCGGCCGATCATCCGCGCCAACGACGACCGCAAGCACAAGATCCACGTCTTCGTCTTCTTCATCTTTCTGGTGTCGAACGTCGGCGGCGCGCTGACGCCGCTCGGCGACCCGCCACTGTTCCTCGGCTTCCTGAAAGGCGTCAGCTTCTTCTGGACGACGCAGCATCTCTTCTCCGAGATGGTGGTCTGCGCGATTTTCCTGCTGGGCGTCTTCTACGCGCTCGACAGCTACTGGTACGCGAAGGAAGGCCACCTCCCGCGCGATCCGACGCCGGACTCGCCGATCCGCATCGAGGGCGGCGTCAATATCGTGCTGCTGATGGCGATCGTCGCCGTCGTGCTGATGAGCGGCACCTGGAAACCCGGCGTCTCGATCACGCTCTTCCATGTGACGGTGGAGCTGCAGAACATCGTGCGCGACGTGCTGCTGCTCGGCATCTGCGCGCTCTCGATGCGGCTCACGCCGCGCAAGGTCCGGACCGACAACGCCTACAGCTGGGCGCCGATGGCGGAGGTGGCGAAACTTTTCGCCGGCATCTTCATCACCATCGCGCCGGTGCTGGCGATCCTGCGGGTCGGTCGCGACGGGGCGCTGGCGCCGCTCGTGGCGCTGGTCACCGGGCCCGACGGTCAGCCGATCGATGTCTGGTATTTCTGGCTCTCGGGCATTCTCTCGAGCTTCCTCGACAACGCGCCGACCTATCTGGTGTTCTTCAATCTGGCCGGCGGCGATCCGCAGCTGCTGATGGGCACGATGGCCTCGACGCTGGCGGCGATCTCCTGCGGCGCGGTGTTCATGGGCGCCAACACCTATATCGGCAACGCCCCCAACTTCATGGTCAAGGCCGTGGTCGAGGACGCCGGCATCCGCATGCCGAGCTTCTTCGGCTATATGGTGTGGTCCGGCATCTTCCTGATCCCGCTCTTTGTGCTGCTGACGTTCCTGTTCTTCGTCTGACACGCCGCCGCTTGCCAAGCGGTGCCACGCTGCCCCACAGTACGGGATCGAGCGGCGCCAAGATGCCGCCAACGGAGGAGGAGTTCAGCCATGCGAAAGTCAACGATCGCGCTCGCCCTCGTGGCGGCGCTCGCGGTGTCGCCGGTTTCGGCCCAGCAGCTCACCTATTTCACCGGCCCGACAGGCGGGTCCTGGGTGCCGATTTCCGGCGCCATCACGGGCCTGTTTGAGAAGGCGATCCCGGGTTCCAAGATCGAGAATCGGCCGGGCGCCGGCCTAATCAACCTCAAGGCCATCGAGGAAGGCAAGGCCGACCTTGGCATGGGCAACCTGATCTCGACCGTCGATGCCCTTCAGGGCATCGGTCAAGGAATCACCCAGCCCTACAAGAACGTCTGTCACATCGCCAACCTCTACGCGCAGGTCCAGCACATCGGCGTACGCGCGGACAAGGGCATCAATTCGCTGGCCGACCTCAAGGGCAAGGCGGTGGGCACGCTGCCGCGCGGCAACACCACGGAAGTGGTGGCACAGATGATCCTCGATATCGCGGGAATCGGCTCCAAGGGTGTGTCCAAGATGGCCTACGGCAGCATCGCCGACCAGACCAACATGTTCAAGGATGGCCAGATCGACGCGGCGTTCAACATCACGACGGCGCCGTCGGGCGCCTACATGGACATGGCCAACTCCCGGCCCATGAAGCTGCTGGAGATCCCCGACAACGTGTTCGAGGAGATGCGCAAGAAAAACGGCGGGTTCCTGCGCTACGCCATTCCGCAGGCGATGTATCCGGCGTCGACGGGCGACACCCGCACGGTGCAGTTTCCCGCGCATTTGATCGTGAGCTGCAAGACGCCGGCCGATCTCGTGCACAAGATGACGGCCGCGCTCGTGGAAGGGCTGCCGACGCTGCAGCAGGTCAACGCGGCCTTCCGCGGCGTCGACGTCAAGATGATGGGGACCCGCACCGCTGTACCGTTCCACCCCGGCGCCGAGCGCTACTTCAAGGAGAAGGGCGTCCTCTGAGCCGCCTCGCGGCCGACCGGACGATGATCGAATGACCTATACGCGTGCGATCGCCTGGACGACCTCGGCGGTCGCCATCGCGTTTTCCTGCTACCACCTGTGGGTGGCGGTGGTCGGCGTTCCCGAGCCGCTGACCTTTCGTGCCATCCATCTGATCTTCGCGCTTGGACTGATCTTCGCGGTCTATACCGGCGTCGCGGGCAGGACCGGCGCGACGCCGGGCGTCGCCGATCTCGTCCTCGTGGCTGGCGCGCTGGCCTCGGTCGGGTACATTTTCGTCGAGTACGAGTATTTCATCACCCGCTTCGCGACCGTGGACGATCTGCGTCCGCTGGACTGGGTCTTCGGCCTGCTCGCGGTGGCGCTGATCTTCGAGGCGACGCGGCGCACACTCGGCAACGCGCTGCCGATCACGGCGCTCGCCTTCGTGGCCTACGCGCTCGTCTTCACGCGCACCGACGTGCAGATGCTGCTCGACCAGACCTACATGACGACCGAGGGCATTTTCGGCATCCCGCTCGCGGTCTGCGCCAGCTATATCATCCTGTTCGTCCTGTTCGGCGCCTTCGTCGAGCGTACCGGCACGGGCAAGCTGTTCATGGACATCTCGCTGGCCCTGACCGGGTGGGCGCCCGGCGGACCGGCCAAGGTCGCGGTGGTGACCAGCGGCCTTTTCGGCACGATTTCGGGCAGCGCCGTCTCCAACGTCATGACCACCGGCGTCTTCACCATCCCGATGATGAAGCGCATCGGCTACCGGCCGTCTTTCGCGGGCGCGGTGGAGGCGGTCGCCTCGACCGGCGGCCAGATCATGCCGCCGATCATGGGCGCCGCCGCCTTCGTGATGGCGGAGTTCCTGAACGTCGGCTACCTCAGCGTCGCGATCTGGGCGTTCCTGCCGGCGGTCCTGTATTACGTCGCGGTGTTCTTCGCGGTCCATTTCGAGGCCAAGCGCACCGGCATGGAGGGACTGCCCCGCGCCGACCTGCCGCGCGCTGGCGCGGTGCTGCGCGAGCGTGGCCACCAGTTCATCCCGCTGATCGTCATCGTGGGCGTCCTGATGTCGGGCTACAGCGCGCCCTATGCCGCCCTGTGCGGCATCGCGTCGGCATTTCCGGTCGCCGCCATGCGCAAGACCACGCGCGATACGGTGACGATCGCCAATATTCTCGGCGCGCTCGAGGACGGGGCGCGCCAGACCCTGCCGGTGGCGATGGCCTGCGCGACGGCGGGTGTGGTGATCGGCATCATCTCGCTCACCGGCGTCGGCATCGAGTTCACCGGCTTGGTGGTCCGGCTGTCGCAGGACTCCCTGCTGATCGCCCTGATCCTGACCGCGCTGGCCGGGATCGTGCTCGGAATGGGGCTGCCCACGACGCCGGCCTATATCATCCAGGTGGCGCTCCTCGTGCCCGCGCTGGTGAAGCTTGGCGTGGCCCTCGAAGCCGCGCACCTCTTCATCTTCTACTTCGCCATCCTCTCGGCGATCACGCCGCCGGTGGCCATCGCCGTCTTCGCGGCGTCAGGGCTTGCCGGCGGCGGCCTGTGGAGCACGGGTCTCGATTCGGTGAAGCTGGGCGCCACCGGCTACATCGTGCCCTTCATGTTCGTCTTCGCGCCGGCGCTGATGCTGATCGGGCCCTGGCACGAGGTCCTGCTGGCCGCCTGCACCGCTACGGTCGGCGTGATCTGCCTCGCCGCCTCGCTGCATGGCTATCTGCTGCGACCGGCGTCGTGGTGGGAGCGGCTGGCGCTGTTCGCCGCCGCCCTGTTGCTGATCAAACCGGGCCTCGCCACGGACCTCGGCGGGATCGGGTTGCTCGCGGTGGTCGTCGCCTCGCAGCTGTTGCTGCGGCGTGGGTCGACTACCCCACCCGGAAGTTCCTGAACTGCCAGGGATCGGAGCGGTCGAGGTCCTCCGGAAAGAGGCCGCCGCGGTCCTTGAGCGGGGTCCAGTCGCTGTACTTGCCGACGACCGGGCCGAGATACGGCATGCAGATCTCGAGGTTGCGGGCGAAATCCATCTCGTCGGCCTCGACGATGCCACGGTCGGGGTTCTCCAGCGCCCAGATGATGCCCGACAGAACCGGCGCGCAGACCTGGATCGAGGTCGCGTTGTTGTAGGGCGTGAGCTTGCGCGTCTCATGGATGTCGAGCTGGCTGCCGTACCAGTAGGCGCCCTTCTTGTGGCCCATCAGCAGCACGCCCAGCTCGTCGCGGCCCGACACGATCTCATCGACGATCAGGCGCTGGCGCTTCTGCTGGCGGAGGTTCTTTCCGGCGATCTCGTGCATAGACATGATCGCCTGATCGCAGGGGTGATAGGCGTAGTGCACGGTCGGCCGGTAGACCGCCCGCTTGCCCTCGCGCAGCGTGAAGTAGTCGGCGATCGAGATCGACTCGTTGTGGGTGATGATGAAGCCGTGGAACGGGCCCTCGAGCGGCGTCCAGGTCCGCACCCGCGTGAGCAGGCCCGGCCGATTGAGGTAGATCGCCGCGTCGCAGCCGAAGGCATGGCGCCGCCCGTCGGGCGGCAGTGCCTTCTCGTGGGTGCCCCAGCCCATCTCGGCGGGCTGGGTGCCTTCCGACACGAAGCCGTCGATCGACCAGGTGTTCACGAATTCGCCCACTTCCTTGGGATGGTTCGAGACCTGGGTGTCGCGCTCGGCGATATGGATCGTCTTGATGCCGAGCCGGCGGGCGAGCCGCCCCCAGCCCTCGCGGTCCTTGGGAACGGCGGCCTTCACGCCGGTGTCGCGGGCGATGTTGAGCAGGGCCTGCTTCACGAAGTGCGACACCAGACCCGGGTTGGCGCCATGCGCCACGACCGCCGTGGGACCGCCTCGGAAGCGCGGCTTCAGCCGGAGCATCGCGTCGCGCAGCGCGTAGTTGGAGCGGCGCGACACCGACAGCGAGCTATCCGTGTAGCCGCCGGGCCAGGGTTCGATGCAGGTATCGATGTAGAACGCCCCCTGCTTCTGGCAGAGCTCGACCAGCGCGGTCGAGGCGACCTCGACCGAGAGGTTCACGAGGAAGTCGCCCTTGCCCAGCAGCGGCAGCAGCGTCTTGGCGTAGTTGGCTCTGGTCAGGCGCTTTTCGATGAAGGTGACGCCATAGCGCGCGACCTCGGGCAGGCCGCCGCGATCCTCAGCCGAGATGATCGTGATCTGCGCCGGCTTGATGCCGATGTGCCGCAGGATGAGGGGCAGCACGCCCTGGCCGATCGAGCCGAAGCCGACCATGACCAGACGGCCCTTGAAGGTTGTGAGCTTGGTCGCGCGCGCGGCTTTCCTGGCGGCCATGGGGTCTCTCCGGGTGGAAACAGTGGGGTCGATAAACGCCGACGGGGCCCACGCCAAGGCCCCGTCGGTCGTCAGCCGGGTGGATAACCCGGGGTCAGATGCAGACCGACTTCAGCGGCTGGAAGCCGTTGAACGCCACCGACGAGTAGGTCGTCGTGTAGGCGCCGGTCGACAGGATGTCGATGCGATCGCCGACCTTCAGCGAGAGCGGCAACCGGTAGTCGGTCTTTTCGTAGAGGATGTCGGCGGAGTCGCAGGTCGGCCCCGCGACGATCACCGGGCCGGTGCGCGTGCCGTCGCGCGGCGTGCGCAGCCGGTACTTGATGCTCTCGTCCATCGTCTCGGCGAGCCCGCCGAACTTGCCGACGTCGAGATAGACCCAGCGCTTGCGGTCGTTCGCCGACTTGCGCGAGATCAGCACGACCTCCGTCTGCAGCACGCCGGCGTCGCCCACCATCGAGCGGCCGGGCTCGATGATGACCTCGGGCATGCGGTTGCCGAAATGGCGGACCAGCGCGCGCGTCACCGCCTCGCAGTAGGCCTCGATGCCGCGTACCTCGGCGCGATACTGCGCCGGGAAGCCGCCGCCCAGATTGACCATGCGAACGTCGACGCCCTCCTCAACCAGGGCGAAGAACATCTGCGAGATCTGGCCCAGCGCCTTGTCCCACTGCTCGAGATCGGTCTGCTGGCTGCCGACATGGAAGGACACGCCATAGGCGTCGAGCCCCTGCGCCTTGGCCTTGCGCAGCAGGTCCTTCGCCATCTCGGGCGAGCAGCCGAACTTGCGGCTGAGCGGCCACTCGGCGCCGCCACAATCGACCAGCACGCGGCAGAAGACGCGCGCGCCCGGCGCCACGCGGGCGAGCTTCTGCAGCTCCGCCTCGCTGTCGAAGGCGAACAGCCGCACGCCCTGCTGGTAGGCCCAGGCGATGTCGCGTTCCTTCTTGATCGTGTTGCCGAACGAGATGCGGTCCGCCGACACGCCGGTCGCCATCGCGATCTCGATCTCGCCGCGGCTCGCCGTGTCGAAGCGCGAGCCGAGACCGGCCAGGCGCGTCAGGATCGGCGCCGCCGGGTTGGCCTTCATGGCGTAGAAGATGTGCGCCGCCGGCAGGAGCTCGCGCATCCGCCGAAAGTTGTGCTCGACCATGTCGAGGTCGATCACCAGGCACGGCGTCTCGGGCTGTTGCTCGCGGAGATATCGGAAAATACGCTCGGTCATCGCTGGGGGGATCCCCTGGACAAAAGGAAGCTCAGTCGGTGGACAACGCGACGCAACCGGACACCCCCTGCGGGGCGCGGCGCGTCAGGCGATACTGGACCGAGGAAACTTCCGGCCGATGAGGGCGGCGTAGGTGGCCCGGCGGGTGGCCGCCAGGCCGTGCACACGATAGCGGGGAGCGCGCCCCGCACTGAAAGCAACCATCTCAGAAGCTCCTTCCCGGACCCGGCTTGAAACCGGCACTGCCAAAAAGGACGCTTTCCGTCGTTGCATAACCACTTTGGGCCAGCGGCACGTGCGTGGGCGTCGTGCTTCGGTATCTACAATCAATTGATCTGGACTCAAGAAGATTCTGGCCCACAAGGGTTTTTTTCCACTGACTTGTGTTCGTGCGATCACACTTTGGCGCTCAGGCGCGGGGCAAGGCGGCGCCCGGAAGGCGGATGGTGGCGGCGAAGACGGTGAGCGGCACCAGCGCCGCGCAGGAGGCGACGATCGCGGTCTGCGGCCCGAACCAGGCTGCGATCTGCCCCCAGAGCAGGGAGCCGCCCACCATGGCGCCGAAGAACACCATCTGGTTCACCGCCATGCCGCGCGCCCGCATGTAGTTGGGCAGGACCGATTGCGTCGCCATGTTGTTGTTGGCGATGACGGTGATCCAGCAGGCCCCGTTGATGGTCACCGCCGCGCCCACGGTCCAGATGTTCATCTCCAGCGCGGCCACCAGATTCACCGCGGCATGCAGCCCCATCGCCCAGATGTTGGCGCGGTCCGGCCCCAGCAGGCGGTTGATGGTCGGCATCAGCGCAGCACCTGCGACCGCGCCCGCGCCGAACACGCCGTAGAGGACGCCGAAGCGGAAGGCGTCCAGGCCGAGCTCGAAGCGGCCGATCACCGGCAGGAGCGTACCAAAGGCGATGCCGGGTACGAAAAAGCACAGGCCCCGGGTGAAGATGGCTTTCAATTCGACCGAACCGCGCACGAAGCGCAGGCCGGCGGCGAAGGATTCCATGAACCCTTCGCGCCGTTGATCGGCTCGCGCCTCGGCCGGGCGCCGCCAGGACAGCATGGCCATGATCGTGCCGACATAGGTAACGGCGTTGATCGCGAACAGGAGCGCCACGCCCGCGAAACCCAGCAGGAACTGGCCAAACATCGGACCCAGCGTGCGGGCGAGATTGAAGCCAGCACTATTGAGTGCGATCGCCTGGCGCAGGATCGCGCCCGGCACGACCTCCGGCACCATGGCGTGCCACGCCGGGCCCTTCATGGCGTGGCCGATGCCCATGCAGAAAGTGAGACCGAGCAACCACCAGGGATCGAGCCGACCGCTCCACGCCAGCAGCGCGAGGAACGCCGCGGCCGCCATGGTCCAGATCTGCCACAGGATGAAGAACCGGCGACGGTCGAAGCGGTCGGCCAGCACGCCCGCGATCGGACTGAACAGCAAGAGCGGGAGCGTGCTGCAGACCGACAGCAGCGCCACGAACAGCGGATCGCTGGTGAAGCTGGTCATCTCCCAGGCGGCGCCCGTGGTCTGCATCCAGCCGCCGATATCGGAGGCGACGTTGGCGACCCATAGTGTCAGGAAGCTGCGGTTGGCGAAGGGGGCCCAGGCGGAGCGCGGCTCGCCGCCGCCGGGCGGCGCGGTCATCCGAGCGGCCGTTCGTAGATGCGATGCACCTTGTGCACGCGGCCGCCGACATTGCGGATGATGTGGTTGGTCGCCTTGTTGTCCTCGAGGATCCAGCCCAGTTCGACGTTCTTGAGGCCGCGCCGCACGCCGTTGCTGCGGATGGCATCGATCGCCACCATCGCGAGGCCGGCGCCCAGGGTCGGGTGGTTGCGGAAGCGCGACTTCACCCCCATCAGCGGCACGCGCGACGAGGGAACGCCTGCGATCTTCAGCCGCCACAGGAGCTTGGGCAGGGTGAAGACGTTCAGCTTGCCGTTGAAATCCGCGATCGCCTCGTTGAGGTTGGTGAGCGCCAGGATGAAGGCCACGGTCTCGTCGTCGAGATCGATGAACACCGCCATTTCCGGCACGATCACCGGCCGCAGCGCCTTTGCGGCATGGTCGATCTCGGCCTGGGTGAAGGGCACGAAGCCCCAATTGTCGCTCCAGGCATCGTTGAAGATGCTGACGAGCGTGCGGACCTCGGCGTCGAACATCCGGGTGTTGAGCGTGCGCACCTTCATGCGGCCGCCGAGACCCGCCCGCTCGATCAGCTTGGCGCCGATCGTGACCGGCGCGGTCTGCGGCGCGTAGGCATAGGAGAACACGTCCTTCAGCTTGGTGTAGCCGCAGGCCTCGACGCGGCCCCCCGCCCACGGCGGATCGTAGGGCACCATCAGGAACGACGGGGCCTCGAAGCCCTCCACCATCAGGCCGACTTCCTCGTTGATCGAAAGGCTGAAGGGGCCGGCGATGCGCTTCATGCCGCGCTCGCGGACCCACGCCTCGGCGGCGCCCAGCAGCGCCGCGAAGATCGCGCCGTCGTCCTCGGCGGCCAGCAGGCCGAAGAAGCCGGTGTCATCCTTGTGGTGCTCAAGATGCGCCCGGTCGATCTGCGCGGAAATCCGCCCGACCACCTCACCGCCACGCCGGGCGAGGAAGAAGCGCGCCTCGAGGTGGCTGAAGACCGGGTTCTTGGCCGGCGACAGCGCCTCCTGCCGCTCGACATCGAGGTGCGGCACGAACCCGGTATGCCCGGCATAGAGCCGCTTGGGCAGCTGGATGAATGCGTTGAGGTCGGTTTTGGTTTCGACCGGCGTGATGACGATGTCGCCTGCTGCCATGATCGGCGCACTCTATCTCAAGCGGTGCGGAAGCTGTACCGGCCATCGTCCTCGCACGCGCCGTCGGCGCGGGCGGCGCGAACCGCGACGCGGGTCTGCCAGCCCGCGCCCGCGCGCTCGATCTCGATCAGGTGCCAGCGCGCGCGACCGTAGCGGCTTTCGACCGCCGCCGAGGCCGAGGTGACGCCGAGAACGGGCACCGGCCCGGCCGGCCCGTCGAGCCGCGCCACTTCGCTCCGGTGGGTGTGGCCGTGCAGGATCAGCTCACACCCCACGCGACGCAGCATGGCCTGGAAGGCGAGAACGTCGGAGAGCCGCTTGTGCCGCGAGCCGACCGCCAGAGGCGGATGATGGATCAGCACCACGCGATAGAGGCCGTTGGCGCCAAGCCGGCGCAGCATTTCCTCGCACCGCTCGATCTGGGCGCCGCCCAGTCGCCCCGTGGCGAAGAAGGTCGGCGTCGGGAGCGCGGTCGTGAGCCCCACGAGCGCGATCGGCCCGCGCCGGCGCAGGAAGGGAAAGTCGCCGGGGCCGCGCGGCGGCGCGCCGCCGTCGCCCGCCATCCAGGCGGCCCAGCCGCCCAGCGCGCGGTCCCAGCGTTGCGGCACATAGGCGTCGTGATTGCCGGGAACGAGGCTCAGCCGATCGGCTGGCGCCAGCTCGGCCAGCCAGCGCGCGGCCCGGCGGAACTCCTCTTCCAGCGAGACATTCACCACATCGCCGGTCAGCGCGATGTGGTCGGGCCGGGCGTCGGAAATGTCGCGCACGATGGCCGCCAGCGCCTCGGGCCGGTGGAGGTGGACGCGGTGGCGCCACCAGTTGGCGTAGCCCGACAGGCGCTTGCCAAGCAGTTCCGACGGCCGCGCCTGCGGCATCGGCAGATGCGGGTCGGAGAGATGCGCGAGCCGGAACACGCGCCGGCCGTCAGCCGTGCTGGGCGACGACCTTGAGTCGGGGCCCCGCCGGCAGGACGCCCATCTGGCGGCCGATACCGGTCATGACGTCGATCATGTGCGTGAGTTGCTCGGGCGTGTGCGCGGCCGAGAGCGAGCAGCGCAACAGCGAGACTCCGTTGGGCGTCGCCGGCGGCACCGCCACATTCACGTAGACCCCGGCATCGAGCATGGCGCGCCAGAAGCCGATGGTCGTTGCGCGGTCGGGCAGGTGGACGCCGACCACGGGGCCGGGCATCGGGCCGAGCGTGAAGCCCTGCGCCGCCAGACCGTCGTAGAGCGTGCGCACATTGTCCCAGAGGCGTGTGCGAAGTTCGGGCCGGGCCTGCACGACCTTGAGTGCCGCGCGCACCGAGGCGACGATCGAGGTCGGCAGCGAGGCCGTGAACATGTAGGCGCGGGTGACCACGCGCAGCACGTCGAAATCGGGGTCGTTGGAGACGCAATAGCCGCCGATCGCGCCCAGCGTCTTGGAGAAGGTGCCGACGACGAAGTGCACATCGTCCAGAACGCCCGCTTCCTCGGCGAGCCCGCGCCCGTTGGCGCCGAGCGCCCCCAGCGAGTGGGCCTCGTCGACCAGCACATACGCGCCGTACTTCTTGCAGACGTCGATGAATTCCTTGAGCGGCGCGCTGTCGCCCAGCATCGAATAGATGCCCTCCAGCACCACCAGCCGATTGCCCGGCCGGTCGGCGAGACGCCGAAGGCGCGCATCGAGGCTGGCCGGGTCGTTGTGCTTGAAGCGCACCACTTCGGCCTGGGTCTGCTTGCACGCGTCATAGATCGAGGCGTGGCTGTCGGCGTCGATCAGCAGCAGGTCGCCCTGGCCCACGAGCGTGGAGATCACGCCAAGATTGGCCTGGTAGCCGGTGGTGAACACCATGCAGTGCTTCTTGCCGTAGAACGCCGCGATTTCCTGTTCGAGTGCGACGTGCTGGCCGTAGCTGCCGTTGGCGATGCGCGAGCCCGTGGTGCCCGTGCCTTCGGCGCGGATCGCCTCGATCGCGGCCTCCATGCAGGCCGGGTCGTAGGTCAGGCCGAAATAGTTGTTGGTACCGACCAGGAGCGTGCGGCGGCCGTCGATGATCGCCTCGGTCGGCGAGAGCACCCGGTCCATCCGGATCTGGAAGGGGTCGGCACCGGTGGTGCGGACATCGCGGTAAGCCTCGACGATGCCGGCATGCCGGTCGAAAAGACCCATCAGCCTTGCCGTTCGGCGCGCAGCCTGAGGATCGTGTCGGCGAGCTCGTCGACGGTGTGGATCTCGGCGACGACATTCAGCGGAATCGAGATGTCGTAGCTGTCCTCGAGGTCCAGCATCATGTCCATGATGGCGAGCGAATCGATCGACAGGTCCTTGGAAATGACCGTCGCGCCCGTGATGCGGACATCGGAGGTGTTGAATGGCGTCAGGTGACGGACGATCTCGGCCATGACCTCGCCCCGGGAGGTCTGCTCGGCATCGACCTGCGCGAGAGTCGCGGTGTCGATCGCCAGATTGTGTGCAGTGCGCAAAATTAGTCCCCTTGTCCCGGGTTTTGGGTCGGCGGCATGTGACCCAAAGGCCGGATTCATGTGAAATGACATTTTGTTACACAGTGTTTCTCGTCTGACGCAGCCAATTGTTGCGGCGATACCACAGCACCGTGTCGCGAAACCCTTCCATCAGGCCGTAGCGCGGCGAAAACGCCAGCACTGCTGCAAGTTTGCGGTCGCGAACGACCCAGTCGGGATGGAAGATCTCCCGCACTTTTCCGTGGGTCAGGATCTGCACTGGGGCACCCAACCGGTTGAGCCCGGCATTGATGCGACCGAGTGCCGCCATTGCGGGCCGGGGTACACGGAGCGTCCGGGCCGTCCGTCCCAGCGCGGCTTCGGCGGCTTGGGCGAGGTCTGGATAGCCGTAGCCCTCGGCTTTGCCATCGTCGATTTCACAGATTTCCCGGTCCAGTTCGACCGCGACGCAGCCGGCGAGCGCCTGGGCCAGGTCCTCGACATGAATCATCGAGACCCGCGCCCCGTCGGCGCGCGGCGCGAGGGCGAGGCCACGCGCGACCCCGGCGAAATAGGCGAGGGTCTCGCGATCACCCGGCCCATAGACCGCGGGCGCCCGAACGGCGAGCCAGGGCCCCGACCGATCGGCGACCGCGCGTTCGGCGGCCCGTTTGCTTGCGGCATAGGGCGACAGGTCGGGCTCGCGCGCCACGAGCGACGAGAGAAGGATCAGCCGTGCCGCGCCGGCGGCGGTGGAGAGGTTCGCCGTGCCGTCGCGGTTGGCCCGCATGAAGTCCGCGGTGGTCCGTGCCTTGATGGCGCCGGCCGCGTGGATCACGGCGTCGGCGCCAGCGCAGAGCGCGCCAAGCGCCGCGCGATCCTCAAGGTCGCCCAGGACCAGCTCGAGTTCGATGCCCGCCAGCGAGGGGAGTGGCGACCAGCGTCGCACCAGCAGGCGCAGCCGGTAACCGCGCGCCGCCAGCGCCCGAACGAGATGGGGACCGACAAAGCCGGTCGCGCCGGTGACGGCGACCAGCTTCGCCATGCGTCAGCTCACGCCGGAACGGTCTCAGCCGGCGCGGCGTAGGTGCCGGCGAGATAGTTCGCCTTCACCCGCGCGCGGCTGAGCTTGCCCGACGAGGTCATGGGCAGGCCCATCGCCGGTGGCACCAGGATCACTTCGCAGTCGCAAGCGATCGCCTCGCGCACGGCGCCGGCGACCTCGCGAGCGAGCGCCGCGCGCGCTTCGGCGTTCGCGACGCGGGCCAGAACGGCCACCGCGACGCGCTCGCCGGACGGCGCCTCGTAGGAGAAGGCGGCGGCATCGCCGCGCTTCACCGAGGTCGAACCCTCGACGGCCCATTCGATGTCTTGCGGCCAGATGTTGCGGCCGTTCACGATGATCAGGTCCTTGGCGCGACCCGTGACCACGATCTCGCCGTCGAGCAGGTAGCCGAGGTCGCCGGTGTCGAGCCAGCCATCGGCCGACAGAACTTCGGCGCTGGACTCGGGCGCGCCGAAGTAACCCGGCATGACGCTTGGCCCTTGGATGAAGATGCGGCCGACCGCGCGATCTGTGAGAGGGCGACCCTGGCCGTCCCGGACTTCCAACCGATGCCCGGGCATCACCCGGCCGCAGATCACGAACCGCCGCGCGGCGCGTTCGTCCGCGGCATCGGGGGCGGGCGTCGCATGTTGCCGCTCCGCCAACGCCGCACGATCGATCGTGTCGGTCCGCACCCCGGTGCCGTGCGGACAGAAGGTGATGGCGAGGCAGACCTCGGCCATGCCGTAGCTCGGGATGAAGGCGTTCGGATTGAAGCCCGACGGTGCGAAGGCCTCGGCGAAGCGTTCCAGCACGTCGGCTCGCACCATGTCGCCGCCGATGCCGGCGTGGCGCCACGTGCTGAGGTCGAGGTCGGGCGGGATCTGGCTCGCGCCGCGGCGCGTCGCGAGGTCGTAGCCGAAGCTCGGGCTGTAGGCGACGCTCCCGCGGTTGCGCGAGATCAGTCCCAGCCACTGCGTCGGCCGGCGGGCGAAGTCGCGCGGGGTGAGGTAGTCGATCGTGAGCTGGCTCGACATCGGCGCCATCAGGAAGCCAACCAACCCCATGTCGTGATAGAGCGGCAACCAGCTCACCGCGCGGTCGGCCGGCACCAGATCGAGGCCGGCCGGGCCGCAGATGCCGGCGAGATTGGCCATCAGCGCCTTCTGGGTGATCTCGACACCGTGCGGATGGCGCGTGCTGCCGGAAGAGAACTGGATGTAGCAGAGCTCGTCGGGGCCGAGCGGTCGAAGCTCGGCGGACGAGTCGGGCAGCGAGTCGAGAACGTTCATCCCGCCATGGAGGCGCACCGCCGGCAGATCGCGCGCGGCCTCGGCGAGGAAGCCCGCGAGATCGTCGATGCCAACGGCCGCCACGGCGCCCGAGGCCGCGAGCTGGCGACGCAGCTGTTCGACGTAGGCTTCCTTGCCGCCGATACCGACCGGAATAGACACGGGCACAGGCAGCAGTCCGGCATACTGGGCGCCAAAGAACGCGTCGAAGAAGCCCGGCCAGGTGTCGGCGGTGATGAGAAGCCGCTCGCCACGCGCGAAGCCCGCGCCGATCAGCTTGCGGGCCAGCACCTGCGCGCGCGCGCGTACTTCGTGCCAGGCCAGCGTCGCCACCAGCTCGCCCTTGCCGGCGTAGAAATTGGCGCCGGTCTCGCCGCGCGCGGCATAGTCCAGCGCCTCGCAGACTGAAGAGAAGTCGGCGCGTCGGAAGGGCAGCTCGCGGCTGCGCGTGGGAAGCGGTTCGGAGGTCAAGCGCGGCTCCTACCAGAGCGATTCGGAGCGCTCAAGGCCGGGCCGTGCCAAGTTGACACAGCCGGGAGCGGGTCCGATAGTGCGCGCCCCTCGCCAAAACCGGAAGTTTCCATACGGGAGCCCTCTGGTTGGGCGAGGGCTTTCATTTCAAGGAGGTGCTGTCGTGATTACGGCTGTGATGCCGACGTACGGTCGCAAGGACGTCGTGTTCGAACGCGGAGAGGGTTGTCATCTCTACGCGGCGGACGGGCGACGTTTTCTCGACTTTACCTCGGGCATCGCCGTGAACGCGCTGGGCCACTGCCACCCGTACCTCGTGAAGGCGCTGGCCGAGCAGGGCGCCAAGCTGTGGCACACCTCGAACCTGTTCCGCATCGGCAACGGCGAGCGTCTGGCCGAACGGTTGGTCGCCAACTCGTTCGCCGACACGTTGTTCTTCTGCAACTCGGGCGCCGAGGCGATCGAGGGCGGCATCAAGCTGATCCGCAAGTACCAGTACGTGAACGGCAAGCCCAAGCGCTACAAGCTGATCTGCTTCAGTGCGGCCTTCCACGGCCGCTCGCTGAACGCGCTCGCGGCCACCGGCAACGAGAAGTACCTGGAGGGCTTCGGTCCGGCCAATCCGGGCTACAAGCACGCGCCGCTCAACAACGCCAACGTCGTGCGCGACATGATCGACGACGAGGTCGCCGGCATCCTGGTGGAGCCGATCCAGGGCGAGGGCGGCATCCGTTCGGCAACGCCCGAATTCCTGCGGACGCTGCGCGCGATCTGCGACGAGTTCGGCCTGCTGCTGTTCTTCGACGAGATCCACACCGGCTTCGGCCGCACCGGCAAGCTGTGGGGCTACGAATGGTCGGGCGTGAAGCCCGATGTCGCGGCGATCGCCAAGGGCATGGGGAGTGGCTTCCCGGTCGGCGCGTTCATGGCGACCGAGGCGGCCGCCAAGGGCATGGTGCCGGGTACCCATGGCTCGACCTATGGCGGCAATCCGTTGGCGACCGGTGTTGCCAATGCCGTCCTGGACGTGATCCTCCAGCCGGGCTTCGTCGACGGCGTGCACGAGCGCGGGCTCTATCTCACCCGCGGGCTCGAGGCGCTGGTGGCTAAGCACCGTCATGCGTTCGATGAGGTGCGCGGGCGCGGCTTCTTGCAGGGGCTGCGCTGTGTGGTGCCGTCGGGCGAGATGGTTGACCGGCTGATGTCGCTTGGCATGTTGGTGGTGGGCGCGGGCGAGAATGTCATCCGCGTCTTCCCGCCGCTCATTGCTGACAAGGCGACGCTCGACGAGGGTCTTGCGATCCTCGACAAGGCCGCCGCCTCATTCGCGACCAAGGCCGCCTAGGGAGCCGTACTATGGCCGGCCCCCGGCATTTCCTGGATCTCGACCAGATCGATCCCGCGACGCTGCGCGGCATCCTCGATCGCGGCAAGTCCTACAAGAAGGCGCGCGGCACGGCGACGGCCGAGCGGCCGCTCGCCGGCAAGACGCTCGCCATGATCTTCGAGAAGCCTTCGACCCGCACCCGCGTCTCCTTCGACGTCGGCATGCGCGAGCTCGGCGGTGAGACGATCATGCTCGGCCGCGGCGACACCCAGCTCGGTCGCGGCGAGACCATCGCCGACACCGCGCGCGTGCTGAGTCGCTACGTCGACGTCATCATGCTGCGCACCACCGTCGAGGAGAAACTCCTCGAGATGGCGAAGTACGCGACTGTTCCGGTGATCAACGGTCTCACCGACAAGACGCATCCCTGCCAGCTGATGGCTGACGTGATGACGTTCGAGGAACATCGCGGACCGATCACCGGCAAGGCGATCGCCTGGTCGGGCGACGGCAACAACATGGCGACCTCGTGGATCCACGCCGCCGTGCAGTTCGATTTCGAGCTGCGCATCGGTTGCCCGGCGGAGCTTTCGCCGCCGGCCGACGTCGTGGCGTGGGCGGCGAAGTCGAAGGGCCGCGTGACCATCGCGCACGATCCCGAGGCCGCGGTTCGCGGCGCCGATTGCGTCGTCACCGACACCTGGGTGTCGATGGGCGACGAGGATCCGCAAAGCCCCTCGGCGGCGCGCCGGCACAATCTGCTTCGGGGCTACCAGGTCGACCGTCACCTCATGAAGGCGGCCAAGCCCGACGCCATCTTCATGCATTGCCTGCCCGCCCATCGCGGCGAGGAAGTGACGGCCGAGGTGATCGACGGCCCGCAGTCGGTCGTGTTCGACGAGGCTGAGAACCGCCTGCACGCCCAGAAGAGCATTCTCGCCTGGTGCCTGTCGTGACGGCGGCGGCCGGCGTTACGGCCGCCGACCGGATCTTCCCCTTCCAGCTCGATCAAAGCGGTGTGCGGGGCCGATTGGTCCGGCTCGGGCCCGCGCTCGATGCCATCGTCGTGCGCCACGGCTATCCGCCGGCGGTCGCCCGCGCGCTGATCGAGGCGATGACGCTCTGCGTCGCGCTCGCTTCGGCGCTTAAGTACGACGGCATCTTCACCCTGCAGATCGCGGGCGAGGGTCCCGTGCGCGTGATCACCGCCGACGTCACCTCGCAGGGTGCGCTGCGCGGCTACGCGTCGTGGGACAAGCACCGTCTCGCCGCTGCATTGGGTGGCGATGCGTCCGCTGACGCGCCGGCCTCCTATGTGCCGCGCCTGTTCGGCGCCGGCACGCTCGCCTTCACGGTCGACCAGGACCAGGGCGTGGAGCGCTACCAGGGCGTCGTGCCGCTGGAAGGTGCCACGCTCGCCGACTGCGCCCATCTCTATTTCCGCCAGTCCGAGCAGCTTCCCACCGGGCTGAAGCTCGCTGTCGAGCGTGGTGCCTCCGGCTGGCGCGCCGCCGTGCTGTTGCTGCAGCAGATGCCGGCACTCGATGCCGGCCGGCGCGAGGTCGACCTTGATCAGCGTGAGGATGATTGGCGGCGTGCTGTGATCATGATGGCGTCGGCGCGCGAGGCCGAGCTGCTCGGTCCCGTGCCCACCGACGCGGCGCTCGTGCATCGGCTATTCCACGAGGATCGCCCGCGCGGCTTTGAGTCCCGTCCGATCGAGGCGCGCTGCCGCTGCACGACCGACCGGATCGATCGGGTGCTGCGCACGCTCGGTCGCGAGCAACTTCAGTCGCTGCGTGACGAGCGCGGCCTGATCTCCGTCAACTGCGAGTTCTGTTCGCGCGTCTACGACTACGACGACGCGGCGATCGCGCGGCTTTACGCCGATCCAGCGGACTGAGGATCTCCAGGCGGACGCAGCCGCTCGACCGCGCCCTCAAGCGCGGCATGCAGGTCGCAGGTCAATGCCGGGCCGAGGGTCGCGCGCACTTCCCGCTCCGCCGCCTCCCAGAGCGGGCGCGCGCGGCGCAGCAGCGCCCGTCCCTCGGTGCCCACGGCGAGCTCGCGCCGACGCCGATCGCCCGCCGCCACCTCGACCAATGCGCCCCCCGCCAGCAAGGGTCCGAGCGCGCGTGAGAGTGTCGTGCGGTCGGCGTTCAGAAGCTCGGCAAGTCTCCCCACGGCGATCGGACCCGCCGCCGCGACATGGCTCAGCAGCGAGAACTGCGTGATGCGCAGATCGACCGACGCGAGATGCCGGTCGTAGACTTGGCTGATCCGTCGCGCCGCGCTGCGCGCGCGCAGGCAGGTGCAGTCGGTCGGAACGAGGCGGGACGCGGGCATGGCCTCAGGGTAACGGCGGCGCGTGGCGGGGCAAGGGACGAATGTGTATACGCACCCAACCGGAGGCGTGAGATGGCAGAACCGACCTATGGCGTCGTCCCGCTGGAGCAGGCCCGTTCGATGAGCGGGCTCGCGCTGCTGCGAGGCTGGAGCGAGGGCCGGTTCCCGGCGCCGCCGATCGGCCAGACGCTCGGCTTCGCGCTGGTCGAGGTCGAGGAGGGCCGCGTCGTCTTCCTCGGCACCCCTGAGGCGCGACACTACAATCCGCTGGGAACCGTGCATGGCGGGTTCGCCGCGACGCTGCTCGATTCGGCGATGGGCTGCGCCGTTCACTCCACGCTGAAACCGGGCATCGGCTACACCTCGGTCGAGCTCAAGGTGAATTTCGTGCGGCCAATGACCGACAAGACCGGTCCGGTGCGCTGCGAGGGAAAGATCGTGCATGTCGGCGCCCGCATCGGGACCGCCGAAGGCCGGATCTTGGACGCCCAGGGCAAGCTGCTGGCGCATGGCAGCACCACCTGCCTCATCTTCCCGATTTGACGCCGGCCGGGACGCTCCCCATCTGAGGGGCTGAGGGAGCGCCCGCGTCCATGTACACCGCCACAACCCGTGCCATACGGGTCACCGTCCGACCGCAATATCTGCCCGATGAGTCAGATCCCTCAGAGCTGCGCTTCGTCTGGGCCTATCACGTCCGCATCGAGAATCGCGGGGACGACACGGTGCGCCTGCGGTCGCGACACTGGAAGATCACCGATGCGCTTGGCCGCCTCCAGGAAGTGCGCGGGCCCGGCGTCGTCGGCCAGACTCCGGTGCTGCGGCCGGGCGAAGTCTTCGAGTACACTTCCGGCACCCCGCTCTCGACGTCATCCGGCATCATGGGCGGCACCTACCAGATGGTCTCGCAGGCCGGTGACGGCTTTGACATCGAGATCCCGACCTTCTCGCTGGACCTTCCCGCCACCCAGCGTTCGCTCAACTGACGGCCCGGCGGGCCTGGAGAGACGACGATGAACAAGCCCGTGGCCAAGCACGAACTCGCCGACGGCGCGGCGCGGCCCTCGCGCACCGAGGCGGAGCAGGCGGTGCGTACGCTGATCCGGTGGGCGGGCGACGATCCCGACCGCGAGGGTCTCATCGGCACGCCTGACCGCGTGGTGCGGGCCTACGAGGAGTTCTTCGCGGGCTACGGCGAGGACCCGCGCGAGATCTTGCGGCGGACCTTCGAGGACGTCGAGGGCTACGACGAGATCGTGGTCCTGCGTGACATCCGCATCGAGTCGCACTGCGAGCACCATATGGTGCCGATCATCGGCAAGGCGCATGTCGCCTACCTGCCGGCCCGCCGCGTGGTCGGGATCAGCAAGCTCGCGCGCGTGGTCGATGTCTACGCCAAGCGCCTGCAGATCCAGGAGAAGCTCACCGCCCAGATCGCCAATGCGGTGGAAGAGGTGCTCCAGCCGCGCGGCGTCGCCGTCGTGATCGAGGCGGCGCACCAGTGCATGACCACCCGCGGCGTCCATAAGGCGGGCGTCACGATGGTGACCAGCCGCATGCTGGGCGCGTTTCGCGACAATGGCGAGACGCGGCGCGAGTTTCTGAGCATGATCGGCCGGCCAGCGCTCTGAGGGTCGGACGATGGGAGAGATCATGGAACCGGCCGAGATGCTCCGCCGCCTGGTGGCGTTCGATACCACGTCGCGCAACTCCAACCTCGCGCTGATCGACTATGTGCGCGGGTACCTCGCGAGCCATGGCGTCGCCTCGACGCTGGTCCATAGCGACGACGGCGCCAAGGCCAATCTCTTCGCCACCGTCGGGCCGTCGGTGCCGGGCGGTGTGGTGCTGTCGGGGCACACTGATGTCGTGCCGGTCGACGGCCAGCCCTGGGACACCGATCCCTGGACTCTGACACTCAAGGACGGGAAATACTTCGCGCGCGGCTCCTGCGACATGAAGGGCTTTCTGGCGCTGGCGCTCGCCCGCGTGCCGGCGTTCGTCGCGGCGCCGTTGAAGAAGCCCATACACCTCGCTCTGTCCTACGACGAGGAAGTCGGCTGCTTCGGCGCGCACGCGCTCGCCCAGCGCATGGCGGCGGAAGTGCCGCGGCCGCGCGCCATCATCATCGGCGAGCCGACCATGATGACGGTGGTTCATGCCCACAAGGGCACGCAGATCTACGTCACCACCTTCACGGGCTTCGAAGCGCACTCGTCGATGACCCATCTCGGGGTGAGCGCCATCCATTTCGCCGGCGAGTTCATCCACTATCTGAACGAGGTGCAGGACGAACTTGAGCGCAACGCGCCGCGCGACAGCGAGTTCATGCCACCCGCCGCCACCTTCAATGTCGGCACGATTTCGGGCGGCACGGCGGGCAACATCCTGGCCCGCGAATGCACGGTGCTGTGGGGATACCGCGCGCTGCCGACCGATCCCATCGATGAGCTTGGCGACCGCACCAAGGCTTGGCTCACCGACGTGCTGTTGCCGCGCATGAAGGCCAAGCATCCCGCCGCGCGTATCGAGACCGAGCTGCGCTCCTCGACGCCCGCCTTCTCTCCGGACGGCAACGAGGAAGCCAAGGCACTGGCCGCGTCCTGGTCGGGTTCCAACACGGTAAGCAGCGTGGTTTACGCCACCGAGGCCGGCATCTTCCGCAAGATCCTGGACGTGCCGACCGTGGTGTGCGGTCCCGGCGACATCGCCCAGGCGCACCAGCCCAATGAATTCTTGCTGGCGTCGCAACTCGACGCGGGCGCGTCCTTCATGGCGCGTCTGCAGGAATGGTGCTGCCGGAACTGACGCGTCGCCCGCCGTCGGCGCTGCCGCGCGCTTGCCCGCTTTCCTGCTGCATCGATTGCCTCTATGGTCCCGCGCCGCGCGGATGGGGCGTCGCCAAGTGGTAAGGCAGTGGATTTTGATTCCACCATTCCCAGGTTCGAATCCTGGCGCCCCAGCCAGCGCGTTGCTGGTTCTTCGGCTCGGAGAGAGCCACGCCACCCGCGCTGCCTCGCGCGTAGGCTTTCCGATCCAGCTGTTGCCAGCCAGCTCTGAAGGACTCTACCCGGCCTGCCGCGCCAGCCGGCGGGTGAGGTCGACGAAGGCGCGGACGGCGACCGACCCCTCACCGCGGCGACAGGCCAGGACCAGCGGCACGGCGAGCGCAGGCCGGCCTGACAGCGGACGATAGGCGACGCCTTCCATCGGCAAACGCGCGAGCGAAGCCGGCACCAGCGTGATGCCGAGGCCGGCGGCCACCAGATTGAGCGTACTCACGATGCGCGGCGCTTCCTGACCGACCTGCGGGGCGAAGCCCGCGATCGCGCAGGCCGCGAGGATCGCGTCGTGCAGGCCCCGCCCGTCGGGCCGGCGATAGAGGATGAAGGTCTCGCCCGCGAGGTCCGCCAATCGCAGCGACTTGCGCGCGCGCAAACCATGGCCCGGCGGCAGTGCCGCCACCATCGGCTCACTGAGCAGCGCGTGCAGCTCCAGGCCCGCGCGATCCGTCGGCGGCGAACGGATAAAGGCGCAATCGAGCCGATCCTCGCGCAGGCCAGCGAGCAGCTGGGCCGAGCCTGTCTCGTCGAGGGTGAAGGCGACGTTCGGCCGGCTCTGGCGGAACTGGCGGATCGCGCGGGCGACCAGCGGGTGAAACGGCGCGGATGTCGTGAAGCCCACCGCGATGCGGCCCGTCTCGCCACGGCCGGCGCGCCGGGCGTGCAGTGCCGCCCGTTCGGCCGCCGCCAGCACCGCCTCGGCATCGGCGAGGAAGGCACGACCGGCCTCGGTCGGTGTGACGCCGCGGGCGTGACGGCGCAGCAGTCGCACACCGACTTCGGCCTCGAGTGCGCCGATCTGCCGGCTGAGGGGCGGCTGGGCGATGCCGAGCCGCTCGGCCGCGCGCGTGATGTGACCCTCGCGCGCGACGGTCGCGAAGTAGCGCAGGTGACGAAGTTCCATGAATACCTAGGAAGTATGAAAAGGAATAGTAGCATGTACTTGAAGGTGTGACTCCCCGCACGCAGTCTGGGCCGGCATTTCGCAGAGAACCCATGACACCGATCGCCGCCGGCCTGCTCGCGCTCCTGATGGTCGCCACCGCCACCCTATCGGGTGTGTTCGGGATGGCCGGCGGCATGATCCTGATCGGCGTGCTGCTGGTGGCACTGCCGGTGCCCGCCGCGATGGTGCTGCACGCGGTGACGCAAATGGCCTCCAACGCCTGGCGTGCGGTCCTGTGGTGGCGCCACATCGCCTGGGCGACCACGGCGGCCTATGTCGCGGGCTGCGTGGTGGCGCTCGGTTTGTGGTCGATCGTGCTGTGGGTGCCCGACAAGGGCGTGGCGCTCCTGGTGCTGGGGCTCTCACCCTTCATCGTGCGTGCGCTGCCGGACCGGATCCTGCCGCGCGCCATGACCTGGCGGCACGCCGCGGGCGGCGGCGTCGCTTGCATGATGCTGACGCTGGTGACCGGCGTGACGGGTCCGTTGCTTGACCAGCTCTTTCTCTGGTCCGGACTTGAGCGGCGCACCATCGTGGCGACCAAGGCCTCGTGCCAGGTGTTCGGCCACAGCTTCAAGCTGCTCTATTTCGGCGGTCTGGTGGCCGATGCCGGGCGGGTCGAGCTCTGGGTCCTGGCGCTCGCGGTGGCGGCCTCGATGCTGGGCACCACGCTCGGCAAGCTGTTGCTCGAGAAGCTGACCGAAGCGCAGTTCCGCCGCTGGGCGGAACGGATCATTGCGGCGCTCGGCCTCTGGTACGTCGGCCATGGCGTGGCGCTTCTGAGCGGGGTCCTCTAGACTCGCGGCGTGGCGGTTCCCGACGGATTTGTGGAGGTGGCCGGGCTGAGCGGCTTCGCGCTCGCCAACGGTCCCTGGTACGAGCGCGAGCGCGATGACGTGATGGTGCGCGGATTTCGCGCCGAAGCGCGGCATGCCAACACGCTCGGCATCGTGCATGGCGGCATGCTGGCGGCGTTTCTCGACTCGGCGATGGGGATGGCCGTGTGGCGCGGGCTCGGCCGGCGTTCGGTGTCGCTGCGCCTCACGTTCGACTATCTCCTGCCGGTGCGGGTCGGCGACTGGATCGAGGCCACGGCCGAGGTCGTGGCCTCTGACGGCACGCTTGCGCAAGCGCGCGGCCGGCTTCGCGGTCCGCGGCACGAGGTGCTGACCGCCGCCGGCAACTTCGCTCTTCTGAAACCCGATCGCCCGCCACGCGCGGGCCAGGCGAGATGACAACCATGGACAACGCTCATTCCCCGACCGTACCTGCCGTCGAAGACGATGCGGCCCCGCCTGGCTTCCGGCTGATCGATTTCCGCCGCGATCGCGTGGAGGTCACATTCAACACCCATATCGGCAACCTCTGGGCCAAGCGCGGGGAGAAGGGCACGGCGGACGAGTTCGTGATGGGCCTGCGGGTGCGTGACAAGCACTGCAATCCGGCGGGCACGCTGCATGGCGGCATGATGATGACCATGGCCGATCTGATCGGCGGCATGGGCGCGGGCACGCTTGCGGGCATCCGGAAATTCCTGCCGACCGTCAGCATGACGTTCGACTTCGTGGCGCCGGCGCGGGCGGGGGACTGGGTCGAGGGCCGCTGCGAGGTGGTGCGCGCGACCCGCTCGCTCCTGTTCAGCCACATCTATCTGACGGTTGGCGCGGAAAAGATTCTCCGCGCCTCCGCGATCTGCAAGATCCCCTCGGGCGATGGCCCGTCCTTCGGCAAGGCGAAGCTGGTCGATCGACCCGAGTGAGTTTGTGAACGCGGCGTTGGCGACGCCTCGCTCGTCGGCTTCACGAGCCGGCTGAATCCAGCCGGTGCGGAAAGACGTTAGGCCACCGCGTCGAAGTGCCGGGCGAGCGCGCGGCGGCCGGCATCGGTGAGCCGCACGGTTCGGCCGCGGCGCAGCCGCTCGGTCCAGCCGCGCGCGAAGAACGTGTCGGCGATGGCCGCCCCCAGCGCGCCCGCGATATGAGGCCGGCGTTCGCTCCAATCGAGGCAGCGGCGGGCGAAGTGACGGCCCGGTCGTGCCGCGGCGCCTTCGAGATCGACGCCCAGCTTTTCGCAGAACAGCCGTCCGGACGACGTCAGGCGCCAGTCCTTCGCGCCCCGCGGTTCGATATGTCCCGCCCGGGTGAGCGAGTCGGTTACCGCCATTCCGACCTGGCCCGCCAGGTGGTCGTAGCAGGTGCGGCAGAAGCGAAGATCGGGATCACGCCGCCAGGCCGCGGTCGCGCTGGCTGGCGCCGCGCGCGCGCCCGACAGCGACATCAGCTCCTCGATCGCGGCGGCGACGTCGCGACCGGCGAGGCGATAGAAGCGATGCCGGCCCTGCGCGCGCATTTCGACCAACCCGCCGGCACCCAGTCGGACGAGATGGCCGCTGGCGGTGGGGGCGGCGATGCCGGCGATGGCCGCGAGGTCGGAGGCGGAGTGCGCGCGCCCGTCCAACAGGGCCAGCAGCATCGCGGCGCGCGCCGGATCGCCGATCAGGGCGGCCGTCGCGGCCAGGGAGTTCACCGTGCTCATGGTACGACTCTAGGCGCCCCTGTTGCGGCGAGCCAGAGCCAACACTTCGGCCTACGCCGAAGTGTCAATCGAGGCGCGGCGGTCCGGGATGTCGGTAGGCGCGACCGGCCAGCACGCGGCCGTCGGGACCGAAATCGGCGATCGCCGGCATCGCGAGCGGTTTCTCGTCGAACAGACCGCTCAACCGCGCCCGCCACGCCGCGAGCTGGGTGGCGCGCGCCGCCTGGCCATCGGGATTGCCGACGCCGTGGAAGTACTGCGGCGCCAGCACGTCGAAGCCGCAGAAGCGCAGCGTGCCCCACTGTACGGGCCACATCAGCATGTCGATCGAACCGTAGCGGCCGTCGGCGCCGAAGCCGCCGGCCGGCGCGCCGGTGGTGACCGCGATCATCGCGCGCTTGCCCGCGAAGGCGCCGGTCTCGAACCAGCGCCCCCCGCCATAGGCGAAGCGATAGGCCAGCACGCGATCAATCCAGCCCTTCAGGATCGCCGGCACCGAAAACCAGTCGATCGGGAACTGGAAGATCAGGAGATCGCAGGCCTCAAGCCGCGCCATCTCGCGCGCCACGTCGGGCGCGAAACCGCCACCGCGATAGGCGTGGCTCTGTTCTTTCTGGGCATCGAAGCGCGCGCTGTCGGCGACCGAGGCGAAGTCGCGCCGGGTCAGAGCGGCGTCGAATTCCTGGGCGTAGAGGTCGGAGACGACGACGTTGTGGCCCGCGGCTCCGAGCGCCTCGATTGCGGCGTCGCGTAGCGCGCCGTTGAAGCTGGTCGGTTCCTGGTGGGCATAGACTATCAGGACGTTCATGCCGTCGGGCTCACTTCCATTTGGGATTGGCGATCGCGATCTTGTCGGCAATGGTCGCTTCAAGATGCGCCATCAGCGCCGCGTCACGCTCGTCGCGCCGTCCCGCCCGCAGCTCGGCAGCGAGTGCGGCGTTCAGCTCGGCGAGCGCGCCGTCGCGACCGAGGAGCGCGATCAGCCGGCTCCGTTCGCGGGCATCGGCGTCGGGACCGAGCCGTCCTTCACGCTCCAGGATGCCGAGCGAGTTCACCGCCACCCGCATCTGAAAACCGAGCCGCGGATCGGCGCGATCCAGCGCCGGCGTCGCCTCCTCGCGCAGAAAGTCGATGATGGCCGCGAACAGCTCCGAGGCGGTGGGACGGTCCTGTGCCATCACGCGGCTCCGCGCAGCAATTGCAGGAGATCGACCTCGGTCTCGACGGCGCGACGGCCGATCGAGGCGTGCTCCATCGACTTCAGCGCGCCCGACAGGTGCTTCCAGGCCTGGTTGAGGCAGATGATGCCCCAGTGGGCCGTCCCGAAAACTTCCCACCAATGCGCGCGCGCCGGATCGACCCGCGCGCCGCCGGCTGCCTCGTACGCCGCCCACAGCGTCTCGCGCGCGCCGAACCCGCCGGCTGGGCGGTCGACCGCGCCGAAGCGCCAGCTCTTCACGCACAGCCAGCCGAGATCCTCCATCGGGTCGCCAAGATGCGCGAGCTCCCAGTCGAGGATCGCTGTCACGCCGTTCGCGTCGGCGAGATAATTGCCGGTGCGATAGTCGCCATGCACCAGCACCGGGCGCGCCAGTGGCGCGGGCTTTCGCCGGTCGAGCCAGGTGAGCGCAAGTTCGAACACCGGCTGCGGCGCGCCCAGCAAATCGAGCGAGCCGCGAAGCCCGGCGATGTGGTCGGCCGCCTCGCGGCGCGGCAGCGGTGGAAGGGTCGTGACGTCGACGCCATGCAAGCGTGCCAGGATCGCGCCGAGCTGCCCGGCGATGCGAGGTCGTGCGCCGCTGTACTCCGCGTCACGCAGGAGCTTGCGGGCGATCGCGGTGCCGGGCCGCCGCTCCATCGCATAGGCCTCGCCCAACCCATCCTCGGGTCGCAGCTCGAAGCTTACGGCGGGCGCCAGCACGCCCGCACGATGGGCCGCGTCGATCACGCGATACTCAGTCGCCCGGTCGATCGCCACGCTGCGCTCGCGCTCGCCCTTGGGCGCGCCGGGCGGATCGCGTCGCAGGATCAGCTCGTGGCGGCGGTCGCCCACCAGTGCGTCGAACCGCCAGGTCTGGCGCGATGCGCCGCCCGACTGACGGCTGAGACCGTCGATGCGTGCGGGGCCGCCGAAGTGCCGCGCGGCCGCCCGCGCGAGCGCAGTGGCGACGGTGTCGTGCGACGAGGCGGACGGCGTGTGAACGTCCATTTACCGGACTGTGGCACAGGCCCATGCGCGTGGTAAGAGGGCCGCCCGTCCGCGCCTTCCGCGCGGCGGCTGCGATACGGAGCGCGCCGGTGACCGAAGACTTCCGGGCCATGCACGGCCTCTATCTCGAAGACCTGAAGACCGGCATGAGCGCGCAGTTCGGCAAGACCGTGGGCGAGGCCGACATCCAGGCTTTCGCCGGCGTCTCAGGCGACACCAACCCGATCCACCTGCATCAGGGCTTCGCGGCCACCAGCCGCTTCGGGCAGCGCATCGCGCATGGCATGCTGAGCGCCAGCTTCATCTCGACCGTGGTCGGGACCAAGCTGCCGGGGCCGGGCTCGATCTACATTTCGCAGAGCCTCAACTTCAAGGCGCCGGTCAAGATCGGCGACACCGTCACCGCGGTCTGCACCATCGTCGATATCGACGCCGCGAAGCGGCGCGTGCGGCTTGCCACCGAGTGCCGCGTCGGCACGACCGTCGTGCTCGATGGTGAGGCGGTGATCCTGGTGCCGCGTCGGCCGGCCTGAGGACGCGATGCCGCCGGTCGTCGAGGATTGGCGTGCGGTGCCGGCGGAGTGGCGCGGCGGCGCGGTTGCGCTCGGCAATTTCGACGGCGTCCACCGGGGCCATCAGGCGCTGCTGGCGCAGGCCCGCGCGATCGCGCGGCCGCGCGGGGTGCGGACCGTCGCACTCACCTTCGAGCCGCATCCGCGCGCCTTCTTCGTCGCCGACACCGCACCTTTCCGGCTCACGCTGCCGCCGGCCAAGCAGCGCCTGCTCGCGCGTCATGGCGTGGAGGCCACGCTGGCGCAGCGCTTCGACGCCGGCTTTGCCGCCCTCTCGGCCGATGAGTTTGTGTCCGAGGTGCTGGTTCGGGGCCTCGGCGCGGCGCATGTCGTTTGCGGTTACGATTTCACCTTCGGCGCGCGGCGCACCGGCAATGTCGAGCGGCTGCGCGAGCTCGGTGCGCGGCACGGGCTCGGCGTCGATGTGCTGGAGCCGGTGACTCACGAGGGCGAGGTCTATTCCTCGACCCGCATCCGCGAGGCGCTGCGCGCCGGTCGGGTGCGCGAGGCCGCCCAGATGCTGGGACACGACTGGAGCATCGAGGGCCGGGTGGAGGAGGGTGACAAGCGCGGCCGCACCATCGGCTTCCCCACCGCCAATGTCGCCTTGGGCGAGCACTTGCGGCCCCGTTTCGGCGTCTATGCCGTGCGCGCCCGGATCGCGGGCGGCGATGGCCGGTCGCTGGCCGGCGTCGCCAACCTCGGAAAGCGGCCGACGGTCGGCAAGCTCGTTGAGAACTTCGAGGTTCACCTGTTCGACTTCGCCGGCGATCTCTATGGCCGCACTCTCGATGTCGAGCTGGTCGAGTTCCTGCGGCCGGAGATGAAATTCACCGGCCTCGACGCGCTCAAGGCCCGGATCGCTTCCGACGGCGAGGCGGCGCGGGCGATCCTAGCTGGTGGCCCGGCGGCTTGACCCCCCGAACCCCCCTCAATAGATTGCGCGGCCATGAAAAACGGGGCCTTTCGGGAGCGAATTAGCCGCCCGGTCCGCTGACAGCGGCCGGGTCTGCCGTGCTTTCTTCGCGCCTCCGGGACCATCCCGCCGGGGCCTCCTCCGTTCCGTGAGCCCACCGTGACCGCCGACTACAAGAACACCGTATTCCTGCCGCGCACCGACTTTCCCATGCGCGGCGGCCTGCCGAAGAAGGAGCCCGAGCTCCTGAAGCGCTGGCAGGACATGAAGCTCTTCGAGCGTCTGCGCGCCGACAGCAAGGGTCGGCCCAAATTCGTGCTGCATGACGGTCCGCCCTACGCCAACGGCAACCTCCATATCGGCCACGCGCTGAACAAGGTGCTGAAGGATCTGGTCAGCCGCACCCAGCAGATGGCCGGCAAGGACAGCCACTATGTCCCCGGGTGGGACTGCCACGGCCTGCCGATCGAGTGGAAGATCGAGGAGCAGTACCGCGAGCGCAACCAGGACAAGGACCAGGTGCCGGTGTCGGAGTTCCGCCGCCAGTGCCGCGCATTCGCCGATCACTGGATCGGCGTGCAGCGCGAGGAGTTCAAGCGGCTGGGCGTCGATGGCGACTGGGACAACTACTACTCGACCATGAAGTTCGAGTCCGAGGCGACCATCGCGGGCGAGCTGGGCAAGTTCCTGATGAACGGCCTGCTCTACAAGGGGTCCAAGGCGGTGCTCTGGTCGGTGGTCGAGAAGACCGCGCTCGCCGAGGCCGAGATCGAGTATCACGACCACACCTCCGACACGATCCACGTCGTCTTCCCCGTGCGGCGCGCGCCGACGGCGAAACTCGAGGGCGCCGCGATCGCGATCTGGACGACGACGCCCTGGACCATCCCGGGCAACCGCGCGCTCGCCTTCGGACCCACCCTCGACTATGTGCTGGTCGAGGTCGCCGAGGCGAGCGAGGCGGCTCAGCTCAAGCCGGGCACGCGGCTCGTGCTCGCCCGCGCGCTGGTCGGCGCCACCGAGGAGGCCGGTCGCTTCAAGACGCGCGCGCTGGCCGACGTCGCGACGGAAGATCTCGAAGGTCTGGTCGCCGCCCACCCGCTCGCCGGACGCGGTTTCGAGTTCGACGTCCGCCTGTTGCCGGCCGAGTTCGTGACATCCGACGCCGGCACCGGCTTCGTGCATATCGCGCCGGGCCATGGCGCCGACGACTATGATCTCGGCGTCGCCAACGGTGTGGAAGTGCCCGACACCGTTGCCGAGGATGGCAGCTACTATCCGCATGTACCGCTGTTCGCGGGCAAGCAGGTCTATACCTCGGTCGGCATGAAGGGTGATGCCAACAAGGCGGTGATCGCCGCCCTCGCCGAGGCCGGGCGTCTGCTTGCGACGGGTCGGATCACCCACTCCTATCCGCATTCCTGGCGCTCCAAGGCGCCGGTGATTTTCCGTAACGCCCCGCAATGGTTCATCGCCATGGACAAGCGCGTGGAGGCGATCGGCGGAACCCTGCGCGAGAAGGCATTGGCGGCGATCGACGCCACGCGGTTTGTGCCGCGCGCCGGACATACACGGCTGCGCTCCATGATCGAGACGCGGCCCGACTGGTGCGTCTCGCGTCAGCGCGCCTGGGGCGTGCCGATCGCGGTGTTCGTCGACAAGCGCACCGGTGAGCCATTGCGCGATCCCGAAGTGATGGGCCGGGTCGTCGAGGCCTTCCGGACCGAAGGGGCCGACGCCTGGTTCGACAGCCCACCGGCGCGGTTCCTCGGCCCGGACTACGATCCGTCGAACTACGAGCAGGTGCGCGACATCCTCGATGTCTGGTTCGACTCCGGCTCGACCCATGCCTTCACGCTCGAGGGCAATCCCGATCTCAAGTGGCCGGCCGATCTCTATCTCGAGGGTTCCGACCAGCATCGCGGCTGGTTCCAGTCCTCGCTGCTCGAGAGCTGCGGCACCAGGGGTCGCGCGCCTTACGACGGTGTCCTGACGCACGGCTTCACGCTCGACGAGCAGGGCCGCAAGATGTCGAAGTCGCTGGGCAACATCGTGGCGCCCCAGGCGGTCTGCGACCAGTACGGCGCCGACATCCTGCGACTGTGGGTCGTCAGCACCGACTACACCGAGGACCAGCGCATCGGTCCCGAGATCGTGAAGCACCAGGCCGAGGCCTATCGCCGGCTGCGCAATACGCTGCGCTACCTGCTGGGCAGTCTCGACGGGTTCACCGCAGCCGAGCGTGTACCGGCCGCGGAGATGCCCGAGCTGGAGCGCTGGGTGCTGCATCGACTCGCCGAGCTGGATGGCGAGTTCCGTCGCGCCGTCGACGACTACGACTTCCACGCCATCGGCACGGCGCTGCACAATTTCTGCGCCACCGATCTCTCGGCCTTCTATTTCGACATCCGCAAGGACGCGATCTATTGCGACGCGCCCTCCGGCGCGCGGCGGCGCGCGGCGCGCACGGTGATGGCCGAGCTGTTCTCGTTCCTGACGGCCTGGCTCGCGCCGATCGCCTGCTTCACCGCCGAGGAGGCTTGGCTCGCCCGTCCGCGCGATGTACCAGACGGCGCAGCCGAGAGCGTTCACCTGCGGCTCTTCCCCGCGATCCCGCGTGGCTGGCTCGATGCCGCGCTGGGCGAGAAATGGAAGACGGTGCGCGCGGTCCGCCGCGTCGTCACCGGCGCGCTGGAACTCGAACGGGCGGAGAAGCGTATCGGGTCGAGCCTCCAGGCCGCGCCCGTGGTCCATGCGTCGCCGGCCCATGTCGCGGCGCTGGCGGGCCTCGATCTTGCGGAGATCTGCATCGCCTCCGACGCTACTCTGGTCGCAGGGCCGGTGCCAGCCGGGGCCTTCACCCTGGCTGACGTCGAGGGAGTGGGCGTCGTGCCGGCGCTCGCAGACGGCCACAAGTGCGCGCGTTGCTGGCAGGTATTGCCGGAGGTCGGTCGCTCGGCGGCCCATCCGGAACTTTGCGGGCGCTGCGAGGACGCGATCGGAGGAGTGGCGGCGTGAGGCCGATCGACCGCCAGGCGATGCTTCTGTGTGGGCTTGTTCTGGTCGTCGACCAGATTTCCAAGATCCTGATCATGGGCTGGCTGCAGACCGTTCCGGGGGCCGCGGTGCCGGTGATCGACGGCTTTTTCCGGCTGGTCATGGTGTTCAATCGCGGCGTCAGCTTCGGCATGCTGGGCGGCGAGGGGGCGCTGCCGCCCTGGATCCTGTCGGGCATCGCCATCGGCGTCTGCGTTGGGCTCTTCGTCTGGCTACGGCGCAACGACCGCGCCTGGGTCGCCTGGGGCATCGGTCTTGTCATGGGCGGTGCCATCGGCAATGTTGTTGACCGCGCCCGCTGGGGCGCGGTGTTCGATTTCGCCGATTTCTACGTCGGCTCCTGGCACTGGCCCGCCTTCAACGTCGCCGACGCCGCGATCGTTGTCGGGGTCGGGCTCCTGCTGATGGATTCGGCGCGGAGCGACCGTGCGGCCGCGCCATGATAAGGCCGGAATTGAAGACTGGAATGGAGACCGGGGTACCCACTATGCGGATGATCGGACCGATCGCGCTATCCGTCGCGGCTCTCGCGCTCTCGGGCTGCGGCGTGCTCGACAATCTGGGCGGCCGCAAGAAGGTCTCGCCGGACGAGTTCCGGATCGTGACCCATGCGCCGCTTACCATGCCGCCCAACGCCGAGCTGCGCCCGCCACGTCCGGGCGAGGCGCGGCCTCAGGAATCGTCTCCCACCGACCAGGCGCGCGAGGCGATCGCGCCGCAGGCCCGCGGCCGGACTGCGCCGCGGGCGCCGGCGAGCGGCGAGCAGGCGCTCGTCCAGCGCGCCACCCAGGGCGCCGCCGATCCCAATATCCGCACCCGCGTGAATCAGGACAGCCGCGTGCTGGCCGACAGCGACAAGGGCCTGCTGGACGACCTCATCTTCTGGCAGGTGCGCCAGCCGCCGGGCACGGTGATCGACGCAACGGCCGAGCAGCGCCGGCTGCGCGAGGCCCAGGCTTCGGGTCAGCCCGCGAGCGGGCCGACGCCCACCATCGAGCGCCGCAAGCGCGGTCTGCTGGAAGGCATCTTCTGAGCGCCCGTCGCGGGCCTGCGCGCCGCGCCGTTCTGGGCGGCCTCGCCGCGACCCTCGTCGCCCCGGCCATCGCGCGCGCGCAGCTGCGTGTGGTGGCACCGCGTCCCGCCGAGACCTTCACTCTTGCCAACGGCCTGCAGGTCGCCGTCCTGCCGTCGCGCCGCGCGCCGCTGGTCGCGCAGTATCTGGTCTATCGCGTCGGCGGCGCCGACGACACGCCGGGCCTGTCGGGCATCGCCCATTTCCTCGAGCACATGATGTTCAAGGGCACGCCGCAAGTCGCAGCGGGCGAATTCTCGCGCACCGTGGCGCGGCATGGCGGGCGCGACAACGCCTTTACCAGTTTCGATGCCACCGGCTATCACCAGACCATCGCCTCGGACCGGCTGGAGCTGGTGATGCGCATGGAGGCCGACCGCATGGCCAATCTGCGCATCGTCGAGAAAGAGGTGACCACCGAGCGCGAGGTCGTGCTGGAAGAACGTCGTACCCGAGTCGACAACGTCCCCGCTGCAATCCTGCAGGAGCAAGTCCGCGAGGCCCTGTATGGCCGCGGCCGGCCCTACGGCGTGCCGCTGTCAGGCCTGCCCGACGAGATCCGCCGGACCAACGTGCCTGAGTTGGAGGCCTTCTATCGCCGGAACTACGCTCCCAACAACGCCGTGCTGGTGATCGCGGGCGACACCACGGCCGACGCCGTGCGCAAGCTCGCCGATCGCTACTATGGCCCGATCCCGCCGCGCCGCGTCGAGCCGCGGAGGCGGCCCGCCGAGCCCGGCTCCGGCCTGCCACAGCGTCTCACCCACGCCGATCCGCGCGTCGCCGAGCCGCGTTGGGCGCGTGACTGGATCGCGCCCTCGCGGCGCGCCGGCGAGACCCGCCATGCCGACGCTCTCACCGTGCTCGGTACGCTGCTTGGTGGCGGCGAGACCAGCCGGCTGTGGAGCGCGCTGGTGCTCGACAAGCGGCTCGCCCTTGCCACGTCCGCCGGTTACAGCGCCCTGCCGCTCGGTCTCAGCTCGTTCGGCGTCGATGTCCAGCCTGCGCCGCGCGTCGCCATCGCGGATGTCGAGACTGCTGTCGATGCCGAGCTGAAGCGCCTGCTCGATGGCGGCGTCACGGCATCCGAGCTGGAGCGCGCGCAGAACCGGTTGCTTGCCCAGGCGATCTTCGCCCAGGACTCCTTCTCCAGCGGCCCGCGCATTTATGGCTCGGCGCTGGCCGGCGGCACCTCGATCGCCGAGATCGAGGGCTGGCCGACCCGCATCGCGGCGGTGACGCCGGCCCAGGTGCTCGACGCGGCGCGCCACGTCTTCCGGGCGGACCGATCGGTGATCTCGCTGCTTCAGCCGGCAGGCGTCGGCCGATGATCGCGCGATTGCGTTATTGGCTGCTCGCCATGTTGGCGCTGCCCGCGCTCGGGGCGCCCGCAGCTCAGGCGATCGACATCGGCGAGGTCGTCACACCGCTCGGCATCCGCGCCTGGCTTGTCGAGGACCGCAGCACGCCCGTGGTCGCGCTCTCCTTCTCGTTCGCCGGCGGCACGACGGCCGATCCGGACGGGCGGCGCGGCATCACCGCGCTGACGGCGCGCCTGCTGACCGACGGCGCTGGATCGTTCGCCGAGCAAGCCTTCAAGCGCCGGCTAGAGGACGCCGCGACCTCGGTCAGTTTCGGTGCCTCGTTCGACCGCGTGAGCGGCTCGGCGCGCTTCCTGTCGGCCAATCGCGACGAGGCTTTCGACTTGTTGCGGCTTGCCATGACGCAGCCGCGACTGGAGGCGGAGTCGTTGCGGCGCGAGCGCGCGCGCGTCGTCGCGGCGCTGAACCAGGCCGAGCAACGCCCGGCCTCGGTCGCCGCGCGCACCATGATGGCCACCATGTTCGCGGGCCATCCCTATGGCGGCGACCCCGACGGAGTGCGCGCCGATCTCGAGGCGGTCCAGCCCGAGGACCTGAAGCGCCGCGCCCAGGCGATGCTCGGCCGCACCGGCCTGATCGTCTCGGCGGTGGGCGACATCGACGCGGCCGAGCTCGCGCGCCAGCTCGATCGCGCCTTCGGTCCGCTGCCGGCGGGCGGCCTGCGCCCGCCACCACCGGATTGGACGCCGCCGCCGCGCGGCCGCACGATGGTCGTCGAGCGCGGGGTGCCGCAGAGCGTCGTCGCGATGGCGCTGCCCGGCGTGCCGCGCGACGATCCCGACTGGTATCCCGCCTTCATGATGAACCATGTGCTGGGCGGCGGCGGCATGCAGAGCCGGCTCTTCACCGAGGTGCGCGAGAAGCGGGGGCTCGCCTACGGTGTGTCGAGCTCGCTGCGCAACTACCGCAAGGCCGCGCTGTTCGTGACCACCACCGCCTCGGCCAACGAGCGTGTGAGCGAAGCGATCCGCACCATCCGGGGCGAGTTCGCACGCTTGCGGGAGGGCGGCATTACCCCGGCCGAGCTCGCCGACGCGCGCACCTTCCTCACCGGCTCGCTGGCGTTGTCGCTCGAATCCTCCTCGTCGATCGCGAGCCTCCTCCATTCGATGCAGATCGACGGGTTGCCGCCCGACCATCTGCGTCGGCGCGCCGAGCTGATCGCCGCCGTGCGTGCCGAGGATGTCCAACGCGCCGCTCGCCGCATCCTGCGCGACGAGGCGCTTCTGACCGTGGTCGTGGGACGTCCGCAGGGCGTCGCCACCGGCGACTGAGGAGTTTCGATGCACTACCGCCAATCGATTGACGATGCGCTGGACGCCTCGGTGGGCGCCCGCGGCCTCGCGCGCACCGCGCTGGACCGCGAGCTGGTCAAGGCGCGGGGCGCGCTGGACCAGCTGCGCGCTTGGCACGCCGACGGCAGTCTGCCGCTCCTGCGCCTGCCCGCGCGGCGCGACGATCTGCAGGCTCTCGCGGGTCACGCCGCTCGTTTCGGCCGCTTCCGGCATGTCGTGGTGCTGGGCACCGGCGGCTCGAGCCTGGGCGGTCAGGCGCTGGTGGCGCTGCGCGATCAGGGCTTCGGCCCCACGCCCGGTCGGCCCAAGCTGTGGTTCATGGACAATGTCGATCCCGCGACCTTCGCCGAGCTGCTGGCGCGGCTGCCGGCGGCCGAGACAGGCTGGATCGCGATTTCCAAATCGGGCACCACGGCCGAGACGCTGACCCAGCTGTTCACCGTCGCGGCGGCGCTGCAGGCCAAGGGCGCGCCGCTCGCCGAGCGGCTGATTGTGATCACCGAGAACCGCGACAACCCGCTCCGCCGCTACGCCGTTCGCGTTGGCTGTCCGATCCTCGATCACGACCCTTTGGTGGGTGGACGCTTCTCGGTGCTGTCGCTGGTCGGTCTCCTGCCCGCGATGATCGCGGGTGTGGATGCCGTGGCGGTGCGCGAGGGCGCCGCCAGCGTGCTCGATCCCGCGCTGGCCGCGCGCGACGCGGGCCAGGTGCCCGCCGCCGTGGGCGCCGCTCTGTCGGTCGGGCTCGCGCGCGATCGCGGCATCGGCACCACGGTGCTGATGCCCTACTGCGACGGGCTGGGCTACTTCGGCCTCTGGTTCCGCCAGCTCTGGGCCGAGAGTCTCGGCAAGGGCGGGCAGGGCACCACGCCGGTGCGCGCCATGGGCACGGTCGATCAGCACAGCCAGGTCCAGCTCTATCTCGGTGGCCCCGCCGACAAGATGTTCACCGTGCTGATCGGCGACACCGCAGGCGTCGGCGCGCCCGTGTCGCCGGCCGCACTGGGCGGCGACGCGGCGCTCTCCTGGATGGGCGGCCAGTCGCTGGGCGACCTGCTGCTCGCGGAAGCCGATGCGACGGCCGCCACCCTGCAGCGCAACGGTCGGCCCACGCGCGTCATACGTTTCGAGGCGCTGGACGAGCGTGTGATGGGCGCGCTCATGATGCACTTCATGCTGGAGACGATCTTTGCGGCGCACCTGTTGGGGGTCGACGCCTTCGACCAGCCGGCCGTCGAGGAGGGCAAGGTGCTGACCCGCCAATACCTCGCCGCCCGCGCGCGACGCTGACGGCGCCCGCACCGAAGGCGACATGGCGGGCCAGATACCGGCGCTGGTCGTTTCGGGTTCTTCAAGAGCGCGACGGCGATCGGAGAATGCCAGGCCTACCGGTCCCGCCGGCGACGGCAGGTCGCGACCGCGAAGCGGCGTCCACAGCGGCGCAATCGCGCGGGCGGGCGGGATGTGCTTTAGACTGAGGCGATGACCGCCGCCCGTCCCAGCCTGCGTCGCTTGCCCGCGACGCTCGTAAACCGCATCGCCGCCGGCGAGGTGGTTGAGCGGCCGGCGAGTGCGGTGAAGGAACTGGTCGAGAACGCGATCGATGCCGGCGCTCGGCGGGTCTCTGTCACCCTGACCGAGGGCGGGCGCGGGCTGATCGCCGTGGTCGATGACGGCGTCGGCATGACCCCGCAGGAGATGGCGCTCGCGGTCGAGCGGCACTGCACGTCCAAGCTGCCCGATGAGAACCTGCTCGATATCCGCACGCTCGGCTTTCGCGGCGAGGCGCTGCCCTCCATCGCGTCGGTCAGCCGCTTCACGCTGGTGTCGCGGCCAGCCGATGCCGACACCGCCTGGAGTCTCTCCATCGACGGCGGGCGCGTCGAGCCGGTGCGGCCCGCTGCCCATCCGCCGGGCACGCGGGTCGAGGTGCGCGATCTCTTCTTCGCGACGCCGGCGCGGCTGAAGTTCCTGAAGGAGCCGCGCACCGAGGCGGGCCATGTCGCCGACACGCTCCGGCGGCTCGCCATGGCGCATCCCGCGATCGCCTTCCGGCTGGAGGATGAGGGCCGTGTCGTGCTCGATCTCGCGGCGACGAGCGGCGATCTTGTGGCCGGCCCAGCGGCAGCGCGTCTTGAGCGGCTCGCCGCAATCATGGGCCGTTCCTTCGCCGACAATGCGCTCGCCATCGACGCCAACCGCGAGGGCTTCCGGCTGAGCGGCTTTGCCGGTTTGCCGACGCTCAACCGGCCGACGGCGCGTGAGCAGTATCTGTTCGTGAACGGCCGGCCGGTGCGCGACAAGTTGCTGGCCGGCGCGGTGCGTGGCGCCTATCGCGACTTCCTCGCAAACGACCGTCACCCGATGGTGGCGCTGTTCCTCGACGCGCCAGCGGGGCAGGTCGATGTCAATGTCCATCCCGCCAAGACCGAGGTGCGCTTCCGCGAGGCCGGTTTGGTGCGCGGGCTGATCGTGGGCGCGCTCCGCACCGCGCTCGCCGCCGCGGGCCATCGCGCCAGCACCACCGTCGCCGAGGCGGCGCTGGGCGCGGCGCGGCCCGGCGGGCTGCCCATGGCACGGGGGGGCGCAGGTTGGACGGGCGGTGCCTGGCGCGCGCCGGGCTTGTCGGAAACCGCCGCCATCTTTCAGGCGCCGCTGGGGGCTGCGACCGCGCCGCTCGCCGAGCCGTCGGCGCGGGTCGAGGCGGCGGCGCCCGGCGATGCGTCGTGGCCGTTGGGCGTCGCGCGCGCGCAATTGCACGAGACCTATATCGTGGCGCAGACCGGCAAGGGCGTGGTGATCGTGGACCAGCACGCCGCGCATGAGCGGCTGCTGCATGAGCGGCTGAAGGACCAGCTTGAGCGCGAGGGTGTGCGGCGCCAGACGCTGCTCATCCCCGAGATCGTCGAACTCCCCGAGGATGCGGTCCGCCGGCTGGTGGCGCGGGCCGATGAACTGGGCAACCTGGGGCTCACGCTGGAGCCGTTCGGCGCTGGCGCGGTAGCGGTGCGCGAGACGCCGGCGCTGCTGGGCGAGGTCGATGTGCAGGGTCTGGTGCGCGATCTCGCCGAGGAGCTGGCCGAATTGGGCGATCATCTGTCGCTGAAAGAGCGGATCGAGGAGGTTTGCGGCACCATGGCCTGTCACACCAGCGTGCGCGCCGGTCGGCGACTCACCGTCGAGGAGATGAACGCGCTGTTGCGCCAGATGGAGGCGACGCCGCACTCCGGCCAGTGCAATCACGGCCGACCGACCTATGTCGAGCTGAAGCTCGCCGACATCGAACGGTTGTTCGGCCGGCGATGAGGCACCTTCGTTCCGTTCTAGTCGCGCTCGCTTGCGTCGCGTCCGCGCCGGTGCTGGCGCAGACCGCGCGGCCCACACCGCCGCCGGTGTTGCAGCCGGCGCCGTCGTCGCCGCATGACGGTCAGTGGCGCGGCACCAGCGATGGCGGTGCGTGCAATGCGCCGCTCGAGGTTCGGCTCTCGATCGAGTACGGCTTCGTCGATGGCACCGCGAGCGATGCCAGCGCGCGCGGGCCCGAGCCGAACCAGCGCAAGGCGCCGCCGCCGGAGCCGACCGCCGCGCTGTGGCAGTTGCATGGACTCGCCGGCACCGCCACGAGTTTCACCCTGCTCGCCGCGGCCTCCACCCGGGGGCAGGTGCGGCAGGATACCCGGGTCACGGTGCATCGCGAGGGTGACGCGCTGATCCTGAGTGAAGGCGGCGGCTGCGGCCGCACGGCGCGGCTCACCCGCGGCTGAGCTGCCTCACATCGCCTCGATGCGGGTCTCGCCACCTGCGTCCAGCCGGAAGAAGGCGTCCTGCGGCTTCTCCAGAACGAACATGGCGCGGGCATCGAGCCCCAGATGCAGACCGCGCACCACTGCGCCACTCACGCCATGGCCGACCGCCACCACGCGGACCTGACCATCGCGCATCTCGTCGAGGAACGAGCGGGCCCGGCGGCGCAGCTCGAAATGGGTCTCGCCGCCCGGCGGCACGAAGCCCTCGGGATCGGCGCGCCACGTCGCCATCGCGTCGGGGCGTTCGCGGTCGATATCGGCGATGGTGAGGCCCTCCCAACGTCCGTAGGAGAGTTCCGCGAGCCGGGCGTCTTCGACCCAGCGCGCGGGATCGAGCCCGAGGGCCACGCCTACAAGCGCGGCTGTCTCGCGGGCCCGCCCGAGCGGGCTGCAGAGAAAGCGCGTTTCCATCGGCGCGTCGGCGAGGGCGGTGGCGAGCGCGCGGCCCATCGCCTGCGCCTGTGCGCGGCCGCGGTCCGTCAGCGGCGAGTCAAGCGTGCCCTGCATGCGGCGCTGGAGGTTCCACTCGGTCTCGCCGTGGCGCAGCAGGAAGAGGGGCGGCATCGCTAGCCCGTTTGGCGCAGGAGGACGAGCTTGGCGGCGCCATAGCGCCGCTCGTCCAGCGCCTCGAAGCCCGACGGCGGCGCGGCGTCCTCGTTGAGCGCGATCTCCAGCACCGCAATCGTACCGGGCTGGCCCCAGCCCGCTTCGGCGAGAGCAGACAGCGCGGCGACGCCGAGACCGGAGCGATAGGGCGGATCGAGCAGCCACAGCGCGCAGGGCGCGCTGGCCCGGGGTGGGCGGGTGGCGTCGGCGCGGATCGCACGGCCCGCCGCCGCCTCACCGAGCTTGGCAAGGTTCTGGCCGATCAGCTTCACCATGCCCGCGTCGCTCTCGAGGAAGGTCGCATGGACGGCGCCGCGCGACAGCGCCTCCAGCCCGAGCGCGCCGGAACCCGCGAAGGCGTCGAGCACCCGCGCCCCTTGCGGCAGCCCGCCTTCGGGCGCCCAAGGGGCGTGGGCCAGGATGTTGAACAGCGCCTCGCGCGCGCGGCTTGCGGTCGGCCGCACCGCCTGACCCTCCGGCGCGAGCAGCGCGCGGCCGCGATGCTTGCCGCCCACGATGCGCAGCATCAGCGCCGGCCCCGACGGGGCGCCTCGCGCGACGCGCGCGCGCGAGCCCAGCCTTCGGGTCGGGCCGCGGCGGGCTCGCCCAGCAGGGCCGCGAGCTGGCGCGCCGGCACTTCCTCGACCGCGCCCTCGGGCAGCTCATCAAGCTCGAACGGCCCGAAGCCGGTACGGATCAGCCGCATCACCGGGAGATCGAGATGGGCCAGCACGCGCCGCACCTCGCGGTTCTTGCCCTCGGCGAGCTCCAGCGACAGCCACGCGTTGGTGCGCTGCTGGCGATCGAGCGCGGCGCGGATCGGACCGTAGCGCACGCCCTCGACCTCGATGCCGCGGGCAAGGCCCGCCAGCCGCGCCGGATCGACCGCGCCATGGACTCGGGCGCGATAGCGGCGCCGGTAGCCGTTGGCTGGCAGCTCAAGTTGGCGGGCGAGCGCGCCGTCGTTGGTGAGGAGCAGGAGCCCCTCCGAGAAAAAGTCGAGCCGGCCGACGGACACGGTGCGCGGCATGTTGGCCGGCAGCGACTGGAACACGGTGGGCCGGCCCTGCGGGTCGCGCGCCGTCACCATCTCGCCCACCCGCTTGTGGTAGCGCCACAGGCGCGCCCGCTCGGTCTGTGGCAGCGGCTTGCCGTCGACCTCGATGCGGCTCGCGCCGGTCACCACGCAGGCGGGCGTGTCCAGCACGCGGCCATCGACCTTCACCCGGCCATCGGCGATCCAGCGCTCGGCGTCGCGGCGCGAGCAGAGGCCGGCGCGGGCGAGGCGCTTGGCGATCCGTTCCGGCGCGCTCATCGGCCGCGCGCGGCGTCGAGCAGGGCCGCGAACAGGCGCCGGTCGCCCTCCGAGATATGGAACTCCGGGTGCCACTGCACGCCGATGCAGAACCGCCGGCCCGGCGCCTCGATGCCCTCGATCACGCCGTCGGGCGCGCGGGCGTTGACGACGATGCCGGCCGGCGCGTCGGCGGCGGCCTGGTGGTGCGCACTGTTCACGTGCAGTTCGTCGGCGCCCACGATGTCGCGCAGCCGCGTGCCGGCCTCGAGCCGCACGCTGTGCCCGGCCTGGTCGCGCGGGTTGGGCTGCTCGTGGGCCAGCGCGCCCGGTACCGCGTCCGGAATGTGCTGGATCAGCGTGCCACCCAGCACGACATGCAGGAGCTGCTGGCCGCCGCAGATGCCCAGCACCGGCAGGTCGCGCTCGACGGCGCCGCGCGTGACGGCCAACTCGAACTCGGTGCGCTGGTCCTTGGTGACCACGGTCGCGTGCCGCGCGCCGCCGCCATAGATCGCGGGATCGACATCGAAGGCGCCGCCGGTCACCACCAGCGCGTCGAGCCGGTCGAGATACTCGGCCGCGCGGTCGGGCGCATGCGGCAAGGCCACCGGCAGGCCGCCGGCAGCCTCGATCGCCGCGCAGTAATTCTGGCGCAGCGCATACCAGGGGAACTTCGAGTAGCCGCCGGGCGCTTCGGCGTCGAGGGTCACGCCGATCAGGGGACGAGGCATGGGGCCAAGATACGCGTCGCCGCCGGCCCGCGCTATAGTCCGGCCCGCATGGCTTCCCCCCCGCCCACGCCGATGGATCTGGCTCTCGCCGAGGCGCGGGCGGCGGCGTCGCGCGGCGAGGTGCCGGTGGGCGCCGTCGTGATCGGCCCGGATGGAACGGTGCTCGCCGCCAAAGGCAATCGCGTCGAGGAGCTGAACGACCCCACCGCGCATGCCGAGATGCTGGCGATCCGCGCGGCGGCGCGGGCGCTGGGTACGCCGCGACTGGAGGGCTGCGATCTCTTTGTGACGCTGGAGCCCTGCGCCATGTGCGCCCAGGCGATCGCCCATGCCCGGATCCGCCGGCTCACCTGGGGCGCAGCCGATCCCAAAGGCGGCGGCGTCGAGCATGGCGCGCGTATCTTCAGCCAGCCGACCTGCCACCACCGGCCCGAACTCTATCCCGGGGTCGGCGAGGGCGCGGCGGCGGCGTTGCTGCGCGACTTCTTCCGCGCGCGGCGCTGAGCGCGCCATCGGCTGCGTCAGAGGATCCGGCTGCGGATCGCCGAGGTGACGATCTCGGTCGCGATCACGACCGCGAAGATCACCGCCAGGATCAGCCCGACCTGGTCCCAGTAGAGATTGTTCAGCGCCGCATCCAGCGCCACGCCGATGCCGCCGGCCCCGACCAGTCCAAGTACCGCAGACTCGCGGATATTGATGTCCCAGCGCAGGAGCGCCACAGACCAAAACGCGGGTTCGACCTGCGGCCAGTAGCCCTTGCCGAGAATGGTGATCCGCGGGGCACCCACGGCCGTCAGCGCCTCGATCGGTCCGCGTTGCGCCTCCTCCAGCGCCTCGCCGAACAGCTTGCCCACGAAGCCGATGGAGCGGAAGGCGATCGACAGCACGCCGGCGAGCGCCCCCGGCCCGAAGATCGCCACGAACAGGAGCGCCCAGATCAGCGAATTCACCGAGCGCGACGACACGAACACGAACTGGGCGACGAAGTTCAGGAGCGGATTGCGCGTGAAGTTGCGCGCCGCGAGGAACGACAGCGGCACCGCCAGCAGGATCGCGAGAATGGTGCCGAGCGTGGCGATGTGAAAGGTCTCGATCAGGACGTCATGGACGCCTTTGGGATAGAAGCCCCAGTCGAACGGCCACATGCGCTTGAAGAGATCGGCGGTCTGCTCCGGCGCGTCGTAGAGGAACTCCGGGATGATCTCGACCGCCTTCAGCGACCACACCACGGCGGCGGCCGCCACGACATAGAGCATCGAGCGCGCGACCCGCTCGGCCGGCGTGAAGCGGGTCCAGCGCCGAACCGATGCGGGCGCGGCGGTCACTGGAACACCCGACGGATGCGGCCCGATACCAGCTCGCAGAGCAGGATCAGCGCGATGATGACCAGCAGGATGGTAAGCACGACGTCGTAGTCGAAGCGCTGGTAGGCGGTGAAGAGCGGCGCGCCGATGCCGCCACCGCCGACGATGCCCACCATGGTCGAGTTCCGGAGGTTCGAGTCGAACTGGTAGACCGCGAGGCCCACGAACCGCGCCATCACCTGCGGGAAAACCGCCATCGCCAGCACATTGAGAAAGCCCGCCCCGGTCGCGCGCACCGCCTCGACCTGCTTGGGATTCATCTCCTCGACCACCTCGGCGAACAGCTTGGAGACGAAGCCGACCGTCGAGACGATCAGCGCGAGAATGCCCGCCAGCGCGCCGAAGCCCACCGCCTTCACAAACAGGATCGACACGATCACCGGATGGAACGAGCGCAACACCGCGATGAGGCCGCGCGCGCCCCACGACAGCCAGGGCGGCGCGAGATTGCGCGCGGCGGCGAGCCCCATCGGCAGCGACAGCAGCACGCCGAAGAAGGTCGCCAGCACGGCGATCTGCAGGCTCTCCAGCATGCCGTCGCGGATCAGCTCCAACTTGTCGGCCTCGAAGTTGGGCGGGAACATGCGGTCGAGGAATTTCGCACCGTTCTCCAGGCCCTTGAGGAAACGCGGCCAGGTCAGCTCCATCAGCGAGGAGGCATAGACCGCGTAGAGTGCAAGCCCGCTCCACGCGAGGCGGCTCGTCCAGCTGGCCGGAAACGCCGGCGGGCGTTTGCGCGCGAGCGTGGCCGCCGTCACAGAAAATCCTCGCCGCCGTAGATCGTCTTCAGGTCGGCGTCGGAGAGACCGGCGGGCGGGCCGTCATAGACCACCGCGCCGCCGGTCATGCCGATGATGCGGCCCGCGTAACGCCGCGCCAGCCCGACATTGTGGATGTTGACCAGGGTCGGGATCGACCGCCGCGCGCTCATCTCCGACAAGAGCTCCATGATCTCGACCGAGGTCTTGGGGTCGAGCGAGGAGGTCGGCTCGTCGGCGAGGATCAGCGCCGGCGCCTGCATCAGCGCCCGCGCGATCCCGACGCGCTGGCGCTGGCCACCCGACAGCGCGTCGGCGCGGCGGGTGGCGAAGCTCTCCTCCAGTCCGACCGCCTCGATCAGATCGAAGGCCCGTGCGACGTCCTCGTCGGGGAAGCGCCGCAGGAAGGCCCGCCAGGGCGCGAGGTAGCCGAGGCGACCCGACAGCACGTTCTCGATGACGCTGAGCCGCTCCACGAGATTGTACTCCTGGAACACCATGCCGATGCGCCGCCGCGCTTGACGCAGTGCGCCGCCCGACAGGCGCGCGAGATCGCCGCCCTCGAACAGGATCTCGCCCGCCGTCGGGTCGACCAGCCGGTTGATGCAGCGGATCAGCGTCGACTTGCCGGTGCCGGACGGCCCGATGATCGCGGTGAGCCCGCTGCCGTCGATCTCGAGGCTGATATCCTTCAGGACCGGCTGGCCCGCGCGATACTCTTTGCGCAGGTTGCGGATCGAGAGGACCGCACGGCCCGCCGCCGCCGTCATTGCTTGGGCGGGGATGCGGCCTTGCGCTTCGCCTCGGCCTCGGCATCGCGCTGCACCTGCCGATCGTAGGCCGCACGGTTGTAGGGCGTGCCCGACTTCTCGGCGACCTCGCGGATCGGCCGCCAGGTGTCCTTGTAGGTCATCGGCACGAAACGGTCCTGGCCGGCGTACTCCTTCTTCATCGCCTCACTGAAGCGGTAGCCCAGCATGCAGTCGGTGATCTTCTTCTGCAGCTCGGGCTTGAGGTCGTGCGCGATGGCGTAGGCCGAGGTCGGGAAATTCTCGCTCTGCCAGACGATGCGGAAGGTCTCGGCCTTCACCTCGCCGCGCGCGACCATGCGGTCGTAGATGTCGGAGGCGACGGCCGCCATGTCGTAGTCGCCGTGATGCACGCCCATCAGCGACTTGTCGTGCCCACCCGACATCAGCGGCTTGTAGTCCTCGTCGGGCTTCAGCCCCTCGGCCGGGAAGAAGACGCGGGATGCGAGGTTGCCTGAATTTGACGACGGCGAAACATGCGCCACCTTCTTGCCCTTGAGGTCGGCAAGCGAGCGGTAGGGGCTGTCGGCTCGCACCACGGCGTAGACGCGATAGCCGCCCACGCCCTTCTCAGAGCCGTGCGCCACGATCGGCACGGCGCCCGCCATGTTGACGGCAAAGCCGACCGCGCCGGTGGCGTAGAGCGCGATGTGCAGCCGGCCCGCCCGCTTGGCCTCGATCTGGGCCGAGTTGGACTGCACGTTGAAGAACACCAGGCGCTTGCCGGTGCAGCTCCCGAGATGGGCCATGATGTCGTCGTAGATCGCCTTGTAGACCGCCGCGTTCTCGGTCGGCGAATAGGCGAAGATCAGCGTCGAGGGATCCTTCTGGCGCGCCGGATCGCGCGGCGGGTCGGCCACCAGATCGTCATTGGCGTCGCAATAGAGCGTGTCGAGCTGGCCGCGGTTGGGACAGGCATCGGCGGTTTGCGCCGCCGCCGGAGCGGCGAGCGCGGCGAGAGCGAGGGCGAGCGTGGCGCCCGCGAGGCGATGGGTGGTGCTCATTGCTTCGGCTTCTGTTCCTGCGCCTTGGCGCGGTCGGCGGCGCGCTTGGCCGCGGCGTCGGCCTCGCGCTTGCTCTCGGCGTCGTAGGCCGCCTTGTTGTAGGGCGTGCCCGAGCGCTCGGCGACCTCGCGCACGACTTTCCAGTCCTTGGCGTAGCTGATCGGCAGGAACCGGTCGTCGCCGTTGAACTCTTTCTGCATGGCCGGCGGGAAGCGAAACGAGAAGAAGCACTCGCGCAGCTTCGCGGCCAGCTCGGGCTTGAGGTCGTGGGCATGGGCGAAGGACGAGGTCGGGAACACCGGGCTGGTGAACACGATGCGGAAATCCTCGCGCTTGATCGTGCCGCGCGTCGCCATGCGGTCGAACACATCGGACGCGACGGCGGCCATGTCGTAGTCGCCGGAGTTCACGCCCAGCACCGACTTGTCGTGCCCGCCCGACATCAGCGGCCGGTAGTCCTCGTCGGCCTTGAGCCCCTGTTCGGGGAACAGCACGCGCGGCGCGAGGTTGCCCGAGTTGGACGAGGGCGACGTGTGGGCGACCTTCTTGCCCTTGAGGTCGGCCAGCGTGCGATAGGGGCTCGACGCCTTGACGATGGCGATCAGGTTGTAGCCGCGCACCTCGGTGCCGACGCCCTTGGCCGCGAACGGAATGGCGCCCGCCAGATTGACCGCGAAGCCGGTCGGTCCGGTGGAGAAGCCCGCGAAGTGCAGGCGACCCGAGCGCATGGCCTCGATCTCGGCGGAGTTGGACTGCACAGGGTAATAGACCGTGCGCTTGCCGACGCATTTTTCCAGATGGTCGGTGAAGGGCTTGAAGATGTTGGCGTAAACCGCCGGGTCCTCGACCGGGGTATAGGCCCAAACGAGCGTCGCGGGATCGCGGTGGCGCTTGGTGTCCTTGGGCGGATCGGCGACCAGGTCCTTGTTCTCGTCGCAATAGAGCGTGTCGAGCTGGCCGCGGTTGGAGCAGGCCTCCTGCTGGGCGATCGCGGGCGCCGATGCCAGCAGCGCGGCGAGGAGCGTCGCGCCGAACGCGGCAGGAGCGAAAGAACGGGCGAGGGCGGTCATGGAAGCTCCTGAGGTGGATCGCGAACGGGTCGGGAGTGTTTCGGTTGGCGTGGTGGGAGTCAACGCGAAGTCGGCGGCGGGACGGCGAGCGTCAGGCGTGGCACGGATGCCTATTGTCGGGCAGGCGGCACTTGTCCGCCCGGTTGGACAGTCACATCGAGAAGCTGACCAGGGCGAAGATCGATTGCCGTCGCGCCAACCTGATAGATGAGCTGCAACACGCGCGTATCGACCCTCTCGTCCGATCCGCCAGTCAGGCTGCGCTTGGCGGTCACGAGCGGCTCGGCCCGGACGAACGCCAGCGGAATGCGATCTTCGCTCGCGCCACGGCGCGCGGCCGTTGCCGGCGCGCCGAGCTGCAGGCGCGGCAGGTCCGCTTCATCGACGTCAACGCGGACATGCAGTGGCGATAGAGCTCCCAGGATCACCGGGACGGTTTGACTGCCTTGGGCCGCGAATTCGCCGGCGCGCACATTGACGGCCAAGATCGTCCCGGCGCGCGGGCTGCGGATGGTGAGCCGATCGTGCTCGGTCTGGGCGAGTGCAAGAGCGGACTGTGCCTGGGTCACCGCCTGTTGATCGGCGAGATAGGCCGCGCCTTTCTGGTCGGGATCGCTCAAGCGCATCGTGGCGAGCGCTCCGTCCAAACGCGCTTGCGCTTCCGCGACACGGCTCTCGGCGGAGCGCAGAAGATTGCGGCGACGGGAGAGTTCGCGCTGCGACAGCGCGCTCCCCAGCAGAGGGGTGGCCGTGCGGACTTGATCGGCGGCTTCATCGCGATCGGCCTCCGCGGCCTCAAGCGCGCTGCGCGCCGCAGCCGCCTCTGCCGCCAATTGCGGCAAGCGGGCGATGGTTTGCTCCAACCGTCTCTCCGCAGCCGCCAAATCCTGGCGGCGCTGTTCGAGGATGGCGGACGCGACGGCATCGTCGACAACAAACAGCACATCGCCCGTCTGCACCGCGTCACCGGGCTTTACGCGAACGTCGCGCACAACACCCGGAACGCCTGTCGCCACGGCAACCTCGCGGCCCGCCGGCTCGACGACGCCTGAACCTGCGACCACATTTGCGGTGGCGCGCTGGGGCTGTTTGGCGGCCGGCGCGGGCGGGCTATTCGATCGGGCGATGGAAGCGACGGCGAGCCCGAGCGCACCGGCAGCGAGCAACGGCACGACGACCATGGCGATTCGAGCGCGGCGGGCCATCAGGCGACCTCGTATTCCTGGAGCGATGCGGGTAGCGCCGTCCGCACCACACGACCGTCGGCCATGAAGGTGATGCGGTCGGCGAACGAGTAGATCCGGTTGTCATGCGTCACGACGATCACGGCGCGGTTCTTTTGGACGGCGATGGACTTCAGGATCTCCATCACCGCCCGACCCGACGTCGCATCGAGTGAGGCGGTCGGTTCGTCGCAGACCACGAGCCGCGGCTCATGAATCAGGGCGCGGGCGATCGCGACGCGCTGCTGCTGGCCGGCAGACAGTTGTGCCGGGTACTTGTCCAGATGTGCGCCCAGTCCGAGCCGGTCCAGGAGCGCGGCCGCCTGTTTCCGCGCCCGACCCGCCCCCACGCCCTGGACGATGAGCGGCACCGCCGCGTTCTCGGCGGCATCAAGCGCCGGCATCAGGTTGAATTGCTGAAAGACAAACCCGACGGTCCGCATCCGGAAGTCAGTCAGCTTCGCTCCCCGCAGCTTAACGGGTTCCACACCGAACACGGTCACATCGCCGCCATCGGGTGTCAGCATGGCGGAGAGAATCGAGATCAGGGTCGTCTTCCCACAGCCCGACGGACCGACGAGGAACGTCATCTCGCCGGCTTGCGCATCGAACTCGACGCCGCGCAGAACCTGGGCGCGCGTATCGCCCGTTCCGAACGACTTGATGACGCCGCGAGTCATGACCGCGCTCACCGGTCAGCTCCGGAACACAACGGCTGGATCGAGCGCGAGCACCCGGCGAATTGCCGTGACGCTTGCCAGGAGCACGATCGCGACTGTCGCGCCGGCCACCAGCGCGGCCACCTGCCAGGGCAGCCAGAACCCCTTCAAATCCGAGAGCGGCCGGTCGACCGCATCGAAGAACGCCGATGCGCCCCAAAGGCCGAAGGCGTAGCCGATGAACGCGACGACGATCGCCTGCGTCATCACCATGCCGAGGATGCGCCACCCTGACACGCCGACGGCTTTCAGGACGGCGAACTGCCGAAGATTGTCGTTCACGAAGAGCGTGAAGGTAAGTCCCGTCACGAGCACGCCGACGACGGCGCCGAGAGCGATGACCACGCCAAAGGACGGCGCGATACCGGTGTTGGCGATCACATAGTCGATCGTCTTGCGTTGCAGGGCGCGGCTGGTGTGGGCCTGAAGGCCTGTTTGGCTCGAAATGCGCCGGGCGACTTCGGCCGGATCGGCGCCTGGGGCGGTCTGAACCAGCACGAAGGAAAGCCGGTTGCGACCTCCCGGCGCGTAGGCGAGCGCCTGACTCAGTCGCGTGTAGACCACGACAGGCACGGCGAAACCGGGCAGGGCTTCCGTGATCGCGACCACGACGGCGCGGCGATCGTTCACCTCCAGCACCTTGCCCGGCTTGAGCGGTTCGCCGGGCCACAGACGCGCGAAGCCGAGCTGATCGATGGCGATCGCGTCGGGGCGGCGCAAGTCTTCGGGCGTGCCGACGACGAAACGCGGATTGATGCCGAGCAGCGTGCCGTCGTCGATCCCGAGGAACCCGGCCGTGGCCGAGCGACGCTCCGCCGTCCGCAAGGTCGCCGTCGCCTGCACGAATGGAGCGGCGCTCGCGACGCCCTCGACACCGCGCACCCGATACAGCTCCACGTCCCGCATCGGCGTGGGGGCCTCCGCCGTCTCGGTCTTGGGATCCATGACCCAGACGTCCACGTCTTGCGCTTCCATCACGATGTTCGCGGATCGCGAGATCAGGCCGATGAAGAAGCCGCCCTGCTGCGCCATCAGGAGGGTGGAGAAGGCGATGCCCAGCAAGAGCCCGGCAAGCTTCACCGGGTCGCCGAATAGCATCTTGAGAGCGATGCCGAGCATCGATTCTTCCAGTTTCGCTTGCGAAAAACGGTCTACGACGCGGGAGCGCAACTAGATCAGCTGGCTGCTGTCGCGTTGGAATTGACGAGGTGGGAACACATTCAGTGTCGCAACTGACATAGTCAATGGGACGCCGGGGTGCCGACGCGCCCATGGCTTCAGACGAACCGCACCAGGCCGATCGCCGCGGCGGCGAAGGTTCTCTTCTAGAGGGGCGAGGTGATCGCCGCTTCCAGCCGGATAGAAGGGAATCCCACATGAAAGAAGTCGCCGTGGTGAACTCTGGTACGCCGGCAGCCTGCATCGGCACGGGACAGGCGGCGCCTGCGCTCGTAGAGTGTCGCTCCAGAGCAGCCCATACAGACCGGGAGAAAAACGTGCCGCGCATCATCGACGCCTGGATGCAGCATCCGACGCCGCGCCATTCGGCCGATCCCATGTTCGCGTCGCTGCGGCGCTGGACGTCCAAGACGCCCCGTCCGGAGGTCATCACCCCGGAGATGACGATCGCCGCCATGGACCAGGCGAACGTGGCCATCAGCATGGCGTCCGCCTGGTGTGGGCCGCAGGGCTGGATGATCTCCAACGACGAGGTCGCGGCCGTGTCGGCGGCCTATCCGGGGCGCGTCGTCGGCGTGGCGAGTGCCGACTTGGCGCATCCCATGGAGGCGGTGCGGGAGCTGCGTCGCGCCGTCCGGCAGCTCGGCTTCAAGGCCCTGCGCATCGTGCCGTGGCTCTGGAATCTGCCGCCGACCGATCGGCGCTACTATCCGCTGTTTGCCGAGTGTGTCGAACTCGGCATCCCGTTCTGCACGCAGGTCGGACACACCGGCCCGTTGCGGCCATCGGAGACGGGGCGACCGATCCCCTACATCGACGAGGTCGCCCTGGAGTTTCCCGAGCTGGTCATCGTCGGCGGGCACATCGGCTATCCCTGGACCCAGGAGATGATCGCCGTCGCCACCAAGCACGAGAATGTCTTCATCGATACCTCGGCATACACCGCACGGCGCTACCCTCCCGAGCTGGTCGCCTACATGAAGGGGCGCGGCCGTCGCAAAGTCCTGTTCGGTACGAACTACCCCATGATCACGCCGGCGAAGGCGCTCGAAGGGTTCACCGAACTCGGACTCGATGACGAGGCGCGCGATCTCTTCCTCGGCGGCAACGCGGCGCGCATCTTCAAGGTGTGACGCTCGGCGGACGGGGAGGCTGACGGGTCAGATGCCGCCCGGCGGTGGGAGCCGGGCTCTTCTGCCGTCAATCGGGGCGGATGGGCCGCCTATCTCGGAAACGTCGGCTCTGGTGAGTCCGCGCAAGGCCAGAGTGGCCACGCTCCAATCGCTCGATCCTTCTCTAGGATTCCATCCGTCAACGCGTCCCAGGCTCTCTCCGTTGATGGGCACGACGAGCGGAGCGCGGGGGCGAAAGGATTGAGGAACCATCGACGCGATCGTGCGCAGGCTCTTCGCGGGAATCGGGGTTGGAGGAAGATCCCCCTCACGTTCGCTTGCGCGCATGGGCTGGACGCAGGCGCAAAATGCTGTTGGGCAAATGCGCGGCCAGCCAGCTCGCAATGCTCTCCTGCTTGCGGTGATAGAGAAGTCCGGCGGCAATCACGGCGACGCCGATGAGCGAGAGAGCGAATGGGAACAGGAGCGAGTCCCTGAATACCCGTTCGGCAAGGTGCCCGAGATAGATGGCGACGCCAATCGCACCGAAAACGGCGTACACGCGACGTTGCAGAACTACCGACAAGACGAGCAATCCGATGTTCAGCAGGCAATACAGCGCCTTTGACCATTCGCCGGGGTTGTACGTCGCCGTGACGGCACTCCAGAAAGTAAGCAAACCAAACAAGTGGAGCCAGAAAGCGAAATCGGCGCCCTGGTTGCGTTGGTCAACAATCCAAGCCGCCACAACGACGCCAAGGCCGAACCACAGCGATACCGTGCGGCGCAACTCCCATGCTGCGTACTCGGTGCCTGCTATCCAGGGCGCCAGGTCCATCGACATGAACCAGAGTGCCACGGCAACAATCGAAACGATGAAGGGGAAGCGAAAGAAGCGCAGGGCCAACGCTGCCGCGAGAAGTGCGGCAATCTCCATGAAGATCCAGCTTGACCGGATCCAGATATAAAAATCGCGAACCGAACCCTTTCTATTCCCAAGTCCGTGCCAGTCCAGCATGTCCTGAACACCGTAAACAGCGAGCGGAGCCATGGAGACGGCAATCGCAATCAGCAGGCCCCCGGGCACGCGAAGGTTCTTGCGATGCCAGAGATGGCTTCCGACAGCGGTGAACACCGCAGCATAAGCGATGGCCGTGAGAACCAACGCGATCCCGCCCATCCGCGAGAATGCAAGCGTCGAAAACAGGCCCATGGCGCCGATCACGATCAGTGCGCCGGCATACCAGAGAAGGTGTGCCGCATCGAACTTCGGTGTTACGGACGAAGCAGCGGCTTCTCCAGTGCGGCGCTGGTCGAGAAACGCTGTGAGCTTGGTTGCGGCGTCTTGGTCGATGATGCCAGCGACCACTGCGGCACGGAGATCGTCTTCGATGTGTCGGTTCATCCAAGTCCCCCGTTCATCGTACCACAAGTTGCGCGTTTCCCCGGGACTCGGGATGGGATAGCCAATGAAGGTGTCGATGAAGCCGCTCGGCGCGGGCGTCGTCCGGCGAATGACGGTGCGTTCGGCCGTCGAGCCGGTCGGTCGGACCGGGGCGTCTCGCAGGTCGAACCCGGACGTTCCCTCGGGGCTTTGATCCCGCTCAACGCACCCTGCCGCCGGCCGCGCGAACCTGCTATCCCGACCGTCCCGTTCGCGTGGAGTCCGCGATGCCCGAAGCCGTGCTGCCCCAACCCACCGCCGCCACCGAGGTCGAGAACATCGACGTCTTGATCGTGGGCGCCGGGATCTCCGGCGTCGGCGCTGCCTATCACCTCACCACGCAGCGGCCGGGCACGCGCTACGTCGTCCTGGAGGCGCAGGACACGTTCGGCGGAACCTGGACCACGCATCGCTATCCAGGCATCCGCTCGGACAGCGACCTGCACACCTTCGGCTATCGCTTCAAGCCGTGGACCGGCAAGCCGATCGCCACGGCGGCGGAAATTCTCTCCTACATGGGCGAGGTGATCGCCGAGAACGGGCTCGATCGCCATATCCGCTATCGCCATCGCATTTCGTCGGCGGCCTGGTCCTCGGTCGAGAATCGCTGGACGGTCGAGGCGATCGATCTGGCGAACGGCGAGACGCGGCGCTTCTCGGCGGGCCTGCTCTATATGTGCCAGGGCTACTACCGCCACGCGCCGGGCTACACGCCCGAATGGCCGGAGATGGCGAGCTTCAAGGGCCGCATCGTGCATCCGCAGGCCTGGCCGCAGGACCTCGATCTCGCCGGCAAGCGCGTGGTGGTGATCGGCTCCGGCGCCACGGCGGCGACGCTGGTGCCGGCGGTCGCGGACAGCTGCGCGCACGTCACGATGCTGCAGCGCTCGCCCACCTATTTCATTCCGGCGCGCAACGCCAACGATCTCGCCGACCAGCTGCGCCAGCTGCAGATCGACGAAAGCTGGATCCACGAGATCGTGCGCAAGCGCATCCTTCACGACCAGGCGGCATTCACCAAGCGCTGCTTCGCCGAGCCCGACAAGGTGCGCGAGGAGCTGCTGGCGGGCGTGCGCGCCTATCTCGGGCCGGATCACCCGATCGAGCCGCATTTCTCGCCGAGCTACCGGCCGTGGCGGCAGCGCATCGCGTTCGTTCCCGATGGCGATCTGTTCCGCGGCATCCGCGCGGGCAAGGCGTCGGTGGTGACCGACGAGATCGCGCGCTTCGTCGGCAACGGGATCGAGCTCAAGTCTGGCGCGGTGCTGGAGGCCGACGTGATCGTGACCGCGACCGGCTTCGATCTCTGCCCCGATGGCGACATCGCGCTCACGGTCGACGGCAAGCGGGTGGCGATGGCCGACACCGTCACCTGGCGCGGTATGATGTTCACCGGACTGCCCAATTTCGTCTGGGTGTTCGGCTATTTCCGCGCGAGCTGGACCCTGCGCGCCGATCTGGTCGCGGACTTCGTCTGCCGCCTGTTGGGCCACATGGAACGTCGCCAGGCGCGGCGCGTCGAGGTGGCGCTCCGGCCAGAGGATCGCGACATGAAGATCCTGCCCTGGATCGACGACGAGAACTTCAATCCCGGCTACATCCTGCGCGGCCAGCATGTACTGCCCCGTCGCGGCGAGAAGCCGGAGTGGCAGCACACCCAGGATTACTGGACCGAGAAGGACGTCTTCCCGAAGATCGACCTCGACGATCGCGCCTTCGTCTACGGGTGAAGCGGCGCCGTCGTCCCGGTTTGGCCGGGACGGCGAAGGGTGGCTACGCCGCGCGCGGCGTGAGGCGGCCGGACTGGCGAATCAGCAGCCACCAGGCGATGGCGCTGTTCAGTACGTTCCAGGCGATGCCGTTCACGAAGGCCGCCTTGTAGGAGCCGGTGAGGTCGAACATCACGCCGCCCATCCAGCCGCCCAGCGCCATGCCGATGATCGTGGCCGAGACCGCGATCGACACGCGCGTGGCCGAACCCTCGGCCGGGAAGTACTCGCGCACGATCAACGCGTAGGAGGGCACGATGCCGCCCTGGAAGAGACCGAACAGCGCCGAGACGATGTAGAGCGAGACGAGCGAGTCCGAGACGGCGTAGAGCACCAGCGCCACGCCCTGCAGCGTCGAGCCCAACAGCAGCGTCTTCACGCCGCCCACCCGATCGGCGATCCAGCCCGACGCGACGCGGCTCACGATGCCGAAGCCCAGCATCAGGGACAGCATCTCCGCGCCCCGCGCCACGCCGAAGCCGAGATCCGCGCACAGCGCCACGATATGGACCTGCGGTGTCGACATGGCGACGCAGCAGCCGAGCCCCGCCACGGCCAGCAGCGCCATCAGCGCGCCGGGTGAGAGCCCGAGCGGTCGCGCCTCGAGTGGCGGCGGGCGGTAGAAGCCGCTCTGGGTGGCCGCGGCCTGCGCGGCCGCCGCCGCCGACGGCGCCTTGCGGCGGAGCGCCAGCGCGAGCGGCAGCATGGCCGCGACGCACGCGAGGCCGATCGTGATGTAGGCGGTGCGCCAGCCCCAGTCGCGCATCAGCAGCTCGACGGCGGGCGGCCAGATCGCGCCCGCGAGATAGTTGCCCGAGGCGCAGATCGCGATGGCGATGCCGCGACGGCGTACGAACCAGTGCGAGATGTCGGCGACCAGCGGCGCGAAGGTCGCGGCCGATCCCAGCCCGATCAGCAGACCGTGCGCCAGCGCGAAGACCGTGAGCGTCGGCGCGGACCCCGCGAGCGCGAAGCCGGCGCCCAGCAGAACTGCACTGGCGGCGATGGCGACCGGCGCGCCCTTCGTGTCGACGACATGACCCATCGCGATGCCGCCGGCGCAGAAGCCCAGCATCAGCGCGGTATAGGCCGAAGCGACGTCGGCGCGGCTGGCGGCGAACTCGGCCTGGACGACCGGGATCACCACGACGACGCACCACATGCCGGCACCGCCCAGCGTGCCGATGGCAAGACAGGCCGCGAGCCGCGCCCAGGCGTAGCCGGAGTCGAGCGCCGCCGCTCCGCTCACGAAAGCGCCGCGCGGAACACCTCGACGAAGCGCTCGATGTCGGCCTCGTCGTTGTAGACATGCGGACTGATGCGCAGTCGGCCGAGTCGCGGCGCGGCGTAGACCTTGGCGGCGGCGAGCCGCTGCGGGAAATCCGCCGGCATACCGCGCGGGAACCCGACGCTCAGGATATGCGGCGCGCGATGCCGCGCGTCGGGGATGGCGAGGCCGAGATTGCCGAGCCCCTCGGCCAGCCGTCCGGTCAGCATGGCGAGCCGGGCCTCGATCTCGGGCTGGCCCCAGGATGCCATCATCTCCATGCCGAGCGCCGCCATCTCCAGCGACACGAAATGATCGCGCTCGCCCATGTCGTAGCGGCGTGCGTCGTCGTGGTAGCGCGTGTCGCGGAAGTAGACGGAGTCCTCGGCCGACACGCCGCGGCGGGCGAACGCCGTCTGCTCCAGCGGCACGCCGTCCTGGCGGCGGCGCGCGACATAGGCGAAGGCGCGACCGTAGGGGCCGAGCACCCACTTGTAGGTCGGGAAGATCAGGAAATCGGGATCGAGGGTCGCGACATCGATGTGGCGCACGCCGACATCGTGGGTGGCGTCGATCAGGAACGCGGCACCCGCCTTCTTCAGCGCGGCGCCGATACGGGCGAGATCGAGCGCGCCGCCGTCGGACCAGTGCACCGATGAGATGGAGGCGAGCGCGAGTGGCGGCGCGCCGGGTCGCGCGATCGCCGCCAGCACCGCGGTGGTCCAATCCTGGTCGGCGGGCTGCGCCACGGTGTCCAGGGTGAAGCCCTGCGCCTCGGCACGGCCCATCCACTCCAGCACCGGCGAGGTGTGGTCGTTCTGCAGCACCAGCACCCGCGCGCCGCGCGGGATCGCCATCACCTTGCCAGCGATCGCGACGCCGTAGCCGACGCTCGAGATCAGCGCCACGTCGCGCGGCTCAGCGCCGATCAGGGCGGCAGCGGCGCGTCGGGCGCGATCATGCTGGCTCGCCGGGAAATCGCCGGCCAGCGTCCAGGGCTGGCCCTTGCGGGCGACCGCGGCGCGGCCCGCCTCCTGCACGGCGCGCGGCAGCGGACCCCAGGCGGCGGCGTTGAGGTAACAGACGTCGCGCGGCAGATCGAAGGCGTCGCGTTGGCAGGCAAGCATTGGGGTCACCACATGGTTCGGGCGGCGCGCTCGGGCCATTCCCGGTCGTAGGTTTCGCCGCCGACGCGGCCCTGGCTCAGTTCGGAGAGAATCTGCCCGGCGCTGGGCAGCGACTTCGGGTCGAGGTGGCGCGCCGGGTTCCAGAGTTCGGAGCGCACCAGCGCGCGGGCGCACTGGAAGTAGACGCGTTCGATCGCGATCACCGCGACACTGCGCGGCGCCTTTTCCTCGACGGCGAAGGAGGCGAGCAGCGCGGGGTCGGTGTCGATATGGGCGCGGCCGTTCACGCGCAGCGTGTTGCCGACGCCGGGGATCACGAACAGGAGCGCCACGCGCGGATCGCGCACGATGTTGCGCAACGAGTCGATCCGGTTGTTGCCGCGCCGATCGGGCAGCAGCAGCGTGCGCTCGTCGGCGACCCGCACGAAGCCCGGCCGATCGCCGCGCGGCGAGGCGTCGAGGCCCTCGGGGCCGGCCGTCGCCAGCACGGCGAAGGGCGCCGCCTCGATATAGGCGCGGTAGGCCGGCACCAGCCGGTCGATCTCCTTCGCGGTCGCGGCTTCGAGGGGCTGGCCGTAAAGCGCGGCAAGCTCGGCCTCGGTGGTGACGATGCTCATGGCCCGACTATAGCGCGGCGCGCCCGCGCAGCGGCGGCAATTTCCCTCGGGCGCACCTGAGTGTCGCTCGGGTCCACCTGCCGACCGCACGCCGGCCTGAGCGCGGTGGAAGGAAAGGTCCTTCGCTCTCGCTCAGGACCACGGGAATGCACGGGCGGTGGTCAGGGCCAAGCAGGAGGTGAGCTGCCGAGCGGTTCGGGTGGGCGGGCGTAGAAGGCGGGGGTTTCGCTGAGGCCCACGGCCGGACGCAGATGGCGCAGGCGGCCGAAGGCCGACGGCGTTTCCTGGGAGAGCGCGGCGACCTCCGCTTCGGGCAGATCCTCGGCGCCGGCGCCGGCATCGACGGTGCCCAATTCGGCGAGCCAGTGCGCGACCTGGACCAGCGACACCCGCACATGCCAGGAGCCGCCCTCGGTGGCGCGCCGGGCGAGCCCGACCAGCGCGCCCAGAGCCGCGAGATAGCCGGCAACATAGTCCAGCGCCTGCACCGGCATGTTGCGCGGCGCCTCGAGCGAGCTGCCGCCCGCGGCGAGGCCCGAGACGTTCTGCACGATCGAGTCGAAGCCGCGGCGGTCCTTCCATGGCCCGGCATAGCCATAGGCGCAGAGCGTGACGCAGACGATGCCCGGTCTCGCGGCCGCCAGCGCCTCGGGCGCGAAGCCACGGGCCGCGAGCGTGCCCGGCCGGTAGCCCTGGGTGAAGATATCGGCCGTGCGGGCGAGCTCGCGCAGACTGGCGAGCGCCGCCGGATCGCGCAGGTCGAGTGAGACGCAGCGCTTTGGTCCTCCCCCTGAAAAGTGGTCCGCCCTGAACTATGTCTTTTGACAAGAAGGAGGACTGCAATGCCGAAGAAGAGGCACAAGCCTGAAGAGATCGTTTCGAGACTCCGACAAGCCGATGTCTTGATCTCACAGGGCCAGGATATCGCTGATGTCATCCGCCAGATCGGGGTGAGCGAGGTCACTTATTATCGGTGGCGCCAGGAGTACGGCGGGCTGAAGATCGAGCAGGTCAAGC